>Ga0080064_1000721_pt1 | contig 80562 bp, 76 predicted proteins | sample Subgrocontami54m_FD_69260 | JGI IMG/M metagenome (GOLD analysis project Ga0080064, IMG submission 69260) | Subsurface groundwater microbial communities from S. Glens Falls, New York, USA - GMW46 contaminated, 5.4 m (SPADES assembly) (version 2) ... | reverse complement strand
GCCACGGCGCCGAAGGCGCCAATGAAAGCGAGCGCAGCAGCAAGGCGGCCCCTGCCTAGGCTGATCACGATGATCTTACGACCCCGCCGCCCTATTCGCCTTCACCCTTCGGGTACTCCGAAGCCGGAGACGACCGTTGTTCCATCCTTAACAGGGCGATCTGCTCCGAAATCAAACCCATCATGAAGACGATCACCGCGGTGGTTAAGAGAAAGACCGTCATGTTCGTGAATCGACCTTCGGTGACGTAGGTGTAAAGGTAATAGCCGATGCCCGTAAAGAAGAAGAAGAGGCTCACCGGCAGAAAAACGCGTAGGGGGGAGAAGAGAGTGGCGATCTTGGTGATGATGAGTAAAAAGCGCATGCCGTCGGTGGCAAGGCGGATTTTGCTTTCTCCGCTCCGGTAGAGACTCTGGATCGGAACGTATTTGACCGTAAGACCCGAACGAAGGAATGCCAGGGTCAGGGTGGACGGATAAGAGAAGGTGTTGGGCAAGAGATCGATGAATCGCAGCGCATCCTTTCGGGACAAAACGCGAAACCCTGAAGTGAGATCTTCCACCTTGAACTTCGTTACATAAGAGGCGAAGGCATTATAGACCAGGTTGGCAATATAGCGATGGAGTCTGAGCCGCGATCCCTTCCCCCGCGCGCCGACCACCATGTGAAATTTCTCCGCATCCTTGAGAAGCCTGGGGACATCTTCCGGCCGGTGCTGGCCGTCCCCGTCCATCAAGACGAGCAGCTTCCCCCGCGCGGCCCGAATCCCGCTCTTGACGGCGGCGCCGTTGCCGATGTTGTAGGGATGGTGAATCAGGCGGGCGCCCTTTTCCGCCACGATCTTCCAGCTTTCATCTGTGGAGCCGTCATCCACGACGATGATCTCTGTGTCGGGCATCTCGAGCGATTGCAGTTGATCGAGGAGAAAGCTCAGATTCTGTGACTCGTTGAAGACCGGGATAATGATCGATAGCCGGCAGTGATCAGCCATGGATTTGATAAACGGAGTAACCACGAGCGTGGAAGAGCCCTTGCAAATGGCGCTGGGCGAAAATATTCCACAGCCGCAACTGTTCGGGAGCCAAGTTGTCCTTTAGAAATTTTTGCAGAAGATCCTCCCGAACCAGCAAGTGGGTCACGCCGCTTTGCGCGAGCTTAAAATTGAGATCCTTTGCATCTTGGGCGGTCTGGATCATACGCGAGAGACCCCAAGCATTCTCTCCCGGGTCGTGAAAGTAATCCCGTTCGGAATAATACACCCTTCTGCCCGTGAAAAGAAAATAAATTTTTGACGTCGAAGGGAGCGTTTGGTTGGCGTATCGGATCGCCGGGTAATCGAAAAGCATCCGGCTCAGGTAGGCCTCCCGGCCCTCTCGCCCACGAAAGTAATCCCACGGCGAAACCGTGCGCACGTGGTTCCACAAATAGACCCCGTTCCATAACCAGAGGAAGGTTACGAACGCGACAAGCCATGCCGGGCGGGCGATTCTCAGGTAGATGTTGTGAATCCCGTAGACGAGCAGGATCACCAATGGGGGTACTATGGGGAGGATATACCGGATGCGCATCTCTACCAGAAAGACGGCATAGAGAAGGTAGAGGAAAGAAAAAGCGAAAAATCGCTTCTTCTCATTCGCCCACTTGCCCTTGAAGGCCCAGGGAAGAAAAAGGATGAGCATGGGATTCAGGACACCGTCAAAGAATTGAGGTGTGTCGTCTTGGCCGGAAAAAAAGATCCTGAGCGGCAACGTGGCTATTTGCCAGCCGTTTTCGCCGTAGAGGAGGTCGCGCCGGGCCAGGAGCCCCAATCCGCCTCCTTCCCCGGAGGCGATTTCGGCCGCGCTCGGGAAGAGATTCCCCAAAAGAGGAAAGAAGGGATTTCCTGTCCAGATCAGGTTTTTCGCCATCCACGGGCTAAAGGGAATGAAAGCGAGGAGGGAGAACAGGAAGAGGTGACCGGCTCTCTTCTGGATCGGCCTTTTTTCTTTGCTGAGTGCAAAGGCGAGGAGAAGCGCCAGAACCACGGTCGCCAGGAGCCCGTTGGGCTTTGTCGCCATGGTAAATCCGGCGCAAAGCCCCGCGAGCACCAGCCATTTTCTTTCGTCTCGCGTTTCGAGCCAACGAATCATGCAAAGTAGAGAAGCCGTAGAATAAAAGGTGGTGCCGAGATCCACATAGGCCCAATGGCTCAGGCGGAGAATGGCGGGGGTGGTGGCGAAGAATAGAAAACCTAGCAAACCATAGACAGGCGAAAGCCGGCGGGCCAGATAGGCGTACAGGCAGAGCCCGGTCAGTAAACCGAAAAGGCCGTGGATGAGTTTGGGGATCGAATCCCATTGCCACCCTACCCAAGGGACATAGAGCATATCCAGGAGCATCGGGTAATAAGAATAGGGGGCAAAGGGAATCTCGAAGATCCGTCCCGCTTTGCTATAGGCGCGTGGTATGGCCAGGTGATGAGTCAGCTCGTCCCGCGCGGTCGGTGGAAGAAGGCCGAGGGCTATTTCTACTATGAGAGCAACTAAAATAAGACACCAGAGGAGGATCCCCAGCCGGCTCCTGTCCCACAGCCCGGAGAAAAAAACATAGAGGAAAAAAAGGGCGGCCAGCATCGAGGCCAACGCCGTGGCGCTGTGAGAAATAGCGCCGGTTGGATAACCGGCCAGTCCGTCCAGAAAATAGAGGGTGGCGACCACTCCGAGCGCGCAGCCGGCCAGCGTGGTGCGATAAAGCAGAAGGGAATAGCGGTCTTGAGCCATCACCGGCTTTTATCTCTTTGCTGAAGCCATTTCCCGATCACCGGAAAGACCTCTGTCCTCGCCTTCCGCCCCAAAATCAAATCCACATGCCCATAGGCCGCTGAGTCTCGAGCGCGAGGCCCAAAAATTCTCAGAGTGCGATCCGCCGAAGCAATTCCCTGATGCACGACCCTCATCGCCTCGGGCGGCGCCAGCGCATCGTTTTCGCCTCCGATCAGGAGAAGAGGCAGCCGGATTCTGGCAAGGTTCTTTCGATAATTGAAGTTTCCTTTGGCAGCGACGAATTCTTCCTTTTCGATCATAAGTAGCAGGTGATCCAGGACTCCAGGGTTGATTTCCGCCAGGGCTTCTTCCAGCCATTTTTCTTGGGTCTCGTCGTCGAGGTTCTCGGGATTATAAAAGAGCTTGCCGATCTGGGGTATGAGCGGGATGAGCAGCCTTCCCAAAAAAGGGCCGTTGAGTCGGAGAAACAAATTTTTTAAGGTGGGCCGCTCCTGCAGTTTCAGCAGATTTTTTATCGGTCCCTGCTCGGGGTGATGAAAAGTCACGGGCGCCGCAATGGCAACGCCGGCGGCCAATCCGGCGCCGCCTTTTCTTTCCGCGTAGCCGTAAAGGAGAAGTCCCCCCATGTCGTAGCCCACCCAGGCGATTTTGGGGCTGCCGGTCTCCTTTTGGATGTAGCGGACCACTGTCGAGAGATCCGTGTCGATCATCTCGTCCAGGCCCCAGCTCTTCGGCTCACCGCGCAAGGGATTGAGGCTTCGTCCGATCCCTCGGAGAGAGAGGTTCCATACGTCGAAGCCCTCCTCGGCCAGGTAACGGGCCAAACTGCGCTCTTCGTCGAGGTTCAGGAAGAGATTGTTCACGAAAAATCCGTGGCTGAGAACCACGGGCGTGCGCCGTCTTACCTTGGAGCTTGAGCGTAGCCGCTCCAGGGCCAGCTCGAACTTTTCCGGGGTCACGGCCCAGTGGAGCTCTCGCGTGATTGATGGGAGCTCCGCAGACCGCCCGCTCGAGACCGCGATAAAAAACTCTCCGAAAAGGAGCAGCACAGCTCCGAAAATCAAGCGTGGCAGTTTGGGATTCGGAAGAGGATAAAAGGAGCGAACGTTGGGTTTCACTCGTTAGAATTTTTTTCCCAGGGCCGCTTGAGCCGCGGCCAGTTTGGCAATCGGGACCCGATACGGAGAACAACTGACATAATCTAGCCCGATTTCGTGGCAGAAAGCCACCGAGCGGGGTTCACCGCCATGCTCGCCGCAGATGCCGATTTCAAGCCCTTTGCGGGCTCTTCTTCCTTTTTCCATCGCAATCCTCATAAGACCGCCCACTCCATCCCGGTCGATGCTGACGAATGGATCTTGGGAGAAAAGTCCTTGGACGACATAGGTGGGAAGAAACTTACCGGCATCGTCGCGGGAAAGACCCAGGCAGGTTTGCGTCAGATCGTTGGTCCCGAAAGAGAAGAATTCCGCCTCTGCGGCGATTTCGTCGGCCACGAGACAGGCCCGGGGGAGCTCGATCATGGTCCCGACCAGGTAGCGGACTCGCACCCCGTAGGCCTCCATGGTTTCCCGCGCGACTCTTTCTATAATTTCCCGCTGGACGTGTAGCTCCTGGCGGGAGCCGACGAGCGGAATCATGACTTCGGGAAAAGGATCCCGCCCCTCTCGACGCAGTTCGCAGGCGGCCTCGAAAATCGCCCGCGCCTGCATCTCGGTGATTTCCGGGTAGGAGATTCCCAGGCGACAACCGCGGTGGCCAAGCATGGGGTTGAACTCATGCAGGACCTTGACCTTGTTTTTGAGGGTCTCCAGGGGAGTGTTCATGTTCCGAGCGAGCTCGGCGATGTCTTCTTCCCTTTTGGGAAGAAATTCATGGAGCGGAGGATCGAGGGTGCGGATCGTGACGGGGAGCCTTCCCATGATCTTGAGGATTCCCTTGAAGTCCTCCTTTTGCATGGGAAGGAGTTTGGCCAGAGCGCGCCGGCGCCCCGCTTCGTCTTCGGCGAGGATCATCTCCTGGACGGCCCGGATGCGATCTCCCTTGAAGAACATGTGCTCCGTCCGGCAGAGGCCGATCCCCTCAGCGCCGAAGGCCATGGCAATCTGCGCCTGGTCCGGCTGGTCCGCGTTGGTGCGGACGCCCAACCTTCGCGCCTTGTCCGCCCATTTCATGAGCTTGGCAAACTGCTGATAGACTCGAGAGGAGCGCGCGTCCAGAGCGCTTCCGGTCAAGACCTGAAGGACTTCCGAAGGCAGGGTGCGGATTTCTCCGCGGATCACCTCTCCGCTGGATCCATCCACGGAGATCCAGTCTCCTTCCTTGAGGACGTGCTTTTCTACCTGGATTTCGCCGCGGGCATAGTCGATGCTTAGCGCCTCACAGCCGGCGACGCAGACCTTCCCCATTTGCCGCGCCACCAGCGCCGCATGGGAGGTCATTCCTCCGCGGGCCGTCAGAATTCCCTGAGCCGCTTCCATGCCGCGAATATCGTCAGGACTCGTTTCGATCCGGCAAAGGATCACGCGCTCTCCTCGTTTTCTCCACGCCTCAGCGTCCTCGGCGGAGAAAACGATCCGGCCCGTAGCCGCGCCGGGGCCGGCCGGGAGCCCTTTGGCCAGGATGCCACCCTCACGAGCGGCGCGTTCCTTGTCCGCTTGGTCGAAAACCGGCCTCAGGAGCTGGTTGAGCTGGTCGGATTCGATCCGAAGCAACGCTTCCTTTTTAGAGATGATCCGTTCCTCGACCATATCGACCGCAATCCGTACGGCGGCGAATCCGGTCCTCTTGGCGGTTCGAGTCTGGAGCATCCATAACTTCCGGTTCTCAATGGTAAACTCTATATCCTGCATTTCCTTATAGTGCTTCTCGAGGATCCTGCAGATGCGCTCCAGTTCCCGGTGGCTCTTGGGCATCACATCTTTGAGCTCCGGAATGGGCCGGGGAGTCCGGGTTCCGGCAACGACATCTTCGCCCTGCGCATTGACCAGAAACTCGCCATAGAAACGTTTTTCACCCGTGGCCGGGTCGCGCGTGAAAGCGACGCCGGTCGCGCACTGGTCGCCCATATTGCCGAACACCATGCTCTGGATATTTACCGCGGTGCCCCAGGTGTGGGGGATATGATAAAGCTCTCGATACGCTATGGCCCGATCGTTGTTCCAAGAACGAAAGACGGCGCCAATGGCTTCCCAGAGCTGCTCGTAAGGGTCCTCGGAAAAGCTTTTTCCCGGCCGCCGCTGAGTCTCTGCTTTGAACTCAGCCACGATGTCTTTAAGGTCCTCCGCGGTGAATCCGGTGTCAGACCGGACTCCACGGGCGGTCTTTTTGCGTTGGAGGATAAGCTCAAAGGGGTCCTGGCCGTTCTTATCGCTCGGCTTAATGCCCAGTACCACGTCTCCGTACATCTGAACGAACCGGCGGTAGGAGTCGTAAGCGAAGCGTGGGTTCCGGGTGCGAGCGATGAGGCCCTCGACGGTCCGGTCATTGAGACCGAGGTTCAAGACCGTATCCATCATTCCGGGCATGGACTCCCGAGCGCCGGATCTGACGGACACCAGCAAAGGATTCTCCGGATCCCCAAACCGCCTTCCGATGATCTTTTCTATCTTTTTGAGAGCGGTTCGGACTTCGTCCTCCAGACCTTTGGGATAGGTATGGCCCCGAGCGTAATAGTGAGCGCAAACCTCCGTGGTGAGGGTGAAGCCCGGCGGGACCGGGACTCCGATCCGCGTCATCTCATGAAGGCCGGCCCCTTTCCCTCCGAGGAGGTCTTGCATGGCCGCTTTTCCCTCGGCCTTTCCATCACCGAAAAAGTAGACGTATTTTTTCTTTGCTTTAGCCATAGCTCAAGAACTCACGCAAAGGAAAATGCATCCACGAACGGGGTCGACTTTAATTCTTTATTGATTTGAAACTGGATAAATCTCAGCAGGACCGTAAGGGCCTCCTTGAGAACCGGAGGGGGAATAGAGGAATCCGGTGCGGGAAAATCCTTTGCCTGTTGGAAGCCTGTCAGCGCCGCGAGGGCCGCGGCGGACAGGGACACGGCCTCTCTCCGCAGTTCAGAACAGGATTCACAGAGGATGCCGCCGTCGCGCGGGCTGAACCGCCAATGGTCGGGGAGATGGCGCTGAAATTTTTTTTCACAGCGCCGGCAATGATGGAACCACGGTTGATACCCCGACAATTGAAGAAGTTTCAGCTCAAAAAAGGTTAGAAAATCGAGCGAGCTCGCGTTTTCTTCCAGGAAGACCAGGCCGTTTTTGAGATGCTCGAAGAGCGGCGGGTTTGCCTCGCGCTCGCCGATCAATCCGTCCGTCGTTTCTATGAGAGAGGAGGCATGGGCGATTTTTTCCAGGCTCGTCGTGAGATTCTTGAAGGGCCGGACCAGATCGCAGGCCTGGATGAACACTAGGGAGCTATGGGGGCGGTCCACGAAACGGAGCCGGACCCAAGCAAATAGCTCCAAGGTATTGACGAATCGTTTGCGTGAGCGCTTGGCGCCTTTTGCGATGCCCGTGACCTTTCCGTAATCTTGGGTCAGGAACGAGACTATTTTATCGGACTCGCCAAAGGGCCAGGATCGTAACACTATTGCTGGAGTCACACAGAAGGAAGGCATGGTGGGATATGATTTATCGGAATCCTTTACCATGTTTTCCCTGAATGCGCAATCCTTTGAAAAATCAGGGAGTTTTTCAAACACGCACCTTGACAAAGGGGGAGGTGGTTGTTAAATTTTTTGGATCTTAGATTATCCATTCACACGGCTTTATGGGCGAATTCGATAAAAAGGCCGACCGAGCGGCAGATACCGAAAAGGAGGAATTCTGTTTTGAGGCCTCGGTCCCCCCGAGCGAGGAGTCGGAGAGGCTTCACCAGCAGTTGGAGTTGAAGGAGCGGGAGGCGAAGGAGAATTATGATCGCTTTTTGCGCCAGACGGCGGAGCTGGAGAATTTTAAGAAACGCGCGGCGCGGGAAAAGGCCGAGGCTATTCGCTACGCCAATGAGTCCGTTATTCGGGATCTTCTGCCGGTGATAGACAATTTGGAGCGCACCGTGGAGCATGCGCAGGAAGGGGGCAGCAGCAAGCCTTTGGTCGAGGGCGTCGAAATGGTCCTTAAGAGTTTCCTGGATGTCCTGGCCCGGCATGGAGTCACTCTCATTTCGGCCAAGGGTCAGTCCTTTGATCCGGAGAAACACGAGGCGATTGCCCAGATCGAAACAGACCAGGTTGAGCCCAACACGGTAGTGGAAGAACACCATAAAGGATACTATCTTCTCGATCGTCTCCTCCGTCCATCATTGGTCAGCGTGGCCAAGCGCCCTGAGGAAAAAAAGAGAGCGCGGGGGGGTGAGGGGGAGGTTGAAAACGGGAGCGGCGATGATTAAGTTGCTGCCGAGAGTGGTCCAAACCGGCTTGAGGAGTAACTAAGATGGCAAAAGTTATTGGCATTGACCTTGGAACCACCAATTCCTGCGTGGCGATCATGGAAGGGGGCGATCCGGCGGTGATCGCCAACTCCGAGGGTAGCCGGACGACTCCCTCGGTAGTTGCTTTCACGGATAGCGGGGAACGGTTGGTCGGGCAGATCGCTAAAAGACAGGCTATCACGAACCCGGAAAATACGATCTCCGCGGTGAAGCGGCTGATCGGGCGGCGCTTCGACGACCCCTTGGTCCAGAAGGCCATGAAGGTCCTTCCGTACAAGATCGTTCGAGGGGACAATGGCGACGCCTGGGTGGAGATCCGCGGCAAGAGTTATAGTCCGGCCGAGATTTCTGCATTTATTCTGCAAAAGATGAAGCAGACGGCTGAGGATTACCTGGGAGAGAAGATTTCAGAGGCGGTGGTCACGGTTCCAGCCTATTTTAATGACAGCCAGAGGCAGGCGACCAAGGATGCGGGGCGCATCGCCGGGTTGAATGTGCTTCGGATCATCAACGAGCCCACAGCGGCTTCGCTGGCCTATGGGTTGGATAAAAAGAAAGATGAAAAGATCGCCGTGTTCGACCTCGGCGGTGGAACCTTTGATATTTCGATTTTGGAGCTGGGGGATGGGGTCTTCGAGGTCAAGGCCACCAATGGAGACACCTTTCTGGGCGGGGAAGACTTCGACCAGAAGGTCATGGACTATTTGGCGGACGAGTTTAAAAAGGATCAGGGGATTGATCTGCGCAAGGATCGAATGGCGCTGCAGCGCTTGAAAGAGGCGGCCGAGAAGGCTAAATGCGAGCTCTCGTCGTCGATGGAGACGGATATCAATCTCCCCTTCATTACCGCGGACCAGAGCGGCCCGAAGCATCTCAATATGAAGCTGACCCGGTCAAAGCTCGAGGCGCTCTGCGCCGATTTGATTGATCGGACGGAAGGACCTTGCCGCCAGGCATTGAAGGATGCCGGCTTGAGTCCCAGCGACATCAACGAGGTGATCCTGGTAGGCGGCATGATTCGAATGCCTGCCGTTCAAGAGAGGGTAAGGAAGATCTTCGGCAAGGAGCCCCATAAAGGAGTCAATCCGGACGAAGTGGTTGCCGTGGGAGCCGCCATTCAGGCGGCGGTATTGAAGGGAGAGGTCAAAGACGTCCTCTTACTGGACGTCACTCCTCTGTCTCTCGGCATCGAAACACTGGGCGGAGTATTTACGAAACTGATCGAGCGCAATACCACGATTCCCACGCGCAAGAGCCAGGTTTTCTCGACAGCGCAGGATAGCCAGACTGCGGTTTCGATCCGTGTTTTCCAAGGGGAGCGGGAGATGGCGGCGAATAATAAGCTCCTGGGCCAATTCGACCTGGTCGGGATTCCTCCGGCGGCCCGGGGAATACCGCAGATCGAGGTGACCTTTGATATCGATGCCAACGGGATCGTCCACGTTGCCGCCAAGGATTTGGGGACCGGAAAAGAACAATCCATCAAGATCACCGCTTCCAGCGGTTTGGCCGAGGACGAGATCAAGCAGATGGTGAAGGATGCGGAGTCCCATGCCGCGGAGGACAAAAAGCGCAAAGAGTTGGTGGAAGCCAGAAATCAGCTCGACTCTCTGATCTATTCCACTGAAAAATCTCTGAAGGAGTATGGAGGGGAGTTGGAAGCCGGGGTCAAGGAAAACATCGAAGCCGCTTTGGAGAAGGCCAAGAAGACGGTAGAGAGCCAGGATGTCGAGACCCTTCGTTCGGCGACCGAGGAGCTGACTCAGTCGTCCCATAAACTGGCTGAGGCGATATATGCCAAAGCTTCGCGGCAGCAATCCGCGGCCGGCCAGTCGGAATCCCATCCGCAGGGCCAAGCCAACGATGGGGGGGACAAGAAAAAAGAGGATGTGGTAGACGCTGACTTTGAGGAAGTCAAAGATTAGCGCGCACGAGGGGGGAGAACTCGATTCGAGCCCAGATTTTGTAGAAGGCCCCTGCTCCCGTTCGATCGGAGGGGGGCTTTTTTAATTGATTCATTTATGAATCGGATGTAATACGCTTTGCGAAGAGGTTAACTTTTGAACGGTAAAGCGGACTATTACGAGGTTCTGGGAGTCGGGCGGGGCGCCGGCGAGGAGGAGATCAAAAAGGCCTACCGGCAATTGGCGTTGAAGTACCACCCGGATCGCAATCCGGGCGACAAACAGGCTGAAGAGAAGTTTAAAGGCCTTTCAGAGGCCTATCAGGTTCTTTCCGATCCTGAAAAAAGAATCCAATACGATCAGTTCGGACACGCCGCCTTTGGGGATGGTAGTCCATTTAAAGGCGGCTTTGAGTTCTCCGGCGGTTTTGAGGATATCTTTGGGGATATCTTTGGCGAATTTTTTGGCGCGGGGACCACAAGGCGCCGAAGTCGAGCCCAGCGAGGCGCAGATTTTCGCTATGATCTTGAGATCGGCTTCGAGGAGGCCGTCTTTGGGGGGGAAAAAAAGATCAAGGTGCCGCGTCATGGACCCTGTGATGTCTGTCACGGCAGCGGGTGCAAGGCCGGGACTTCTCCCCGGCCCTGCCCGGCTTGTCATGGAAAGGGTCAGGTCAATTTCCAACAAGGCTTCTTCAACGTCTCCAGAACCTGCGGTCAGTGCCGGGGCCAGGGGACGATCATTAGCGATCCGTGCGGTTCCTGCAGCGGCGCCGGTCGAGTGCGCAAACTCCACACGTTGAGCGTCAAGATCCCGGCCGGGGTGGACGCCGGGACGCGACTCAAACTCAGGGGTGAGGGGGAGGTGGGCGTCTCGGGAGGTCCGTCGGGCGATCTCTATGTGGACATCCGGGTGAAGCCCCATCCCCTTTTCTCCCGCGAAGGGCAGGATATCCTTTGCGGTGTTCCGATCAGCTTCGTCCAAGCCGCGCTGGGAACGGAAATTGACGTCCCCACTTTAGAGGGTAAAGTTAAGATAAAGATCCCTCCGGGCACGCAGTCCGGAAAGATTTTCCGCTTGAAAGGAAAGGGTGTTACCGACGTAGAAGGATACCGTCGGGGAGATCAATTGATCCAGGTCATCGTCGAAACCCCGACACACTTGACAGCCCGGCAAAAGGAGATATTAAAAGAGTTCGCAGCGCTTGGGGAGGAAGAGGCGAATCCCCTGGCGAAAGGCTTTTTTGAAAAGGTCAAGCAGATATTTGGGTAGCTTTTCTTCCGGAGATTTCATTTCCTACCCGGAGGGTATTCCCTCCTCCGCGAAGTCTTTCCTATTAAATCTTTGGGGTTGCATACCCGTAACGAATCATAGAGCCTCATGATGGATCCCTTCAAGAAAGGACATGGTGACATGAACGAAGCCGAATGGAACATTGAAGGCGCGGAAGAAAAAGCGTCTCAGGTGGAGATTCCCGAAGTGCTTCCGCTCTTACCGATTCGGGACATCGTGATCTACCCCTATATGATGCTTCCGCTCTTCGTGGGACGGGAGATGTCCATTAAGGCCGTGGAAGAGGCCCTTTCACGGGACCGGCTGATTTTTCTGGTAGCGCAGAAGAACTCGACTGAGGATCATCCCCGTTCCGATGATATTTATCGTATGGGAACCGTGGCCTCGATTATGCGGATGCTGAAGCTGGCCGACGGCCGCATCAAGATCCTGGTCCAAGGCCTGTCGAAAGGGGAGATCGCGGAGTTTCTTCGGGAAAAACCTTTCTATGAAGTCAAGATCCGCAAGGTCACGGAGCCGGCCCTGCAGGAGATTTCCATCGAAGTAGAGGCGTTGATGCGGACGGTCAAGGAGAAAATCGAGCAGATCCTCAATCTGAAAAATCTTCCTCCGGAGATCGTCATGGTCACAGACAACATCGGTGACCCCGGCGTCCTGGCGGACCTGGTGGCGTCCAATCTCCGCCTCAAGATCGAGGAGAGCCAGGGCATTTTGGAGATCGTCGATCCCGTGGCGCGCTTGAAAAAAGTCAATGAGCTCCTCAGCCGTGAACTGGAGCTCTCCACGGTGCAGGCGCGCATCCAGAATCAGGCGAAGGAAGAGATGGGCAAGACCCAGCGCGAGTACTTTCTCCGGGAGCAACTGAAGCAAATTCAACAAGAGCTCGGCGAATTTGACGAGCAGGCCGAAGAAATCAACGACCTCAAGAAGCGCATCAAGAAGGCCAAGATGGCTCCCGAAATCGCACGGGAGGCCCAGAAGCAGTTGAGGCGGCTGGAACAGATGCATCCGGAGTCCTCGGAGGCGTCCCTGGTGCGCACTTATCTGGATTGGCTGGTGGATCTGCCTTGGAGCAAAAAAACGAAGGATAATTTAGATATCGAAAAGGCCAAAAAGGTGCTGGAGGAGGACCACTACGATCTCGAGAAAGTCAAAGAAAGGATACTGGAATACCTGGCGGTCAATAAGCTCCGGGGAAAGATCAAAGGTCCTATTCTCTGCTTCGTGGGTCCTCCGGGCGTCGGCAAGACCTCGCTGGGAAAATCGATCGCCCGCGCTCTGGGCAGAAAATTTGTGCGGATCTCGCTAGGCGGGATCCACGATGAAGCGGAGATTCGCGGGCACCGAAGGACCTATGTGGGGGCGTTGCCCGGCAGGATCATTCAGGGCATCAAGCAGGCCGACTCCAACAATCCCGTTTTCATGCTGGACGAGATCGACAAAGTCGGGAACGATTTCCGCGGAGACCCCTCCTCGGCGCTCTTGGAAGTGCTCGATCCGGAGCAAAACCATTCCTTCAGCGATCACTATCTCAATTTGCCTTTCGATCTTTCCAATGTGCTCTTCATTTGCACCGCGAATCTGCTCGATCCGATTCCTCCGGCCCTCCAGGACCGCATGGAGGTCATCCAGCTCTCCGGTTACACCAATGAGGAGAAACTCGAGATCGCCCGCAAATTTTTGATCCCGAGACAGCTGGAGGAGAACGGAATCTCCAAAAGCCATCTGGAGCTCTCCGACGACGCCGTGACGCGGATCATCGCCCAGTACACGAAAGAGGCCGGACTGAGAAACCTGGAGCGTGAGATCGCCGCTATCTGCCGAAAGGTCGCACGGAAGGCGGCCGAGGGGAAAAAGGAGCGCACCCGCGTGACGCGGGGAAACCTTCATCTGTTTCTGGGCCCTCCCAAGTTCATTCCTGAGGCGGAGCAAGAGCACAGCGAGATTGGGGTGGCGACCGGGCTGGCCTGGACGAGCTACGGCGGCGAGGTCCTCTATGTGGAAGCTTCTCTCTCCAAGGGGCGAGGAAATTTGACCTTGACCGGGCAGTTGGGCGACGTCATGAAGGAATCGGCCCAGGCTGCGGTAAGCTATGCGCGGTCCCACGCCAAGAAGTTGGGCATCGAGGAAGACTTTTACCAAAAGCTGGACATTCACATCCATGTCCCGGCGGGGGATATTCCCAAGGACGGACCCTCGGCCGGGATCACCATGGCGACGGCCCTTATTTCGGCTCTGACCAAGCGGCCCGTGAGTAGGGATGTGGCCATGACCGGCGAGATCACCTTGCGGGGAAGAATTTTGCCGATCGGCGGCTTGAAGGAAAAGAGCCTCGCGGCTTACCGCGCGGGGATCGGTACCATATTGATACCCGACAGGAATGAGAAGGATTTGGGAGAAATCCCGAAACCCCTTCGACGGAAGCTCAAATTTGTCCCTGCCCAGACCATGGGGGACGTTCTCAAAGTCGCTCTGCTGGAGAGACAAAGCAAAAAAATGCTCTCGGCCGAGGCTTTGAGAGCCGAAAAAAGAACCCGAACGGCCAAAGTGAAAAGGCGGAAAAAAGAGCCCAGGCCTTTGGATAAGGCGTCGAGAGAAAAGAGCATCCCTCTCGGGGCGTAAGCCGCCGTCATTCCGGAAGTATGCCGACCGTAAGTGTGGTGTGCTTGGGCCAGTCCAAACGAATTAGGCCAACTTGCGCCGGCGCACAATGAAGTTGAGGGAACTGGGAGAATTCGGGCTCATAGAGCGAATCCGAAAGATCGTCCCGATGGGGCAAGGTGTGCGTCTGGGAATCGGCGATGACGCCGCCTGGATCCGGTGCCAGCAAAAGTCTTTACTTTTTACCTCCGATCTCCTCCTCGAAGGGGTCCACTTTGATCTCCGGTGGACCTCCTTTTATACCCTGGGGTACAAAACGCTTGCGGTGAACCTGAGCGACATCGCGGCCATGGGTGGACGTCCCTCCTATCTTGCGCTCTCTTTGGGAATCCCTGTTGACTTCGAGGTCAAAGATGTAGAAGAATTTTATCGTGGTATCGTGGATCTCTCTTCTCAGTGCGGGGTATCGCTGGTGGGCGGGGATACCAGCGCGTCAAAGCGGTTCTTCATCAGCGCCGCCCTTATGGGCTTTGCCCCTTATGGACCGATCCTGCGCAACGGCGCAAAGGTCGGGGACGATCTTTACGTGACCGGAACCCTCGGAGACTCCGCTCTGGGACTGAAGCTCCTGAAGAAGAGGCGGCCCTCCCTCACTCACCGGGAGGCGACTTATCTTGTTTCTCGCCATCTTGCGCCTACGGCCCGCTTGAAGGCAGGCGCGGTGCTTGCCCGCAAGAAACTGGCCAAGGCCATGATCGATGTGAGTGATGGGTTGGTCCAGGACCTCAACCACCTCTGTCAAGCCAGCAAGGTGGGAGCGATCGTCCGGGAAGAATCCCTGCCGCTTTCTCGCGCCTATCGGCGTTCCCCGGAGCGAAGAGGAATCTTGGAGGCCTTGACCGGGGGTGAAGATTACGAGTTGCTCTTTGCCGTCCGGCCACGAGATCGAGGCCGGCTGAAGAAAGTCGAAAGATCTTTAGGGGTGCCGGTGACCCGCATTGGAAAATGCGTGCCTCCGGCCGAGGGAGTCAAAGTCCTTGACCCTCGCGGAGAGCCCAGGCCACTTTCGGTCTTGGGTTATGATCACTTCCACGATTAGACGGCGATGGATGCGCAGGCGTTGATGGAACTTTTGGAGAGGGTGCGGGGAGGCAAGGTCTCCGTAGAGCGCGCCCTGGAACGGCTTCGCCACCTTCCGTTCGAGGATCTGGGCTTCGCCAAGGTGGACCACCATCGTGCCCTCCGCCAGGGTTGCGCGGAAGTGATCATGGGAGAGGGAAAAGAGGCGGGCGAGATCGTCGCCATTGCGCGGGCTATTCAAAAAAAAGGCGCCAACGTTCTCATTACTCGTCTATCGCCGGCGAAGATGGCGGCTCTCCGGGGAAAGGTGAAAGGGCTCCGCTACCATCGGGCGGCGCGCGCGGCGACCTGGACGGGGAAGCCGATCCGGATTCAGGGGAGGGGGGTCATCCTGATCGTTTGCGCGGGCACCTCGGATATTCCCGTGGCGGAAGAAGCGGCGCTCTCGGCCGAGATGATGGGCAATCGGGTCGAGCGGCTCTTTGACGTCGGCGTGGCGGGGATCCACCGTCTCTTGGAGAACAAAGAAAAACTCTTCTCGGCTGCGGTCTTGGTCGTGGTGGCAGGAATGGAGGGCGCCTTGCCCAGCGTCGTGGCCGGTCTGGTGGATAAGCCGGTCATTGCGGTTCCGACCAGCATCGGGTACGGGGCGAGTTTTCATGGTGTTGCCGCCCTTTTGGGCATGCTCAACTCCTGCGCCGCTGGCGTCACTGTGGTGAATATAGACAACGGGTTTGGGGCAGGCTTTGCAGCCGGCCTCATCAATCGGGTATAAAAGAGGAAACTTCGATGGGATGGGCGATAAAGCAAGGAGCGGCTCGTCACCGGGGCGGCTCAAGATCTCCCTAGATGGCCGGCGAAAAGAAATATCGAGTTTTGAATCGTTCCTCGGACCTCGTCATCAAGGTCTTCGGCAAAACGCAGGCCGAGCTCTTCGGCAATTCCGCTTTTGCGCTCTTTGATATACTGGCGGATATGGAAAAGGTCGAAATGCGGGACAGTCTCCAGTTGGAAGTCGAAGGGGCCGATCGCGATGACCTCATGGTGAACTGGGTGCGCGAGCTCCTTTATCTGTTTCAGGGGAGTGATTTTCTCGTCAAGGAGGTCGAGGTTCAGGAGATCAAGGAAAACTATGTTCGAGCGGAAGTGAAAGGGGAAAAATTCGATCCCGACCGCCATGAGATCCGGCGGGGGATCCGTGCCGTGGCCTACGATCAAAGCCGGATGGAGAAGACCGGAGACCAGTGGATGGCCCAATTGATCTTCGAACTCTAAACGGATGACGCCGGAACTCGACACCGAATATGAAGGAACGGCGCTGATCGCCGATCCCATTCATCGCTATATCCAGATCACCGTTCCTCAAAGCCGGGGTGAGATCACGGAGAAGGAGATCATCGATTCTCCCTGGGTCCAGAGGCTCCGGTATATTTATCAACTCCAGAGCACCCGCTGGGTCTATCCTTCCGCCGAGCACAGCCGCTTCCAACATTCCCTGGGGGCGATGCACCTGGCCGGAGAGTTTGCCCGGCATCTCTACCCCTCGCTCCGTCAGGTTTTGGCCGGCGACTGCCCGTCGCTCCCTTTGGTGGAAGGGTATTTGCGGATGGTGGGCCTCCTTCACGACGTGGGGCACGGCCCCTTCGGCCATTTCTTCGACGACAATTTTTTGGCGGATTTTTCTATCACCCATGAGGATCTAAGCCAGGCCATTATCCATGGAAAACTCGGCGATCTCATCCGGCAATTAAAACGGAGCCCGAGCGGTCCTTTCGCGGCCGGGGAGGAGTTGGACCCGAGCGACGTCGCCTTCCCCATCAAGAAGAACGGCAGCGAGGAGCCCGGGCGGCCGAAGTGGGTCAGGCTGCTGCAGCCCTTGACCAGCGGGATCTTCACCTTCGACAATCTCGACTATGTTTCGCGCGATTCCTACATGTGCGGCGTGGCCGTGGGTCCCATCGACCGGGAGCGGCTCATGCACTACACCTTTTTCTCGCCCAAAGGGCTCACTCTGCACAAGGCCGGCAACGCGGCCCTGAGCATGTTTTTGAACGCCCGGCTCTATCTTTATACGAACGTCTACTACCACCGGACCACGCGGGCCATCGACCTTCACTTGCGCGAGCTCTTTCCGGAGACCATGAAGATGATCTTTCCGGGAAATCCGCTGGAGCACATGGAGGAATATCTCCATCTCACGGATTGGTCGCTGTTGGAGGAAGTCTCACGCTGGCGGCGGGGAAAAGACGGCGCCCGCGAGCTGGCGCGGGAATGGGGGCGGATTCTCAACCGGGACGTGAAGTGGAAAATGGCCTACGACCGGACCCTGTCACTCAACGAGCTCCGGTACGGCGTTTCCCTCATCAAGGACAGCGACTGGGAAACGCGCATCCGGGAAGCCCTTCCTCTTCCCGCCCGGGATCTGGTTTTTCGGGTGGATATGGCGACCCAGGATCCTCGGCCGGAGAACCCTTTCGCTATGGGGAAAAAGCAGATCTATATCTTCGATCCCTCTACGGGAGAGATCGCGGTGGAATCCCTCTCCGAGCTCTTCGAATTCATTCCATCCAAGGTGGTCCAATTCCGCGTCTTTGCCCTGGATCATGAAAACGACGCCATGCTCGCCCAGGTCGCGGAGACGACCCTGAAGGGTGGATCATCGGCGGTGAAGACCAGTATCTGAGGGGATACACAAAGGGAATTTTTAACAGATAGAAGATCTGGGGGATGAGTGAATGTTCGTGAAATCATCTGGCTTGAAGGATTCGTAGAAAAAATCTGGCAAAAGCATCGTGTCGGCATTAATGAAGTCGAGGAAGTCTTACATGGGCGGCCACGGGTCAGACGGGTGGCGCGTGGAGATGTGGCGGGAGAAAATGTATACTCTGCTATGGGACAGACAGTGGTAGGAAGATATCTCATCGTCTTCTTTATCCTAAAGGCTGGCGCGCGAGCACTGGTCATCAGTGCTCGCGACATGAAGCCAAAGGAGCGACACCAATATGCCAAAAAATAAGAAACGATCCATCCCAAAACGCTTCCGTACGTTAGAAGAAGCCGGGGCGTTCTGGGATACTCACGACTTAGGGGACTACTGGGACCGGACCGAGGAAGTAACGATGTCGTTTCGCCTTAAGCGTAGGTGCCATCTCTTTGCGATCGAATCCCAGCTTGCTCGTAAACTACGCGCTGCCGCGGTAGCTCGTGGAGTAAGCCCGGAAACCATAGCCAATTTATGGCTCCGCGAGAGGCTGGCCGGAGAACGCTCGCCCCGCAAGCGAGGAGCAACTTCCCGAAGTGCCGCCTAAGCCATTCCGATCGTCAGGCCGGTAAATTCCGTGGACAGAGACAAACGGATGAAAATTCCGCTTATCGATCTCAAAGCGCAATACCAAGGAATCCGCGGCGAAGTCGAGCAGGCGGTGCGCGAAGTTCTGGAGTCGCAGAATTTTATCCTGGGACCGGCGGTCCGCCGGCTGGAGGAGGAGCTGGCCTCCTATCTCCAATGCGGCTCCGCCGTGGGTGTCGCCTCCGGCAGCGATGCCCTCCTCCTCTCTCTGATGGCGCTCGGGATCTCACGCGGCCATGGAGTGCTGGTCCCTTCCTTTACTTTCTTTTCCACGGTCTCCTCCGTCACCCGGCTTGGGGCGACGCCGGTCTTTGTGGATGTGGATTCGGAAAACGGGCTCATGGATCCTTCCGCGGTGGAAGTTTTTCTCGCAGAACGCTGCCGCCCTCATCCCAGCGGTGAGGGGGTGGTGGATTCGAAGAGTCAATGCCAGATCAAGGCCCTCCTGCCGGTTCACCTCTACGGCCGCTGTTGCCCTATGGAGGCCCTGGTCAGCCTGGCCAGGAAGCATCATCTCTTCATCGTTGAAGATGTGGCCCAGGCCTTTGGAGCGCAGGTCACTCTGTCAGGAGGAATATTCAGGCGGGCGGGGACCGTGGGGGATGCGGGCTGTTTCTCTTTCTTCCCCAGCAAAAATTTAGGGGGGATCGGAGACGGCGGTCTCGTCGCGACGAGCCGGAGCGGGCTGTCCGAAGAGCTACGAAAGCTACGGATACACGGCCAGAGCGACAAATATCATCATGAGAGTTTAGGCATCAATTCGCGCCTGGATGAAATCCAGGCGGCGGTGCTTTCGGTGAAGCTCCGCCACGTGGAGCGGTGGCGCGAGGAGAGAATCGAGCGCGCCCGTCGATATCACGGCCTCTTCGCGGCCACCGGTCTTATCGACCAAAGGCTGATCGCTCTTCCCTCCCCCGGCACTGACGAAAAATCCCACGTCTTTAATCAATACGTGATCCGGGCGGAAAAGAGGGACGCATTGAAGCGCTACTTAGAAACGCAAGGCATTCAGAGCGAGATCTACTACCCTCTCCCTCTCCACCTTCAGCCGGCATTCGCTTTTCTCGGTTATCGGGCAGGAGATTTTCCCAACGCCGAGCGCCTGGCCGCTCATGTGCTTGCGCTGCCTCTCTACCCGGAGATTACGCCGGAACAGCAGCAGGTGGTGGTGGGGGCGATCGCGCAGTTTTTCCGGAAATAAGCTGCGCGCGACTCTTTCCGTTGCTCGTGTTCGTACCCATCTTCTCTTGACGAGCACGAGCAACGAGCACGATCACGATTGCCGTCTTGAGGCGGCGGGGCGGAGTTGGTAATTTTGATCTATGGACGCTCGGCTGCGAGAGGGTATTCGTCTGTTCAATGATGGCCGCTACTTCGAGTCGCACGAGGCCCTGGAGGAATTTTATCTCCGGGCGGAGGAGCGTCACAAACCTTTTTTGGAGGGGCTGGTGGGATTGGCGGTCGCCTGCCGGTTGTCCCGCGAGTTTGGTGAGACTGCCAGTGTGGTGCGCATGGTGCACCAGGCGCTGATTCGGCTGGAGGCCTACCAGCCCGTATATCTGGGCGTTCGGGTAAAAACCCTGATCGAAATTATGGAAGAGTGGGCGAAACGATTGAAGAGCCGGGCCCCTTCCGTGGGCGACGAGATTCCCAAGATCCCGCTCCGTCGCTTTGCATTTTTCTGATGCCCTTTTCACATTTAGAACAGATCGCCGGCTCGATTCTCGAAGCCCGGGGCGCCGGAGAGAGAAGGGTCTCGGGCCTCCAGGGAGGGGCGCGGGCCTACTTTCTTTCCCTCGGCCTGAAGCGTCGGGACGCGCCGGTTTTGGTGATCGCTCCGACTCCTCGAGAGGCGGAAAGGCTTTTCCTGGATCTCGCTTTTTTTCTCGGCGAAGCGGGAGATCTCCCGCTCCTCGAAAAGCGCCTGCACCTTTTCCCCTCGTGGGAGGTATTGCCCTTCGAGCCTCTCTCTCCCCACCCGGACGAAGTTTCGGCCCGGCAGGAGGGACTCTTTCTCCTCCTGGAGGGGAGATCTCCGGTCATCGTTTCCACGCCCGCGGCATTGATACAGAAGGTGATTCCCACCGAAGAGCTGAAACGCTCCTATCTCTATCTCGGCGCGGGTCAGGAGCTCTCTCGCGATGCGCTCCTGGAACATTTGGTGAGTTGGGGTTTTCAATCCGTCCCTGCCGTGGAGGAGCGGGGAGATTTCAGCACTCGCGGCGGCATCGTCGATCTCTATCCGCCCGCCTCCGAGCGCCCGCTCCGCCTCGAGTTCGACGGCGACCGGCTGGAATCGATCCGGGAATTCGATTCCTCGACCCAGCGCTCGGCGGCGAGCCGTGATGAGCTGCTGCTTTTACCGGTAAAGGAGTTTTCTCTCCGGCGCGACGATATCGAGCGGATCGCGCGCGAGATCGAGAAAAGGGCGGCGGAGCTGGAGATCGCCCGGCAGGACAAAAACGCGCTCATCCAATCCCTGCGGGACGGGGTTCCGTTTCCGGGCATGGAGTTTCTCGCGCCCTATTTTTATCCCGCTCTCTCGCCCGTTTCCGCCTACCTTCCGGCCGGAACGCTCGTCTGGCTCGATCAAGCCGCCCGGGTCGAGCTGGAAGTGGAGCGCCTGGGGCGTTGGATAGGGGAGCGGGCAGCCAAGGCGAAGGACGAGGGCCGCTTCGCTCCGCCGGTGGAAGCGCTCTATCTCTCCGAAAACGAGTTCTGGGAGGGCCTTGCCGCATTCGGGAAGATCCTCAGCGAGTCCCTCGAGATGGCGCTGCCCACCGGTGAATCCGCTCTCTCCGTGAAGTCCTATCTCAACTCCGACCTTCATCAGGAGATCTCGGTCCGGCAGGGGAGAGAGCCTACCCTGGCGCCGCTGGCCGAGCGGTTGAAAGAGTGGAAAGAAGAAAGGGTTTTTTTCATCGCGCCCAGCCGGCCGGAGGCGAACCGGTTGAAGGATCTCATGGCCCACTACGATATCGACCTCCCTTTGATCGAAGGCCGCTTCCCGGAGCTCCTGGCCCGTGAAGAGCTCGCCCGCGGCATGATGGTGGGGGAGCTCACCCAAGGATTCCGCCTGCCGGAAGAGCATTTGATCGTGATCACGACGGACGAGATCTTCGGCACTCGCAGGAGCGAGCGCGCGAAGGCCAAGGCGAGCCGTCCCAGCCATTTCATCACCAGCCTGAGCGAGCTCCGGCAGGACGACTACGTGGTCCATCTGGATCACGGCATCGGCATCTACCGCGGGCTAAAATTTCTTCGCCTCTCCGGGATGGAGGGGGAGTTTCTCCACCTGGAGTACGAAGGCGGCGACCGCCTCTACCTGCCGGTGGACCGGATCAATCTCGTCCAGAAATATATCGGCGGAGAGGGGGTCCAGCCGGCCCTGGATAAGCTCGGTGGGACCTCGTGGGAAAAGGTCAAGGCCAAGACGCGCAAATCGGTCCTGGCGATGGCGGCGGAGCTGGTGGAGATCTACGCCGCCCGCGAGGTCCACGAGGGCCACGCATTCGCTCCACCCGACCAGCTCTTCCGCGAGTTCGAGGCCTCCTTCGAGTTCGAGGAGACGCCGGATCAACTGCGCGCCATCGAGGACGTCCTGAAGGACATGGAGGAGAAAAAGCCGATGGACCGCCTCATCTGCGGGGACGTCGGCTACGGCAAGACCGAAGTCGCGCTCAGGGCCGCCTTTCTGGCGGTCATGGGCGGCAAGCAGGTGGCGGTGTTGACGCCGACGACCATTTTGGCCGAGCAACATCTCCAGACCTTCCGCCGCCGCTTTCAGGGCTATCCGGTGCGCGTGGAGATGTTGAGCCGCTTTCTCACTTCCAAAGAGGTCCGGACGGTCATCGAGGATCTCGCCAAGGGGACCGTGGACATCGTGATCGGGACGCACCGCCTCCTCCAGAAAGATATCGAGTTCCGCGAGCTGGGCCTCGTGGTCATCGACGAGGAGCACCGCTTCGGCGTGGCGCACAAGGAGAAGCTCAAACAAATGCGCCGGCTGGTCGACGTGATGAGCCTGAGCGCGACGCCGATCCCGCGCACGCTCCACATGTCGTTCGTCGGCATCCGGGACCTGAGCATTATCGAGACGCCGCCGCTGGACCGGCTGGCGATCCGCACCACCATCACCCGCTATGACGAGGGGGCGATCCGCGACGCGGTGCTCCGGGAGCTCGAGCGCGGCGGGCAGGTTTTTTTCCTCCACAACCGCGTAGAGACGATCGTGAGGATGGCGCAAAAACTCGCGGACTTGATCCCGGAGGCGAAGATCGCCGTGGCTCACGGCCAGATGCGTCCGCGGGAGCTAGAGAAAGTCATGGTTGATTTTTTGGAGAACCGGAACCAGGTCCTGGTCTGCTCCGCCATCATCGAGTCGGGGCTCGATTTTCCCAACGCCAACACCATCATCATCAACCGGGCGGACCGGCTGGGCCTGGCCCAGCTCTACCAGCTCCGTGGCCGCGTGGGCCGTTCCCACCGCCGCGCCTACGCCTATCTCCTGATCCCCGGCGAAAAGATGATCACGCGCGACGCGGAGCGAAGGTTGAGGGCCCTCCAGGAGCTGGACGGCCTCGGGGGCGGCTTCAAGCTCGCCGTGCACGATCTGGAGATCCGCGGCGCCGGGAATCTCCTCGGGAAAGAACAGTCCGGCCAGATCGCGGCGGTCGGCTTCGAGCTTTACACCCAGATGATGGAAGAGGCGGTCAGGGAGATGAAAGGAGAGGAGATCCGGGCGCAGGTGGAGCCGGAGATCCGGCTGGGCATTCCCGCCTATTTCCCGGAAGAGTACATCCCGGACGCGAACCAAAGGCTCCTTTTCTACAAGCGTCTGGCGAGTTTAAGAGATTCCGAGGAGCTCGAGGGAATCAAGGAAGAGATCCGGGACCGCTATGGCCCGGTCACCCCCGAGGTGGAGAATCTTTTCCGGGTCATGGATCTCCGCCGCGTGCTCAAAGATTATCTGGTCGAGCAGGTGAGCTACCATGAAGACAGGCTCTCGCTTCGCTTTCACGAACAATCCCCGGTCAAGGTCGAGCGGGTCCTCGACCTCATCAACCGAAATCACGGCCGCTATCGCCTCTCGCCCGACGGCCGTCTCTCTTTCACCCCCAAGAACAAAAACTGGGAGGGCCTCATCCCTGAGGTGACGGAGCTGCTGCAAAGATTGGGAGAATAAGCATCGTTTCGACGTTTCGACAATTGTCGAAACGTGCAAGTGTTTGTCTTCTTGACGATACGAGCAGACTAAAGTACATTTATCTGTACATATGGACAGATTCCTGACAGCGACGGAAGCCCGCCAGCAATTTTTGAAACTCCTGGACGAGGTGAAGGAAGGGGAGCGGGTGATTATCACCCACCGGGGCAAACCGGCCGCGGTGGTGATGGACTTTGAGCGCCACCAGCTTCTCGCCGAGCTGGCAAGATTATGGCAGGACCCGCAAACCTTGAGTCACATTCGTGCGGCCCACGAGGAAGTACGGAAAGGCCGCGTGCTGCGTCTCAAAGGAGTTCCGACGGTCAAGCGACTGGTAGCGCTGGCGCGCTCCAAGGGACTCTTGAAGTCGCGCGGTGGCTGAGCCGGTCTTTACCCCTTCGTTTCTGCGCCGCGTCGCCGAACTGGAAAAGCGGCTCTCGGGCGCCGAGTTGGAGCTGTTCGAAAAGACATTGGCCCGTATTATCGTCGAGCCCGATCTCGCGGAACGCTTTCCCACATTCTATGATCCGAACCTGCCGACCTTCTTTGTTCGAGCGGGGCCATTTATCATCGAATTTGCCGTAGACGAGGTAACCAACGGGGTGACGTTCGTAAGCCTCTTTTATCGGTCTTAGCGATATAAAGAACAGGCCAATTGCCCCTTTCGGCATTTCGGGAATTCCCAAAAGCCGATAAAGCATTCCCCAACTTTTCTCTTGCCATTGTCTGTCCCAATCGCCTAGAATCCGAAGAAATTTTAGGGACATAGAGGATTTAGGCGATAGTCGGCCTCCGGCCACTAATTTTTGCAATTTGAAATGGTGCAGCCCGAAGACCAAGCGCGTGAAAATATCGACCAGATGCTCGCTAACGCCGGCTGGGAGGTTCGCAATCTCAGCGACGCGAACATCTCGGGGTGCCGCAACAGCCAAATTGCTCTCCGGTTTTCAACCAGCGCAGCGTTTAGCATGACCCGTCTCCGGCTAACGGTTACGTTATTCCGTCAAATGCCCATTTCACTTCCTTCTCTACCTGAGCTAGAGCTTATTGTTAGGGAGGTGGACCGTCGATTGAGCGTGGTGGAAGAGTTGGAAAGAGCGGTAGAAGCCAACCTCCACCGCGTCACCCGCCTCCGCCAGTCGATTCTCCAGCGGGCGTTTTGTGGTAAACTGTAGGTTAACCCGATCATGGACCATGTCAGAGCAATCAACCGACTCAGGAGCCGCGATGTACTCTCAGCGGCCCTCACTTACGCCATCTTTGATCGGCTTAACGGCGATTTCTTCTTTGATCCCTTCGAAATCGAGCATGCCATTGCCAACCGAGAGACTTTAATTGACGAGTTGGTTGAAGAGCTTAGGAACCCTGGGCAATTCGAGCCACGGCCTGCATTCGCATACTTCCCGCCAAAAAACGACTTATGCGATCGCAGGTTCGTTTATGCGCCGATTAAGGATCTTACTGTTCGCTATGCGATAGCTTTAATTTTCTCCGAGCAGATAGAAACGGAAATACACCAGCATTGCTTTGCTAATCGCCGCGCGACTGGTGATGACGCGGAAAGGAGGTTCACCGAAGAGTTTGCGAGCGGTGGTTGGGGTCGGTTCTGTCAATGGCAAGCGGAACGCTGTGGAGATAACACGGTTCTTTTGCGAACGGACATCTCGTCATTTTATGACTCGATCTCGCACGAATATCTTATTGATACGGTTTGCCGCCACCTAATGCTTCCGTCGGACTGCGAGTTGATTAATCTATTTCGGCGTCTCCTTAGGATTCCAGTCATTTACTACTCACCGAGCACAGGTCAAATTGAGGGCCCAGCAATTATACATCAGGGCTTACCGATTGGGGACGGGGTCGAGGGCTATCTAGCCAATCTCTATCTGAGGGATGTCGACGACGCGATGGTTCAGTCACAAGCGGTATATGGCCGCTATGTGGATGATATCCGCCTTTTCGGCAGCTCGAAACAGCAGGCCCTCCATCATCTACACATCTTGCAGGAACAGCTTCTTCGAAAGGGACTTAACCTGAATTCGTCAAAGACCGAAATCGCAGAGGACGAAACGTCGATGGGCGAGTTGATGTCCCGTCTGTATTACGGCGAATCCTACGGGATCGAAGAGGACCAGCAAGCAGGATCCGCAATCCAGGGACGAATCGATAGGCCCTTTGAGGAATTCTCTCGGACATTCACTGAGGACCAAGCTTTAGAAAAAGGGAGCGACGCGAGGGATTTTTGTAAGTTTCTCGGCGCGCACGGTGAAAATGGGCAGCCCTTAGTCGCACTGGCAGATCGCCAGAATTGGCACATTGAACGACTTCGCGAGTGCGTAGTACGCTGGAGAAACCCAACAAAACACGCCGTTTGGCTTCTTGCCCAGACAGCTGTCTATCACGGAGTGTCATCGCCGGTCCAAGAGCGAGCACGGGAAGTAATCCTCGATTTACTCGATAATGATTCGGTCAACCCCTACAGCCGGTACCGCTTGCTTCACCACCTATTAAAACAACGGCGAAATCGGCAGGGACAATTATTTCGGTTCTTTGACCAGTTGTCTCCCGGGGAAAAACTACGAATTGAGCGTCTCCTTCCTAGATTTCTCGCTGCACCGGCGTTTGAGTTGAACTTGATTGCTCTATTTGCCTATCGATTGTTTGGTTGTTCGGTAGCAGAGTTGCGGAGACTTGCTTCCGAACATTGCGAGCATGGCTGTGAGCCAATCCGCAACGCCTTAGAAATAGTAGGACAGATTCCCGAAACGCAAATTCAGACGACGGTTGCCGTAGATGAGCCAGACGCGACTCCGGAGCCATACTAAAAGTTGTTTTCTCGCGAAGTCCGAGAGAATTCCGGGGACATAATACTAAGGAAAGAAAAATGGGGATAAGTCCAATAATGCCGGCGCGCAAGCGGGCGGCGACTATCCTTCGGCGTGGCTCAGGACAGGCTCTGAGCAGTTGACGTATTTGCTGTTCACAAGATGGCTGATGAGCAGACGGCGCCGCCGTATGGCGAACCAAGCGCCGTTCCAGCCGAATACAGTTGGCCAACTCTAATTAAAGAAAGATGGCGATGAACTTTTCGATCATTACTGGCAGGTGTTGCAGAAATTTAATCGGGTACTCCCACGCGTGCCTTTTCAGGAGGGGGCTCGATCAATAAGGGGATGGTCTGCCTATGGCTACGTTCGATTCAACTAAGACACCGCTCAATAGGCTCTTAGAACAGATAATGGAGGGAAAGATTCAGCTCCCCGACTTTCAGCGTGGTTGGATCTGGGATGATTCACACATTCGTTCTCTTTTAGTCAGCATCGCTCGGTCGTTTCCTATCGGCAGCATTATGCTCCTTGAAACGGGAGGAGAAGCGCGATTTCAGATTCGCCTCGTGGAAGGCGTGGATCTTCCTGACGGCTCGTCTAATTCAGTAGAACGTCTCATCCTTGATGGGCAACAACGACTCACATCCTTGACCCAGGTGCTTAAGCTAATCCGTCCAGTAAAGACAAAGGACGACAAGGGGAGAGACGTAGGGCTCCATTACTATTTCGACATAGAGAAAGCACTAGCCGGAAATAGCGGTGTCGAGGACGCCATATTTGCCGTTGACCAAACTAGGAAGCTCCGGACGAACTTCGGTCGTGATGTAACGCTCGACCTGGACAGTCAACAGAAAGAATTTGAGGCTTTCTGCTTCCCTTGCGGTCAGATCCTAAATTCGGACCGATGGGAAGAAGGCTTGATGGTCCACGACTCCACAAAATTTCCCCGGTACATGCAGTTTCGGAGCCGTATTCTGAATGCTTTCCGCGAGTACCAAGTTCCAGTTATTGACTTGAAGAAGGAGACGAGCAAGGAGGCCGTCTGTCTTGTGTTCGAAAAAGTCAACACAGGCGGAGTCCCTCTCTCAGTGTTCGAATTGGTTACCGCGACTTACGCCGCCGACGGATTCAATCTCCGGTATGACTGGTATGGAATGCCTACAGGAAACATTCCAGGAAGGCACAAAATATTTTCTGAAAGGGCCCTCCTCCGCGATTTGGAGCCAACAGAGCTTCTGCAAGGGATTTCGCTTTTACACACTTATGAAAGGCGTGCGAATGATCTTTCTGCGGGACGCTCAGGCAGAGATGCAACAGCGGTTAGCGCTAAACGGGAGCATGTGCTTGCGTTGCCTCTATCGGCATACCAACAGTGGGCCGATAAGTTGACTGATGGATTTTTCGAAGCGGACCGTTTCCTGCGCATGGAGGGATTCCACCATCCTAAGTTCCTTCCCTACCGTAGTCAGCTTATCCCTCTGGCAGCGGCGATGGTGCACCTCGGTGAAAGATGGCTTGAGCCGGTTATTCGCGAAAAGCTGGCCCGGTGGTATTGGTGCGGAGTTCTTGGTGAGCTCTACGGTGGTGCAATCGAAACGAGAATCGCTTTAGATCTGCAGGATTTACTTGCATGGATTGATCGGGCGGACGCGCAAGAGCCAACAACTGTTGTTGCGGCTGGGTTTCAACCGTCCCGACTTGATACCCTTCGGACACGCACAAGTGCCGCTTACCGTGGCATTTATGTTTTATTGCAGCGACAAGGCTCTAGGGACTTTTTTTGGAAGGTTCGTATGGTCGATCTCGATCGAGACGAGTGTAAAATCGACATCCATCACATCTTTCCTCGTGATTGGTGCAAAACTCAAAACATTCCGCCTCGGGTTTTTAATTCGATTGTTAATAAAACACCGATTTCCTACAAGGCGAATCGGATGATCGGTGGGAAAGCTCCGTCAAAATATCTTCAGCAAATTCGAGAGCATGCACAGGTACAGATTTCCCTTGAGGAACAGGACGAGATTTTTAGAACACACTTGATCGATCCGGCGCTGCTTCGTGCGGATGATTTCCAAGGATCCTACGAAGCCCGAAAGCAGGCTCTCGTTCGCATCGTTGAGAGGGTGATGGGTAAGGCAGTGTTGCCAATCGGCGGCGAAGCCCCGCCGGAGGATGCAGAGGACGAGGACGACGAGGAATAATCGTTGCCACTAACGTGTCGGCAATAAAATGAGGAATTCCGGGGACATAATACTAATTTCTTTGATCCGAATAGCGGCGGCGGGAATATGGCGAGTATCCTTCGCCGGAGTCTATCCTGAGCCCTTCGGCGGCGCTCAGGGTAGACTATGCCCAAGGGCTCAGGACAGGCGCTGAGCAGTTGACGCTTCTGCTTTTGTTGAAGATCGCGGATAAGCAGCCGTGAGCTGTCTCTTCCACTGCCTGGGAGCACCACTTCCGCAATACGCTTATTCGAAAGTATATCCTACACGTAATAGTTTGAACTGCGCCCTCCTGACTGGAGACTTTCCATCATAAATTGAGAACAGGGTCAGTGGCATTGGTTTTGTATTCATTCCGGGTTTGAGATTCAAATTCTTCTGGGGGAAGATATCCCAGAGCGGAATGAAGTCGTTTTTTGTTGTAGACCTCCTCGATGAAAAAGGGAAGTCTCTCGATCACGTCCTGATAGGTTTCATAGTTCCATAGATGCACCTCCTCGTATTTGAGTGTTTTAAAGAATGATTCCACAAAGGCGTTGTCGTAGGGGTTGCCTTTGTTTGACATGCTGATTTGTATTCCTGATTCGAGGAGGAGATCCACGTAATCCCGGCAGGCGTATTGAACCCCCCGATCCGAGTGGTGGATACAACCTGCCGGAGGTTTTCTCTCCTCCAGCGCCATCTTGAGGGCCGAGAGACACAGGGTTCTGTCCAGTCTTCGGGAAATCGCCCAGCCGATCACCTTTCGGGAATAGAGATCCAGAATGACCGCCAGGTACACGAAACAGGTCAAGATCCTGATGTAGGTGATATCTCCCGCCCAGACCTGATTGATTCCTTTAACGGTGAAACCCCCCAGGAGATTGGGATACAGGGGGAGACCATGATCCGATTGGGTCGTCCGGACAAAGGTCTTCCAGACAATCGGCCAGAGTTTGTGCTCCCTCATCACCCTCCGGATCCGCTTGGCGTTGACCACGATCCCGATCCGGGCCAGGTGATGTTTGATTCTCCGATAACCATACCCCGGAAAGTCGGCATGGATCTGTTCGATCAGATCCCTTAAATCCGCATCCCGCCTCTCTCTCACCACGGGATCGACCACCGGCTGGTAGTAGTAGCTGCTGAGAGCCAGCCCGATCATGCGGCACCCTTCTTGAACTGAGCCACATTCTTCCCGGTGATTACCGACGAATCGACGCTTCTCAGCCGTTGTACATAATCCCCCATTTTTTTTAGCAGGTCGACCTTCATGGTCAGCTCCCCCACCTTAGCCTTCAGCTTCTCATTCTCGGTCTCCAACACCCGCTCCCGGGACGAAGGCCTCTCCACCAGGCTTCCCTGATGAAACCGAAGCCTCCAATGACCGATCACACTGGCAGAGATTTGATATTCCCGGGCCGCTTGAGATTGGGTGATGATCCCTGATTCGATCTGCTGGACCAATTGTTGCTTGAACTCGACCTGGAACTTCCTCCGTATCTTTCCCATAGCTACTGCTCCTTTCCAGAGCCAGTAACCCTATTCTCTATTTCACTTCAAGACCCTCCAGTCCAAGGGGCGCAGTCCAGTTCACGGATTAAGAGAATTGCTACGCTCTAAGTATATCTAGCAACAGCTTGCTTAGTATACTCTGTATGCTATAATTCACTCAATCCATGAATTCAGACATATAGGATATACTATGCAACTCATCTCAGGCCTTGGAAGGCTGGACAGGATAAGGCTGGCGGCGCTGATCCAGCGAACGAAGGGGACGATCTCCGTTAGCGAAGCCGCTGGAATTTTAAAGGTCTCTCCAACCGACGCAGCCAAGATGTTGGCCCGATGGCGAAAGAACGGCTGGGTCTCGCGCGTGCGGCGAGGTCTCTATGTTTCGGTGCCTCTGGAGTCCAGAACCGCCGATGTCCCCCTTGAAGATCCCTGGATCATTGCTGACCGGTTGTTTACCCCTTGCTACATCGGCGGGTGGAGCGCCGCGGAGTACTGGGGACTGACGGAGCAGATTTTCCGGACCATCGTAGTCATGACGACGCAGAAGCCGAGGGACCGATCGCCAAACATAAAAGGAACAAAGTTTCTGCTGCGCACGATCTCAGAAAAAGCGATGTTCGGCTTGAAGCCTGTTTGGAGAGGGCAGGTGAAAATATCCGTATCTGATCCCACGCGGACGGTGCTCGATATGCTGGACGACCCGAAGCTGGGAGGCGGGCTGCGCCCCACCGTGGATATTTTGCTTAGTTACCTCAGGTCCGAGAAAAAAGACACAAAGCTGCTGATCGAGTACGCGAATCGGCTCGATAATGGAGCTGTCTTTAAGCGCCTTGGCTTTTTATCGGAGCGCTTTTCCCCCGCGGAAACCTACCTTGTTACCGAGTGCCAATCCAGACTAAGAATGGGCAACGCCAAGATCGATCCTTCACTGGCGGCTGATCGACTCATCACCAAGTGGCGATTGTGGGTGCCGGATAGTTGGGCTAACGGAAAATCCAAGTGATCGACAAACAGGAAGTCATAGCTTTCTCCAGAGAGCTCGGTTTGAGGCCGAACGTCGTTGAGAAAGACTATATCCTCGGCTGGCTCCTGGCGGGGATAGCTCAACATCCTGAACTCGGCCCAAGCTGGATATTCAAAGGAGGCACTTGCCTCAAGAAGTGCTTTTTCGAGACGTATCGCTTTTCAGAGGACTTGGATTTCACGATTACAGAGCCGAATCAATTGAACGGAGAATTCCTCGTAAAAGCTTTTGCGGAAGTTGCGGAATGGATTTACGAGGCGGCAGGGATAGAGATTCCAAAGGAATTGCTCCGGTTCGACGTTTACCAGACGCCACGCGGAAGTATTTCCGTCGAGGGCCGGATAGGTTTCCGGGGACCGATGCAAATGGGTGGGGATCTGCCACGCGTGAAAGTGGATTTAACGGCCGACGAGGTTCTTGTCTTAGAGCCTGTGACACGAAAGGTGCACCATCCCTATTCGGACAATCCGCCGGAAGGCATGGAGATTCAGTGCTACTCCTTCGAGGAGGTCTTCGCGGAAAAGATGAGGGCTCTAAAGGAGCGCCTGCGACCACGAGATCTTTATGACGTAGTCCACCTGTATCGTCATGATAATTTCAGACCCGACCGTCAGGCTGTGATGGATACGTTGAATGAAAAATGCGCATTTAAAAGCATATCCGTTCCCACGATAGAAGAGTTTAACAATCATCCGGGTCGCGCCGAACTAGAGGCCGAGTGGGAAAACATGTTGAAACATCAGTTGCCTGCGTTGCCTCCGTTCGAGCAGTTTTGGAACGAACTACCGGCGGTGTTCAAATGGTCGGAAGGAGAAGTCGAGAAGCTGGAGCGTCCTGTTTTCCCGGTAAGCGTGCCTGGATTGGACCAGGCTTGGCACGCGCCGGCTATGGTTCAACCTTGGGGTTCAGGGATTCCACTCGAGATTATTCGGTTTGCTGCGGCAAACCGCTTGTGTGTCAATCTGAGGTACGATGGAAGTAGTCGCGTCATAGAACCGTACTCTTTACGAAGGACGCGCGATGGTCACCTTATCTTACACGCAACGAGACATAACACCGGAGAGGCTAGATCGTACCGGGTGGATCAGATACAGGGAGCGGAGGCGACAACCGAAGCCTTTACCCCGAGATATGCCATCGAATTTACAGATGCTGGGCCTCTATCTGCACCGCCGACGAGACGAATCGCCATCGCACCTCGCTCATCCGCAAGACGACGCACAAGACTTGCAAAACGATCCAGTTCTGGACCAACTTACGTCTACAAGTGCTCTTATTGCGGGAAGCGGTTTCATCGCAAGAGGCAAGACAGCAGATTGAAGCCTCACAAAGACAAGCGGGGTTATCCTTGTTCAGGTAGAACAGGTTACTTCGTAACCACGAAGTATTAGGGTAGAAAATGACGTCTTCAGCGATCGTTCAAAAACTTTGGAACTACTGCAACATCCTGCGGGATGACGGGTTGTCTTACGGCGACTACGTCGAGCAGTTGACGTTTCTGTTGTTCCTCAAAATGGCCGATGAGCAGAGCCGGCCGCCGTACAACAAAATCTCGCCGGTGCGGAAGGGCTACGACTGGACGAGTTTGCTTGCCAAGGACGGGGACGACTTAGAGATCCATTACCGCCACGTGCTGGAGACGCTCGGCAAAGAGAAAGGGATGCTGGGCGTTATCTTTCGCAAGGCACAGAACAAGATTCAGGACCCGGCCAAGTTGCGGCGGCTGATCGTAGACCTGATCGATAAGGAGGAGTGGTCGTCGTTGTCGGCCGATGTGAAAGGCGATGCATACGAAGGCCTGCTGCAAAAGAACGCCGAGGACGTGAAAGGCGGCGCGGGACAGTACTTCACGCCGCGCGCGCTTATCGCCGCTATCGTGGATGTGATGCGGCCGGAGCCGGGCAAAACGATTTGCGACCCGGCCTGCGGCACCGGCGGTTTTCTTCTCGCGGCTTATACCTATCTTTCCGACCCGCAGCGTTACAAACTCGACCGTGCTCAGAAGAAGAAGCTTGCCAGTGGCATGCTCTTCGGTGTGGAGCTTGTGGACAGCGTTGCCCGTCTTTGCTGCATGAACCTACTGCTTCACGGCATCAGCGCCGACGGCGCTGACGAGGTGCCGGTTGAGATTCGGGATGCTCTCGCCAGCCACGGTGGAACCTACTACGAAATGGTGATGACGAATCCGCCGTTCGGGAAAAAGAGCAGCGTCACCATCGTTACCGAGGAAGGCAAAGCAGAGAAGGAAAGCCTCACGATCCACCGCGACGATTTTTGGGCCTCGACAAGCAACAAGCAACTCAACTTCCTCCAGCATGTTTTCACGATTCTCAAGCAGCATGGCAGTGCTGCCATCGTGGTGCCGGACAATGTTCTCTTCGAAGGCGGTGCGGGCGAGGCGATCCGGCGTGAATTATTGAAGCAGGCGGACGTGCACACGCTCCTGCGCCTGCCTACCGGCATCTTCTATGCTCAGGGCGTGAAGGCGAATCTGCTCTTCTTCGACCGTAAGCCCGCCAGCGAAAAACCGTGGACGGAGAAGCTGTGGATTTACGACTTGCGGACCAACAAGCACTTTACACTGAAAGAGAATCAGCTGAAGCGTGCCGACCTCGACGACTTCGTGGAACGCTTTCACGCGAAGAATCGCCACCAGCGCGAGGAGACCGAGCGTTTCAAAGTTTTTGCTTACGATGACCTGCTCAAACGCGACAAGGTAAACCTCGACATCTTCTGGCTTAGAGACGAAAGCCTCGAAGACTCCGATAATCTCCCCGATCCCGACATTCTCGCCCAGGAAATCGTCGAAGACCTCGAAGCCGCCCTCGGACAATTCCGTGAAATCGCGGCGGATTTGGGCGGGAAAGATAGAGAACTTTAACCGCGTGATGCCCGATGGCTAAGCTGGAGTGTTGCATGAAAGAGGTTCATGAAATACGACCCTGAGAAACACCATCGACGGTCCATCCGGATTCGCGGGTACGATTATTCGCAGGGGGGAATGTATTTTGTCACGATCTGCGCACGAGATCGCGAATGTCTGTTTGGCGAGGTTGTAGACGGCGGCATGCGATTGAACCCCTGCGGAGAAATCGCGCGTACATGTTGGGCGGAAATCCCGGAACATTTTTTGCCTGCGGTATTGGACCTGTTTGTGGTCATGCCGAACCATGTTCATGGCATCGTTGTGGTAGGGGCACGGCATGCCGTGCCCCTACCATCGTCGCCTGAATGTTTCGGGAAGCCGATTGCCGGGTCAATCCCGACCATTGTACGGTCATTCAAATCAGCCGTCGCCCAACGCGTCAATGCTCTACGCGGAACGCCTGGTATCGCGGTCTGGCAACGCAATTACTACGAACATGTTGTCCGCGACGAAAAATCATTGAATCGCATCCGGCAATACGTCGCCGACAATCCTGCGCGTTGGGCATTCGACCGTGAGAATTCCGGAGCAACGACTCCGGAGACTTTGGAGCCGTGGCGCGCGTGAATAGTAGCTATGAGCCGATGGAGAAAGTTTTTAGCGACGTGATCGGTAGGACGCTCGGCGCTCGTGGACGGCAGGCAGTTCGTTAGACGGCTGGGTTTCAGGCAGTGAGGAGAAAACAATACGGACACCCTCAATGGCTGTCGAGGATGATACCGACGCGTCCAGCAAGGACTTCCGCTGAATGGGGTCCTTCAGATAAGGGTTGGTCTCGATCAGCGGCTTTTGAGTCATGGCTTATAATAACACGGGTAAGGGGAAAAGCTAACCGGGGGGACACATCAATCGCGACAAGGCCAGCCTCGACACCTTCCGGCTCCGGGACGAAAGCCTCGAAGACTCCGACAATCTCCCCGATCCCGACGTTCTCGCCCGGGAAATCGTCGAAGACCTCGCAGCCGCCCTCGAACAATTCCGCGCAATCGCGAATGAATTCCAGGGACATAATACTAATTTCTTCGAGTCGAACGGTGGAAAGCGGAAGTGATGGTGATTATCCTTCGGCGGAGTCTATCCTGAGTGCAGCCGAAGGGCTCAGGACAGGCTCTGAGCAGTTGACGTATTTGCTGTTTCTCTCTACCTGTAGGCAGGACGATGGCGGATCAATGGACTTCCGGGCACTTGGAAACGGATGAATAAGTGGGCAAAATAGGGCAAAGGCTGGTTGGCTGAAAGAGATTGGGGCCGGTGGCTTGGCGGTAGGCCCATCAAATAGTTGCTTGGCGCTTTGAATAACTAGTGCGGAGGAAAGCATGAGCATAGAAAAATCGGTTCTTGAAAAGCTGCTCAAATTGCCGGCAGATAAGCAAAAGGAGGTGCTGGATTTCGTGGAGTCTCTGGAAAAGAAAGCCGTTCATCGTTGCTCCCGCCGCAGCCTGAAAGGCCTTTGGGTCGATTTGGGAGTGAACATCTCACTGGACGACATTGCCGAGGCGCGCCGCGAAATGACAACTTGCCCGCATTCTGGCAGAATAGGGCCACAAGGAGAAACGCGATGAGGGAGATTACACTATCGATTCCAGATGAGGCGCTGCTGGCTTTTAAGGTCAACGCCGATCAAATGGGCGCTGAGCTTCGCCTGGCAGCGGCCGTTAAGTTATATATGTGCTCGGCCGCATTTCTTCGGGCGCTGCGGCGAAGCTTGCCGGAGTTCCGAGAACGGTTTTCTTAACGAAGCTCGCGGATTACGGCGTAGACACCTTCAGGCTAACCGAAGCTGAGCTTCAACAAGAGACTCGCCTTGGCTGAGGTAATCTGCAACACCTCCCGTTCGGGGACAGGACCATTTTTAAGACGGTCTGAAAGAAACGGCTATGCCAACAATCAGCGTGTTTTATGGTATTGTGATTCAGATGTTCTGGCAGGATCATGCGCCGCCGCACTTTCACTCTCTGTATGCCGAGCACGAGGCGCTGATTGACTTGCGGGACCTACGCGTCATGCGCGGTTCTTTGCCGCGCCGGGCGATGGCGTTGGTGTTGGAGTGGGCCACGGAGCATCGCAATGAACTAATGGAGGACTGGAATTTATGCAACCAACTACAAACCCCGAAACCAATCGCCCCCCTGAAGTAGAGCCCGCCATCGAGCATACCGTACCCTGGCGGCTGATCTCGGTCACCGCCTTGCCGGATGCCCGCCTGCGCGTGAAGTTTGTCGATGGCTTGGAAGGCGAAGTCGATATGCGTTCGTTCCTGCGCAATCCGAAAGTCAACGGTACCGTTTTCGAGGCGCTACGCGAGCCAGCGATGTTCGCCCAAGCGCGGGTCGTGTTGGGCACTGTCCAGTGGCCGAATGGCGCCGAGCTTGCGCCGGATGCGATGTGCGATGCCATCCGAGAGCATCATGTTTGGATTCTGGATTGACGCCAAGCGGGCGGGAATTGCCTCGGCCGTCCGCCCGTTTCTCGACCAGCTCCAGAGCCTCCGGTTTAGGCTGGCGTCTCACACGCGGGTCGCAGTGCTGCAGCTGGCCGGCGAATCTGCGGATTGATCCTGTTCCAGTAAGGAACATCGCTATGGGTAAAAGAAAGGCTTCGATTTCCAAGGCGTGGTCGTATGCCGGGATCGGGGAGTTCTGGGACGAGCACGACCTGGCTGATTTTTGGAAGAAGACGAAAAAGGTGAAATTCGACGTAGTGCGCGAGCCCGAAGCGACGTGCTACCCCGTTGAAAAGGGGCTGTCCGAGAAAATCCAGTCGGTGGCCCGTAAACGGGGAGTTCCCTCCGATGCTCTCGTTAATCTCTGGCTGGAGCAGAAGATCAGGGAACAGAAGTCTTCAAGATCAGCAGGTAAGCTAAGCGCAAAGAACACATAGATGTTCAGGCAGGCGATGAAAAAAAGCAATTTCGATCGTTATCTCGAAGAACAAATGCAGGACCCGGCATTTGCCGCCCGCTTTGAGCGTGCCGGCGAGGCGTGGGATGTAGCCTGCAAATCATCGCCCGGCGACGCCGCATCGTACCGCGCCAAACGCGCCAGAACCAAGCGGCCATGAGCCCGAGACGGAAAAATCTGTACCAGCTCGTCTCGCGCTTGGTCGCGCTACAGGAACAGGCGCGATCATTGGGGATTTTCGTAGGGGATCGCGAGCTGCTTTAGTGCCGGAAATGTGGGCTGCTGGAGGACGTGGCCTTTACCGGACATCTCATAACCTGCCGCCCGAAATCTTTGGACCATGACACCGGGCTTCGCTTTAAGGAACTTTCGCAGAACCATTTCCGCTGTCCTTCGTGCGGCTCGAAGGTTAAGGTTACGGTGACTAGCGTACGAAGAACTCATCAACCGCGACAAAGGTAGCATCGCGACATCTCTGGAGCAGTTCCGCGAAATCGCCGCGGATTTGGATGGAGGGAGCAAAACCAACCGCTATGAACCTTGTTGCAAAGAGTCAAAACGAAAGGAGTATAAGAGCGTGAGGAAAACTCTGAGTCATGTCTTTTGGTTGTTGGCCTGCGCCGCGTTTGGCTTGACTGGAGCCGCAAGTTCCATCGCTTCACGGGAAGCCGAATGGCAGAAAACGGTGGAGGCGGCAAAGAAGGAAGGACAAGTCGCCGTTTACACCAACTCATCTCAAACTACTCTCCTGGTAAACTCGGGGGCCTTTCAGAAACGGTTTCCGGAAATCAAGCTCATCGTCGCGTTTGGAAATACCTATCCCCGCATTTTGAGCGAGCGCAGAGCCGGGAAATATCTTGCGGATGTTGCATTCACCGGTATCAGGACTCTTTGGGATCTCCATTTAGCCAGGGTTTTGGACCCGGTGAGCGATGCGATTGTCTTGCCCGAAGCCGCCGACGAGTCCAAGTGGTTTCGGGGCAGACACGAATACGTGGACCAGGAACGAAAATATGTTTTTGTCGCTACCGCTAATCCGAACGCCGGATACTTTTACTACAACACGAAGCTGGTCAAACCGGAGAGATTTAAATCCCTCTGGGACTTCGTCCGTCCCGAACTGAAAGGAAAGATGGCGGTCCGAGACGTCCGAACCCCGGGTCCGGGCGGAGACGCCATTCGATTCTTTTATCACATGCCCGAGCTGGGCACGAAGTTTATCCGGAGCTTTTTCGGTGCAAGCGGCCTGACGCTTTTCCGCGATCAACGGCAGGGAGTCGATTGGCTTGCCACGGGTAAATATCCGATCTGCGCCTTTTGCAACAGCACCATGATCGAAACGGCCAAGCTTCAGGGGCTGCCGATAGAATATCTGGGACTGATGAAGGAAGGCGCATGGATAAGCGCCGGCGGGGGCGGGGTGACCCTTCTCAACCGGGCGCCGCATCCCAATGCGGCAAAGGTCTTCATCAACTGGCTCCTGTCGCGCGAGGGACAGCTCACGCTGCAATCCATGGAAGGCGGCGCCGCGAATTCGCGCCGGATGGACATTCCCAAAGATATGATCCCTGCCCGATTGCGGCTCGAGGATGGCGTCCATTATCTGAACGTCGACACCTGGGACCGGATCTCCGACGAACCTATAGTAAAGGTGATCAACGCGGCTTTGGCAGAGGCGGAAAAGGGAAAAAGTCAGTAACCCCGCGCAAGGATTTGGTGGCGGTCAGCGGAACTCCAGGGAACCCGGCGCCACGCGAGGTCGCGAGCGATTCAGAGGAGCCGTCGAAACTCAAAGCGGATAGCTGATAAGATAAAACATGGCGCGTTTGAGGCCGGGGACGATTCGCTTGATGGGGCGAGTTCACGCGTGGTTATGGCAGCTATTGGGCGGAAAGCTCGGCAGTGGGTTCGGAGGGGCGCCCTTCATGATGCTCACGACGAAGGGGCGTAAGACCGGGCAGGCGCGAACCACGCCGATTCTCTATCTCCGGGATGGCCCCGACCTCATTGTCGTAGCCTCATTCGGCGGGAATGACATGCATCCGGCATGGTATCTCAATCTTGAGCGCTCTCCGGAAGCCGAAGTCCTCATCGAGGGCCGTCGCCGTCGCCTTTTCGCGCACAAGGTCTCTCCTGAAGAGAAAAAGCTGATCTGGCCGCGGTTGATCGAGATGTACCCGAGTTTCAATCTCTATCAGCGGCGAACCCACCGGGATATCCCGTTGTTGCGATTGTCGGAGGAGGCCTAATGTACTATCGATGAAATCAAGATATAATCGGCTAGTGTCGGAAAAGGACGAATAGAAAGGGATTTAGCGCCGGCGGTAAATTTATGAAGGAATCCAACATCTGGAAAACGATGCAAATCATTCCAGCGCAGGACGGTTGGAAAGCCGTTCATTGCCAGGGATCGGAAAATGGGCAAATAGAGATTTTTAATCGGGCCATTATCTGTTGGGCGCTCGTGGAAGCGGTTGGAGAGAGCGACGCTCGACAAACGGAAGTGCGGGGGGTGGAGCAGGATTCCAATCACTTGGTCATTGTGCAGGATCTGATCGATAGGGATAAAATAGGGGATGGCGGCATAGATCGGAATCAGTACTTTCTTGGCTACGATGATCCACATGCGCACGAAGAATCCGACTATTGGGTGCGGCAGGCCAACGCGCGGCTTAAGGCGGAAAAAGAGAAAAGGGCATAGCAGCGGGAGCTTTGGGCGATGAACACCAACGCGTGGTTTCAATGCATCAACGGCTGCCCGGGACAGTTCAGCCTTCTGGAGGTGATCTACCGCTGCCCGTCGTGCGGTGACCTGCTCGAGGTCCGCCACGACATCGATGCCCTCAAAACCAGGGCCGCCGCGGAGTGGATCAAGCTCTTCGAAGACCGCTGCCGCCAGAACGTCTACCCTTACGGCTCGGGCGTGTGGGCGAAGAAGGAATGGGTCGTTCCCTTTATCGATAACGAAAACATCGTCTCGACCTTCGAGGGCAACACCAACCTCTTCTGGGCCGATCGCTACGGCAAGCAGCTCCATGTCGAGGACCTCTGGGTCAAGCAGTGCGGCAACTCGCACACCGGCTCCTTCAAGGATCTTGGAATGACCGTCCTGGTCTCGGTCGTAAAGCAGATGATGGCCGGCGGCGAGCCCATCGATGCCGTGGCGTGCGCCTCGACGGGCGATACCTCGGCGTCGCTCGCGGCCTACGGCGCAGCCGCGGGCATTCCAACGATTGTATTTCTCCCGCGCAACAAGGTTTCGCCGGCGCAGCTGGTCCAACCGCTCGCGAACGGCGCCCTGGTCCTCTCTCTGGACACCGACTTCGACGGCTGCATGGCCGCCGTCCAGGAGGTCACGAAGCATAAGCACATCTATCTGGCGAACTCGATGAACAGCCTCAGGATCGAAGGGCAAAAGACCGTCGCCATCGAAATCGTGCAGCAGCTCGAGTGGGAGGTGCCGGACTGGGTCGTCCTGCCCGGCGGCAACCTCGGCAATGTCAGCGCCCTCGGCAAGGGTTTCCTGATGATGCAGGAGCTGGGCTTGATCTCGAAGCTGCCGCGCATCTGCGTAGCGCAAGCCGAGAACGCCAACCCGTTTTACCGCTCGTACCTGAAAAACTTCGAGCACTTCGAACCGATCACCGCCCGGCCGACTCTGGCGAGCGCGATTCAAATCGGCAATCCGGTCAGCATTCGGAAGGCCATAGCGATCGTGCAACGCTTCGACGGCGTGGTCGAGCAGGCTTCGGAACTGGAGCTCAGTGAGGAAACCGCCCGGGCCGACCGCACCGGGATGTTCAATTGCCCGCACACGGGCGTGGCGCTCGCCGCGCTCAGTAAGCTCGTTAAAAAGAAGGTGATCCGGTCGCACGACCGGGTCGTGGTCATCTCGACGGCGAACGGCCTCAAGTTCGCCGAGCAAAAGATCGCCTATCATGCGGGGGCGCTCGCCGGGATCCGACCGAGCCAACAGAACCGCCCGGTGGAGTTGGGCGCCGACCCCACGCAGATCGCCGATGCGATCTCGCGCTACGTCGAGCGCATGCGGCTCCTCGACCCGTAACAGCGTGCTGAAAAACTCTGTTTACAGGCTGCTCAAAAAGATCTCAGAGGCAAGGCGCGTGATAAATCGACGAGCGGAGGCGTACTTAGCCAGTACGTCGGAGCGAGGCGATTGAGCGCAACGCAGCATATGAGGCTTTTTCAGCAGCCTGGTAATGGATGCCCGCCGCGCCGGTGAGGATGCCGCGGTGGCGACGGCTTGGGATGAGCCCGGTGAGCGGAACCTCTATCTCGAGCCGCATGTAACGCGTCTGCTTTGGAGTTTTGCTCATTGGACCGGAAAAAATCTTTCCGATACCGCTCTTCCCGCGGTGGAGCAGGCGCGGCGCTTGTTTCATGCGCCGTTTGTGGTGCTCTCGCACAATACCGCCCCCGACCCCATCTTGAACTACGCCAACCGCGCGGGTCTAAATCTCTTTCAAATGACCTGGGAGGAATTGATGACTCTGCCGTCCAGGCGGACGGCCGAGCCGAGCGAGCAGGTAGAACGGAAACGTCTGCTGGCGACCGTCGCTCGGCAGGGCTATATCGATAATTACCGGGGCGTTCGCATGACGAAGAGCGGCAGCCGGTTTCTTATCGAGCGGGCGACGGTGTGGAACTTACTGGATGAAAAAGGCGGCCACTACGGGCAGGCGGCGATGTTCAGCTACTGGGAGTTCTTATAGTTTAAACAGCGCGGCCGCGGTGCTTCCGAGCATCGCCCGTTCTTCCTCGGGCGAGCGCGCCGCCGCGCGCACAACCTCCAGGGACTCCCGGATATTGGCGGCGGTTTTACACTCCAGCGGATAATCGCTCCCGAACAGGATCCGGTCCGCCGAGGCGATCCGGAAGGCGGCCTCGAGCGCGGGCTTCCAGGCGCCGGTTCCGGCGGTGTCGAAGTAAAGCGAGCGAAAAAGTTTTTCGAAGCGGTCTGCAAGACCCAGCCGCTCCTGCTCCGAGCGCGTCTTCAAATATCCCTTCAACTCGGCCGGCACCGCCGCGTCCTCGGGCTCGAAGAAAGCCATCATTCGCCCCTTGAGCGACGAGACGCCCCCGCCCAGGTGGGGCATGATGAAGCGGAGCTCCGGGAAGCGCGGGAGCACGCTCCAGATCACCCTGACGATTGCCTGGGTCGTCTCGAACGGACGAAAGACGCAGCGGTCGAGGTTGTAGAGCGTGTCCGAGCCGGCCGGCTTGGACTGTGGATGAATGACGATGGGAAGGCCGTGACGTTGGATGCGCTCGTAAAGCGGGTCCATGATGGGGTCGTCGAGCTGGAGATGGAGGTGGCTCGCGAGCAGGGCGACCGCCCGGAGTCCCAGCTCACCGATTCCGCGCTCGATCTCGCGCAAGGCGGCATCGGGCTCGTGCACCGGCAGGTGGATAGCGCCGAGAAAACGGTTCGGATTTTTTCGCTCGATCTCGGCGATGCCGTCATTGAGTAAGCGGCTTGCTTCCGCCCCCAGGACCTGTACCTGGTCGGTGAGAACGGCGAGGCCCACGCCCGCCTCGTCCATGACTCGGAGATGCGTCTCGGCGTCCCGGCGCGCCGGGCTCAAGGTCAGGCTCAGCTCCGGGGTGACGATTCGCCGGCCCGTCGCCCGGGCGGCCAGGCGGTCGAAGAGCGGCGGCGGCAGGTAGTGGTGGTGTACGTCGACGATCAAGTTGGCAGGGGCCATGGTTATGGCGTTGGCCGTTGGTTTATCTAACGCCGGGCGCGCACCGTGATCTGAGAGGCGGAAAAGGAGCCGTCCGGCGCCGGCGACCCCTGGATAGAGACTTCGGCGCCGGGCTTTAACATCCCGCGGTCGCCGAGCTGGCGCTTCACGATGGGGATATCCGGAGGCACGAATACCTTGACCTCGCCTCCCTTGTACTTGAGGCTGAGAAGCCGTCCCTTGACATCCCGCACCGCCACGTCTTCCACGCGCTCGATATTAGCATTGGTCATCGTCGCCCCGCTCTGGGGGGCCGAACCGAGCGGCCGATGCCCCTCTCCGACCCCGCGCTCGTCCTCGGAGAATACATGGACCTCCGAGGCGCGGAACATCCCGTCGGCCTGCTTTTCGGCGGTCGTGCCCAGAAACATGCCCGGAGTGATGTCGGAGAAATCGATGGCGACTTCGATGCGAATGGTGGTCGTGTCCGGCACCTTGACACGGACTTCGCCAGCCGGGGCCGCGACGATCAGTTCCTGGCCTTGGACCGAGGCAATTTTTCCCCGGAGGGTGGCGGCCCGTCCCGCCGGGACCACCTGGGCCTGGAGGAGAGAGCTCCCGGCGATGAGGAGAAACGGCGGAAGGAGCCAAAGAAATATCGCGCGCGTAAGTTTCATAGCCTCCTCTATACGGCAGTCTTTGATCCCCCGCAAGACGCAAAAGCCGACCTGTATCCCTATATAAAGGATCACGTCCGTATAACCGGGTTTCAAGAGGCGCCTGCTCGGCAAACCTTGCGGGGCCGGCTTTCTTTTGTTAAGGTCTTCCGTCATGCGAAAGGTATATCCCCTGCTCCTCTCAGGATTTTTCCTTTCCCTTTTATTCACCCCTCTTTGGGCCGCGGTGATCGAGCGAGTGATCGTGGCGATCGACGGCGATCCCTACACCGTATCGGACCTCCGGCAATACGCGCGCGATAAAATAAACCGCGTCTTCCCGGCCGGCGACCTCGACCAGGTCGGAGACCAGGACAAAGATACCCTGGAGCAATTCATCACGGACAAGATTCTGGGCATGGAGGTGAAGCGGCTGCGGATCAAGATTTCCGAGGGGGACATCGACGATTACATTCAGCGCATCAGGGAGAAAAACCAAATCACCGACCAGGAGTTCAAGGCCGCCCTCGATCAAGGCGGGATGACCCTGCCCAAGTATCGGGAGGCGGTTCGTCTGGAAATCGAGAAAAACGAGATCGTCGATGCCCAGGTGCATAAAAAAGTCAACGTGACTCAGGAAGACATGGAGCGCTACTACCGGGCCAACTCGAGAAAGTATACGACCCAGGACCGGGTTCATCTCCGTCACATCCTTATTTCCGTCCCGGAGAAAAGTCCGCCCGAGCAAGAGAAGGCGGCTTTGCAGAGGGCTCAAGAAATTTTATCGCGGGCGCGGGCCGGTGAAGACTTCGGTGCTTTGGCCCGGACCACCTCGGAGGGAGCCGGCGCTTCCAGCGGCGGCGACATCGGTTGGCTCCAGCGCGGTCAACTGATGAAAGAAATTGAAGAGACGGCTTTTCAATTGACGCCGGGGCAGGTGAGTTCGCCGATCCGCAGCAGCCTGGGATTTCATCTCGTCAAATTAGAGGAGCAGGAAGCGGGGCAGATTCCACCCTTGCCGGTTGTCCAAGGGAAAATCCGGGAAGAGCTCTACGCCAAGGCCTTGGAGGAGCGGTTTCAAAAATGGCTCAAGACGGATTTGCGCAAGAGCCACCGGGTGGACGTGAAGCTGGCCGGCGTCTTCTTTCGCCCGGAAGAGAGCCAGGAAGGGACCGTGAGTGCCCTCATCGCCGCGGAGTCGAAAAAGAATCGGCAGAAGCCGGCCGGGTTTTGGGATTACGTCAATCCGCTGAATTACGTCGTAAGAGCCACCCCGGTCGAAGGAGAAGATGCGGAGGGGGAATTGAGCGGAAAAAAAATCGTCAGCGTCTTTGGGGTACCGCTTTTTAGCACGGCGTCCGCCGATGAACCGGAAGAGCTCCCCGTGCCGGCGGAGTCCAAGGCCGGCTCAGCCGGAAATACGGAGAAGTCCGGCGGTTTCTTTTCCTCCATCTGGAAGGCGATCACTCCTTAATCCAGTTCCTGGCGGGGCCTCCTCGTCACGCCAGTGCCATGCCCCAGATTTTCCGGGCTCTATGAAAAGAAAGCAGAGAGTCACCAAGCCGGTCGTGGCGGTCACCATGGGCGATCCGGCAGGCGTGGGGCCGGAGGTGGTTCTCCAGGCCGTCATGGATCGCGCCGTGAGAAAGAGCTGCCTTCCGCTCGTGATCGGCGATATCGGAGTGCTCCTCCGCGCCGGCAAAGGGAGGAAGAATCTTCCCCGGCTGGATTCATGGCAGCCGGGCCGGCCCATCGCCGGGAACGGCCGTGCGGTTCCGGTCTACTCGCTTTCTTCTCTCTCCCCCGGTGAGGCCCGGCCCGGCCGTCCCTCCAAAGCCTGCGGCCAAGCCGTTTACCGTTATATCAAGGCGGCCGCTGAGCTGGTCCTGTCCGGAGAAGCCGATGCCATGGCTACCGCCCCGATCAGCAAGCATGTTCTCAGGCTCGCGGGCCATATTTACCCGGGCCATACCGAGCTCTTGGCGGAACTCGGGCGGGCGGGCGAATGCCGGATGATGCTGGTAGGAGGGGCGTTGAAGGTCGTCCTGGTGACCATTCATCTTCCTCTGACGGAGGTCGCTGGGGAGCTTACCCGCCGGCGGGTCAAAGTGACCGTCGAGCTGACTCATCGCGCCTTGCGGGACTATTTCGACATCCCCCATCCGCGGATCGCGGTGGCCGGCCTGAATCCCCACGCTGGAGAGGAAGGAATCTTCGGCGGAGAAGAGAAGCGAACTATTCTTCCCGCAGTTTTGTCGGCTAGGAAACAGGGAATTCGCGTCTCGGGGCCCTTCCCGGCGGACAGCCTCTTTTATCAGGTGGCGCGCGGAGACTATGACGCGGTCGTCTGCATGTACCATGACCAGGGATTGATTCCATTTAAGTTGCTCCATTTTTTTGGCGGGGTGACGCTGACCCTCGGGCTTCCTTTTATAAGGACCTCGGTGGATCACGGCACCGCCTATGATATCGCGGGAAAAAATAAAGCCGATGCTTCGAGCATGAAGGAAGCGGTTTGCCTGGCGGCGACTCTGGCCCGCCGGTTAAAGAAAACGGGGTGAAGGATGAATCCGTCGATCTTTCGGGAGTATGATATTCGGGGCCTGGCGGAGAAGGATTTTGACGTCCACTTCGCCCATCTCTTAGGTCAGGTACACGGGAGCGCCGTGGCCGAAAAAGGCGGGAAGCGGGTAGCGGTGGGATGGGATTGCCGCGCCACTTCGGAGGGGTACGCCCGAGCCGTGATGGAGGGTCTCCAGTCCGCCGGTCTCAAGGTCTATGATATCGGTGTTTGTCCGACCCCCGTACTTTACTTTTCTCTTTTTCACCTCGATCTTGATGGGGGAGTGCAGGTGACGGCCAGCCACAATCCGTCTGAATACAACGGTTTCAAAGTCTGCGCCGGCAAAGGAACCATTTACGGCGCCCAGCTTCAGGAGCTTCGGAGCCGGGTCGAGCGAAAAGATTTTAAGGAGCGGTCCGGCGGCGGGCGCGAGTCCTATTCCATTATCCCGCCTTACCAGGACCATCTCCGGCGCGATGTCCCGCGGCTCGAGCGGCCGCTCAAAGTCGTGGTGGACGCGGGCAGCGGCGTTGCGGGTCCGGTGGCCCCGGTAATTTTTCACCGGCTGGATTGCGAGGTTTGGGAAATCGCCTGCGTTCCCGACGGGACTTTTCCGATTCACCACCCGGACCCGACTGTCCCGGAAAATTTGGAGCTGCTCATCCATAAGGTCAAAGAGGTCAAAGCGGATCTGGGGATCGCCTATGACGGTGACGGGGACCGCATCGGGGTCGTGGACGAGCAGGGAAACATCCTTTGGGGGGATGATCTCTTGATCCTTTTCGCCCGGGATGTTTTGAAGCGCCATCCCGGGGCGGTGGTCATTTCGGAAGTGAAATGCTCCCAGCGGCTCTTCGATCAGATCAAGCTCCATGGCGGCGTGCCCATCATGTGGAAGGCGGGCCATTCGCTCCTGAAGGCGAAGATGAAGGAGACCCATGCGGTCCTGGCCGGCGAGATGAGCGGTCACATGTTTTTTGCCGACCGATATTTCGGCTACGACGATGCCATCTATGCCTCAATCCGGTTGCTCGAGCTGCTGGCCCGGACCCGCGAACCCCTTTCGGCCCTCCTCGTCGATGTTCCCAAGAGTTTCTCGACGCCGGAGATTCGGGTGGACTGCCCGGACGACCAGAAATTTATCATCACGGAGCGCGCCCGGGATTTTTTTCGCCAGCACTACCCGATCATCGATATCGACGGTGTGCGCGTCCAGTTTCCAGAAGGCTGGGGGTTGATCCGCGCTTCCAACACGCAGCCCGCCCTAGTCCTTCGCTTCGAGGCCCAGACTCCGGACAAACTCCGGGAATACCGGGAGATCATCGAAGCGAAATTAAAAGAGCTCCGGCCGACCTAGCTGACGATGGCGGCCAAGATCGTCATCAAAGGGGCGCGGGAGCACAATTTAAAGAACATCGACCTGGAGATCCCGCGAGACCGGCTTGTGGTCATCACCGGTGTTTCCGGCTCAGGCAAGTCTTCTCTCGCCTTTGACACGCTCTACGCGGAGGGGCAGCGACGCTACGTAGAGTCCCTTTCCGCCTACGCCCGCCAGTTTCTGGAGCAGATGGAGAGACCGGATGTGGATTCCATTGAAGGGATCTCGCCGGCGATCGCCATCGAGCAAAAGAGCGCCGGCCATAACCCCCGCTCCACTGTCGGCACCGTCACCGAGATCTATGATTATCTGAGGCTGCTCTATGCGCGCGTGGGCAGACCTTATTGCTATCAATGCGGGCGGGAGATTTCGGTTCAGACGATTCAGCAGATCGTGGATCGCCTGATGGCTTTGGAACCTCAGACCCGAATTCATGTCCTGGGGCCGATCGTCGCGGGCCGGAAAGGAGAATACCGAAAAGAGCTCAAGGCCCTTCAGCAGGCGGGCTTTGCCCGGGTTAAGATCGACGGCAAGTTGCGCGAGTTGAGCGAGGAGATCGCGCTCCAGAAGACGCGCGCTCACACGATCGACTTGGTGGTCGATCGCCTGGTGCTTAGGGAAGGGATAGAGAAACGGCTTGCCGATTCCCTGGAGACGGCCTCGCGCTACGGACACGAGGTGATCAAGGTCGACATCCTTCCCGGGGGGAGTTCGGGTCCGATCACGGAGATGATTTTCAGCCAGAAGTTCGCTTGTGTCAAATGTGGGGTCTCTTACCCCGAGTTGAGCCCGAGGCTTTTTTCTTTCAACAGTCCCCATGGGGCGTGCCCGGTTTGCGGAGGGTTGGGCGGTGAATCGGATTCTGACTGGCCCCACGCCCGTGATTTCGTAAACCTTCGTCCCTGTAAAGAGTGCCGGGGAACCCGTCTCCGCCGGGAGAGCCTGCATGTGAAAGTGGGAGGAAAAAGCATTGCGGAAGTCACAGCCCTTCCCATTCACGAAGCAGTCCGGTTTTTTGCCGGGCTGGAGTTAAGCGGGCGGGAAAGGACGATCGCTCAGAAGATTCTCGGAGAAATCGCAAGTCGCCTGCAGTTCATGATCCAGGTCGGCCTCGATTATTTAAGCCTGGATCGGCCGTCGGCGACCCTTTCGGGAGGAGAAGGGCAGAGGATCCGGCTGGCCACGCAGATTGGCTCGAGCCTGGTGGGCGTTCTCTACATTTTGGACGAGCCGTCGATCGGCCTTCACCAGCGGGACAATGCCCGGCTGCTGGCCATTCTCAAGCAGCTTCGCGACCTGGGCAACACGGTCTTAATCGTGGAACACGACCGGGAGACTATTTTGCAAGCCGACCATGTCGTCGATATGGGGCCCGGCGCGGGAGTGAATGGCGGAGAAGTCGTCGCGCAAGGAAAGCCGGAAGAAATTATGGAAAGCGAGCAGTCATTGACCGGCCAATACCTGTGCGGGCGAAAGGAGATCCCCGTTCCCGCTTCCCGCCGTAAAGGGAAAGGAGAGGCCTTGATCATCAGAGGGGCGCGACACAACAATCTCAAGGGAATTACGATCGAGTTTCCCCTCGGGGTGATGGTCTGCGTCACCGGGGTTTCGGGTTCGGGCAAGTCGAGTCTGGTCGTCGATACTCTTTACCGGGCTCTGGCCCGGCGTCTTTACCGATCCCGGGAACAGGCCGGGCTGTTCGATGAGATCGTTGGCTGGGAGCATTTGGACAAGGTCATTAGCATCGATCAAGCGCCGATCGGTCGCACCCCTCGCTCCAACCCGGCCACTTATACCGGCCTCTTCGGCCATATCCGGTCTCTTTTTGTTCAGCTCCCCGAGGCCAGGGTGCGAGGCTACCAGCGAGGGCGCTTCTCCTTTAACGTCAAGGGCGGGCGGTGTGAGGCCTGCGCCGGCGACGGCGTGATCAAGATGGAAATGCATTTTCTCCCGCCGGTCTATGTCACCTGCGAAGTCTGCCATGGGCGGCGCTACAATCGCGAGACGCTGGAGATTCTTTATCGGGGCAGGAGCATCGCCGATGTGCTGGATCTGACGGTCACCCAGGCGCTGGAACTCATGGGAAATATCCCGCCTATCCGCGCGATCCTGGAAACCTTAAGAGAAGTGGGGCTTGGTTATCTTCGTTTGGGACAACCGGCGCCCACTCTTTCCGGAGGAGAGGCGCAACGGATCAAGCTTGCCCGTGAACTCGCCCGCCGAGCGACCGGACGTTCTCTCTATATTCTCGATGAGCCGACCACCGGGCTCCATTTCGAGGACATCAAGAGACTTTTGGACGTTCTCCATCGTCTAACAGATGCAGGGAACACTATCGTGATCATCGAGCACAATCTGGATGTGATCAAATCGGCTGACTGCGTGCTGGATTTGGGACCCGAAGGCGGCGCCCGGGGGGGTGAAGTCATGGCTAGCGGAACCCCGGAAGAGGTGGCATTGGTTAACGAGTCTTTTACGGGCCATTTTTTAAAAGAAATATTAGGCCAATAAAAATGCAACAACTCTGTTTTATAAGTGTATAAGTTATTAAAATATATAGATTTTATTAAAACCATAATTAGGCCATTGACAGGCGAGAGGATTACCTATAAAAATATATATCAGACTGTTTTGGTCTGAATTAGAATAAATTTCAGGATGTTGAATGAAGCTTCCCATATACATGGATAATCATGCGACGACACCGGTAGATCCCCGGGTTCTGGCGGCGATGCTCCCATATTTCACGGAAAGGTGCGGAAACGCAGCCAGCCGGAATCATTCCTTCGGATGGGAAGCCGAGGCGGCGGTGGACGAAGCTCGGGCACAGATCGGCCACTTGATCCGGGCTAATTCTTCGAAGGAGATCATTTTCACCAGCGGCGCTACGGAGTCGAATAATCTCGCGATTAAAGGGGTGGCGGAATCCTATCGGGACAAGGGAGACCATATCATTACTTGTGTAACGGAACACAGGTCGGTCCTGGACAGCTGCAAGGCCCTTGAGCACCGCGGATATAAAGTGACTTATCTGTCGGTAAACCGGTATGGCTTGGTGGAAGTCGAGCGTCTTTCCGAAGCGGTTTCGGATCGGACTATTCTCATATCCCTCATGGCCGCCAATAACGAGATCGGGACACTCCATCCGGTTCAAGAGATTGGTCAGTTGGCAAAGAAGCGAGGAATCATCTTTCATTGCGACGCCGCTCAAGCGGTGGGGAAGATCCCCGTGAATGTGGAAGAGATGGGCATAGATCTCCTTTCCATCTCGGCGCACAAGTGTTACGGCCCGAAGGGAATCGGCGCGCTCTATGTTCGCGCAAAAAATCCTCGGATTCGCTTGAGCCCGGTCATCGATGGGGGCGGACATGAAAAGGGGATGCGTTCCGGCACCCTCAATGTTCCGGGTATCGTCGGGTTGGGCGCAGCCTGCCAGATTGCCGAGCAGGAAATGGCCGAGGAGGCGCGTCGCCTCGCCTCTCTCAAGGAAAGATTGCAGGAAGGAATCTTAAGCCGGCTCGATCAAGTTTCTCTGAACGGTCATCCGACTCAACGGCTTCCAGGCAATTTGAACTTGAGTTTCGCCTATGTGGAAGGGGAGTCGCTCTTGATGGGACTCAAGGAGATCGCCGTTTCCACCGGCTCGGCCTGTACTTCCGCCAACCTCGAGCCTTCCCATGTGCTCCGGGCCATCGGGGTGAAAGAAGAGCTGGCCCATGCTTCGATTCGTTTCGGTCTGGGACGGTTTAACACGGAAGAGGAAGTGGACTACACGGTGGAGCGGCTGGTTCAGGAAGTCGCGCGTTTACGACGACTGTCGCCCCTCTATCGCGTGGCCAAGACGGAAAATCAGGAGAAGGAACGGAAAGGATTCGACACGCAGGTCAGGATTTCTTGACCTTGGACTTTGGAGGTAACCATGGCAGCTGGAATGACCATTAGCGATCGCGCCGCGGAGAAGATCAAGCAGCTTCTGCCCGCTGAGAAAAGAGATGGACAGGGACTGCGTCTCAAGGTAATTGGAGGAGGCTGTTCCGGCCTTCAATACAAGATGGAACTTGACGCGGAGAAGCCGGGAGACCGGGTCTTCGAAAGAGACGGGGCCAAGGTGCTGGTGGATATGAAGAGCCTTCTCTATCTCAACGGCACCGAGTTGGATTACAAAGACGAGCTGATGCAAGCGGGTTTTGTTTTTCAGAATCCTAATGTGAAGCGGTCATGCGGGTGTGGCACTTCATTTGGGGTTTGAGCGCCGCTTCTTAGGACTAGGAGCGCCTATTTTCCGGGATAAAAGGTAAAACCATGGCTACGGCGACGAATACCTTAGAGAACTTGAGAGATAAGGAATACCAGTACGGCTTCGTGACCGATATCGAGGAGGAGGGGATCCCTCCCGGACTCAATGAAGAGGTCGTCCGTGTGATCTCGGCCAAGAAAGGCGAGCCAGGATGGCTGCTGGACTGGCGGCTCAAGGCCTACCGGCATTGGACAAAGCTGGAGAAATCTCAGGCCGAGCCCAAGTGGGCGAAGATCCACTATCCTCCGATTGATTACCAGTCGATCCGTTACTATTCGGCGCCCAAGACGAACGGACGGCCGAAGAGCTTGGAAGAGGTGGATCCGGAGCTTCTGAAAACTTACGAGAAGCTGGGAATCCCCCTGAGGGAACAGGAGAAGCTGGCGGGAGTGGCCGTGGACGCGGTCTTTGACAGCGTCTCGGTGGCCACCACGTTTAAAGCGAAGCTGGGGGAATTGGGAATTATCTTTTGCTCTTTTTCGGAAGCGGCACAGGAACATCCGGAGCTGGTCAGAAAATATCTCGGCTCGGTGGTTCCGTATTCGGATAACTTTTTTGCCACTCTGAACTCCGCGGTGTTCAGCGACGGGTCGTTCGTGTATGTGCCCAAAGGGGTGCGCTGCCCGATGGAGCTTTCCACCTATTTCCGGATCAACGCCGCGTCGACCGGGCAATTCGAGCGGACACTGATCATCGCGGATGAGGGGAGCACCGTGAGTTATCTGGAGGGGTGCACGGCTCCGATGCGCGACGAGAACCAGCTCCACGCGGCGGTGGTGGAGTTGATCGCCTTGGACCATGCCACGATCCGATATTCCACCGTCCAGAACTGGTATCCCGGGGACAAAGAGGGCAAGGGGGGAATCTATAATTTTGTCACGAAGCGGGGGAAGTGCCAGGGAGAAAAATCGCGGATTTCATGGACACAGGTAGAGACGGGGTCCGCCATTACCTGGAAGTACCCCAGCTGTATCCTTCAAGGGGATGGTTCCATCGGCGAGTTTTACTCGGTGGCGGTGACCAACAATTACCAACAGGCGGATACCGGCACCAAGATGATTCACATCGGAAAAAACACCCGCAGCACGATCATCTCGAAGGGGATTTCAACGGGGCACGGACAGAACAGTTATCGTGGCCTAGTGCGGGTCATGAAGGGCGCGGAGGGGGCCCGCAATTATTCCCAGTGCGACTCGCTGCTCCTGGGGGATGAGTGCGGGGCGCATACCTTTCCTTACCTTGAGGTCATGAACGATACCGCCCAGGTGGAGCACGAAGCCACCACCTCGAAGATTGGGGACGAACAGCTTTTTTATTGCCGGCAACGGGGTCTCTCCGCGGAAGATGCGGTGTCGATGATCGTCAACGGTTTCTGCCGGCAGGTATTCCAGAAATTGCCGATGGAGTTCGCGGTGGAAGCGCAAAAGCTCCTGGGATTGAGTCTGGAAGGAAGCGTCGGCTAGAAGCGATCGAGGTCCCGGTGGATACCACCATTTATTTCGACAACAACGCGACCACCCGCCTGGCTCCGGAAGCACTCGAGGCGATGCTTCCCTACTTGACCGATTTTTACGGCAATCCCTCGAGCATCCATCGTTTCGGCAGCCAAGTGTCCCGAAAGATTCAGGAGGCCAGGGAGCAGGTGGCGGCGCTTCTGGGTGCTCAGGATCCCGTGGAGATCGTCTTTACGAGCTGCGGGACGGAGGCCGACAACGCGGCGATTCGAGGGATCCTGGAGGCTCATCCCGATAAGCGCCATATCGTGACCACCCAGGTGGAGCACCCGGCGGTGCTGAATTTATGCCAGCACCTGGAGAAGAAGGGTTACCGGGTAACCTGGTTGGGGGTGGATCAAGACGGGATGCTGGATTTGGACGAACTGGAAGGCGCCCTGACCGACGATACGGCGCTGGTATCCGTCATGGCCGCTAACAACGAGACCGGAGTCCTTTTTCCTCTCGATACTATCGGCGAAATCGTAAAGGGGAAAGGGATCCCGTTCCATGCGGACGCGGTTCAGGCGGCGGGGAAAATCGCTCTCGATCTCAAAAAGAGCCCCGTCGATTTGCTCACGATCTCGGGCCACAAATTTCATGGGCCGAAGGGAGTGGGCGCGCTCTATGTGAGACGTGGAATCACGTTCCATCCCTTTTTGGTGGGAGGTCACCAGGAGCGCAACCGGAGAGGCGGAACTGAAAATGTGGCCGGCATTGTCGGAATGGGCAAAGCCGCAGAACTGGCCCTGAAGCACTGGGAAGAAGAAACCATCCGGGTGCGGGGGCTGCGCGACCGGTTGGAAGATTCCGTGGTGAAGTCCGGTCCCGGGTGCCGGGTGAATGGCCACCGGGAAAAGCGCCTCCCGAATACGCTCAATGTGAGCTTTGAGGTTCTGGAAGGAGAGGCGGTTCTGGTTCTCCTGGATCAATACGGGATCTCAGCCTCCACCGGATCCGCCTGCACGGCAGGCTCCGTGGAGCCGTCCCATGTATTGCGGGCCATGAAGGTGCCGCCCAATTGGATTCAAGGCGCCGTGCGCTTCAGCTTGAGCCGCTACAACACGGAAGAGGAAGTTCGCTTTGTCGGCGAAAGGATCCCGGCAATCACTCAGCGGCTGCGCGAGCTCTCGAGTTTGGGCAGGCTGGGAGACCCATCCACCCCTTCCGGCGGCTATGACCGCGCCATGGATGGAATGGGGGTCAGGAGGTAAAACCGATGGCCGTCATGCAGATTCCGCGGCGGGTCGATTATGGTCTTCGGGCCGTGATCTATCTTGCTCATCAGGATCCGGCGAGGAGTTGCTCGCTTTCGGCGATCGCCCGGCATCAGGGAATCCCGCTGAAGTTCCTGGAGAAGATCATTCGCGATTTGAACCGCGGCGGTCTGGTGAAATCGAAGCGAGGTCCGGACGGCGGTTACAGTTTGACGCGCCTGCCCAGTGAGATTTCGTTTCAGAATGTGATCGAGGCGCTGGAGGGCCCCATCGCGGTCAATGTCTGCATGGATCAGCATATCATCTGCAGCCAGCTCCCCCGGTGCACGATGGTAGGAATATGGAGCGAGGTTCAGCGCAAGATCGTTGATGTGTTCACCCGGACCACGCTGGCGGATGTTCAAGGGACATCGTGTCCCGCGCCGGTGAACTCCTCTTCTCTATCGGGCGCGGCATGACGGAAAATTCCGGTAGGGCCGCACCCGATAGGGAGGTGGTTTGATATGAGTTACGAAAAGGGTCTGGGCGTAGAAGATAAGGTCGGTTCGCTGTTTCAGCCGGATACGCTGATTCCGGACCAGTTTTTCGACACACTCCGGCGTAAGACCCTCTTGGAGCCGGAAAAGCGGCTCCTGTTGGCGGTCTTGGAGGACGCGGTGGCGTGCTTTCAAAAGTACGTCCATGCGCGAGATGCTCGGGGAAAGACGATGTTCCGCGAGGCTGAGGAATGGGTCCTGGAAAAAAATAGTGACTGGTTGTTTTCTTTCGAGTCGATCTGCGAGATCCTGGGACTCAACCCGGACTACGTTCGTCAAGGACTGATGCGATGGAAAGAAGCGAAGCTGGAGGGTCGTCCCAGGGGCAATGTCTATCGGCTTGCCCCCAGGAGCGCAAAGCGTCAGGGCGGTTCGGCGGCCTCTTCCCGCGGCGGGAACCGACGGTGGCTCAAGGCGGCAGGTCGTCGTTGAGCTTTGTTTTTGCCAGACGAAGGCCGGTGGAGAGCTAGACCATCGGCCTTTTTCTTTTGTCGTTTTTCTTTCCGTTTTTTCCTGAGCGACATATAAAGGTAAAGGTCCCCCAGGATCCATGCCCAAGGCCAATCCACAGCGACAGCGACGCCGCTCCCGGCGGCGGCTTCTTTTCGAGTTCCGCTACCGTATCGGCGAGTGCTGTCTTCGAGGATTCATGTTCCTGCTGCCCGGTATTCCCAAGCGGCTGCTCTGGCTCTTCACTGCAGCCGTGGCGCGGCTGACCTTTGTCGTCTTAAGAAAATACCGGATACGAATGGAAGAAAATCTCTCCCGGGTGATGAGCGCGGAAACGCTTGCGCCCAAAGAGAGGAGTGAGATGGTGCGCCGGATCTGGAGAAATTTTGCCCGGGGATTTTACGAGACCGCCGCTGCGTTGTGCAGCTCCACAGGGGAGATTGCCGCCGCGGCCGCCATCCAGGGTGAGGAGCATCTGAGGCATGCCCTGAAAAGGGGAAAGGGAGTCATTGGCGTCAGCGCCCACCTCGGAAATTTTGCTCTGATCGGCGCCCGTCTCGCGGCCGCCGGGTATCCTTTCAACGTGGTGATCAAGCAACCGCGAGACGGGAGGATGGCCCGCCTCATGGATGACTATCGCGTCAGGATAGGAGTGCAGACCATATCCGCCCGCCCCAGGCGGGAAACGGCCCGGAGGATCCTCAAAGCCCTGAGGAAAAACGAAGTCGTTCTCCTCATCGCAGATGAGTTTAAATCCGGCGGTGTCCCGGTGACCTTTTTGGGTCATTCCGCTCGCGCTCCACGCGGGCCGGCCACCCTGGCGCTGCGAACGGGCGCTGCAGTCGTTCCGATGTTTATGGTGCGGGACGGCGAGGACCGCTTGACGCTTCACATCCAACCGGAGCTGGAGCTCGCGGCGACGGGAGACATGGAAAAAGACGTCAGCGCGAGCGTGGCGCTGATCTCATCGTCTCTTGAAGAGGCGATCCTTCGGTATCCGGATCAGTGGAGCTGGCTGGGTTTCCGGGAGAACGGAAAGACGCCGGCGCGTAAGGAAACCGAGCGGAGGATATTGCCCCAGCCTCCCCCGGGCCCGGCCTCCCCGTAAAGAAAAGCCGTCGTACCCTCACTCGTTTTTTTCCAGAGACAAGCGCGCTACTTGCGCGGGGGCTGGTACGGAGGCACGGCCAGGCGGCGGATATAAGAGATGAGATCTCGGATCTGCTTTTCTTGAAGCTGGCCTCCCCACGCCGGCATCATACTGGATTTACCCACTGACCCTCCTCCTTTGGAGATGATCTCGCGCAGGAAATCATTAGACAAACGGTTCATCATAGCTCCATCGGCGTGGTTGGCGGGTTTAACGGGCAGCGCCGAACCCAGCGGGCCGTCTCCCTTTCCCGACACGCCATGGCAGCCCGAGCAATAGAGTGCGTAGGTCTTTTTCCCATCGCTCGCGTTCTGTGCCCATAGACTTTGGTTGGAGAACGTCCATAGAATGAAGGTCACCAAAAAAATCGGGTTCCGCGCCATAATCCTCCTTGAATGGACTCAGTTCGCCGGTTTCCCTGCATAGCGCAAACTCCAGGTTCAATCAACTCAACCGCGGCCTTGACAGTAGCTTTGGGCTGGGCATAGCATCCAGCCATTGTCCCTTACCGCTCTTCGCTGAAACTATAACCTTCATAAATCCGAGGAGGGAAAAAGAAATGGCGACATTCGTGGTTAACGGAAAGAGAGAGACCGTGAATGCGGAGCCGGACACGCCCTTACTGTGGGTTCTTCGAGAGAACCTGGGCCTCACCGGCACCAAATTCGGTTGTGGAATAGCTCAGTGCGGGGCCTGCACGGTTCATTTGGACGGCCAGCCGCTCCGCTCCTGCGTCACCCCCATCGCCGCCGTCGAGGGACGGAACGTGGTGACGATAGAAGGTCTCTCGGCCCGTGGAGGACTCCATCCCGTGCAACAGGCATGGATTGCCGAAGATGTCCCTCAATGCGGCTATTGCCAGTCCGGCCAGGTCATGTCGGCGGCGGCGCTGCTCGCGCGGACTCCCGCCCCCACGGATAAGGAGATCGACGCCGCCATGTCCGGGAATATCTGCCGGTGTGGAACCTATCAGCGAATCCGCGCGGCGATCCACCTGGCGGCGACACTCGCGAAGGGAGGGACGCGATGAAAACTCTGGTGACAAGACGTCTCTTTCTCAAGGGCGGGCTGGCCGTGGGCGCCGGCCTCGTCATCGGCCTTCGTCTGCCGACGGGGCGGAGCCCTCTCGAGGCCGCCCAACAAGGACGAATCTTTGAGCCCAATGCGTGGATTCGGATCGATCGCGAAGGAATGGTCACGATCATCAATGGCCAATCGGAAATGGGCCAGGGGATTCTCACTTCCATGCCGATGGTGGTCGCGGACGAGTTGGAGGCGGACTGGACGAAGGTCAAGGTCGAGCAGGCGCCTGCCGATCCCGCGTACAACAACCCTAGACGCCAAGCACAATTCACCAACAGCAGCGCGAGTATTCGGGATCACATCGAGGTCTGGCGCCGCGCGGGGGCCGCGGCCAAGGAGATGCTCATTGCCGCGGCTGCAAAAGAGTGGGGAGCGCCGGTCTCGGAATGCTACGCCGAGCAAGGCACGGTCATTCACCGCCCGAGCGGCAGAAAGCTCAACTACGGCGAGCTGGCGGAGAAGGCAGCGGCCTTGCCGGTGCCGCAGAACCCGAAGCTTAAGACCCCCGACCAGTTCAAGTTCATCGGCAAAAAGGTCTCGCGGCTTGACACCTCCGACAAGGTAACCGGCCGCGCTGTCTTCGGTATCGACGTGAAGGTGCCCGGAGCGCTCGTGGCCACGGTCCAGAGATGTCCGGTTTTCGGCGGCAAGGTCGCAAGTTTCGATGCAACCCGCGCCAAGGCGGTCCGGGGCGTGCGCCACGTCGTCCAGATCAGTTCGGGGATTGTAGTGGTCGCCGACAGTTACTGGGCGGCGCGGCGTGGCCGAGAGGCCCTTCAGATCAACTGGGACTATGGCCCGAACGCGTCACAGAATAGCGCGGCGATCACCCGGACCTACGCAGATCTCGCGAAGCAGCCAGCGCCGGTTGCCCGCGGTGAGGGAGACGTCGCCAACGCGCTCCAGAAAGCTCCGCGGATTCTCGAAGCGGTCTACGAGGTGCCGTTTCTGGCCCACGCGACGATGGAACCGATGAACTGTACCGCGCACGTGCGGCCCGACGGTTGCGATGTTTGGGCGCCCACCCAGAGCCAAACAGGCGCCCAGCAGGCGGCTATGCGCATCACCGGCCTGCCGCGCGAGAAGGTCCGCGTGCACACGACACTACTCGGGGGCGGCTTCGGGCGTCGTGGTCAGACAGATTTTGTCGAGGACGCCGTCGAGACATCCAAAGCGGTGGGCGCGCCAGTAAAAGTGATCTGGTCGCGCGAAGACGACATGCAGCACGACTTCTATCGGCCGGCAACCTACAACCTCCTCCAGGCAGCCCTTGATAGTCAGGGAATACCTATTGGCTGGCTGCATCGGATTGTAGGGCCCTCGATCATGGTCTGGCAAGGTCAAGCGCTCCAGAACGGGATCGACCGCCATATGATACCTGGGGCCGCAGACCTTCCCTACGCCATTCCGAATCTCCAGGTCGAATATCGTTATAAGGAGGTCGGAGTGCCATTGGGCTTTTGGCGGTCTGTAGGCGAGTCTCAGAACGCGTTCATTACTGAGAGCTTCATGGATGAGCTGGCTCACGCCGCAGGCAAGGACCCGTACGAATACCGGCGCATGCTCCTTGGCAAGTCACCCCGGCACAGGGGAGTATTGGAGCTGGCCGCGACCAAGGCAGGCTGGGGCACGCCGCTTCCCTCAGGTCGCCATCGGGGCATTGCGGTCGCTTACTCCCACGGGAGCTGGGCGGCGCAGGTGGCCGAGGTATCAGTCTCTCCGGAAGGCTCTGTGCGCGTCCACCGCGTGGTCTGCGCCGTCGATTGCGGGCTGGCCGTGAACCCCGATCAGATCCGGGCCCAAGTAGAGGGCAGCGTCGTCTTTGGCCTGACCGCCGCTCTGTATGGCGCGATCACCATTGAGAACGGCCGGGTGCAGCAGTCGAACTTCCACGACTACCCGATGCTGCGCATGAACGAGATGCCGACGGTCGAGGTTCACATCGTGCCGAGCGCGGAAAGACCTAGCGGAGTCGGTGAAGCGGCCGTGCCCCAGATTGCGCCGGCGGTCGTCAACGCCATCTTTGCGGCAACAGGCAAGCGGATCCGGAGACTTCCGATCCGCGCGGAGGAGTTGAAGAAGAGCTGAGAGGCGGTCTGCTCGGTTACGATCCGGCGAGGAGCACGCTAGGATCCTTGACCACCTTGCCGCTGGAGGTCCTGGGCAGGGATTCCCGGATCGCGATTTTATCGGGGACTTTGAAATTGGCCAGGTTGGACCGGAGAAAGGCGAGCAGATCCTTCTCCGTAGACGTTTGCCCCTGGCGGAGCACCACGGCGGCGCCGATGAGGGCGCCTCGCTTGGCGTCCGGGATCGGAAACACAACCGCCTCCTGAACCTGAGGATAATCGCAGAGCATGTTTTCCACCTCGGCGGGATAGACATTGAGGCCTCCGGTGATGATCATGTCGTCCTTCCGGCCCAGGTGGTAATAGTAGCCGTCGGCGTCTTTTTTCCCCAAGTCGCCAGTGTAGAGCCACCCGTCTCGAACGCGTTCCCGTGTAGCCTCCGGCCGCCGGAAATAACCTTTCATCACGTGCGCGCCTCGCGTGATGATCTCGCCCACTTCTCCGACCGGCACCTCTTCTCCCCCATCGCTCACGATCCGGACCTCGATCCCGGGAACCGCCTTGCCGATGCTCGCCATCTTGGCGTCGGCGTCCTTGAGCTCGGTGAGGGTGATCAATGGTGAGGTCTCCGTGAGCCCGTACCCCTGGGTGACCTGAGCGTGGGGAAGGGCCGCCTTGAAGCCGCGCATGAGGGAGAGCGGCACCGTGGTTCCCATCATGCCGGCGATCTCGACGCTCTTGGTATCGAAGGTCTTGAGATGCGGCAGTCCGAGCACCAACTGGAAGATGATGGGGACGCCGTGAAAGAGAGTGACCCGGTGCTTCTGGATGCCTTCGAGCAGTTGAACGGGGTTGATCTGCTCGAAGATGACCATGGTGCTTTTTTTGTCGACGATCTCGTTGCAGTAAATCGGCCCGGAGATATGCGACATGGGGAGGATGCACCCCAATACCGTCTGGCCATTGGTCTTGCAGACCACTCCCATGGAGCGGGGAAATTGGAGCAGGTTGATATAGCTGAGAACGACGCCCTTGGGCTCCCCGGTCGTTCCTGAGGTATAGAGAATCAACGCGTCGTCTTCAGGCCGGAGGCGCGGGGCGGTAAAGCCCTGCGCGGGTGGGGAAAGCCTCTTTTCGAAGCTTGGGTCGCCCTCGCCATTCACCACCCAGAGCGGAAGCCGTTTGAACTCCGCGAGTGTCTCGGAGATCTCCGGCATCAGGCGCACGTGGGTGATGCAGAGACTCAAATCCGCGTCCTTGAGCACTCCCGCGAGTTCCTTACCTTTGAGACGGGCGTCCAATACGACGGAGACGGCGCCCATTTTTTGGGTTGCGTAGTAGCTCAGCGCGAAAGCGAACGAATTTGGAAGCAGAATCGCCACCCGGTCGCCCGGCTTGATGCCCTCGTGCTGTAAATGCCCGGCCAGGGCGGTGACCTTCTCGTTCAGCGCGCCGAAGGTCATCTCTTCCCCTCCGACGATCAAGGCGGTTTTTCCGCCGGAATGCCGGGCAGCTTCTTCAAGGACTTCGCCTGCAAAGAATCCTACTGGATCGGTATGGTTTGCCATAAACTGAATGCCCTCCGAAAAGGTTTAAACCATTGCGACAGTTTCCACAGCTCACCCTTCACGAGCTTGAGCTTGCCCTGCTGCGTGGCCAGAAAAGGATCGAGGCGGTTTTGAAAAATCGCTTGCCACCATTCCCGACTTCCGCTGAACACGAACTCGCCGCCTTCGCCCATTTCCCAGCGTGTGATCCTGCCATTTACAAAATAGAAAGTCCAACGGGTATTATCTTCTTCCACCTGCATCGTCAAGCTCGTGGTCAGCGAGGTGTCCTGGGCCTGCTGCTGGAATGCGGGATCGCTGTTGGCGCGGTCCGCCAGCGCGGCCACATGGTCGGGGGAAAAAACGGCATAGGAGCTTTCTCCAGAGACTCCAACGGGAGCCGGAGAAGGGTCGGTCTTCTCCTGATCCCCTTCGCTTTTTAGAAACTGGCATGAAACCGCCTCTTCCAGAAGATCGGTGAGAAGAAAAGCCTCCTGTAAATCTTTTCCGATGGCCACGGTTCCGTGTCCCTGGAGGATGACCACCGGCCGGAGGCGAAGCTCCCTCACCACCGCTTCGGTTTCCGTGACGGTCGGCGTTTCCTGCGGGACGACCCGGACCTCTCCCAGAGTGTATTTCTCTTCGAAGCTCAAAGGGAGAAAACTCCGGTGCGTCAGGGAAAAAGTCAGGACCTTGGGGGGATGGACATGGATCACCGCTTGGGCGGAGGTTCCGCGATAGACCGCGAGGTGGAGAGGAGTTTCACTGGACGGGGGTCGCCCTTTTTTGAGCGCTTGGCCTTGGCCATCGATGGAAACCAACTCTTTCGGCGAGAGAAATCCCAAGGGGGCATGTTGTCCTGTAATGAGAAACCGGTTCTCCCCGATCCGGCAACTCAAGTTGCCGCCCCAACCGCTGACCAGCCGGCGCTCAAAGAGCCACTTTCCCCAGCGAATGATCTCTTGTTCTCTTCCGGTCACGAGCGGCCCGCCTTTTTCTGTTGTAAGTAAGAGCGCGGAATCAGGTCCGGTTCCGATGGAAGGGGAATGGCCCCTTCAGGAATGGTTTTGTCGCCGCAGAAGGTGGAAACGTCCCGGTCGGACGGGCGGGAGATCGGCTCACCGGCTGTCAGAAGCTCGATCGGGACGCCGTGAGTGCGAGCGAGGAGAGCCGCCAGCCGCGTCCCGCAAAATCCGGCGGCCCCTTTCTCATTGCGTTCCGTGCAGCAGAGATAGAGGCGCTCGATCCATCCCCGAGCGAAAAAGATCCCCATCATATTATCCGCAATCAGGGTGACCGGCATGCCCCGCTTGAGAAGCTCGGGGGCGACCGCGTGAAGTCCCCAAAGTTCCGGGCGCATCTCGGGGAGCAGGATCGCTTGGGCCGCCAAGGCGCGGAGAGAGCGGGAAAGGTGAACATAGCTCTCGGGAGACGGCAGGCCGTAAACGAGAAGAAATCTCTTTTTTTCTTGAGCCCGCTCCACGGCCGGCGATGGAGGAGCGGCTTCAAATCTCCGCCTGAAATCCTCCGGCGTGAAGGCGCCGTCAAAGCTGACCAGAAAGGAAATCAGAGCGGCGGGCGTGACATCGAAGGCCGGATAATGGCCTTGGATTCCCTCGGGACCCAGAGAACGGCCGTGGAACGTGAGCAGCTCCGCCACCGGCCGTTCCTCAATGAGAACGTCGTCCCCCCTCATGAGCGATCCCGGCTCTTGAACCACCGCATAGAAGGGAATGCCGTATTCCTTCGCGCATACGGCGAGTGGATAGGTCCCGACCTTGTTGACGATGTCGCCGTTCCTGGCGGAGCGGTCGGCGCCCACCAGGACCGCATCGATTTTTCCCCGGGCCATGATTTGAGCTACGGCGCAGTCCGGAAGGACATGGACCTTGAACCCGGCTTGGACCGCCTCCCAGGCGGTGAGACGAGATCCCTGCAGGTAAGGACGTGTTTCCGTGGCGAAGATTTCCACCTCTTTTCCCATCGCCCGGCAGTGCTGGGCTATGGCGATCAATTCTCCGCTGATGTTGCAATGCGTGAGAAGCCGGCAGGGATTCGGGAGGAGTTCGGCGGCGCGCCGCGCCCTTTGAGTACGAGCCCGCAAGATCTTTCCGACCAGCTCCTCCGTGCGCGTTTCTATCCAGCGTCCGGGTTCTTCGCCTGGCGGAAGCTCCCGGAGCCATTCGAGAAAAAATCCGACGAAGCGGGCGAAGTCGAAGGTGGGGCGGGCTTGAGTGAAGGCTTCGGCCACCTGGTGAACTCTCTCATTCAGAGGATCCCGACCCTTCTCTTTGAGGGCCAGAGCCATGGTGTAGAGAAAGGTGAGGACCTGGCCGAAGGCGCGCGTTTTCATTTCCTTGACGGCCCGAACGCCGTCGGCCACGGAAGTGGCGACGATGTACTCGACCTTCGCGGGGAGAAGGGTTTCGTCGAGGATCCGAAAACGGCTTCCTTCCCAGATCACCGACGCGAAAAGCGGACTTGCGGCTTGAGATCCCACTCTGTTTATTTTGGATCCAGGAGGTGGATGGCCCTGAGGCCCACCTCCATCATGTTTTCCTCGCATTGGAGAAAGAGAGGATCCCGAAACCCCTTCTTGCCGTTCCAGCATTCATCGGAGACGGCCAACAGGGCACCGGCTTTTTTGTTCCGTACCTGAGCCACGGTGAGGAAGGCGGACGTGACCATGTCGATGCCCGAGATTCTTTGTTGCGTCAATTCATCCATGAACTCTCCGGTTTCCTGAAATAAGGCGTCCGTCGTGTAAACCCGGCCGAGGTGATAGCGGAGCTTCAGGCTTTCCGCCGCTTCCGTCAGGGCGCGGACGAGATCCGGGTGAGAGACCGTGGAAAAGTTTTCCGGAACGTAGTAGCGGGAGGTCCCTTCGCCCCTTGCGGCGCCGGTAACGATGATGAGGTCTCCGACGCGGATCCCTTCTTGTAAAGCGCCGCAGCTGCCGAGCCGGATCAAGGACTCCACTCCGCCGGCGCAAAGGATATCGGTCGTAATCGCGGTGTCCGGCGCATAGCGTCCGCCGTTGCCCACAGTCACTTTCTTTCCCTGGTGGCTCCCGACATGCATTTCATAGTCCAGAAAAGAAAAAACTTTTTTCGCGCCCTCCAGGCTCGCGAGGAGTTTCTGGCTGCGCTCTTTCGGCCCGGGGATCAGAGCTGTCGGAGCCAGCGCTCCCGGCCGAATCCCCAAGAGTGAAAGCATGGATTCGGGTGTGAAGTGGGGTTCTTTAGGCATGGTGGCAATCTTGTCCGGGCAGCGCCCCAACTTTATACTCGTCACCCGGTTCCCGTCAACTGTTTGTCAGTTTCCTCTAAGACCGTGGTTTCTCAGGGAGAAATGCCCCTGAGCGGGACCACAAAGGATATTTCCGTGCCTGACCCCGGAGTGGTTTTCACGTCGAGGCGGCCCGCGAGTTTCTGGATCCTTTCTCTCATGCCGCCGAGGCCGTAGCCTTTGCCGTTCAGGGTTTTGGTGAAGTCAAATCCAACTCCGTTGTCTCTGAGGGAACCGGTGAGATCGTGACGGGTTTGCTTTAAATAAAGGGCGATCTCTGACGCTTGAGAATGGCGGGCCACGTTCATCAACCCTTCCCGGAGAACCAGATACAGCTCCTGTTCCAGTTCTTGAGGGAGACTCAAATCTTCGGGCTCGCTTTCGAGCAGCGCTCTGAATCCCAATCGATCGCGCAGGAATCGCATCTCTTCCGTGAGTTTTTCCAGCAGTGTGCCGGGAATGAGATTGAGGCCCTCTTTCCCCGCCAGAAATGCCCGGATCTCTTCCATGGCCTCGCGCGCGGTCTCCTCCATCACCAGAAGCTCTTGTCCCAGCACCTGGGGGGATTGGATCAGGTGTTTGCGGCTGGCTTCTAACCTCAGGGTCAGACTGGCCAAGGTCTGAAGCAATCGATCGTGGAGCTCGCGGCCGATGCGCCTGCGTTCCTCCTGGACCGCCAGCTCGCCGGCGCTTTTCGAAAGCGCCATCAGCTTCCGCGCCTGTGTCTTTTCGAAGTCGGCGATGAAGCCGAAGATATAGGCGAGAACCAGGAGATAGACGCTTCGCACCACAAAAAGATCAATGAGGATGGGATTAGTCCCCGGATAAGAAAAGCGGATAAATCCGTAGAGTGAAACCCCCGCCATGCCGGTTATTAAACTTCCCTTGAGACCGTAGCGGGCGCTGGCGGTAATGACCGGAAAAAAGTAGTAGACGAAAAAAGGGGTTCGCGATCCGCCCGTAGAGAGCACAATGACAGAGATCCACACAAGATCGAAGGCCGTCGTGGTCAGCCCTATGTTCCAGGAGACGGGTTTACTGCGGCTGATCAGATAGAGGATCAGGAGGGAATAAAGCAGGAAAGTGAAAAGGGAGAAGCGAGAGAGTATAGGGAACAGCGCCGCCCTGGAGGGATTCAATTGGATTACCAGGATGGCCACCAGGGCGAATCCCGCGCGGAGCCACGCCAGGGCCTTCTCTCTTTGTAGGAGCCATTGCTCTTCGGGTGTCATGCAGCCCCCGTTAAGCCACACGGACACAAAATCATGTCGGCTGTTTCAGGGCTTTTGAGCCTGCTGTTTTTGCCGGCGGAGCGGACCACTTCGGCTCTTCAGGGCGGTTCATGATCAGTAGGGCGGCCTTAAAGCGGTTTTTCACCTTGAGTTTGTCGAAGATGTTGGTGAGGTGGGTCTTGACGGTTTTTTCACTGATAAAGACCGCCCGCGCGATCTCCTCATTGGTCAGCCCTTCGGCCACTAGCCGCAGGATCTCCAGTTCCCTTTTGGTGAGATTCCGGAGGGACTGATTTTCGATATCCTTTTGATACCCGGTGGACCGGGTTCGGACGATCTCTTCAAACGTGCCGGCAGCCGGCATTTCATGGTCCACCCAAACCCCTCCGCTGTGGACGGTCTTGATCGCCTGAAGCAGGACCGCGGAAGAGACGCCCTTAAGAACATAGCCTCGGGCGCCGCCTTTTGCCGCATTCAGGATATCCTCCTGCTCCGAATAAGCGGTCAGGATAAGGACTTTTGTGGTAGGGCTTTTTTCACCTACTTGAAGGACGGTCTGGACCAGGTCCCCTTTCGGCATTTTGAGGTCAAGCAGCAGGACATCCGGTTTCGTGCGCTCCACCACCTTGGCGGCTTCATCTCCTCGGGAAGTGTCGCCCACGACCAGGACGTCTTTTTCCAGGGAAAGGATTCGTTTCAAGCCTTCGCGGAACAGGGTATGATCATCAGCGATCACCACTTTAATGGGGACCATCTTTTTTCTCCTCAATACGACTGGGGTCGGATGCTCCTAAGCCCGGAAAACCTACTTTTAGGGTATTGTAAAAACAAGTTCTATTCAAGTACAAGAAACAGAAGGTCAACTAGCCCTTCGGGGGGTGTTGTTGGCCAATTTTCGACGGGAAAGGGGGTGAGATCGAAATGAAGCTAAGAAAAGTACTCGGTATTATTCTGCTTGCGCTCTTTTTGGTTCCCACATACGCGCTGGCTCAGGATGTTCAGGAGATGAAGGGCACCATCGTAGGCTTAGAAGGGAACGATCTGAAGGTGAAGACGAGGGATGCGGAGGAGACCCTGAAGGTGAGCGATAGGACCAAGGGCAAAGAGCACGCTACGGCGGGGACCAAGGTGACGGTCAAGTGGTCGGAGAAAGACGGAGAGAAGAGAGTGAGGGAGATCGAGCCTCGTTAATTCCTCAACTGTAAGTTCGCTAAATTTCACAAAGGAGGCGGGGTTCTAACCGCCTCCTTTGTGTTTTCATGACTTTTTCGCCTCAAATTCCCTCAGGGTATTGTCGCCCTTTCCTCTGCCCGCGCGAGCTTCTTCTTCCACTATTCGGACAACTTGCGTCTTTGACGAAGCCGATATAGGTTAACGTCTTTGTGCCTGGCGGAATTCTGGGGTGTGCGGGGGTTGGTGACCATCCTGCTTAGACGATTCTCTGAAATCATGAAGGAGTATTGGCTATGAACGGCGGTTTGGGACGGTGGAAACAAGAAGGTCTTCTCGGCGTCGCCCTCATTTGCTTTTTGTTCTCCGGCGCGGCCGGTCTGATTTACCAGGTGGTATGGACCCGCATGCTCACGCAGATCTTTGGGAATACCACCTATGCCATCGCCACGGTTCTCTCCGCCTTCATGGCGGGGCTGGCGGTGGGAAGCTATTTCTTCGGTCGCATCGCCGACCGGCGCAAAAATGACTTTCTCCTCTACGGGATCCTTGAAGCGGGGGTAGGGGTTTACGGTTTTCTGGTCCCCTGGCTCTTCGAGCTGGGAAAAAAAATCTACATTCCCCTGTTTCAGTTGAGCTCTTCTCATCCCTTCCTCTTCAATCTCCTTCTCTTTATTCTTTCCTTTTTCCTTTTGGTTCTCCCCACCATTCTGATGGGGGCTACGCTCCCGGTCCTGAGTCGTTTCTTTATACGGAGCTTCAGCCAATTGGCCCGCCGGGTGGGCGATCTCTACGCGACCAATACCCTGGGCGCCGTCCTGGGCTGTGGTTTCGCCGGTTATTACCTGATTCCCGCGTTTGGAATGCGCCGAACCGTCTATCTGGCCGCCGGTCTCAACCTCGGGATCGCCCTCCTGATCTTCCTGGTGGACCGGCTGCGGGAGAAGGAGCGGGATGAAGCGATGCCGGAGCCGGCCAGGGAAGCCGTCGAGAGCCCGAAGGGGGAATCCTTCTCTTGGCTGGGAGGAGTTCTTTTAGTCTCCTTTGGCTTCTCAGGTTTTGCGGCGCTGGTTTACGAAAATGCCTGGACGCGCGCGTTGACCATGGTCCTCGGCAGCTCCACGTACTCCTTTACGACGATGCTGGTGACCTTTCTGATCGGGCTCGCGCTGGGGGGTTTTTTTTATGCGCGGGTCATGGGTGGGCGAGAGGTCCGGGTCAGCACTTTCGGGTTCCTCGAGCTTGGCGTGGGCATCGCCGCGTTGGCCACGATCCCGTTATTTGAAAAGCTGCCGTTTATTTTCTTGAGGCTGTTACAGGCCCTGGGAGATTCTTTCTCCTTGTTTCTCACGATTCAGTTGCTGCTCTCCGCCCTGGTGATGTTTCTCCCGACGCTCCTCCTGGGCATGACCTTTCCTCTGGTGGCCCGGCTCTTCACCCAAAGCATTTATCGGGTCGGGAGCGGCGTCGGGAACTCCTATGCGGCGAACACGGTCGGCGCCATCCTGGGGGCCTTTGCCGGCGGATTCATCTTTATCCCGTGGCTCGGCGTGCAGAACAGCATCATTCTTGGAGTGATCGTCAACCTCGTGGTGGGATGGCTGCTGCTGGTGGCGGATCCGCGCTGGTCGATGGGGTGGCGCGTCGTTACGGGAGCCGTGGTGCTGGCAGGGGCCGTTTTGATTCCTTTAAAGATGCCTCGTTGGGATCGCCACGTGTTGGTGAGCGGTGTGACCATTTATAACGATCGCTACGAAGATCTCCCGCTGGACTCCTTGCGCCTGGAAGAGATGAAGCGGGACGAGATCCTCTATTATCGTGAAGGGCTTACGGCGACCGTCAGTGTTCAACGCATCGGTAACGACTATCTCTACTTCAGGACGAACGGCAAGATCGACGGCTCCTACGGGGACGCGTTGAGTCAATTGATGAGCGGCTACATTCCGCTCCTTCTTCATCCAGCGGGTGAAAGGGCCGCCGTGATCGGCCTGGGCACGGGGATGACAGCGAGAGCGGTGGCGGCATTCCCGCTGCGAGAGGTCGAGGTCCTGGAGATCGAGCCGGCCATAAAGCAGGTCGCGGCCTTTTTCAACGACAAAAACGGCAAGGTGCTGGAGGACCCTCGGGTCCGCTTGATCCCCACCGACGGTCGAAATTTCATCGTGGGCACCCCGAAGCGATACGATGTGATCGTCGCCGAGCCGTCGAATCCCTGGATTGCCGGCATCGCCAACCTCTACACACGCGAGTTCTACGAGGTCGTCAAGTCCAAGCTGAAGGAAGACGGGATTTTCGCCCAGTGGATTCACAACTATTCCATGTCCCCGGACGACTTCCGCATGGTCTTTCGAACTTTCGGAGAGGCCTTTCCCCACGTCTCCGTCTGGGTGATGAAGGAAAGCGATTTCCTGCTGGTGGGCAGCAAGAAGGAGCAGCTCTTCCGCTATCCATTGCTGAAGGAGATCTTTGCGCAGAACCCGGCCTTGCGGGAAGATTTCAAATCCTTAGGGATGACCGACGTCTACGCCGTCCTGGGTTCTTACCGGATGGGAAAGAAAGAGTTGATGGCGTTCGCTGAGGGGGCCGACTTCAACACCGATGACGGCGCGAAACTGGAGTTTTCCGCCCCGAAGAGCGTCCGCCGGGCAACGTCCCAGCTCAACCGCAAGCTGATGCAGCCCTTTCTAGTCAAAGCGCCCTGGCTCCAAGACAGTTCTTCCGCCGTGCCGGCCGCGCTGGGGCATTTTTATCTGGCGCAGAATCATGAGACCCGAGACGAACATGCGAGCGCTCTCAAAGAAATCGAAGAGGCGCTCCGGTTGGATCCTTCCAATGTCGATTTTTATATTCTCAAAACCAAGATCCTCCTGGAGCAGGATCGGAGCTCAGAAGCGGCCAAGATCGCGATGGCGGCCTTGGAGCGCTCCCCAAAAGCGGTCCGGCCCATCCTGGCGGTGAGCGATGATTTTTATCTGGAAGATGCAAAAAAGATCTATACCAAAGCCATCGCTTTAGGGAGCCGCGAGCTCCTTCCGTACTTGGGAATGGGGAATATCGCCCTCCACTACCGCGATCTCAAAGAGGCGGAAAAGTGGTTTGAGCGGGCGAAACAAATTCAACCCGAACACAGCTCGGTAATTCTTGCCTGGGGCAGGCTGATGGTGAGCAAGGACAATCTGAAGGAGGCGCGTAAACTGCTGGAGCAAGCCCGGGATAAAGGGGAGGATTCGGCCACCCTCCATGGAACATTGGGAGATCTGTATCTCAAGCTCCAGCTCTGGGAGGAGGCGGTTCGTTCCTACCGGACCGCTCTCAGATACCAGAAGAAGAATCACGCCTGGCGCCGTTCTCTCGGGACCGCCTTGGCCCAAACGGGCAGGTTGCGGGAAGCTGAAGAAAAATTCAGGGAGGTCTTGGCGCTCTCGCCGGACGATTCGGATGCCTGGCGGGAATTGAGAAAGCTGGGGAAAAAGTATTGATTGCAAACGGCTTGGCGGTTGCAAGTTATGGAGGTTAGCCCATGATCGCGCAGAAGATCGGCGTCATCGGCGCGGGCAAGATCGGATCGGCCATTTTGCGCGGGGCGATCGGGGCCGGCCTGGTTCGTAAGGAGCAGGTGATGGCGAGCGACGTCAGTAAGGCCTTGCGCCAGTCTGTTGCCAAAGAGCTTGGGATCGAAGTGACGTCGCAGAACGGCAAGGTTTGCGACTTTGCCGACATCTTGATCCTTGCGGTCAAACCGCAGATCGTCGATCCGGTGCTCAAAGAGATCGCGAAAAAATTGGGCAAAGCCAAACTCCTGGTCTCGGTCGCCGCCGGCGTTCCCCTCTCCCGGCTTGAGGGCAATTTGGCCAAAGGCGCCCATGTGGTTCGCGTCATGCCCAATATCGCCTGTGTCGTGGGCGCCGCCGCGTCCTGCTATTCCGCCGGGGCGCACGCCACCGCAAAGGAGCTGGAAAAGGTCGAGTTGATTTTGAGTAGTTTCGGCATTGCCCTGCCCTTGGAAGAAAAGTATTTGGATGCGGTGACGGGTCTCAGCGGCAGCGGCCCCGCCTATGTTTTTCTCTTCATCGAGTCCCTCGCGGATGCGGGGGTGCAGTTGGGGCTTAGCCGGGATGTGGCCCTCAAGCTCGCCCTTCAGACGGTTTTTGGCGCCGCCAAAATGGCGTTGGAGAGCGGCAAGCATTTGGGGCAACTGAGAGACGAGGTCACCTCTCCGGGCGGGACCACCATCGCCGGCCTGTACGTCCTGGAGAAAGGCGGCTTTCGCGCGACGGTCATGGAAGCGATTCTCAGGGCCGCAGAGCGCTCCCGGGAATTGGGAAAAATGGGGTAATGGCTGCTCAGCGCAAACCGAGCTCCCGACCCGGTCCCACCCAAGCGCGTGTAAAGAAGATCATCGGACGACTCGACCAGACCCATCCTGACGCCAAACTGGCCCTCGATTTCAATAATCCATCTGCGCGATCAACGACCTTTGCCCCTATCCCGATAAGACGAAAGCTTAACCCGGACATTAGAGGGGATTGAGAAACTCGCCTCATGAAACATTTGTACAGGTTTGTGCTAATTAGGATGAGGGTTGAGTCGCGTCTATAATGGGCTATGATGATTAAAGTGATTTACCGGCCGAGGAGATTTCGCGATGGCAGCGCGGGTAGCGATTAACGGCTTTGGTCGGATCGGCCGCTTGAGCTTGCGGGCGATGCTCGAGCGCCATCACAAGGAGCTGTCGGTCGTGGCCATCAACGACATGGCCGATGTGGAGACGAACGCCCACCTTTTCAAATACGACTCCACCTACGGAACCTTTCCTGGGCGGATCGAGATCGGGGAAGGGGGCCTGCAGGTGAACGGGTGGCGCCTCGCGACCTTCAACCAGCTCGAGCCGGCGAAACTCCCGTGGAAGCAGCTCAAGGTGGATATCGTGATCGAATCCACCGGTGTCTTTACCGACGGCGCCAAGGCCCGCCAGCACCTGGATGCGGGGGCTAAAAAGGTGATCATCAGCGCTCCCGCCAAGAACGAAGACCTCACGATCGTGTTGGGGGTCAATGACGCCGCTTACGATCCGCGGAGGCATCGCATCGTCTCCAATGCCTCTTGCACCACCAATTGTCTTGCCCCGGTGGTGAAGACCCTTCACCAGGCCTTCGGGATTGAAAGAGGTCTGATGACCACGGCCCACGCCTATACCAATGATCAGCGGATCCTCGACTTGACGCACACGGATCTCAGGCGGGCGCGAGCGGCGGCCGTCAATATCGTTCCCACTTCGACGGGGGCCGCCCAGGCTATCGGCGCCGTCATTCCCGAGCTGCGCGGGAAGCTTCACGGGATGTCCCTTCGGGTGCCCACCCCCACTGTCTCCGTGGTGGATCTGGTGGTGGATCTCCGGCGCTCCGCAAGCGAGGAGGAGATCAACCAGGCCTTGAAAAAGGCGGCCGAGGGAGCGCTCAAGGGGATCATGGAATATTGCGACAAACCTCTCGTGTCCAGCGATTTTCGCGGCCATCCTGCGTCCGCGATCGTGGATGCTCTCTCGACGACGGTGATCGATGGAAAGATGGCGAAGGTCCTGGCCTGGTACGACAACGAATGGGGCTATAGCTGCCGGCTGGCCGATCTGGCGGCGCTCATGGCCAAAGAGTTCTAGGAGGGGTGGCATGGTCGCCAAGAACATCATGACCCGGAAAGTGATCACGATCGACCCGGCAGCTGCGGTCAAGGAGCTGGCGAAGGTTCTGAGCCGGAGCTGCATCAGCGGAGTCCCGGTGGTGGATAAAAAGGGGAAGGTTTTGGGCGTCGTCTCTGAGGCCGATATCATCGGCAAGAAGGGAAAACAGGTGAAATCCATTATGACCGCCGAGGTCATCAGCGTGACCGAAGAAACGCCGGTTTCAGAGGTAGCCGCTTTGATGACCGGTCACAGAATCAAACGCGTCCCGGTTCTGCGCGATAACAAGTTGGTGGGCATTATCAGCCAAGGGGACATTGTGAGCGCTGTGGCAAGAGGTGAGCATATTGCCTTGCACACCCCCATTTATGATCTTTAGCAGACCCTTGAAAAAGGCCGGAATTTCCGTGTTCGTGATCGTGGTTCGTGCTCGGAAGAACGAAATCCGAAAAATCATAGCCGATATTCGTCTCCCCTGAACGAACACGAATCACGTGAGCCCATGTCCAACCCGCGCGACTATTTTTTGAATCTTACTCCCGGAAAGCTCATGGGGCTCAGACGCGCGTCCGACGCTTCAGGGCGTTTCCAAGTGCTGGCCCTCGATCAGATCGGCGTCTTTCATCGGGCCTTTGGAGATGACCCGGTCCGCATCGGCCGGGCCAAATTGGAGCTGACGCGGGTACTGGGTCCCCACGCCAGCGCCGTACTTCTGGACGTCACCACGAGCGCCCGGCAGGCCATTCAGAGCGAAGCGCTGCCGCGCGGGACGGGGCTCGTCGTGCGGCTCGAAAAGTCCGGCGAGCCGGGAGAATATGGCGTCGAAGAACCCGGTTGGACTGTTTCTCAAATCAAGCGCATGGGCGCCGACGCGGTCAAGCTGCTCGTCTACATGGATGTGGAGAACGCCCGTTACACCCAGGCACAGCTGAAGTTCGTGAAGCGCGCGGCCGACGCCTGTCGAGAGGAGGACATCCTGCTCATGACCGAGGCGTTGTCATTCCCCCGCCGGGACTCTGCGGAGCGCGATGGCGAGTCGACCCACTATCTGGAGCGGCGGGCGCGGAACATCCTCAAGTCGGCTGATCTCATCGGACCTCACACCGACGTGCTCAAGCTGGAGTTCTCGGGCAAAGAGCGCCTGGCGGAGCTGGATCGCGTGGCCCGGCGGCCGTGGGTCTTGCTGAGCGCGGGCGCGGATTACGAAATTTTCAAAAAACAAATCAAGGCTGGAATGGGAGCAGGGGCGAGCGGGATGATGGCGGGGCGGGCGATCTTCAAGGAATGGTTGGATCCAGGTTCCAGCCATTTTCAGAGCGCCGACTTTCTCTCCGGAGAGGCGGTCAAAAGAATCCAGGATCTCGGCGAAATCATCGCCGCGTCCGCCACTCCGTGGCCGGTCCGCTATCAACTGACGCCCGAGGAGATGGCGGACCGAGTTCCGCTCGACTGGTACGCTTCCGGAGTGAAGAAGGCTAAAGCCGGGGGCACGGGCACCTAGCACTAAAAACCTTATTTTGAGGCTAAGATACCGGTGTCTCAACCCATCAATCGGATCGGCATTCTCACCGGCGGCGGAGATTGTCCCGGCCTGAATCCGGCTATCCGGGCGGTCGTCAAAGTTGGCGTGGGCGTCTATCACTGGGAGGTCTACGGGATTGAGAGCGGTTTCGAAGGGCTGATTCGGAAGCGTTTCCGGCCGCTCGGGTTGGACGATGCGCGCGGTATCATCAACAAAGGGGGGACCATCCTCGGCGCGACCCGGCGGCACGATCCGTTTCATTACCGCCCGAGCGCGGACCCCACGGTGGAAAAGGCGGACTGCTCTTCGCTGGTTCTCCAGCACGCCGCCGAGCAGGGGCTCGATGCCCTCGTCGTCCTCGGAGGCGACGGGACTCTTATGATCGCCAAGCGTCTCTGGGAGATGGGCTTGAAGCTCGTGGCGATCCCGAAAACGATCGACAACGATGTCTGGGGAACGGATATGGCCATTGGCTTCCGCACGGCGGTCGTGACGGCCATGGAGGCGCTGGACAAGCTCCACTCGACCGCCGAGAGCCATCACCGGGTGATGGTGGTGGAGGTGATGGGCAATAAGGCCGGTTGGATCGGATTGGAGTCCGGCATTGCCGGCGGCGCCGACGTGATCCTTATTCCCGAAATCCCCTTCAGCATCGAGAAGGCCTGCGAAAAAATAGTGGCGCGGCGGAAGCTCGGCCGTCCCTTCTCCATGGTGGTCGTCGCAGAGGGGGCCAAGGCCGTGGGCCAAACCGAGGTCTACATGGATCCCCAGCGGCAGAGGCTCGGGGGCATCGCTCAGACCGTGGCCGGCGAAATCGAACGGTGCACGGGGCTGGAGAGCCGGGTGATTGTCCTGGGCCATCTCCAGCGCGGGGGAAGTCCCAGCTCATTCGACCGCGTCCTGGCCTCCCGCTTCGGCGTGCGCGCGCTCGAACTGATCGCCCGCGGCCAGTTCGGCAGGATGGTTACCTACCGCCAGGCCGAGCTAAGCACTGTACCCATCCAAGAGGTGGCCGGAAAAACCAACACCGTCGATCCTGCCGGTGACCTGGTCGCGACCGCTGAGGCGTTGGGCATCAGCCTCGGCCGCTAGAGAGGCCGTTCGTGCGCCTTTGTATTTGAAGGTAAAGAATCGCGCTGTCGTTATCGAACGAGGAGAGAAAATGAACAACGCTAAAGTCGATGAAAGTCGTAATTCGATCCGTTTTCCGTTCGGATGTGATCCGGTGGAAGCCTTTCAATCTCAAAAGGCGGGAGGAGTCTTCCGGCCCGGCCTGGTCGATCCGGGCGTGAGACGTCTCCTGTTGGCCCTTTTGGAAGACGCTCTCGACAGCTATCGGAAGTATTTTTCCAAGCTTTCCAGCAAAGGGGAAACCAGCTTCCGCGAAGTAGAGGAATGGATCCGATCCGGTGCCGAAGGGCCGTTTTCTTTTGCCACTGTATGCGAGGGTCTCGGAATCGACCCTGAATGGCTGAGAGCAGAGCTGCTTCGCTGGAAGAAAAAGCAGTTTGAGGCGGCGAAGCACGGCATCATCGTGTGCCGCTCGCCGCGCGCCCTTGCGATCAAGAGAAAACACGGCGAGGCCGCGATACGGCCACCAGAGACTCACCCTATAAAAAGGAAGGGCGCTCGTTCCGCGAGACCGTGAGGGAGTGAAGCGCTCTTTTCCGGGGTGCGCAGTGAAAATGAGAATTTCCCGAATGGGTTGGGTCGTCGGGCTGTCCCTTCTGGTCCTGTTCTCGTCGGCGGCAGAGGGTCACGGCGGCGGTATGGATTCCCTTTTTTTGGCGCTGGTAGTCCTGCTGCCGTCCGCAAAATTGGCGGGCTTTGCAGTGGAAAGATTGGGGCTGCCCGCGGTCTTGGGAGAGCTGTTGGCCGGGGTCGTCTTAGGGAATCTGGGACTTCTCGGCTTCTACGGACTCGACTATCTCAAAACCGATCCGGCTTTAGAGATATTGGCCAGCCTGGGCGTCATCCTCTTATTGTTTGAAGTGGGATTGGATTCCAGCCTGACCGATCTGATGAAGGTCGGTCTATCGGCTTTGCTGGTCGCCGCGATCGGAGTGGCGCTCCCCTTTGGCCTGGGTTGGTTGATCAGTCAGCTCTTGCTTCCGGATCGTTCTTTTTACGTGCATGCGTTCGTCGGAGCGACCCTCACCGCCACCAGTGTGGGAATCACCGCTAGAGTCCTCAAGGATATTCATCGGATCCGCAGCCAGGAGGCCAAGATCATTCTCGGCGCGGCCGTCATCGATGATATCCTCGGTCTGGTGGTTTTGGCGATCGTGAGCAGTATGATCCTGGGGGCCAATACCGGGACGCCCGTTTCTTCGGCCTCCTTTGTCTGGCTGGTGGCCAAGGTCATCGTCTTTTTGCTCGGAGGGCTGATCCTCGGCGTCTTTTTTGTTCCCAGGCTTTTTCGCCAAGCCGCGAGGATGCGGACCCGGGGATTGCTCTTCAGTCTTTCCCTGGCTTTCTGCTTTTTTCTCTCTTATCTGGCCACGCTGATCGATCTGGCGGCGGTCGTGGGCGCCTTCGCTGCGGGGCTGATTCTGGAGCGGGTTCCGTTTCAAGACTATCTTCAGGAAGAGGAGCATTCCTTGGAAGACATGCTCCATCCTTTATCTGCTTTCCTGGTTCCGCTCTTCTTTGTCCAGATGGGTCTGAAGATCGATCTTGCCGTTTTATTCCGCCTCGACGTATTGGCGCTCGCGTTGGCCTTGACGGTTGTAGCGATCATCGGCAAGCAGGCCTGCGGGCTGGGGGCCTTGGAGAAAGGGTTGAATCGGCTGGCTATTGGAATCGGAATGATCCCGCGTGGGGAGGTGGGTCTGATCTTCGCCGGCGTCGGGTTGACCCTCTCCGTAGGTGGGGAGCCGGTCGTCGACGGCGATGTCTTTGCCGCGATCCTCGTCATGGTGATGATGACCACGCTCATGACGCCGCTCCTGCTTCAGTGGAGCTTTTCCCGTTCGAGAGAATAGTTTAAGCCCCATTGAATCTGCCTCCCGAGTTTCCTACAACTGGATGACGCCGCTCGCTTTTGGCTGTTGATCGTGGGATCGCGGTGAGAAAAAAAATGAGGAAAGAAAGGGCAGATCGCGGGAGAGGGGGGGCGCAAGAGCCGTCCCGGGTCCGCCTTGGCCCCTTTCAGTCCCTGGTCGAGGAGAGAAAAAAGATCTGGGAAAGAGAGCGCTTCGCCAGCCGGCTCTGGAGCAAAGATCCGACGCTCTGGTCTTCCAAACCGGTGGGGGAATTGGCCGACCGTCTGGGATGGCTGGATCTTCCCGAAAAGATGGAGGCGGAGGTCGAAGCTCTGCTGGCGTTTGCGGTCGAAGTAAAAGCCCGTAAGACGCGTCACGTCGTGCTTTTGGGCATGGGGGGATCGAGCCTCGCGCCGGAGGTTTTCCAGCGGCTTGTCGGCCGCCGGCGCGGCTATCCCGAGCTCATTGTCTTGGACAGCACCCATCCGGCCGCGGTCCGGGCCGTGGAGGCGAGGATCGATCTCAAGCGCGCCCTCTTTTTAGTTTCCAGCAAATCGGGCACGACCACGGAGACCCTCTCGTTTTTCCGTTACTTCTGGCAGCGCGTGGGCGAGATCGAACGGAAGCCCGGCGACCATTTTGTCGCCATCACCGATCCGGGCACGCCGTTGGAACGGTTGTCTCACGAGCGGAATTTTCGTGCGCTCTTTGAGGCGCCGCCCGACGTAGGAGGGCGCTATTCCGCGTTGAGCGCCTTCGGCCTTTTGCCGGCGGCTTTGATCGGATTGAATGTCCGGGAGCTTCTCAAGCGGGCTCGAAAGATGGCGGAGAAGTGCGGGGCCTCGTCTTTCGACGCGAATCCCGGACTCCTCCTGGGCGCTATGTTGGGAGAGCTGGCATTGGCGGGGCGGGACAAAGTGACTTTTTTAACCGCGCCGTCGATGGCTGCCTTTCCCATTTGGGCCGAGCAGCTCATCGCCGAGAGCACAGGCAAAGAGGGAAAGGGCATCGTCCCGGTCGTGGATGAATCGGCGGGCAAGCCGGAAGTTTACGGTTCGGACCGCTTCTTTGTTCATTTGCGAACGCGCCGGAGCGGAGGCGGCCGGTTGGAAATGCGGCTCAAAGCGTTGGAGAAAGCGGGCCATCCCGTAGTGCGCATCGAATTGCGGGACGGGATGGATCTGGGGGCCGAGTTTTTTCGTTGGGAGGTGGCCGTGGCCGCGGCTGGAGCGATACTCAAAGTCCATCCCTTTAACCAACCCGACGTGGAATTAGCCAAAGAGCTGGCCCGCAGCGCCATGGAAAAAGGTTTGGAAGCAAAAGGGACCGGAACGCAAGAATTGATTTCGGTCAATCGTCAAAACGATTTACGGCGCGCCCTCGAGGATTGGTTTGGTGGCGCCCGCCCAGGCGATTACGTGGGACTCCAGGCTTTTCTTGCCCCCGCGCCGGAAACGGACGCGGCCCTGCAAAAGATTCGTCTGGCATTGAGGGACCGTCTGCGTCTCGCGACGACGTTTGGTTACGGACCCCGCTTTCTTCATTCCACCGGCCAACTGCACAAGGGCGGTCCTCCTACAGGCATGTTTCTCCAACTGGTGGACGATCCGACGGAAGATCTGCCCGTTCCGGAGACCGACTATACTTTCGCCACCCTCATTCGCGCCCAGGCGACTGGGGATTGGCAAGCGCTTCGGCAACAGGGCCGCCGCGTGCTGCGAATCAACTTGGGCCACGATGTCGCGGGTGGATTGAAGCGATTGGCAAAGGCCGCGGGTGACCCAAGCTAGACATTTTTTTCCGCCTGGGGTAGGGATGATTTTTACCGTTGAGAAGACTAGGAAGAGATATAGAAAGGTAACCATGGCCAACACAGAAGAGCTCCAGCAAGCGATCGGACTCGGGAACGTAACCTTCGCTCGGGAGGAAATGGAGCGCCGGCGCGGCTCTCCCGTGCACGTCTCCGGCGACGCGGTCCAGGCCCAGCTTAAGGCGAAGGGCGGGACCGGCGTCGTGCAGATGGTCGACCCGAAGCTGGGATTTAACGTTCGGTCGCTGCGTCTGTGGATCAACACAACGGGTAAGGGCGATGAGGCGTGGCCGGGCTGGACGACCTTGGGCCATCGCCACCTCATCGACGCGGTCATCCGCATCGTGAGAGGCCGCGGTTACAGCATCATCGACGCCAAGCGGCATGACTGGGAAGCGGGCGACTTCATCTGTGTCCCCACGTTCGCCTGGCACCGCCACGTCAACACCGGCGACGAGCCCGTCGTCTACGTCGCGGGCACGACGACGCCCTTCTCGATGTCCATAGGGACGTCCATCCACGAGGACGAGCGCTATCCGGAATACTGGGTGTTTGCCCAGAAGAGCGAGGATGCTCGGACAACGCTGATACCCGGGGGCGCTGAAATCCCCGAGAGTCGATCGGTCGCGGCATTCGACGGCGATCAGGGGCTGGCAGCCTATCTCTACGAACAGCAGGTCGAGTTTGCCGCGGCTGAGGAGAAACGTCGCCGCGCCGGGCGCGTGGTCGTGAAGGCATCCGAGCTGCAATTTGGCCGTACGCGGATGGGGAACCTGGCCTACGTGGTCGATCCGCGCATCGGGTTCAACACCAAGGTCATCTCCACTCTGGTCGCCGAGATTCCGCCGGGCGGCAGATCCGGCGCGCACCGCCATCTGTATGAAGAAGTGAACTACATCCTCTCCGGTCGAGGGTATAGCGTGATCGAGGACCAGAAGTACGAGTGGAAGGCCGGGGATGCCTTCTGCATTCCGGTCTTCGGATGGCACCAGCACTTCAACACCGGCTCGGAGCCCGCCCGCTTCCTCGTCCACACGTCGCGCGTGGCCATGGAGAACATCGGCCAGCAGGTGACCCAACACGGCGAGGACGCCGCGCCATAACCGTCGAATTCACTGAGCCGAACAGATTCCTCAATCAGAGGAAAGCTGCCACATCCAAAGGCTCAGGCCGCTCAGAATCACGAAGGCGACCGCATTGGGCCAGAGCGGCATCCGGTAAGTACCCGCCACCAGCACTTCGAATCCCGTCAACAGCCGAAATAATTGCGCCAGGGACATCAGTCCGAAAACCACGCTCGCGACCCGTAATCCCACGGTCGGTGAGTTCATTGGGTGTTCTTTTTCGGTCTGCGTTGCCTCGACAATTCGTGAACGCCGAACGTTTTGGGTGAGCCTCGCCAGTTGTCCGAGGGAAGACTCCAACCGATTAGGCAACCGTGTCAATAATGGGACTTATCCCCTTTTTCTCTTTGAGACTTCTCATGCCAGTCAAAGGAGGAGGCATACTTTCTTTGGTGTGCCAGTCTATCCCTAAGTTTCTCGATCCAGCTCAAAGCATTGTTCCTTTCTCGCGGCCTAATGCTCTGTGTCACCTGCGGCGGGTGGGTGCGGAGGCCAGTCCACGGTGAGCGAGCCGGCCACCGTGGGGTGCATGCCGAGGTTAGGTCGAACCATCACTTGAGAGATCCTTCCAGTCAAGCCACTCCCG
>Ga0080064_1000719_pt1 | contig 80631 bp, 78 predicted proteins | sample Subgrocontami54m_FD_69260 | JGI IMG/M metagenome (GOLD analysis project Ga0080064, IMG submission 69260) | Subsurface groundwater microbial communities from S. Glens Falls, New York, USA - GMW46 contaminated, 5.4 m (SPADES assembly) (version 2) ... | reverse complement strand
GGCCCTCGTCGCCTGCATGCGCAAGCTGATCATCATCCTCAACGCCATGATGCGGGATGGCCTTCCATGGGATCCCGCGCGCACTGCCATAACCTAAGGAGTAAGACAGTTGCTCTCCACGATGTGGAGAGGGTTTTAGCGGTGTCGGACCTTTGACGTGATCGGCGAGCTCCATTCTGCGGCCCCTGCGGTGAACACCAAACATCCTCCCTTCAACCTCCAATCAGCCTTCGTGCTCTTCGTGCTCTTCGTGCTCTTCGTGGATCGTCTCCCTCCCCCGAGAATCCCTCCGCGCCAGCCGTAGCTCCGCGGTGAATCCCCAAAGGCGACTGACTTCTGTATAATCGCGCGGATGATCTTCACGTCGCCCACCACCCGTCTGGACTCGCCCGAGCGCCCGTTCGGCGCCGTCGACCTCCTCACCCTCGTGCTCGAGGCGATCCGGCCGTCGCTGGGGTTCGACCTCGCCGTCGCGGTGTTGTGCGAAGACGGCCGCCACGTCGTGCCGGAATACGCCGCGGGCACGCTCGCTCCGCCCGTCGTCGAGGGCGTACACGTCCAGGCCCTCGCGGCCTTCGTCGAGCTGGCGGGCATCGACCACGCGAGCTGGCCAAGCGAAGACCCCATCGTCATCACGCTCGCGGGATCGCCGGGAGGGGCGATCGACGAGCCGGAGTCGTACGAAGACGCACCGCTGGTGGTGGGCGGCGCTGTCACGGGCATGTTGCGCATCAGCTGCACCACGCCGCTGACGAAGGACCAGCGCGTCCGCTACTTCGCCATGGCGGCCGACCTTTCGAAAGCGATCGAGCGCCTGGACGCGCAGCGCGCGCAGACGAAGCTCGCGCAGGAGCGCCTGCTGCAGTCCGAAAAGATGTCCAGTGTGGGCCAGCTCGTCTCGGGCGTGGCGCACGAGCTGAACAACCCGCTAACGGGCATCATGGGCTTCGCGCAGCTGCTGCTGTTGAAGGAGCTCGACGAGCCGGTGCGCCACCAGGTCGAGACCATCTACGCCGAGGCCGAGCGCGCCTCGAAGATCGTCTCGAACCTGCTGACCTTCGCCCGGCGCCGCCGCGCGCAAAAGGAGCCCTCGAACCTCAACACGCTGATCGAGCGCGTGCTCGAACTCCGCAACTACGACCTGCGCGTGCGCAACATCAACACCGAGATGGAGTTCGACCCGGCGCTGCCCGAAACGATGGTCGACGCGAACCAGCTGCAACAGGTTTTCTTCAACATCATCAACAACGCCGAGCAGGCGATGAAGAGCGATGACGAAGGCACGCTGCGCATCCGTACGCGGCCGAGCGGCCGCGCCATCACCATCTCGTTCACCGACAGCGGACCCGGCATGAGCGCCGAGACCGTGCGCCGCATCTTCGATCCGTTCTTCACGACGAAGGAGGCCGGCGAGGGCACCGGGCTGGGCCTGACCATCTGCTACAACATCATCGAGGAGCACAACGGCCGCATCTGGGCCGAAAGCGAACCCGGCCACGGCGCCACGTTCTTCATCGAACTGCCGATCGTCGGCGGCGTTGCGCCCGTCCGCGCGCGCGAACCTGAGGCCACCCCGGCTGCGACGGGCGAACGCCGGCACATCCTCGTCGTCGACGACGAGGACAGCATCCAAAAGCTCCTGACCGGTGTCCTGGAGATGGACGGTCACGAGGTGGTCGTCGCAAGTAACGGACGCGAAGCGCTGGACATCGCGCGGGGCGGCGGTATCGACCTGATCATTACAGACATGAAGATGCCGGTGATGGGTGGCGCCGAACTCTACACGAGCCTCCGCGACGCCGGCGATCCACTCGCCGCGCGCGTGATCTTCATCACCGGCGACACCGTCGCGCCCGATACGCGCCGGTTCTTGCAGGGCGTCGAGAACACGGTGCTCGCAAAGCCGTTCCGGCTGCGGGATGTGCGGGAAGCCGTGTCGGCAGCGCTATCGCGGTAGGTGGTGGCTGTTAGCTGTTGGCTTTTGTACAACCCATCGGCCGCTGACACAAGACCAAGCGCTCGATCCGATCCCCTCTCCGCCGGGCGGAGAGGGGTGGCCGACAGGCCGGGGTGAGGTGCCCGCCGGCCCTGCGCTGCAGGCTGGGGCTCAGGGCGGCCGCGCGGGCTGGAAAGCCCGCGCTACGAGAACTGATGTCGGTTCGTCAGCAACCTGGTAGCCGCTGGCCGAACAGCTACTCCGCCAGTTCGTCGATATGCTCGCGGAGTTTGGCGATCGCGTCGCAGAGGTCATCGATGTCGGCGGTCGTGCCGAGGAAGATCTCGTGCGGTAGCCAGATCATCTCCTTCCCTGATGCCCTTTCGGCGACGGGGCAGGAGGTCTGGCTGTAGTCAACCTCGATCGGCGCGTCTTTCCAGGCGAACAGCGGGGTGTGGTAGACGGGCGTATAGAAGGCGCCATAGAGCTTCATGCCTTCCTTGTGCAGCGCCCAGGCGAAGCGATCGCGCGACACGCCGCGCCATGCCCGCTCGTCGTAGCGGAGGATCACGCCGTAGCCGGAGCGCGTCGTCATGCGGCCGTCGTGCGGCAGCGTGCTGACGCCCTCGAGCTCGGCGACGCGCCGTTCGAGGTGCGCGACGTTCTTCGCGCGCAGCGCCACCTGCTCGGGCAGGCGTTCGAGCTGCGCGAGCAGCACGGCGGCCTGGAATTCGGTGATGCGATAGTTCCAGCCGAGCATCGTGCCCTCGGCGGCCTGCCGGTCACGGCCCGTGCCACGGCCGGAGTTCACGTACGCGTTGCAGCGCTCGGCGAACGCTTCGTCGCTGGTGATGACGATGCCGCCCTCGCCGCACGTCATCAGCTTCGACGACTGGAAGCTGAAGCAGCCGAAATCGCCGAGCGATCCCGCGCCCCTGCCCCGCCAGGCGCCGCCGTGCATGTGGGCACAGTCCTCGATCACCTTCAGATTGCGCGCGCGGGCGATCTCGCCGATGCGGTCCATGTCGGCCATGCGTGACCCAAGATGCACGGGCAGGATCGCTCGCGTGTCCGGCGTGATATGCCGCTCGATCTGCGCCGCGTCGATGCACCACGTGTCGGGGTCGATGTCGACGAAGACCGGCTTGAAGCCCTGCACCAGCGCCGCAAACGCCGTCGCGTAGAACGTCAGCGCCGGTACCAGTACCTCATCGCCGCGCTCCAGCCCGGCGGCCTTGAGCGCCACCTCGAGCGCCGTCGTGCCGCCCGTCGTGCAGACACCAAACTTCGCCCCGTGGTAGGTGGCGAACTTCTCGGCGAACTCGCCCGCCATGACGTTGGGCGACGGGAAGCCGCCCCAGTTGCCGCTCTCCAGCACACGGGTCAGGTTCGCCAGTTCGCGCTGGTCGTGCTGGGGCCAGGCCGGCCACTCCGTGGCCCGCAGTGGATCGCCGCCACGCAGCGCCAGCTTCGCCATGCGGGAAGTTAACCACGACGGCCGGGATGGAGCACGAACGGGAATCGGAGAATGGAGGGATAGGGGTGGAAGGCCGACAACTTAGGGAGAGGGTTCACCGTTCATGGCCAAGCTCGCTGCCACGCGACCCGCCGCGGGCGCGCCGGATCTCGGCGCGTGGGCCGCCGCGCGTGCCTGGCCGGCCCTCCGCGGCGCCGCCGTGCCGGCGTGCATCGTCCTGCTGGCGCTCCTGCTTCGCGTCATCAATTTGCAACTGCAAGCATGGACGCCCGACACGTACGAACAGATGACGGCGGCGCACCGCCTCGTGGCGGGCGACTTTCCGATCTCGACGTTTTATCCGCCCGGGGTGGCAATCACGCTGGCGCCTGCCTTCGTGTTGTTCCCACAAACGCTCGCGACGCAGCAAGCGGTGATCATCGCGTCATCACTCGTACTCGTTGCCGTAACGTATGTAGCCATGCGCCACGCGACGCCGGACCGGATCGCGCCGGCGCTGCTCGCGCTGGGCATCGCGCTGGCGCCGCAGTTCGTCTACTTCTCCCGCGATGGCCTCTTCGACATGATCAACACGGCGTGGGTCGTCTCGGCGATCCTCGTTGTGCCGTGGCTGCGCGGCCGCTCGCTCGCCGTCTTCGCGGCCTACGGCGCACTGCTCGCCGTGGCGATGAGCATCCGCGCGACGAACCCGGTGTTCCTGCCCGCACTCGTGATCTACTGGACGGACATCGGGCGTATCGGGCTTGACCGCCGCGCGCTTTGGCGGGCGGTCTGGCGGCGCGAGCTGATCGTTGCCGGCGTAGCGATGGTCGCGGCGTACGCGCTGCTCGCCTACCTGGGCGGCTCACTGGGCCACGCTTCGCAGGCCCGTACGACATTCGCCCACGTCGCCGACAACACCGCCTTTTACGCGCTCGCGGTTTTCGGCGATGTGCTGAGCGCGCCGTTGATCATCGTGCTGGCGGCGCTGGGCAGTATCTACCTGTGGAGTCGCAACCGCTCGCTGCTCTTCGTCAGCATCTACATGCTGGCGATCTTCCCGCTGGCCCATGTGCCGCTGCCGTTCGCGAACAATCGCTATGTGCTGCCTTCGCTGGTGTTCGCGCTGCTGCTCGCCGCGCATGCGCCCGCCGCGGTGATCAGCATGACCGCGCCACTGCCAGCCATCGTGCGCAACACGTGGCGGGCGATGGCGCTCAGCGTGATCCTGCTGCTCGGCTTCTACTACATCGCCGCCGACTCCTACATGGTCCGGGACTGGCCCAAAAGCGCCGCCCAGAGCGACGAGGCGGGCTACCGCCAGCTGCGCCCGTCCATCGCGGCACTGCCGCCGGGCAGCCTGCTCGTGAGCGGCGGCACGCGCGGCGTCCGCGACAGCAACTCCCGCGTTGAGTACCTCGACCTCATCGACTACCCGGGCGAGGATACCGGGCCTCAGAGCGTGGAAAAGATCATGCAGCGCGTTCAGATCGCGCTCACTCAGGGCCGGCCTGTCTACTACCTCTACACCCGCATCGAAGGACTCAACACTACGCTCGGGAGGTCACTGCCCGGCTACGAAACGTATTTCAACACCGCTTCTCAGCGGTTTCATGTCACTGAAGTCTTCGCTACCGACGTGAAATTCTTCGCGCTGTACAAGATTGAACAGTGACGCTAGCCGGATCGCTTCCGCCGCGTCACGCGCACGCCGAGCACAACCCCGCCGATCGCGATCGAGACGCCCGCCGCGAGTGCCGGCCACAACCATGCGATCCCTGAGCGCGATCCTGGGGCCTTCCCGTCGACGTTGTCGGCCGCGCCTGCCGGCGGCTCTGCGCCCGAGCCAGCGGCGCTGATCGGAGTCCCCTGCGGCGCTCCGTGACACATCCCGCTGCCGTTGTCGCTGAACGCGCGTCCCGCTTCGGGCACGAACTGCCAATCGTAGCCGGCGGGACGCAGCTTCAGAGACAGCACACCGAAGGTGTCGGTGTTCCGCGCTTCGCTGTTCGGGAGGATCTTGTCGACCGTGTAGTGACTCGCGCCGCCGGTGCCGACGATGAACTCGCGCACGCCGTACATCGCGTCCGCGGCGCCGGTTGGCGTCTGCGGGCCAAATCGTTCGTAGATGTGATCGTGGCCATTCAGGATGATGTCGGCGCCGGCTTCATACAGGGCGTTCCAGATCGGCTGCATGTACGCCTGCGCCCCGTGCGGCCCCGAGCTGAACAGAGGGTGATGCCAGTAGGCGAGCGTGCAACTCGCCGGGTGCGCGGCGAGATCGGCACGCAGCCACATCTCCTGTGGCGACCCGGCGCCGCAACCGCCGATGGCACGACAGTTGCTGTTGATCGCCACGATGTGCCATGTCCCCAGATCGTAGCTGTAGTAGCCGCGCGCGGGGTCGCCGGCGGCGCTGCCGAAGTAGGCGTAGTACGCGGACGCGCCCGGCGTCACATAGTCGTGGTTTCCGGGCGCAGGCCGCGTGTCGGCACGGCGGCGGCCCCAGGTCGGGTCGTAGCACGCCGCGAACTGGGCAGCTGTTCCGGAAGGGTACGCATTGTCGCCGAGGGTCACGACCGTCCCGGGCAGCGCATCGAGGAGCGCCGCGGTCGCCCGGGCGCCCGTCGAGGAGCACGAAGCGATATCGCCGGCAGCGATCAACACCGGGTCGGCGACCAGCGCGGACGGCGCAATTCGCCCGGCCGCGGTCGCGACTGCCAGAGCGAGGAGCAGCATCCAACGATTGATCACGTCCACATGATCGTCGGGACAAGAGCAGAATGCCAGTGCATGGAACTACGGCAGACGCGCGGGGCGTCAACTACACGACGACCGGCTCGCGCTTGACGAACGTGTATAGCTGCGCGGGGCGGTGCGCGCCTTCCATCCGCGTGCCGCCGGCTGGCTTGATGATGCCCAGCGAGAGCATGCGGCGGCGGAAGTTCCGCTTGTCCATCTGGTGATCGAGGATCGCCTCGTAGACCTGCTGCAACTCGCTCAGCGTGAACTGACGCGGCAGCAGGCTGTAAGCGACGTTGGTGTAGTCGAGCTTCGACCGAAGGCGGCGCACAGCGTAGTCGACGACAGCGTTGTTATCGAACGCCAGCGCCGGCAGCGCGTAGGCGTCGTGCCAGCCGGGCTGCCAACCGCCCCCTTCGCGCAGGCGCACCTGCCGATGCTGCACAAGTGCGAAATATGCGACGGCGATGCCGCGCCGTGCCGCCCGGGCCACGCGTTTGCCATCGCCGCGCGAGAGCTCGCCGAAGGTGTAGAGCTGCTCGAGATACACGTCCTGCACACCGGTCTCGTCAAGCAGCTTGCGCGCCGCCGCGCGATCGAGTGATTCGCCGTCGGCGAGCAAGCCGCCGGGCAGCGCCCAGTAGTCGCGAAACGGGTCGGCGCTGCGCCGGATCAGCAGGACGCGCAGATCATCCTCGACCACCGTGAGGATGACGACGACGACCGCGACGAGCGGTGGCTTGGAGACAGTGCGGTTTGCTGGCACGGAACTATCGCTGATCCTTGCGTTGTTCCTCGAACAGGCCTTCGGCCACGTTCCATATGAGGCCGACGAGCGCGAAGACCGCGACGAAGGTCAGCGCCGGCAGAACGATGATGTCGGGAGAGCCAAACATGTTACGCAGGGACCGTCGCGGGGAGCGCTGTTCCTTGCAAAGACCACGCGGTCGCGTGTTCGATGCGGACATCGACCATCTGGCCAACGCCCGCCTCGCCCGCGAAGTGTACCAGCTTGCCGAGGCGGTTGCGGCCGCTCCAGCGCCCTTCGCGGCGGCTTTCGACAAGTACGAGCTGCTCGGTGTCAAGAAACCGCTGGTTGATCTCGAACGATACGCGCGCCTCCAGCTGCTCGATCGCGTGGAACCGCTCCTGTTTCACATCCGCCGGTACATCGTCCGCCAGCGTGCGGTGCGCGATCGTACCGGGGCGCGGCGAGTATGCGGCGACGTGCACCTTGTCGAAGCGCAGCCGCTCCAGCAGGTCGTACGTGTGTTGGAACTCCGCGTCCGTTTCACCACAAAAGCCCACGATGATGTCCGTCACCATCGCCGCGTCGGGCATGCGCGCGCGCACCATCTCGAACTTCTCGAGATACTCGGCCAGCGTGTAGCCGCGTCGCATCCGTTGCAGCACAGCGTCATCGCCGGCCTGCACCGGGATGTTGAAGTTCTCGCACACCTTCGGCAGTTCGGCGACGGCGTCGATGATCCGCGCCGTCATGTCTTTCGGGTACGACGTGAGGAACCGGATCCGCTCGAGCCCCGGCACGTCGTGAATCGCCCGCATGAGGTCGCCGAGATCCGGTCGCGCCAGCAGATCTCCCGGTGCACCTGCGGCCTTCGACCTGCGGCCTCCAACCTCCAACCTCCAACTTCCAACTTCCAGATCCTGCCCGTACGCCTCGACGGTCTGGCCCAGGAGTGTCACCTCCCTCACGCCGCGCGCGCAGAAGTGCTCGACCTCGTTGCGGATGTCCTCGATCGCGCGGCTCTTCTCGCGCCCGCGCCGGTACGGCACGATGCAGTACGTACAGAACTTGTCGCAGCCGTGGATCACGGGCACGAACGCTGTGACGGAATCGGGCTGCGCGAACGTTGTCGGCCAGAACTCGCCGCCGCTGTCGTCGATGCCGGCGATCGCCATGATCGGCGAGAAGTCCTGCGGGCGAGCGAAGGCGTCGACGTACGGGAAGCGCCTGCGCAGATCGTCGTCGCGCATGCCAACCATGCAGCCCATCACGGCGATCTTGACGTCTTTGCCCCTGGACCGCAGCTTCTTCATCCGTCCGAGCTGGCTGATCGCGCGATCCTCGGCGTGCTCGCGCACGGAGCAGGTGTTCAGCACCACGAGGTCGGCCTCCGCCGGCGTATCGACGGCCGAGCAGCCCGCGCGGTCAAGCCCAGCGCCGAGCTTCCGCGAGTCGGCGACGTTCATCTGACAGCCGACGGTCCAGATGTGGTACTTCATGCGGGCCATTCTATCAGCACGAGATGTGATGCGGCCGAAACGCCCCGAACCGCTGCAGGGGCGCAGCCCGCTGCGCCCGCGTCCGTGCTGGCGCGGCGTTCGTTCCGACCTCCGCCTTCCGATCTCACACCCCCGAAACCTCTGTGTCTCTACGTCTCTGTGGTGAAATTTGAAACCGCCCCGGATCGAACTCCGGAGGCACGTCGCCCCAGTCTCCCGCCAGGATGCCGCGCGCAACGAGCTTGCCGGTCAGCGGCCCCAGCAGGATCCCGTTGCGATAGTGCCCCATCGCCGCAACGACGTTCGCCCAGCCGGGCAGCGGCCCGATCATCGGCAGATCGTCGGGCGAACCGGGACGCAGCCCGGCCCAGTCGAAGTGCACCTTCGCCGCCGCCAGCTGCGGCACGAGGCCGATCGCCATCGACCGCATCGCGCGCACACCGGCCTTCGTCGTGCGGCGCCGGAACCCCACGTCCTCCACCGTCGCCCCCGCAAACACCAACCCGTTCGCGCGCGGCACGAGATATCCGTCCGGCCCCCACACGACGTGCCGTACCGGGGTCGACATGCCGCCCAGCGCGATCATCTGGCCCCGTATCGGACGCACGGGCAGGACCGCGTGGAGGCGCGCGGCGAGCTGTCCGGAGCGCGCGCCGGCCGCGAGCACGACAGCATCGCACGAGAAGGACGCATCGCCGCTGCGCACCGCGGCGACGCGGCCGCCGCGCGCGTCGAAGCCGGTGACGGGTGTGCGCTGTCGAATCGTCGCGCCGTGCGTGATCGCCGCCCGCTCGAGGCCGAGCGTCAACAACTGGTTGCTGACACTGCCCTCTCCCGCCGAGAATACGCCGCCGAGCACGCGTTCGCTGAGTCGCGGCTCCAGCTCGCGGCACATCACGGCGTCGAGCCACTCGATCGGCAGCCCCAGCTCGCGCTGCCACGCGAAGCGCGCGATCAACTCGTCGCAGTGCTCCTGCGTGAACGCCACCTTCAGGATCCCGTCGAGGCGCAGCTCTACGTCGAATTCGCAGCGCTCTTCTACCTCTTGTGCGGTCGCTCGATACTCGCGTAGAGCGCGCATCCCCGCCTGCATCATCGCACCGGGCGCGTGCGCCTCGATGATCGGCGCCAGCATGCCGGCCGCGGCGTTCGTCGCCTGCATGCCCGTCTTGCCGTACTCCAGCAGCGTCACCGACGCGCCGGCCTTCGCCAGCTCGTACGCGCAGGCGCAGCCGACGATGCCACCACCAACAATGACAACGTCGCTCACAATCCCCCCTCGCCCCCAGTGGGAGAGGGGGCTAGGGGGAGAGGGGTCCCCGATCCTCCGCCGACCATGCGGACGATCTCGATCGCATCGCCGTCACACACGCGGACAGTCGCGAACTCGCTCTTCGAGATCACGTCGCCATTGATTGCGACGGCCACAAGCTTCGGATTGACCTCCAACGCGTCCAGGAGCGCGAGCAGCGGCATGGCGCCGCTGTCGCTTGTGTCGATCTCGCGCGGCTTTCCGTTCAGCGTGAGCCGCATCGCGCTACGCCCCGGCCGCGAACACGGCGTCGATCGCACCGCGGAGTTCCGCCGCCGCCGCGCGCGGGTCGCCGGCATCGAGGATCGCGCTGATCACGGCGACGCCAGCGGCCCCGGCGCGGATCACATCGCCCGCGTTCGCCGCGGTGATGCCACCGATCGCGATGACGGGCACCGTTACCGCGTCGCATACGGCGCGTACGCCTTCCGTGCCGATCGCGGCGCCATTGGGATGCGACGCCGATGGGAACACCGTGCCGACTTGCACAAGATCCGCGCCGTCGCGCTCCGCGCGCACGGCCGCATCGATGCTATGTACCGCGCGCGAGACGAGGATCGTATCGCCGAGGCGCGCGCGGGCCGCCGCGATGGATGCGCCGCCTTCCGGAAGGTGCACGCAATCGGCGCGAAGCACGAACGCCGCATCGATGTCGGAATTTACGACGAAGAGCGCGCGTCCGGCGATGGCGTCGCGTACGCGCGCGGCGAGCCCGAGGAGGGCCGTGTGCGTGCAATCTTTGTCGCGCAACTGCACCGCGTCGACGCCGCCCAGCACGGCCTCGCGCACCACATCTTCGATGGCGCGACCACGCAGCCGGCCGGCGTCCGTCACGAGGACGAGCGCTGGCCGCGGGAATCGCATCACTCCGGCTTCGGGTGTCACGCGCCCGGCTTCGCGAGTGCGGCGACGCCCTCGACGGGGCTACTGGCCGATGCGTACGGCTTCGCCGGGATGCGCCCGGCGAGGTACGCCTCGCGCCCGGCCTCGACGGCTTTTCTCATCGCTGCCGCCATCAGGGGCGGGTTCTGTGCCTTCGCAACTGCCGTGTTCACGAGCACCGCATCAGCGCCAACCTCCATTGCCAGGGCCGCATCGGACGGCGCGCCGATGCCGGCATCGACGACGACAGGCACCTTCGCGTTCTCGATGATGATCTTGATCTCGTGGAGCGTCAGGATCCCTTGCCCGGAGCCGATCGCCGACCCGAGCGGCATCACCGTCGCGCAGCCCGCCTCTTCGAGATGTTTCGCGAGCACCGGGTCGGCGTGGATGTACGGCAGCACGACGAACCCCTCAGACAGCAGTTGCTCCGCGGCGCGCAGCGTGCCGATCGGATCGGGCAGCAGATACTTCGGGTCGGGGATCACCTCGAGCTTCACCCAGTTCGAGCCGGTCACGGAACGTCCTAGCCGCGCCGTCAGCAGCGCCTCGTCGACGGTCTTGCATCCGGCAGTGTTCGGCAGCACGGAGTAGCGAGACCAGTCGATGAAATCCAGCTCCGTGCGCGCGTTCGGATTGTCGAGATCGAGCCGCCGGATCGCCACGGTCACGAGCTGCGTGCCCGAAGCCTCCAGCGCAGCCACGGTCTCCTCAGGGCTCGCGTATTTTCCCGTGCCCAGAAAGAGCCGCGAGGAGAACTGCTTTCCCGCAATCGTCAGCACATCACTCATCTCGAACCTCTAACTGACCTTCAAACCCTTCGCCGTTCCCGTTGTCGCCAATCTGTGAAATCTGCGCAATCTGCGGTTCCCAACTCGTCCCTAACCTTGGTGCTCTTGGTGCTCTTGGTGGATCGTCCCCAGTGGTCACTTCGGTCGCACCCCCGCCTTGTACTTCGCCCCGCTCGGCTGCCAGTAGCGGTAGAAGTGATGCACCGGCCCGTGGCCGTGCCCGATCGGATACGCGTGCTGGATCGCGAGCGTCACGTACGATTTCGCCAACGCGACCGCATCGCCGAGCTGCATGCCCCGCGCGAGGCCGGCAGCGATTGCGGACGCGAACGTGCAGCCCGTGCCGTGCGTGTTCGGCGTCTGCACGCGAATCGCCTTGAACGCGCGGTAGTTGTGGCCGTCGAACAGCAGATCGGTCGACGACGCCGCCTCGTCGAAGTGCCCGCCTTTGATGACGACCGCGCGCGCGCCCATCTCGACGAGCTGCGCCGCTGCGCCACGTGCGTCGTCCCACGAGGTGATCGTGCGATTCGTCAGCGCCTCCGCCTCGGGCAGGTTCGGCGTTACGACGAGCGCCAGCGGCAGCAGCTCGCGCACCAGCGCGTCGACCGCATCGTCCTCCAGCAGCTTGTGACCGCTTTTGGCCACCATGACAGGATCGACGACCAGATTCTCCACGCCGTGCTCGCGGATCTTCGCCGCGACGATCTCGATGATGCCGGCGTTCGCGAGCATCCCGGTCTTCACGGCGTCGGCGCCGATATCGCTCAGCACCGCATCGATCTGTTTCGCGACGAGATCCGGCGGCATGGCGAGCCAGTCGCTGACCTCGCGCGTGTTCTGCGCTGTCACGGCGGTGATCGCCGACGCGCCGTAGACACCGAACGCCGCGAACGTCTTGAGATCGGCCTGGATGCCCGCGCCGCCGCCCGAATCGCTGCCAGCGATCGTCAATGCGCGAGGTGCCTGTTCGGGTACATCGTCGAAGTGTTCGGACATGAAAACGCGCCTTCCGGGCATCGAGCCGGCGCGGCGCTGGCGATGTCCATTCCCTGCGCCGGCATTACCCGGGTCAGGTTCGGCGGTCGCCCATCGGGGCCTCTCAGCCGGGCACGACCCCAGCTCCCGCAGAACGTACAACTGTCGCATCCAGCCTACGAAGGCGATGGGGGCGAGTCAAGCGGTGGAAGTATGTGGTCATGATTTGGCACGACTACATTGCGTCAGATCCGGGGATCGTCGGAGGCAAGCCGACTATTCGCGGGACGCGCCTCGCGGTTGAGTTCGTCTGTGACTCTTTAGGGAAGGTTGGTCGCGCGAGGATGTGCTGGACAATTATCCATCCCCGACGTCCGAATCGCTACAGGCGATGTTCGCCTATGCCGCTGAGGTGTTAGGCGAAGAAATGCTGTACGTGCTGCCCGCGAACCTGCCGGTGTAGGGGCGGGGCTCGCCTCGCCCGGTGCGGTGCCGCCGCAGCCGCCTCATCTCAACAAACCAACCCGGGAGATGATCCGAACCGCGGATCACAGCCGCCCCGGCTGTGCGTCCGCCCCGGCTGGCCCTCCCGCTCCCCAGCACAAAATAATCGCGCTCATCGGCCAAGGCGATCCTGATCGGCATCACCGCGTCGTCAACAACACCCCGCCATCGACCGGCAGCACGACACCCGTGATGTACCGAGCCTCGTCGCTCGCGAGAAACAGCGACGCGTAGCCGATGTCCCAGCCCGTTCCTTCGATATCGAGCAGCGCCGCCCCACGCCGCCGCGCGCGCAGCTCGTCGCTCATGCCGCCGGCGTAGACCATCGGCGTGTACACCGGCCCCGGCTCGATGCAGTTGACGCGGATGCCGTCGCGCGCGTGGTCCGCCGCCAAGCCGCGTGTCAGCGCCTCCACCGCGCCCTTCGATGTCGCGTACGGCGTCAGCCCGCGCGGCCGCAGCGCCGCAATGGACGAGATGTTGACGATGGCGCCGCCACCACTCGCGATCATCGCCGGGATCGCGTGCTTCGCCGCGAGCATCATCGACGTGACGTTCACGCGCATCACGCGCTCCCACAGCGACTCATCGACGTCCGGCACGCGTCCGGCGCCGCCGATGCCGACGTTGTTCTGCAGGATGTCGAGCTTGCCCCAGCGGCGGACGGCCTCGGCGACCATGGCACGACAGTCGTCGGACTTCGTCACGTCCGCCTCGAACGCTGCCGACTCTCCACCCTCGGCGGCGATCATCGCCTGCGTCGCCTCAGCGAGTTCGAGCTTTCGGTCGACGAGAAGGACGCGCGCGCCCTCACGCGCGAACAAAATCGCCGCCGCGCGGCCGTTGCCGATGCCGCCGGCCGCGGCTCCCGCGCCGGTCACGATCGCCACCTTCCCCTCAAGCCGCTTCGTCATTTTGATACCTCCGACCACCCCGCTGCAAGAACGAACGGGGCGCACAGCCGTGCGCCCCAACCCAACCTACCTCATCGCCTTCGTGTCCTTCGTGCTCTTAGTGGATCGTTCTCACACAACCCCGCGCTCGCGGAGGAAGCCGATCGCGGCGCCGACGTCGGCCGGCGGCTGGCGTTGATTGATCTCGAACACGCGCAGGGCGCTTGGCGGCAGTCCGGCCGCGATGTAGCTCCAATCGACGTCGCCGTTGCCGGGCGCGCGATGATCCGCCAGCCCCGTCACGTCGTGCAGGTGCGACCCCAGCGTGCGCGCGCCGTTCGTGTCCAGCCACAAGCGCTTGTCGACGTACCCCAGGCGCGCCTGCACCTCCGCGTGCCCGACATCGTGCCAGTACCCCACCAGCTCCGGCGTATAGTCCGCGAACAGCCACGCGCCCTCCGCCGGCAGCGGGATCTCGTGATAGTGCAGCCGATTCTCGATGCCAAGGCCGATCTCGTGCGCCTCCGCGTGCGCCGCCAGTTCGCCCAGCGTCTCGCGCGCCTTCGCCAGCCACGGCTCCGCCATCTCCGCGCGCTGCTTGTGGCACGTCGTCCGCAGCTGATCCATGCGCTCGCCGTCGCGGGTGCCGGAGTCGTAGAGGCGCCGCATCTCCTTCTCGGCATCGAACATCGGCGTGCCGACGCCGCCCAGGTGGACGACGACGAATCGGCCGCCGGCCTGCTTCGTCAGCTCGATGCTCTTCTTCGTGTAGTCGATCGCCGTCCGCCGCTCGGCCTCGTCCAGCGATGCCAGGTTCAGCGCGCTGTTCGGCTTGTTCGCGCCGTCACGCACCAGCGGCGCCGGCGCGTGTATCGACGAGATCGGCACATCGGGGTAGCTGAGCAGCCGCTCGAACGGCCCCGTCGCGGTCGAGTGCGCGATCTCGATCGCGTCGTACCCGAGCGCCGCGGCTTCGCGCGCGAACTCGTGCATGTCGGCGACGAAGCGATCCTGTTGCGCCCACATGGTGCTGAGGGAGAGGGTCATGTGGGGGAGTGTAGATGTTGGAAGTCGGAAGCGGGAAGCGGGAGGGCGACCGGGATGGATGACCGAAGGTCGGTGGAGTCGAAGGATGATCACTGACCTTCCCGCCTCGCGGCGAGCGATACAACTAGCAATCCGTCGTCCGGTAGACTTCCACTAATTTCACGTAGGGCTCGCCCACCACAACAGCAGTGTAAGCCGAGGCCAATTGCGAGTGTTCCGCAGTCTCTATCGCCGATACCGCCTGCTGTTCGACACGGCCTTAATCGTGTCGGCTATCATCTGCGTCAAGCTCGTCGTTGACTTGCTTGGCTGGGAGTTCTTCAACGTCAACCCACTGTTCACCAGCATCGTTGGCGGCGGCATCTTCATCGTGAGCATCGTCCTCGCAGGGACACTCGCCGATTACAAGGAAGCGGAGAAGCTGCCCGCGGAGATCGCGGCGGCGATCGAGAGCATCCACGCGGAAGGGCGCTACGTGCGCGAATCCCACGCCGCGTTCGATCTTGGGACGCTAGGGCAGACGCTGACGAACGTCGTGAGCGCACTGCGCAGTGACCTTGCGACGCCTGGAGCGAGGACGGCGTTGGCGCGAGTCTCCGATCTGTCGGGGTCATTCCTTGAGATGGAAGGGCTCGGGGTGCCACCCAACTACATCGTGCGGCTGAAGCAGGAGCAAGCGATCGTGAGGAAAAGCTTGCTCCGGCTCTATCACATCCAACGGATCGAGTTCGTTCCATCTGCGCACGCGCTGCTCGCGAGCATGATGATCCTGATCATCGCGCTGCTGATCTTCACCCGGGTTGAACCGGTGTACGACTCGTTCATCCTCGTCGCGTTCATCTCGTACCTGTTCATCTACCTGCTGAAGCTGCTGCGCGTCATCGATATGCCGTTCCGCGTTGATGACTACACGCTGGACGACGTGAGCCTGTTCCTCCTGCGAGAGGCGGTCGAGCGGATCGCGGCGGACGCACCGCGCTAGAACACCGCTCAGCGCGTGGAGCCGGACACGGAAAACAGGCGTGCCGTGAACGCGATGGCGACACTCAGGAGGGCGGCCGGCCCTACGACGAGCCAAGAAGAGCGGGGGAGGGACGAGAGGCCAACCGCATCACCGACGGGCGACGCGGCGAGCATGACTCCCGCAACGGCCGCCGTCAACGCCCACGCGGGAAACGCGATATTGGCCGCCGGCGGCAACGCGGGTTGCGCGCGCGTGCCCCAGGCGACGCCGGCGTGCGCGACCAACCATGTTGCAACGGCCGCCGCCTGTCCGTACTGCGCGCCATAGTTCCACCGCACGATGAAGAACGCCGTAGCGACGCCCGCGAAGATGGCGAGCCCCACAACGAAGATGGCGGAGAGTTCATCCCGATCGAGGAAGTGTGCGGACGGATCGCGCGGCGGCCTGCGCATGGCGCCCGGCGCGGCGGGTTCCGAGACAAACGCTACAGATGCGCCAAGATCCATGAACAATTCGAGGAGCACGATCTGCGCCGGCGAGAACGGCGCAGCAAAGCCGAGCGCGAGAGGCAACACCATGCTTGTCACGAGCGCGACTTTCGCGCCGAGATAGAACGCGACGGCGCGGCGCAGCTGCGAGCCAAGCGTGCGGCCGCCTTCGATCGCTGCGACGACCGTAGGATAGGCATCGTCCGTCAGGACCACATCGGCCGACTCTCGCGCCAGGTCCGTGCCGCGCATCCCCATCGCGATGCCGACGTCGGCAGCGGACAGCGCCGGCGCATCGTTCACTCCGTCACCTGTGACGGCCACAATCTCGTGGCGGCTCTGCAACAGCTTGACGATGCGTAGTTTGTCGGCCGGAGTCGATCGTGCGACGACCGTGCGATTTCCCAGCCTCTGTGCGAGCGCCTGATCGTCGAGCGCTGCCAAGGCGGCACCGCCATGCAGTAGTTGGCCGCCTGCCAAGCCCGCCTGTCGTGCGATCGCCGCCGCGGTTCGCGGATGGTCACCGGTGACGACGATCGTACGCACGCCCGCCCGCTCAAGGGTAGCGACAGCTGCCGGTACGCCGGCGCGGAGCGGGTCTTCCAGGCCCGCGATTCCGACGAATGTCATATCGCGCTCGGCGTCCTCGGCGGTTCTTGGGGAGTCGCGCATCGTTCGTTCAGCGAACGCGAGCACGCGGAGCCCCGCGTCCGCCATCCCATCGACTAGCGCGGCGACGTTTCGTCGCTCGGCGTCACTCATCGTGCAAACCGTGAGGACGGACTCCGGCGCTCCCTTCGCGCAAATGCGAAACCCATCAGCGTCTTGCCAGACCTTGCTCATGCGTTTGCGCTCCGGGTCGAAGGGGAAGGTGATGGATTCCTCGCCCGCATACATGAGTCCGTCGGCGGCCGCTGCCGCCGCGAGTGCAAGCTCGACTGCGTCGCCGACACTCGTTCCGGCGCGTGTGCTCACGCCCTGGCAGCCGGTCGCCACCTCAAGGATGCGTCTCCGATCGCCATCGGTCTTCGCGAGACGCATGCGGTTCTCGGTCAGCGTGCCGGTCTTGTCGGTGACGACGACGGTAACGCCACCAAGCGTTTCTGCCGCCCGCAACTTACGCACGAGTGCGTTGCGCTTCGCGAGGCGCCTGCCACCGATGGCGAGCAGCACGGTGACGAGGATCGGTAATTCCTCCGGAATTGTCGCGAACGCCAGTGTCAGCCCGGCAAGCAACATATCGCGGAACGGCTGTCCGCGCAGATATCCGATGAGCGGCACGAGGACACTTGCGGCGACGGCAACGACAAGGACGGCGCGCGCGAGCTCACTCATTGCACGCTGCAGGGGCGTCGGCGGCTCTCGCTGTTCGGAGACCAGCCGCCCGAGTTGGCCGAGTTCCGTCGCCCCAGCGGTTGCCACGACGAGACACCGCGCCTCGCCGGCGACCGCGATCGTGCCGGCGAAGCACATCGAAGAGCGCTCCGCGAGCGCCGCGTCCAACGCGACAGGCACCGGCCCTTTTGCGGCGGCACTAGCCTCACCGGTAAGCGCCGACTCATCTACGGATAGCCCGCTGGCGTGGAGGACGCGACAATCCGCGGGCACGATGTCACCCGCTTCGATCGCGACGACGTCGCCGACGACAAGCTCGCCGATCGGGAGTTCGACGATCTCCCCATCACGGAGGGCATTGGCGAGCGGAGCCGTCAGAGACCGCAGCGCCTTGAGTGCGCGCTTCGCCCGCAGTTCCGAGATCGACTCGACGGCAGCGACAGCGCCGATGATGACGAAGATGGCGATAGCGTCGCGCGTCTCGCCCCAGACGTACGAAAGAGCGCCGACGACGATGAGCAGCAGCTGCAACGGCTCGCGCAGCGGCTCTGTAATCTCCTCGATGATCTTCCCGACCGAGAACGACGGCGCGGCCGGAGTGCCGAACTGCCTTCGCGACGTAGCTTCTTCGGCGGTGAGTCCGCCGCCGCGCGACGATGCGGCGTTCAGCGCCTCATCGATCAGCACGGCGTGCCACGGCAGAGTCACCACGTCCGATGCGACGGTGCTCGCGTCGGGCAAGCTCTGTTCATGGCGGGTAAGGTCGGTCGCTGGTTCCAATGCTCCGCCTTCCACCGGACGTGCTTTTCGAATCTCCCATAACTTACCGGTTTTTCGGTTGGATTCTCAGATGCGGTGCACAGCGCTGCCGGGGGACAGGTCTCCAGACCTGTCGTTACGGGTACGAACCGCAGCACGGAGAGTGGCGGGCGGCGCGGTCATGAGCGGCGCATCACGTCGTCGATGATCCGTTGCTTGACGGCCAGTGAGTTGTCGATCGTTGTGTGCGTGACGGGTTTGAGGGGGCCGCCCTTGTCGCCGTTGGCGGGGCCCAGCTCGTTGCTGGCGTCCCAGAGCTCAGCGTTCGGGGCGCCGAGATACGGGACGCCCTTGAGAACGCCGCTCGTGGTCTCAAAGATGCTGAATACGTGCGCCTGCCTGGGCTTCGAGACGGTGTCGCCCGAATAGACGAACTCGCTGCGGTCCAGCTCGACGACGTCGATGAATCGGCCCGCATAGCGATCTTCGAGGCGGGCGGCGATGACGTCGACCGTGACGCCGCCGTGGCTGTGTCCGACGAGGACGGCGCGGATGCAGGGATAGCGGTCGAAGTAGACGCGCACGGCGTTCGTCATCCACGCTTCCATCGCCGCGTTTGGCTGCATCGCGCCGGACATCGCGGGCCCGGCGATGACGGCGATCGTGTCGACCCCGCGCGCGTCGTAGGACGTCTGCAAGCCGTCGATGATGCTGCGGATGCCAGCGGCGTTGCTCTTGTCCTTGAGATCTTTGACTCCACCGCCGACGCCGACGAGCAGCACCGGGCGTGCGTTGTTGGCGCAGGAAACGTTCGCGGGTTCGAAGTAGCCGTGCGCCACCTCGTACTCGGGCCCGATGGCCGAGCCTTTCTTGCAGACATCCGCCTGCGCCACAGGATCCATCGCGAGGTCAATGCCGTTGAAGAATGCGGCATCGTTCGAATCGTGCGTTCGGTCGCCGTTGAAGTCCGGGACGGACGCGAGGTTCGCGGCGTCGGCGGCGTTCAGGCGATGGTCACCGTTCTTGTCGAGGCAGGCGAGCTGGCTGAACGTGGCGCGCGGCTGGTTCGACAGACCGCTGCTGTTGCACGCCACGGCAGCGAGCACGCCCACGCACAGCAGGATGATCAGCTTCATTACTCAGCCTCCAAACGCCGATCGGGAGGACATGCCATAATCCATACTAGCCTTTTCGGAGAGAACCGCGCCGAAGGCGAGGCCTTATCACGGAAGAATCGCAGCCCCTCGGCTCAACGCGGCGCCACGCCGCGCGGAGCGAGTCCAGGACGCGCGCATGCATATCTCCGAGCCGCCCGCCGCCGGCGAGCGTGTCGATTCGCCGACGGCCGCACGCACGAGTTTTCGGCTTCGCTTGCTGACGGCTCCATTGATCCTGTTCGCGGCGCTGAGCATCCTCGGCTGCATCCCGTCCCTGGTCGTTGCGCCGGCGGGCGGGGCCGGCCTGCGGTACCGGGACGAAGTCTTTCCGGACATCAGCGTGACGACCGACTTGCAGTACGGCAGCGCGCACGACCTGAACAGCAACGCGGTCGCGCTCAAGCTGGACCTCTACCAGCCGGTCGGCGACGTCGTGTCGAAACGGCCGGCCGTGATCTGGGTCCACGGCGGCGGCTACTCCGGAGGCGACAAGGCCGCCGGGCCCGCCGCGAACATGGCGACCAGGTTCGCCAAGCTCGGGTACGTCGCGGTCTCCATCAACTATCGCTTGCTGGCGCCGGAGCGATGTGACGCCGGCGGCAGCATCGCAGCGGCGTGCTTCGCGGCCGCGGTCGAGGCGGTGCATGACGCACAGGCAGCCGTGCGCTGGCTGCGCGCTCACGCCGCGACCTACGGCATCGACCCGGACCGGATCGGGATCGGCGGGGAGTCGGCGGGCGCCATCACGGCGACGGGTGTGGGCGTATCCGCGGATCGAGCGGGCGACAGCGGCAACCCGGGCTACGCGTCGAACGTGCGCGCCTGGATGTCGATCTCGGGTGGCCTGCCCGGAGGGGTGTTCGTCGATTCGAGCGATGCGCCGGGGCTGCTCTTCGCAGGGACGGCGGACAGAACGGTGCCGTATCGGTGGTCGGTCGAGACGGCAACCGCCATGGAGAACGCCGGCGTGCCGGTGGTATTCAAGACGCTGGATGGAGCAGGACACGTGCCCTGGCGGCAGTACAGCGCGCTGTTCGAACAGCAATCGGAATACTTCTTCTACCAGTTCCTCGACCTCGCTCACGCGGAGTGATAGAGGGCGACCTCACCTCCGCGCTGTCTCCTCCGGCGACTCTTCGAGCGTGCTGGTCCTCTCCGCCGGGCGGAGAGGAGGGACTTCTGCGACGAGCCGACTCACGGGTTCCGGCGTGACGCCTCGCGGCGGGCGCTGATACGCTTGCGGGGCGATGGCGCATTTCCACTACCGAACGCTCGACGAGCTGCGCGACGATGTCTCGGAGCGCGGGCGCGCGATTGGCGTCGCCGGCGAGCTTGGGCGTATTGCCGACGCGGTGCGGATCGGCGATCGCATCGCCTCGAATCGCCTGGCGGTGCATCCGATGGAGGGCTGCGACGGCAACGCGGACGGCACGCCGGGCGAGCTTACGTTCCGGCGCTGGCGGCGGTTTGCGCAGGGCGGCGCGGCGCTGCTCTGGGGCGAAGCGACGGCGGTCGTCCCGGAGGCGCGCGCGAACCCGCGGCAACTCCTCATCGCGCCACACACGGCGTCCGAACTGCACCGCCTGATCGACGAGACGCGCGCGGCGCGCCGGGAGCGCTTCGGCGCGAGTGATGGGTTCCTGATCGGGCTGCAGCTCACGCACTCCGGGCGCTGGTCACATGGCGCGCCGATCATCGCGCAGCACGGCGCGGCGCTCGACGCGGTGCGCACGTCAGATGACGTCATCAGCGACGCCGACCTGGAGCAGCTCGAAGATCGCTTCGTCGATGCGGCGCTGCTCGCGCGGGATATCGGGTTCGACTTCGTCGACATCAAGCAGTGCCACACCTACCTGCTCAACGAGCTGCTCGGCGCACGATCGCGGCGAGGGCGCTACGGCGGCGACTTCGAGGGGCGGACGCGATTCGTGCGCAACGTGTTCGCGAAGATCCGCGCACGGGCCGGCGGCTCGCTGTTGCTGGCGACGCGGATGAACGTCTACGACGGCGTGCCGCATCGGGCCGGCGCCGATGGCATCGGCGCTCCGGCGGCCGTCGCGACGCCGTACGGCGACGCGTGGGGCACGGACGCTGCCGATCCTTCGCTGGCCGATCTCGACGAGCCGTTGCGGCTGATCGGCGAGCTGCGCGGCCTCGGGCTGGCGCTGGTGAACGTGACGGCAGGCAGCCCGTACTTCAACCCGCACATCGGGCGTCCGTTCGACAAGCCGCCGATCGATGGATACATCCCGCCGGAGCATCCGCTGGCCGGCGTCGAGCGGCACCTGCGGCTGACGGCAGCGGTGCAGCACGCCTACCCGGACCTGCCGGTCGTCGGGACGGGGTACTCGTGGCTGCGCCACTTCGCGCTGAACGTCGCCGAGGCGAGCGTTGCCGCCGGCGATGTGGCGATGGTCGGGCTGGGACGAGGCGCGCTGGCGTACCCGGATTTCGCTGTCGATGCGCTGGAGCGCGGCGGCATGGTGAGGGACAAGTCGTGCATCGGCGTGAGCTACTGCACGGCGCTGATGCGCGCGAAGCACAACGACGCCGGGCAGTACGCGACGGGTTGCGTGCCGCGCGACCGCATGTACGCAGATGCGTTCAAGCAGGCGCAGAAGACAGAAGGCTGGCGTTAACGCCCCCACTCGCCGTTCGCGCGGCCGGAGCGGGTCGAGACGGAGTCGCCGAGCGCTACAGCCCGGACGTATACTGGCCGTCTATGGGCGACCTCAACCTCCGCGGACTGATCCCGGCGACGCTGCTGCCGCTGACGCCCGATCACCAGATCGACGAAGCGGCGCTGCGCGGCTACATCCGCTGGCTGCTTTCGTTCGACGGGCTGGCGGCGCTGGCCGTGAACATGGATACGGGCGAGGGGCCGCATCTCTCACGCGACGAGCGGCGGAGCGTGCTGCACATCTATGCGGACGAAGTGGCGGGCAGGCTGCCGCTGCTGGCGGGCATCAGCGCCCGCTACACCGCCGAGGCGGTCGAGTTGGCGCGCGACGCGGAGGCGGCAGGCGCGAACGGCCTGGTGGTGTTCCCGATACCGGCGTTCGTGGGCGACGGACTGCCGCCCGAGATCCCGTACGCGTACCACCGCGCGATCGCGGACGCCGTGCCGCTGCCGATGGTGCTGTTCCAATTGCAGCCGGCGCTTGCGGGCGTGCTGTTCTCGCGGGAGACGCTGCTGCGGCTGATCGATATCCCCACCGTCGTCGCGATCAAGGAGGCGTCGTTCGATGCGGTGCGGTTCGTCGAGACGCGCCGCATGTTGGACGAAGCGCCGCGGCGGATCACGCTGCTGACCGGCAACGACAACTTCATCTTCGAGTCGTTCGTGCTCGGCTCGGAGGGCGCACTGATCGGATTCGGGACGATCGCCATCGCGGAGCAGATCGAGATATTCAAGCTGCTCGCGGCGGGCGATGTGGAGCGCGCGTCGCGGATCAACGAGACCGTTGTCCGCCCGCTGGCGGATGCGTTGTTCGCGCCGCCGGTGCGCGACTATCGCGCGCGGCTGAAGGAGGCGCTGCGGCAGATGGGCGTGATCCCGAACGCGCACATGCGGCCACCGCTGCTCGACCTCGATGCCGATGCGCGCGAGGCGGTGCACCGCGCCGTTGCGGCGGCTGACTTGCGAGTGGCACAGCGCGCATAACGCGTACGTCCGGATGGCGATATTCGATAGGAGGCGACGCATGGCAGTCAGACTCACGAGCACATCGATCTGGAGCGAGGATCTCCACAATCTGCTTCCGTTCTACCGCGACGTGCTGGGCATGCCCGTCAGGCTGGAGACGCCGGGCTACGTGCAGCTGGGCGAGGCTACGGACCCGCCGCTGGCGCTGGGCACGCACAGCGAGGTACACGGCAAGGCGACCGATCCGGCGCGCCACATCGTCTCGCTCGAGACGAGCAACATTCGGGACGAGTACGCGCGGCTCAAGGGGCTCGGCGTCGAGTTTCTCGAAGAGCCCGTCGACCAGGGTGGTCCGGTGATCTTCGCAGCGTTCAGAGACCCGGAAGGGAATCTCCTGCAGCTCATCGAGTTCAAGCGGTAGGCCGCGTCGCGATCGATCATCACGGCACGCCGGCCGGCGCGGGCGTGCGGTCGCGCGGCTCGCTCGCTACGCTTCGTGCCAGCGGCCAGCTTGCGCAGCGGAGAACGACGACATGCCCGACCCCATTGGCATCGGTATCATCGGCGCCGGTGATATTTCGCACAGCCACCTGCTGGCGTACCGGAGCCGCGCGAATCGCGACCTCGCGCGCGTCGTGGCGATTGCCGACGTGGACGAGGCGCGAGCCCGTGCCCAGGCGAAGACGTACGAGATCGAGCGGACGTTTACGTCCGTCGAGGCGATGCTCGCCGATCCGGGCATCCACGCCGTCAGCATCTGCACGCCGCCGTTCCTGCACGTCGAGCAGAGCATCGCGGCGCTGCGCGCGGGCAAGCATGTGCTGTGCGAGAAGCCGGTTTCGCCGACGCTGGCCGGTCTCGACGCGATCGCCGAGTCGGAACGCGCCAGCGGCGGGGCGATCTTCTCCGGCGTCTTTCAGCATCGCGTCGGGCAGGGTGCGCGGCAGGTGAAGGCACTACTGGACGGCGGGCGGTTCGGCCGGCTGCGCTTCGGGTTGTCAGAAACGCTGTGGCAGCGGCCGCAGTCGTATTACGACGTGTGGTGGCGCGGGACGTGGGCGAAGGAAGCGGGCGGCGTCTCGATGGGGCACGGCATCCACAGCATCGATATGCTCGGGTGGCTGATGGGCGAGCCGGCGTCGATGATCGCGGACGCGGCGACGGTAAAGCTGGACATCGCGGTGGAGGACACGTCGGCGGCTACCGTGCGGTTTCGCGGCGGGGCGATCGGGCAGATCATCGTGACGGTGAACGCGCAGGACAACCGGAGCCGCCTGGAGATCTTCGGCGACGAATTGCAAGCCGTGTCGTCGGAGTCGGCGTACGACCCGACGCGCGAGCCGTTTCGGCTGTCGTCGGTGGATCCGGCGATTGCCGAGCGCGCGCGTGCGGATGCGGAGGCGGCGTTCCCGGACGAGACGAAACACCTGCACGTGGCGATGGTCCACGATTTCCTCCGGGCGATCGTCGACAGGCGGCCGCCCCTGGTCACGGCCGAGGAGTGCCGCCGGTCGATGCAGCTGATCACCGGCATGTACAAGTCGGCGATGACGGGCGTTCGCGTCGAGTTCCCGATTGCGCCGGACGATCCGTTTTACAGCAGCATCCCGCCCGCGGGGTTTGCGCTGGCGCCGGTGGTGTCGAGCACGGAGGGCGCGTGAGCATCAGCATTCGCATCGGACCGGCGGCGACGGCGCGCGCCAACTTCATCGCCGAGGCGCAACTGCCCGGCGATGCGCAGATCGGCGGCGCGGGGGAGATGGTCGATGCGCAGGACGGCGTCGTAACGCCGGCGCAGCTGGACGACGTCGCGGGCGGGCCGCGCGTATCGTGGTACGTCGCGGCGCTGGCGGCGGACGAGGAGCGCGCGTACGAATTGCGGGCGGCCGGTACTGCCGAAGACGCGAAGCGCGGCATCGTGCTGGACGACCAGCCCGAGGACGGCCGCGTCGTCGTGTACTACGGCGGGCTGCTGCAGACGATCTATCACTACGGGATGCCGAACTACCGCCCGCGCTTCGCGCCGAACGTCGCGCCGGCGGGCCGTGCGAACTCGGGCGTCGGCAGCACCGACGGCTCGCAGCCGAAATCGATCACGGACGACGGGCCGCCGGACCACACGTGGCACCGCTCGCTCTGGTACGCGTGCGGCGACCTCAACGGCGTCGACTTCTACCTCGAGCCGGCGGCGATGAATATCGGCTACGGGCCGCACGTGGGTACCGGGTACGGACGTATCGTGCATCGGTCGTTCGACTGGACGAGGTCGGGCCCGGTGTGGGGCGGCTTTCAGCAGCGCGCGCAGTGGGTGGCGCCGGACGGTCGCGTGCTGCTCGACGATGTGCGCCGATTCCGGATGTTCCGTCTCAAGGGCCGCCAGCGCCTGTGGGACATCGAAGCGGACTTCACGCCGCACGACGAGCCGGTCACGTTCGGCCAGACCAACGAGAACGCGCTGCCGTTGATGCGGGTGGCGGACATCATCGACGAGTGGGACGGCGGGACGATGTCGCTCTCGACCGGGCTGACGGGATCGCCGAACTGCTTCGGACAGCGAGCGGAGTGGGCGGACTGCAGCGGGCCGTTCACGCGCGCCGCCGGACAGGAGCAGGAGATCTACGGCATCGCGATGCTGGACCACCCGACGAACCGCAACCACCCCAACGCATGGTTCGTACGCGGGTACGGACCGGTGGGGACGAACCTGCCGTTTTTCGATGGGCCACTGACGCTCGATCGCGACGAGACGTGGTCGTTGCGGCATCGCATGTACATCCACCAGGGGTATGCTGGCGAAGGCGGCGTGGCGCAGCGCTTCGACGAGTACGCTCGTCCAGTGCCCGCGAGCATGCTTTGATCGAGATCCGGAGGCGCGCATGACCGCAACCGACGAGAAGTACATCATCCGCAAGCTCTCCGAGACGGCGGAGGAGCGCGGCGTGTGCGGGTGGCGCAAGACGCTCGTAACGCACGACGACACGCCGGTCGCGAACGTGTCGCACCTGCGCATCGATGACAGCAAGAAGCACTATCATCGCGAGATGACCGAGTTCTACTACGTCCTGAGCGGCGGCGGCACGATCTGGCTCGATGGCGAGACGCGCGAGATCGCGGCCGGCGATATCGTCGTGATCAAGCCCGGCACCTGGCACACGTCGGACGGCGTGATGGACGTGCTGATCCTCGGCGTGCCGGCGGGCGAACAGACGGACATCTGGTTCGAATAGCGTGCGCGAAGACGACGCTCGCGCAGCGCAACTCTTCGACGAAGGCGCGCGCATGCTTGCGGCGCTGTGGGACGAAGACGCGGCGATGGTGCGGGAACCGGAAGCGCCCGACTTCCACACGCCGCGCGGCACCCTCGCCTACGTGCATGTGCTCCTGCGCGACGGCGATGCGGCACGCGCCGAGCGTGCGATCCGCAGCGTGCTGACGTTGCAGGAGACGCGGCCGCAGGATGCGCACCGCGGCAACTTTCGCTGGCTGCTGGAAGATGCGGTCGTGGACGACCTGAACGGCGTCGAGTTCATGCTGGATGGTCTGGTCGAACTGGCACGCGACCACGCCGCGGCGCTGTCAGCGCCGGTCGTCGCCGAGATGCGCGAGGCGATCGCGCTCGGCCTCGCCGAGATCGAACGCCTCGATGTGCACCCGTCGTACACCAACATCGCGCTGAGCGACATCGCCAACAGCGTGCTGGGCGGCGAGCTGCTCGGCGCTCCGCGCTACGTCGAGCGCGGAGCGCGGCGCCTGGACGAGTGGCTCGCCTTCACGACGGCGTCCGGCGCCCCGCACGAGTTCAACAGCGCCACGTACACCGCGGTCGACATCCTTCGCCTCGCCGCCGTCGCCGAGCACGCACGAGATCCGCGCATTGCGCTGAAGGCGCGCGTGGCGGAGGAGCGGCTCTGGCTGCACGTCGCGGCGCACTACCACCCGGCGCTGGCGCAGCTGGCAGGCCCGCACTCGCGTGCGTACTTTGACGGCTGGAGCGGCGCCGGCGGCCTCCTCAAACTGATCCTCTGGCGCATCCTTGGCGATGACGCGCTGCGGCGGGAGACGCCGTACGCGGCACGTTCGCGCGAGGAAGGACAGATCGACGTCGCCCTGGCTGCGCTGCATTGCCCGGACCACGCCGCGCGATGGTTGCGCGAGAAGCGCTACCCGTTCGAGGCAAGGGAGACCGCGAGCACCTTACTCGGCCTCGACACCACAACCTACATGACAGAGAACTTCGCCCTCGGAACGGCATCGTGTTTGTACGGCGTTGGCGCGCCGCCGGAACGCTGGCCCGCGTTCAACTTGCTGCACCTGTACGCCACGCGAACGGCGCCGCCCGGCTACGGGGCGCTCTACGTGCGCTACGTGGTCAACGACAAGGCGCCGGGCACGGGCCGTGAACGCGAAGACCACTGGGACGAAGGACAACACGTTGCCGTACAGCACCGGAGACGCGCGATCGTCGCGTATGGCTTGCTGCCGCGCCTGGCGCCCGCCCGGAGCTATAAGCTCTCGATCAGAATGCTTGGCGTTACGCCGGAGGACGAGGTCTGGGTCGAAGGCCGCCGCATCGACGGCTGGCCCGCGCGCGTAGAGCCGGGACAACGCGTCGTCATCGCGTTCGGCGACGTGTACATCGCACTGATTCCGCTGGCGCAGACCGATATGGGCAGCGATGCTCCGATCGAACTGAATCTCGCCGACGGGACGCTGACGCTCGACATATACAACTACCGGGGGCCGGCCAAGACGTTCTGGGAGTACCGCTCGCAGGGCGGCCCGTTCTTCAAGGGCAACGTCCGCAACGCCTTTGCGATCGAGACCGCCGACCGGGGCGACTTCGCAAGCATCGACGCCTTTCGCGCGCACATCGCCGCATCGACGATGACCGACGTTACGGACGACGAGCACCGCCGCACCATCTCGTACACGTCGGACGGCGGCTCAGTCGCGCTGACGTACAGCCTGTGGGATATGCGGCTGCTCGAGCGCCGCTGCGACGGCGCGCTCTGCACGACGCCCGCCGCCAGCGTTGGCGCGATCGACGGTAGCGGTCCGCAATTCGTGCAGACCACCGACGCGACAACCCAACTCGGTCGCGCCACCCTGCATGCAGCCGCGACGCCCCACTGGCTCTTTGCCGACGACTCCGCCCGCCGCTACATCGCGATCAATCCGTCGGACGCGGCCGGGCCGATCCGGCTTGTAACCGCCGGCGCGGAGGTTAGCTGCGACGCGTTCGGGTTCGGGCGAATCGACGTTGATGAGACGGGCGGCATCGCACGGATCGAGACCGCGAGCGATCCGGGCGACATCCGCGTGACGCCGGCCTCGGTGCGCGGCATCGTCAACGGCGTGGAGCGGCCGCGCGCCGGGTGACGGCGGCTCCGTTGCGCCTCTGGCGAGAACCACCGATCATCACTCCATGACCACGCTCCCGTCCGACGGCGTCGGCCCGCCCGGCGCCAGCAAGCTCATGTCGGCGCACGATGCGGTCGAGCGGTTCGTGCATGATGGCGACAGCGTGTTTCTCGGCTACACGTCGTGGGCGAACGCGCTGGAGTGGGAGATCGCCCGGCAGCGGAAGAAGCACCTGACGCCGATCGCCACCGTCGGATCGATCCTGCTGCCTCTGCTAGGGTGTGCGGACCGGCTGATCACGGCGTACGCGCTGGGCGCGCTCTCGCCGTGGTTCAAGGAGCGCCTCTACGCGGGCGAGTGGCAGATTGAGGACTACACGAACCAGACGATCGCGCTGATGTTCATGGCCGGCGCGCTCGGCATGCCATTCATCCCGACGCGCTCGATGCTCGGCACCGACTTTGTGAGCGACGCGTACTATCCGCAGCCGAACGGATTCCTCGGCAAGGACAAGCTGCGTGTCATCGAATCGCCGTTCGGCGGCGAGAAGGTCGTCGCGCTACCCGCGCTGCGCCCCGACGTCGCTTGCGTCCACGTGCAGTGGGCCGATGAGGATGGCAATGCCGCGTTCTGGGGCGGCCACGGCGAAGTGCGCTGGGGCCTCTGGGCGTCGAAGCGCATCATCATCTCCGCCGAGGAGATCGTGCCGCGCAGCGTGCTCCGCTCCGATCCGCATCGTGTGACCGTGCCCGGCTTCATGGTCGATGCGGTGGTACACATACCGTTCGGCGCGCTGCCGTGGGGCCTCCCCGCGTACTACAAGTCGTCGCTACACATGCAGCGCGACTACTTCGCGGCGTTACGCACGGAGGACGGCTTTCGAGAGCAGGTCGCGCGCTGGATCGACGGCTGCGCCGACCATGCGGCGGTGCTGGCGCTGTACGAGGAGCGCTACGGCGCGGGATCGCTCGGCGAGCTGCGCGTCGACCGCACGTGGGAGCCGGAGCGTCCGATCCGCTACGGCTGGAAGGCGGCGCAGTGAGCGCGGACTACTCGCTCCAGGAGATGATGGTGGTGCAGGCGGCGCGCGAGATCGCGCCGTCGCGCAGCGTCTTCGTCGGCATGGGGCTGCCGATGCTGGCGGCGGCGATCGCGAAGTTCCACATCAACCCCGCCCTCGCCTACTGCACCGAGGTCGGCGTCGGCGACTGGAACCCGGATCCGGCGGAGGTCGACCACGCGCCGAACGGCGTCGCCGACCCGATCCTCGACCGCGGCGCGGCGTACATCGGCGATATGGTCGATGCGTTAGGCGCGTGGCTGATGGGCGATCGACTCGAACTCGCAGTGCTGACGGCGGCCGAAGTCGACCGCTGCGGCAACCTCAACGCGCTGCTGGTTGGTAACCCGTCGCGGCCGGATGTGCGCCTGCCGGGCAGCGCAGGCAACACCGATGCCGCGTGCCTCGCCCGCCGCGTCATCACGATCATGTCGCTCGAACCGCGCCGCTTCGTCGAGCGCGTATCGTTCCTCAGCAGTCCCGGCTACATCACCGGCCCCGGCGCCCGCCGCGCCGCCGGGCTCTCGCCGCAGGGACCAAACCTCGTCGTCAGCACGATGGGCGTGTTCGCGTTCGACACTCCGGATGGCGGCGACACCGGCACGTGCGAGATGGTGCTCGTTAGAACGTACGCCGAGATGCCCGCCGAGGCGGTGGCCGCGATGATCCCGTGGCCGCTGCGCATCGCCGATGACATCGAGGAGTGTGCGCCGCCGACGGACGAGGAGTTGCGGTTGCTGCGGCATCTCGATCCGGGGCCGACGTATCTGCGGCCGGGGCGGTATTGACGGCCGCTATCGATCAGGCAGTGCGGCCTCGCCGGGATGCGAAGCGTGGTGGCATAGCCGTCCCCGGCTGTGTGTCCCACGTCGAAGCAGGGGGATGAGCGGCCTATACGCCACGGCCGTCCACACCCTCGGATTCGTTCGCCACAACAACCACTCCTCGTCGCCGGTTCAGCGCTGCCCCGCCCGGACTGCTTCCGACTGTGCTGCGGCCAGACCAGCGGCCGGATCGGCGGTGAGCAGGGTCGGTTGGTAGCGTACGTCGGCGATCTCCGAGATTCCGATGAAACGCAGCCAGCCATCGAAATAAGTCGAGTGGTAGTCGGTGCCGAAGGCCGGTGCCACGCCCGGGGCGTAGACGCTGCTCGTGTAGATGGCTGTTGCGCGTTTGTCCTTCAGCAAACCTGAATAGCCTGCCGTGGGATCGAAGCCGAACAGCAAACCCGGCTGGGTTATGATGTCGATGTAGAGCTTGAGCCGGTACGGGATCCCGCCGTTCCACATCGGTACCGTGAACAGGTAGTCGTCGGCGCTGGCGAAACGCTGGAAAATCGCAACAATCTCCTCCCAGGCGGTCTTGCGAGCTCCGTCGAGCGTGCCCTCGCCGAAGAACGACATCTTCGCGGCGGCCCTGTCGCCATCGAACTCGGGCAAGGGTTCTTGCCAAAGGTCAATCTCGTCGATCTGGGCGCCGGGATTCTTGTCACGGTAAGCGGTGAGGAACGATTCGGCGACGCGGGACGAGGTGGATTTCTCGGCACGGGGCGAACCTTTGACAAACAGCAGCTTCATGGGGGACCTTTCACTGGTTGGACTAACCGAAATGGAGATATATTGAGGTTACGTCCGGCGCCGTAACCTGTCAAGGGGATCCGGGCAAGTTACGTTGTGATAGTCTTGAATGTGTTCAGCCTGAGTCTCTGTTCTGGATCCTTCATTTTTGATGCCACCCACTTCCGGAACCGTCGCGCCACCCGCCGGCTTCGAGCCGACGCACAGCGGCGAGCACCCGGCGCTGGATTTCCTCAACAGCATTCTGGCCCCCGCTGGGGACACGCTGGACTTTCTTTACGACGGGCCGACGCTGGTGCGCTGGCTGAAGGACTCGGGCGCGGTGCCGGACGCGGTCGCCGCGGCCGCCGGGGCCTTCACGCCCCGACAGCTCGATCAACTGGCCGCCGCGGCGAGAGAACTTCGCGAGTGGTTTCGCCCGGTGGTGCTTCGGTGGTCGACTGGTGGAGAAGGCACGGTACGCAAGGCCGACATCGATCGACTCAACGGCCTGATGTCGGCGAGCCCGCTGATCCAGGTGGTCGCGCGCAGCCCAGCAGGCATCGAGTTGCACGCCCAGCGCGAACTGACTGAACCTCACGCGCTGTTGGCCGAACTGGCAGCGACCTGTGCCGGCCTACTCGCCCAACTAAGCCACGACAAGGTGCGCAAGTGCGAGAACCCGGTTTGCACTTTGGTGTTCGCAGACAACAAGCGCGGCCCGAGGCGGCGTTGGTGCTCCATGGCGGTGTGTGGCAACCGCATGAAGGTGGCCGCGCACCGAGCAAGACTACAGCGTTCGGTTCCGCGCGGTGCTTGAGGCGAAGGCCGTCTCTCCAGATTCAGGGTGAGCCCGTACTTGCGATAGGATCCCGCCGGTGGAGCGAGCAATGGATCCCCGGCGAACGTGGCGCGCCCACCCTCAATGCGCCACAAACCAGCGAGCGCCACGCGACCAGCCTTCGGACGCCACGTCGAAGCCGGCAGCGGTCAAGGCCTCCCGCCAGAAACGTGACCGCGGGAACATGGCCAGGATCAGCGGACTATACGCCACGATGCTCCACACGCTCGGCACGATCACCATCAGCAGGAACTCACCGCCGGGGCGAACGACGCGTCGCGCCTCAGCGAGCGCGCCGAGCGTTTGCGGCCTGGTGAGGTGGTCCATGGCGTACGAACTGACGGCCGCGTCGAACGCGTCCTGCTCGAAAGGGAAGCCGCAGCATATCCGCCTTCTCGATGGTGACGCGCCGATCAACGCCGGCGGCTGCCATGTTCCGCATGATGTGTGGGGCGCCGTGATCGCTGATATAGTCCGCGCTGAAGTTGTCGAGCGCCACCACATCCGCCCGCGGTCGCGCCAACGCGACCATCAGCGTCGTCCGTCCCGCACCGCAACCGATGTCGAGGACGCGGCCGGTCCCGCTTGCGAGAAAGCCCGCGGCCGGCAGCGTCAACGGCTCGTTCATGCGGACGACGAGCCGCGCGATCAGGAAGCCGGCAAGCGCCCAGGATGCTACCGAGCCCAGCACAGCAAGAACCCACCATGGCGCACCCAGGCGCCACCCGCCGGCCAACAGAGCCAGGAACACCGCGAGCGGCAAGGGGTACCCGTACGTCCATGCCCAGTGATATCCGAAGTCGAGACGGCCGTCGTCGCTCGCGTGCCCGCGTCGGCCGTGGTGAAGGTGATCCATCATCAAAACTCCGTAATTCGCGTCCATCCGTGCTGACAGCATGCGACCTGATGTTTCGTGAGTCACCGCCGGCGGCGGATCCTGCGCGCGCGCTTCGTGCGGCGAGTCAGCCCCAGCCGAACAAGGTGATCGCGAAGGCCGGATCGCGCGGGCGCCGCGGCGTCCCGCCCGCGCGGGGTAATTTCTGTGGTGTTTCAGTACAGCAACTTTGGTTTGCCATCCTTGATCACCCATACAGTCGGGGTCGAGCGAAAGTTGCCGGTGCCGCGCTGTCTGGTGAGCTTGCCAGCCGGGCTTTCATATTCGGTTACGCCCCGCACGTATGCGGCGACATCCTTCCCACTCTCAAAGCCTTGAACCAACAGATTGAAGGAAGCGTAGGCGTAAGGCATCATGTGAGTGACGAACGGTTGACTCGGATACCTGCGCTCGAAGCGCGCGATAAATGCGGGATCGACTATGTTGCTGTCGGTATACCAAGCCCCTTCAAACAATTCAGGTTTGGCGCTGAGTGATGGCCCGACGATCGACGCGATGTTGTCAACGCCAACGTCTTTCAGTTGCTGACCCAAAATATCGAGGGGGGTCGTGTACGCTTCGACGAAATAGACGTCAGGGGAAGCAGCCTGGGCCTCACTGATAGCTGATCGAAAGTCGGTCGTCGATTCGGCAAACCGATTCTCGTAGACGACCCGTATTCCCGCTCGCGCCGCTTCCTCTTTCAGCGCTTTCACATGGCCGTCGATGCTAGGATAGTCCTGGGTCAAGAGGGCGATCGACTTGATGCCTCTTTTCCGCGCCTCCTCGACCCACCGCACCGCTTCATCTTCCGGAAGCGGGATATTCGTGAAGTTGTACTCCCCGTCGCCAATACTGCTTACGGAGCACACACAGATCTGCGGTATCCTCGCGGCCGTCGCATACGGCTGTACGATTTGACCGGTCTTTGAGATGCCGCCGACGATGGCGCTCACCTTGTCGATTTCGACGAGCTTCTTTATCGCGCGTTCTGCCTGTTCGGGGGTTGCTCCGCTGTCTTCCACGATCAGTTCGTAGGTGTACTTGGTGCCTCGCAGGTCTTCCTTGGCCAGTTCAACCGTCTTCTGAAACGAGGTACCGAGGATTGCGGCCGGTCCACTTGTCGGCCCTATGACGCCGATCTTGATCACCCTGCTTTCCGGTACCCGCGTTTTCGCTACCGGCGAATCCGTTGAAGAGCAACCGCTCATCAGAACCGCGACAAGAGCTATTGCGACGCCGGCTAACGCCAGCCGAGCATACTTCCCTGTGAGATTGTCCATATCCTCCTCCACTGCTCTACCTACTCATCCTCTCGCGTGACGTTTGCCGCACCGTCCGAGAAGCGCCAAACCCGTCACTCCGTACTGCCTAACCGTCGCCCGGCCTTCGCTAACCTTCGGGCGCCGCAACGCCGGCCTTCGCGATGGGACGTTCACCGGCTGCTTCGGCGCCGATGTGCGGCAGCAGGCGGTCGAGCCACTTCGGCAGCCACCAGTTGGCGTCGCCAAGCAGCTCCATCGTCGCCGGCACCAACACGAGCCGCACGACGGTCGCGTCGACGAGGATCGCGACGGCGAGGCCGATGCTGAACTCTTTGATCACGCGCTGGGGCCCAAGCGCGAAGCTCAGGAACACCGCCACCATGATGGCGGCCGCCGCCGTAATAACGCGCGCCGTCGTCGCCAGGCCGTACGCGACCGATCGCGCGTTGTCGTGACTGCGGCCGTACTCTTCGCGGATGCGGCTGATCAGAAAGACTTCATAGTCCATCGACAGGCCGAACAAGATCGAGAAGAGCAACACCGGCACAAAGGTCTCGATCGGGCCTTCCTTCACCCCGGTCAAACCGGAAAGCCAGCCCCATTGGAAGATGGCCACCAGGACGCCGTACGCGGCGCCCATCGACAGCAGGTTCATCACAACGGCCTTGAGCGCCACCAGCACCGAGCGGAACTGGGACATCAGCAGGAGGAAGCTCACGCCCAGCACGGCGGCCAGCGCGAACGGCAGGCGGCTGGTCAGACGGTCGCCGATATCGACGAATGCCGCGACAGGCCCGCCGACGTAGGCACGTGCCCTGGTGCCGGACAGCGCGCTGGGCAGCGCTTCCTGCCGCAACGAGTCGACGAGGCGTTTCGTCGACTCGTCCTGCGGCGCCCCTCGGGGTGTGACGAGCAATGTCGCCGCATCCCCCGCTTCGTTCAGGGCTGGCGGCGACACACTCGCGACATCCGGCCGCGCGCTCACGGCAGCGCGCACGCCGTCGACAACGCCGGTCGCGTCGGAGCCTCGAAGATCCAGAACTACCATCAGTGGCCCGTTGAACCCCGGGCCGAAACCCTCCGTCAGCAAGTCATACGCACGGCGCGAGTCCAGGCTGGTCGGGCCATTCCCGGCATCCGCGAATCCGAGCCGGATGTCCAGGACTGGAGCGGCGAGCAGCAAGAGCGGGACGAGCGAGCCCACGAACCAGAGCAGCGGCCGGCGCTGGATCCGGACGGACAACCGGTACCACGCGCTCGCTGCCACCGAGCCGCCGCGGTCGCGCACGAACGGGACGCGGAGCCGGTTCACGCGCTTTCCGAAGAGGGCGAGCAGCGCGGGCAGGAGGGTCAGCGCCATGAACATCGCCGCCGCCACGAAGATGGCTCCGGACACACCGATGGCGGTGACGAGCGGGATGCCGCTGCTGACCGTGCCGAGCAGCGCCACCACCACGATGAGCCCGGCGAACGCGACCGTGCGTCCGGCTGTCGAAACGGAGACCACGACGCTCTCTTCGACGGAGTAGCCGGCGCGCAGCGACTCGCGGAACCGCGTAAGAATGAAGAGCGCATAGTCGATGCCGACGCCCACGCCGACCATGATGCCAATCGTCCGGGCCGCGTCCGATATGCCGAAGACACGCGCCGCCACACTGCTGGCGGCCACGCTCATGCCGACGCCGGCCAGCGCCGTCGCAATCGGTATTCCCGCCGCCACCAGCGATCCGAACACGACGAGCAGGATGATCACCGCGACGAGCAGGCCGATCGACTCCGTCGCGCCCGGCGGTTTGTGCTCCGATTGCTCAATCACCCGGCCGCCGGCCTCCACGGCCAGGTCGGCGCCGGACGCACCATGTGCCAGCGAAAGGAGAGCGTCGACTTGAGAGCCCGGGACGGCCCACGCCCGCTTCTCGTATCGCACCGTGGCATAGGCAATCCGGCCGTCGGCAGAGATCGCCCCGCGACCGTCGCCCGCGAACGGCGAGCTCACGCCCGTGACGCCGGGCAGTCGCTTCGCCCGCCCGACCACGTCTTCGATGCGCTGCCGGGCCGAACCGCTGCTGACACCGCTCTGCGCGCGAAATGCCAGGACGGCGCTGTCGCCCGCCTGCTGCGGAAAGCGCTCCTGCAACAGGTCGTACGCGCGCTGGGTCTCCGTGCCGGGTGTGCTGAAATCGGGATCGAGCGGGGCGCCAAACGTGACCGCGGCGAACACCGTGGCGGCCACGGCCAGCACACAGATGCCAATCACGACCAATGGCCGCCGGACGATCAAGCGCGCCCACTTCTCAAAGAATCCGGTCGGTGAAACGTGGGCGTTACCGGACACGGCGACCTCCTGTAGTTGTGCAAGACAATAGTTGCTATGTGCAAAGACTGTAGCGCGCAATAGTTGCGGCAGTCAAGGATCGCCCGCTACTATTTCGGCATGACCGAACATCCGGAGATCGACTTCAGCGGCCTTGAACCCGATGATCGCGACCTGCTGGAGACGTGGCTGGCATTCGCGCAGGCGCACGTGTCCACGGTGGATGCCCTCGACCGGCGCCTGGAAGCCGCACACCATCTGCCCGTCGCCTGGTTCGAGGTGCTCGCTCGGCTGTCGCATGCTCCCGGAGGGGGGCTCCGGATGCTCGAGCTCGCGGACCAGCTCCTGCTGAGCCGCAGCGGCGTGACGCGGCTCATGGACCGTCTGGAGGCGGCGGGGCTCATCCGCCGTGAGGTCTATCTGTCTGACCGGCGGGGCACCGTCGCCCTCCTGACCGACCGGGGTTGGGACGTCTTTCAACGAGCGACGCCTGACTTCTTGGCCATGCTCCGGGAACGGTTCGGCCGCCATCTACCGGCCGAAGAAGTGACCGCGCTGCGCGCGGCACTCGTCAGACTGGCCCGGCCCCTTACGACCGACGACCGCCGCCCCAAAGCCTGAGTCCCGACCCTTCGTGTCACATTGACACCAACTCCTCTCGGTGCTATGTTAGTGTCGTAGTGACACTAAGTCACGAGCAGGAGTTGCGGGTCATGACCACACTCACCCTCCCGATCACCGAACGCCAGACCAGGGGCGGCATCGCCTGCGAGAGCGACAGCATCGCGACGGTGCCCCTCGCTGAGGAGCGCTCGTTCGCCTACTGGCAGCAGGATATTCCGGCGGCGTACCTCCGCCTCGCGCCGGACGAGATCCGCGCCCGCGTCGCTGATGCGCGGCGCAAGCTCGGCACGCGCCTCGTCGTACTGGGCCACCACTACCAGCGCGAAGACGTCATCGAGTTCGCCGACGTGCGCGGCGACAGTTTCAAGCTCGCGCAGTGGGCCGCCGAGCGCCCGGAGGCCGAGTACATCATCTTCTGCGGCGTTCACTTCATGGCCGAGGCCGCCGACATCCTCAGCGCGCCGCACCAGAAGGTCATCCTGCCGAACCTCGCCGCCGGCTGCTCCATGTCCGACATGGCCGATCCCGACGACGTGTACAACGCCTGGGCCGAGCTCGAAGAACTGGACATTGCGCAGGACACGATGCCGATCACGTACATGAACTCCGCGGCCGCACTGAAGGCGTTCGTCGGCGAGCGGGGCGGCGCCGTCTGCACCAGCAGCAACGCCGGCAAGGTGCTCGAGTGGGCGTTCGCACAGAAGAAGCGCGTGCTCTTCTTCCCGGATCAACACCTCGGCCGCAACACCGGTTACGCCATGGGCGTGTCGCTCGACCAGATGCAACTCTGGGGCTGGGCGCGACCGTACGGTTCGATGGGCGGGCGCACGCTGCAAGAGCTGCGCGACAGCCGCATCATCCTGTGGGCAGGCCACTGCTCGGTACACCAACGATTCACGCCGCAGCAGATCGCCGAGGCGCGCGCGAACCACCCCGGCGTCACCGTCATTGTCCACCCGGAATGCCGATTGGAGACCGTGCAGGCATCCGACCTCAACGGCTCGACCGAATTCATCGCGAAGACGATCGCGAACGCCCCGGCCGGCTCGACGTTCGCCGTCGGCACCGAGGTCAACCTCGTCAGCCGCCTCGCGAAGGAGAACCCCGACAAGACCGTCTTCTGCCTCGACCCGGTCGTTTGCCCCTGCTCGACGATGTACCGCGTCCACCCGGCGTACCTGCTGTGGGCGGCGGAAGCGCTCGTCGAAGGCCACGTGATCAACCAGATCGTCGTCCCCGCGGGCATCGCGCAGAACGCCAAGCTAGCCCTCAACCGCATGCTCGCGATCAAGTAGACGTTCGCGTTTGCTATCCTGCGAATGCGGAGGCAACCGATGCACAACGAGTTCACAGCGATCATCGAGCGCGACGGCGAGTGGTTCATCGCGTACTGCCCCGAGGTGCCCGGCGCCAACGGTCAAGGTCATACGATCGAAGAGTGCCGCGAGAGTCTCGCCGAAGCGATCTCCCTGATCCTTGAAGATCGACGCGACGACGCGTTGCGCGGCGTGCCGAGTGATGCGCTACGCGAGGTCGTCGTCGTCGAGTGAAGCGCGAGTCGCTGATCCGTCATCTGCGGCGGCACGGTTGTAACCTCAAGCGCGAGGGCCGCTCCCACTCCATCTGGACTAACCCGAATACTGGACAATCCGAGGCCATCCCGCGGCATGTCGAGATCCCGGATCGCCTCGTCAAGAAGATCTGCCGCGGGCTGTCAGTGGACGACAATGTGCGTTAGACGTCATCTGGCATCGCCTGCCCCTGCTCGACGATGTACCAAGTGCACCCGGCTTATCTGCTGTGGGCCGCAGAAGCGCTCGTCGAAGGCCACGTGATCAACCAGATCGTCGTGCCGGCGGAGATCGCATCGGACGCGAAGCTCGCCCTCGCCCGGATGCTGACCATCAGGTAGTGCGAGCCTGGATTGGGCTATAGTATCGGCGTGGATCTACTAACACGGCTTGGTGTTGACGCCGCGACAATCGCTGGCTTCTGCGCTCGCAGGGAGATCGTCCGCATGGAGATTTTCGGCTCGGCTGCGCGGGGCGAGTTGCGCCCCGAAAGCGATGTCGACGTCATGCTGACCTTCGAACCCGAAGCCCAATGGAGCCTTTACGACCTTGTAGACATGCAGGACGAGTTGGCTGGTATCTTTCGACGCAATGTCGACATTGTCGAGTCAGGCAGCGTGCGCAACCCATATCGCGCGCGCAGTATCGAACGCGATCTTCACGTTGTATATGCCGCCTGAACGAAGCGATACCGCCTTTCTATGGGATATGCGTGAGCAGGCGCTGCGCGTCACGGAACTCCTGCAGGGCGTCGATCATGCCAATTTCTTGGGCGACGAGAACCTGCGACTGATCGCCGAGCGCCGTCTTGAGATCATCGGAGAAGCGGCGAGCCATGTGTCGCCCGAGTTTCGATCAGCGCATCCAGAGATACCGTGGCGGCAGATCATCGGACAGCGCAACATCCTGATCCACGACTACGGCCAGATCATCCCGGAGCGCGTCTGGGAGAGCGCTTCGCGCGACGCGCCGGAACTACTTCGCGTTCTCGATGGCCTGCTCAAGACCGGCGATCAGACACTATCCGAATAACGCACGGTTGACATCCCCCTCCGTGTAATCCGCGCAATCCGTGTTCCCGTCAACCTCGTACGGTAGCCGCGAAAAACGCTGTCTGTTACCATGCCCGGGCCGTCGGGGTGTAGCTCAGCCAGGCTAGAGTGCTCGGTTCGGGACCGAGAGGTCGGCAGTTCAAATCTGCCCACCCCGACCACTTCCCCCTTCTCATGACGATCCACGAAGCGCACGAAGGGCACGAAGCGAGGAGAGGCATCCACCGCTCAGGCTGCCTTGAGCGCGGAGGGTGGGAATAAGCATGGACGGCGCCGCACTCAAATACCGCGCTCTCGCTGCCATCGACGCTTGCGCGGGCGAGTTGATCGAACTCAGCCATCGCATCCACGCCAATCCTGAGGTCGCCTACCACGAAGTGCTTGCGTCCGCGTGGCTCGCCGACGCGCTCCGGCAGCACGGCTTCGACGTCACGCCCGGCATCGCGAAGCTGCCGACAGCGTTTCGCGCCGTCGCGGGCAGCGGCCATCCCGCCGTCGCCATCCTCGCCGAGTACGACGCGCTGCCCGGCATCGGGCACGGCTGCGGGCACAACATCATCGCCACGAGCGCGCTCGGCGCCGGCATCGGTGTGCGCGCGGTCATCGGCGAGCTCAGCGGTTCGGTGCACGTGATCGGCACGCCCGCCGAGGAGGTCTACGGCGGCAAGGTCGCGATGATTCGCGAAGGCGCCTTTGACGGCCTGGACGCGGCGATCATGACGCACCCCGGCACGCAGGACACCGTGATGGCGGAAGCGCTCGCCTGCGCCGAACTGACGGTCGAGTACCACGGGCGCGAGGCACACGCGGCCGCGCAGCCCGAGCGCGGCATCAACGCGCTCGAAGCGATGATCATCGCGTTCAACAGCATCAACTCGCTGCGGCAACACATCCGCCGCACGGCGCGCGTGCACGGCGTGATCACGGACGGCGGAGCGGCGCCGAACATCGTGCCCGGCCACAGCGCGGCGAGCTTCCTCGTCCGCGCGGAGGACGACGAGTATCTCGAAGAGCTGAAAGTTCGCGTCGCCGCGTGCTTCCAGGCGGGCGCGACCGCCACCGGCGCGACGGCCGAACTGCGCTGGAACCCGAATCAGTACGCCGCGATGAACACGAACGCGGCGATCGCGGCCGCGCATCGCGCGAACCTTGCGGCGGTCGGCCGCGTGCTGCCCGAGAACGAAGCGCCACGGCCGCTCGGCAGCACCGACATGGGCAACGTCAGCAAGATCGTGCCGGGCATCCACCCCGGGATCGCCATCGCGCCGGCCGACGTCAACGGCCATTCGCCGCGGTTCGCCGAGTATGCGGTTTCGGCGTCGGGCGACAAGGCCGTAATCGATGGTGCGAAAGCGCTCGCTATGACGGCGATCGACATCCTCGCCGACGCGGATCTGCGCGCCGCGATGCGCGCCGAGTTCGAGCGATCGCAAGACACCACACCGGCATGAGCACGCTTGACGAGTACGCGGACGACGAGCTGGCCGCGCTGTACGACCTCCAGTACGCCGATTGGACGGACGACCTGCCGTTCTATGAGGCGTTCGCGCGTCGCGGCGAGCTTGCGTCGCTGGAGCTGATGGTCGGCACCGGCCGCGTGGCGATGCAGCTGGCGCGCAGTGGCCACCACGTCGTTGGCATCGACAATTCGCTCGCGATGCTCACGCGCCTCGAGGCACAGCTCGATCAAGAGACGGCGAAGCGGGTGCGGCTCGTCGAGGCAGACGTCCGCGACTTCGACCTTGGCGGCGAGAAGTTCGACCTCATCTACGTCGCGTTGTGCTCGCTCGAGCTGCTGCACGCGACCGCCGACCAGATCGCGACGCTGCGCTCTGTCGCGAAGCACCTCGCCCCGGGCGGCGTGTTCGCGACAGAGATCCGCTCGCTCACGGCGATTGACTGGGGTCAGGAGCCGTCGGCACTGCGGCACGAGTGGACGCGCACCGACCCGGCGACGGGCGAGCGCATCACCAAACTCCACTCCGCGACGTCGTCTCGCGCCCGCCAGACCACGCTCGACACGTTGATCTTCGACAGGCTCGCAAAGGACGGCACCGTGCGCCGCCGCGTCCTCGATGTGGCGTTGCGCGCCTATGGCCGCTATGAATTCGAGCTGCTGGTCCAGCAGGCCGGCCTTCGCGTCACCAACATCTACGGCGCGCCCGACCTCTCGCCCTACGACGACAGCAGCGATACGCTGTTCGTCGTAGCCGAACTGGCCTGACAACGTCGCGAACCTGGACGACGGAACGCGGGCACGCAGCTCGCGCAGGACATGGCACAACGTGCCGAGGTGAGAGGACAACGCGTGCTCATCGCACTCGACGCCATGGGTGGCGACCACGCACCGGCCGAGATCATCGCCGGTGCGCTTCTTGCCCGCGCTGAACTGAAGATCGACATCGCGCTGGTCGGCGCGAAAGAGGTGATCGAGGCCGAACTCGCGCGCCAGGGTGCGCTGCCATCGGCGTTCGAGATTATCCACGCCAGCGAAGCGATCAGCATGCACGAGCACCCGGCGCAGGCCGTGCGGACGAAGCGCGACGCTTCGATCAACATCGCGATGGGCATGGTGAAGCGTGGCGTCGCCGGCGCCTTCGTCTCCGCCGGCAACACGGGTGCGGTGATGGCGTCGGCGCTCATGACGCTCGGCCGCATCCAGGGCATCGAGCGTCCGGCGCTCGGTACGGTAGCGCCGTTCAGCGAGATGGGCATCCTTGTGCTCGACATCGGCGCCAACGCGGATGTCAAACCGAACTACCTGGTGCAGTTCGCCCAGATGGGCTCCGTCTACGCCGAGCGCGTCATGGGCGTGAAGAACCCGCGCGTCGCGCTGCTGAATATCGGCGCCGAAGACACGAAGGGCACGGAACTGATCCAGGATGTCTACGCACGTCTCGGCAAAGCCGGCGTCAACTTCGTCGGTAATATCGAGGGTGGCGAGATCCACAAGAACAAGGCCGATGTCATCGTCACGGACGGATTCACCGGTAACGTAGCGGTCAAGCTCACCGAGGGTGTCGCCGACTTCCTCTTCCGCGAACTCCGCACCGCATTCACCTCGAAGCTGCAGTACAAGATCGCGGCGTTGGTCCTGAAACCGGGCCTGCTGAAACTGCGCGACCGGATGGATCCCGGCACCTACGGCGGCGTGCCGCTGCTCGGCGTCAACGGCGTCGTCATGATCGCGCACGGCAACTCCGACGCGCGCGCCATCAAGAACGCGCTGCGGTTCGCACACGACGCGGCATCGTCGGGGATGCTGGACAGCATCCGCGCGCACTCGCAGCGGAAGTAGCGGCGAGCACGTCAGCACGTCAGCACGTCAGCACGTCAGCACGTCAGCACGTCAGCACGTCAGCACGTCAGCACGTCAGCACGTCAGCACGTCAGCAAATTGTCCCGCAGATCGTGGATAGCAAGCGCTCAATCCCGAGGCCGTAGGGACGCAGCTTTAGCTCCGTCCCTCACCAGCGCCCACCGCCGTACGCCAGACGCGTCAACTCCGACCAACGCGCGTGCAAGCACCGTGCTCGTGCACGAGTACCCGCGGAGCTTCAGCTCCGCCCACTCGCCAGAGCGCGCCGCTAAAGCTTCAATCCGAGCCCTTGCCATTTCGAGAGGACGGGTGGCCGAAGGCCGGGGGAGGGCTCGCAACGCCCTCCAACCCTCCGCAGCAACACGAACAGGCGGGCACACATGGTTCCCATCCAACAAATTCCTCCGCGCCCTCTGCGGCTCCGCGGTGAATCAGATCGCCCCACCCGCACGCAGCGCCACGATCTCCTCCCACGAGTAGCCCAGGGCGAGCAGGATCTCTTCGGTGTGCTGGCCCAGCTCGGGTGCGGCGGGAGCGGCTTCGGCAGGCGTCTCGCTGAACTTCCACGGGAAGCCGACGATCTGCGTCGGGCCGTTCGTGGGGTGATCGACCGTGAGTACGTATTCGTTCGCGAGCGCCTGCGGGTCGTCGAGCAGCGTCTCGTAGTCCTGCACGGGCGCGCAGATCATGTCGTGCGCTTCCAGCGCGGCGATCCATTCCGCCGTCGTCTTCACGAGGAACTTGTCGTCGAGCAGCGGGTAGAGTGCATCGATGTTCTGGATGCGCGTGAGCCCGTTCGAGAAGCGCTCGTCGTGCTCAAGCTCCGGCATCGCGACGGCAGCACAGAACGCCGGCCAGCGATCATCGCCGACGCCGCCGACCACCGCCCAGCCGTCGGCGGTCTTGAAGGTGCGCCAGATCGTCGGCAGATATGCGTGCCCGCGCCCCGACCGCCGCTTGCGCCGTCCGAGAATGTACGTCTGCAACTCCCAGGCCTGCGACGCGACCGCCGATCCGAACAGCGACGTCTCGATCTTCTGCCCAACCCGGGGCGACCCCTCCTCCGTCCTCCCTCCACCATCAACCCTCTGTGCCTCCCTACGGGCCGTAGGCTGTCCTCTGTGGTTCCCGTCCGCCCCATCTGCGAAATCTGCGTAATCTGCGGTTCCCCCTCGCCGGTCCCGCGCGTACAGCGCCGCGATCACCGACATCGCCAGGTTCATCGCGCCGATGTAGTCGGCGATCGCCACGCCCGCGGGTAGCGGGCCGCCATCGACCTCGCCGGTCATCGACATCAGCCCCGAGCGCGCCTGCGCGGCGATGTCGAACGCCGGGTGCGTCGTCTTCGGCCCCGCGCCGCCCCAGCCCGACGCATGCGCGTAGATGATCGCCGGGTTAAGCGCGCGGACATCGTCGTAGCCAAATCCCAGCCGCTCCATCACCCCCGGACGAAAGTTGTGCGCCATCACATCCATCGACGGCAGCAGCCGGCGGACGATCTCGCAGCCGCCTTCGGTCTTGAGGTTGACCGTGAGGCTACGCTTGCCGCGGCTGTGCGCGAGGTGATACGCGCTCAGGCGATGCTCGCCGTGCATCTGCAGCACGCGGCCGAGGTCGCCGAAGCCGGGTGGCTCGACTTTGATGACGTCGGCTCCCATATCGGCCATCACCAGCGTGGCCTGCGGGCCCTGCTGGAAGATCGTGAAGTCGAGCACGCGCACGCCCGCGAGCGGTCCAGGCATCGATACCACCTCCTGTGTTCGCCGTAGGCCGCAGTATAGGCCCGACAGCGCGCGCCGAACACGCATCAACCGGCGAGAGGCAGGTGCGCGCCGGCCCTCCTCTCCGCCGGCCGAAGAGGACCAGCGCGCTCGAAGAGTCGTCTGAGGAGACAGCGCGGAGGTGAGGTCACCCTCGCCCGCATCGCCCCATGAGCGCAAACCTGCTTCAATGCACCACCATCGAGCGGGCGGCGCCCAGTCACCAGTGACCAGCGACCAGCCCAACAGATCAGGGGGTACCAGTGACCGCACTACCCAAGCGCGTCGACCATGTGAGCATGGCCGTCTGGAAGATCGACGACCAGCTTCCGTTCTTCACCGAGGTGTTCGGCTGGAAGGAAGCGGGCCGCTTCAGCAACCCCGAGGCGGGCTTCGCCGGCGTCGTACTCGACGTGCCGGGCCCCGATGGCCAGCGCCAGATGCAGTGGGAGATTCTCGAGCCGATCGGCGACGACAGCTTCATCGCCAAGTTCCTGCGCGAACGCGGCCCCGGCCTGCACCACGTCACGCTCGAAGTCGACGATGCGGACGCGGCGGCGGCGGCGATGCGGGCGAAGGGCATCGAGCCGTTCGGGGGCCCGCGCGTGAGCTGGGACTGGAAGGAGATGTTCGTCCACCCGAAGGCGTCGGGCGGCGTGCTGTTCCAGCTCTACGAGCAGCTCGACGCCCCCGGCAACCTCGGCGGCCCGCCCGCGAAGTAGTCGATTGGTCATTGGAGGTTGGACGTTGGAGATCGCGTGTCAAGCGTCCGGCAAAGCCGAACCGACGCAGTACAGTCATCGCCTGAGGATTTCGGCCGCGTGCGTGATCGCGCGTGGAGGCTAACGCCTCGCCCTTCACGGTCGCCAGGTGGTCGGCGACCAACATCGTGCCGGGACGGCGGGCGCATCAACTCGGTGGGATCACCGCAGAACCGAACTGGGTATGCTGGCCAAACTCTTCCGGTGTCCACCCGCAACCGAAGTGCGTAGCAAGCACGCCGTCATTGGTCGTGACGATGCCGTAGCCGGTTCCATTCGACAAAGGCTGAGGCCTCTTGAAGATAATGAAGTACTTGGCCACCGGGCTGAAGGAGTCTCCAGTGTACTCATACGCGGCCCACAGTTTGTTGTCCAATCCGACCGCGTTCTTCAGCACGTTCTGGCTGTCCAGTTGATCCTTACGCACATAGTTTCGCTCGCAGCTCGACGAGCCGATCGCATCGACCGGCGTTCCCTCCTTCTCGCCCTCCTTGCAGAGAGGCGGCGAGCCCGAGCCTGAGGGCACCGAGATGCAGGGAACCTTCTGATACTGAATCAATGCCTCCAACTGCGCCGGATCGCCTGACGTAACCGCCTTCACAACCTTGGCGATGATGGCAGGAGCGTTGACGACGGCCGGAGTTGAGGAAGCCGCTGCGGTGACCGTAGGGGTCGGGCTTGCCTTCTTGTCATCCCCGCATGCGGCTGCGGCGAAGATGCTGAGCAGCGAAACAAGGGCGATGATAGTTCGCAGCAATGGCGTTCTCCTAACGGGTCTCTGCTGAAGGCCCACTCCCATAGTACGCTCCGGAGACTTGTGCGGCCCACTTCCTGCGTATCCGCGGACGCCCGTGCCCTCGCACCCGTCGAAAATGGAGCGCGGGCGCCCCGCCCGTCACGCGGTCATTCGCAAATACAAACTTCGTGTCCAGACGCGGGCGCAACGGGTTGCGCGCAACTCATAGCCACGGACGAGTCGATCATCACCAGTCTTCCTGAACTGAGTGACCCATCGACGCATCATCACGGCTCGACCCTCCGACGAACTACAAACTACCGACTACAAACTACAAACTCCCCCGCCACCCACGTCTCCGTCACAGACAGCGCATCGTCCAGCAGCACGAAGTCCGCGGCGGCGCCTGATGCCAGCACGCCGTACGTGTCGCCGAGGCCGAGCGCGCGCGCGGCGTTCGTCGATGCCATCGCGACGGCGTCGTGCAGCGCGACGTCCATGTGCAAGACGGCATTGCGCACGGTCTGGTCGAGCGTGATCACGCCGCCGATGATCGTGCCGTCGGAGACACGCACGGCTTTGCCGCCGTCGACGCGGATCGCCTGGCCCTCCCACTCGCCCGCGCCGTCCGGCGTGCCGGCCATCGGCATGCCGTCTGTGATCAGCACGATGCGCTCGCAGCCTTTCGCGCGGACCAGCACGCGCGCCGCCGCGTAGTCGACGTGCGCGCCATCGCCGATCAGCTCCGCCGTCAGCGCGTCCGACGTCATCACCGCGCCCAGCACGCCCGGGTCGCGATGCCCGAACGGGCGCATGGCGTTGAAGCAGTGCGTGACGTGCGTCGCGCCGAGGTCGATCGCCCGCATCGCCTCGTCGTACGTCGCGTCGGTGTGGCCGATGGCGGCGACGGCGCCCGACGCGACGACTGCGCGGACCAGATCATCCGCGCCGGGCAGCTCGGGAGCGAGCGTCACCTGCCGGATCGTCCCGCCCGACGCCTCGAACAGCTCGCGATACTCATCCGCGCTCGCCGCCCGTAGCCACGGCGGCGGGAACGCCCCTTTCCGCACCGGATTGATGTACGGCCCCTCGAGATGGAACCCCAAAACACGTGCGGCGCCACCGAAAGATCCCCCCTCTCCGCCGGGCGGAGAGGGGGTTAGGGGGTGAGGTCCACGTGGGGCCAGCGGGCGAGGTTCCACGACCGGCGCAATCGCGCGCAGCCGCCGCGTGATCTCCGCGTGGTCGCGCCCGCAGGTGCTGACGAGGAACGACGTGATGCCGCGCGTCGCGATCCAGCGCGCGTAGCCGCGCACCTGCTCGATGTCGTCGGTCATCAGGTCGAAGCCGCCGCCGCCATGCACGTGAATGTCGATCAGGCCGGGGGCGAGGTAGCGGCCGCCGCAGTCGACGAGCTCGTAGTCGTCCGGCGGTATGGCCGCCGCGCCGGTGTGCACGCTCGTGATGCACTCGCCATCGACCAGCAGCGTGCCAGTCACGATGCCGCCGGGCAGCACCAGGCGGGCGTTGGTGAATGCTCGTTTCGCCATAGAGGACGCCCTCACGTTCGCTGCGGCCGCGCGTTGCTACAACCTACCACCCGCAAGGTGGATGCGGGCGCGGCTCGTCGTGCCGCTCGTACGCCGGACCGGGGTAGAAGCTTCCATGAAGCGCGCCGTTTGCGCACACTGTCGGGGCAGCCGATCAAGCGGCGCAGGAAGCAGGGAGGTGGCCAGATGGCGATCAAGACCGCATCCGTCGAGTTTCCCGCAAACGGGATGAAGGGCACGGGGCATCTCGCCCAGCCGGACGATGGCGCCGCGCATCCCGCGGTGATCGTCATCCAGGAGTGGTGGGGGTTGGACGGGCACATCAAGAGCATCGCCGACCGATTCGCGGGCGAGGGGTTCGTCGCGCTGGCGCCGGACCTCTACCACGGCGCGTTCGCCACGGAGCCGGACGAGGCGCGCAAGCTCGTGATGAACATGAACCGCGAACAGGCGATCAAGGATCTGCTGGGCGCCGTGACGTACCTGCAATCGCTGCCGGCGGTGGCGCCGAAGAAGGTCGGCTGCATCGGCTTCTGCATGGGCGGCAGCATGACGCTCGCGCTGGCGGCCGCGACGCCCGATGTCGCCGCCGCGGCGCCGTTCTACGCCGGCTTCCAGCCGCCAGCCGAAGAGATCGCGAAGATCGAAGCCGAGATGTTCTGCGCGTTCGGCGCGGATGACGCGGGCATCTCGCTTGAGAACGTGCGGAAGTTCGAGGGCGTGCTGAAGAGCAGCAGTCGAAACGCCGTGGTAAAGGTGTACGACGGCGCTCCGCACTCGTTCTTCAACGACACGCGCGACAGCTACCGCCCGGACGCCGCGAAGGATGCGTGGGAGCGCTCGCTCGCGCTCTTCCAGCGCGTGCTGAAGTAGGGCCCATGCCGAACGAGTGGGACGCGCGGCCGCCTGACGACGATGAGGAAGAGATCGGGCCAGATCACCCCGACTACGATCTCTCCGAGGCGCACGGCTATGGGTGGGAGCCGGCGCGCGAGCACTGGCCCGTACCGCCGTGGTTGCTCGTCGCAGTGTCGTTGCTCGTGGTGGTGGGGCTGGTGCTGCCGAGCATCCTCTTCCTGCTGAGGAACAGCTAGCGGTAGGCGCATCGTCCTCGGACGAACTCCCCTTCCCGCGCCGGGAAGGTCGAAGACTCGCCGCGGAGAGGGCTGGGGGTTAGGTCGTGGCGGGGGATGGCGAGGCTGCTTAGTACGCCTCGACGGCGTGCCGGGCCGCCGACGACACCAGCCACTCTTCGCGCTGCGTCAGGTCGGCGCCGCGCGGTTTCGGGTGAGCGACGGCGAAGTCGGCCGGAATCTCGACATCGTCGGCCGCGTCGAGCGCCGCGTCAACCTCAACGGTCGCTTCGTGGCACATCTGGCCGATCGGCGGCGCGATCAGCGCGGTAAGTGCGCCGGACACGCTGGCCGCCGCGGCGTCGGCGAGCGTGCTCGCCGCGGTGTCGGTCAGCTGCGGGCTGGCGAGCCCAAACGGGTCGAGAAAGAGTCGCCACTGCTGTCGAAAGAACTGCGCCCAGAGATCGGCGTTGTTGGCGGTTGCGTCGCGCGCATCCATGCTTGCGCCTCCCGTCATGGTTTCAGAACTGCTGCTGGATTCAGGGATCTGACGTTATGTCGCCTTGCTTCAGGGGTTGGGAACCCGCGCCCTCATGGCGATCCGCTCTCTGGAGCATCATACACCTAGGGTGAAGTGCAGATCATGGGTAAAGCCGGGATTCCTGTTACGGACTGATGAAAACGTAGCGCGTTACGTCGTGGCGCCGCTCGCACCGAGCGCCGACTGCGCTTCGCCCAGATCGATGCGCCCGTCGTAGAGGGCGGTCCCGACGATCGCCCCCTCGAGATCGTATGGCGCGAGCGCCACCAGGTCGTCGCCGGACGTGACGCCACCGGAGTAGATGAGCGTGGACTCGGCGCTCGATCCGCGCACGAGGTCGACGACCTGCTTGAAGCCGGCGGCGTCGAGGTGCTCGAGCATGCCGTCGCGCGCCGTATCGGTGTAGATGAAGTGGCAGGCGCCGCGCGAAGTCAGGTCGCGGATGATCTCTTCGACGGTGGCTTCGCTCGTCTCGAGCCATCCCTTGACCGCCGCCTTGCCGCCGCGCGCATCGATGGCGATGGCGATCTTCTCGCCATGCTTGATCAGCGCCTTCTCGACGACCTCCGGCTGCTCGATCGCCAGCGTGCCGATGACGACGCGCTGCGCGCCCGAATCGATCCAGCGATGAATGGCGATGTGGTCGCGCACACCGCCGGCCACCTGCACAGGCACGCCCGCCTGCCGGACGATGCGCGCGACGATCGCTTCGTTGCCGGGGCCACCGTCGCGGGCGGCGTCGAGGTCGACGACGTGAAGGCGGCGCGCGCCCTGCGACACCCAGTGCTGGGCCATCGCGACTGGGTCGACGCCGTACACCGTCTCGCGCGCATAATCGCCCTGCTTGAGCTGGACGCACTTGCCGCCACGAATGTCGATCGCCGGAATGATCTCCATGCGCGGATGATAGCGGAAGCGGGCGACGTGGGGCGACGCGAACCGCAGACCTCTCGGAGCGTGGTCGCCGTCACGGATGGGGACGGACCTGAAGGTGCGTCCCTACGGCCGCGTCACGGCCTGGTAGTCCCGGCGAAGGCGGACCTGTGAGATCCCGCTCCCCGTCTCTCGCTTCCCGCGTCCTAGCGCCCCGCGGGCGCCCCCACCTGCGCCAGGAAGTTCGCGTACATCCGCAGCCCCATTTCGCTGGACTTCTCCGGGTGGAACTGGGTGGCGACGATGTTGTCGCGCGCCAGCACCGACGCGAAGGTGACGCCGTACTCCGTCTCGCCGATCACGACGTCATCGTCGTCCGGCTGCGGGTAGTAGCTGTGGACGAAGTAGAAGTAGCTGTCGTCCGGGATGCCCTCGAAGATCGGGTGCGCGACGCGCTGGCGGACGGTGTTCCAGCCCATGTGCGGCACCTTCTGCCCCGGCGGCAGCTTCTTCACGCGGCCCGGGATGACGTCGAGGCACGGGTGCTCGCCGCCCTCCTCGCTGATGGTCAGCAGCGCCTGCTGCCCCATGCAGACGCCGAAGAAGGGGCGCCCCGACGCGATATACGCGCGCACCGGCTCCACCATCTTGTGCTCGCGCAGGTTGCGCATCGTGTCCGCGGCGGCGCCGACGCCGGGCAGGATCAGCGCGTCAGCCGTCGCGACCTCGACGGGGTCCGACGTGACGGTCGGCTCGTGGCCGACGTGCGCGACGGCGCGCGCAACGCTGCGCAGGTTCCCGGCGCCATAGTCGACGACGACGATCTTCGGTGGCATGACGGCAGTCTAACGGATCGAGGATGAGCCATCAGGCGCCAGCGATTACAATTGTGGGTAGTGGGTCGGTTTGAGTCGAAAAAAGAAACGCCCGCCTTCAAGCGGACGTTGCCTCAATGCGCCAGATGGCTCGGAACACTTGTGGAATCTTTAGCAATGATCCCACCCCCCGTTTCCGAGGGGCCGCCCTGTTCTTCTCTGGCGCACGCGCAGGATAGTGCATCTGATATCAATCTGTCAATCGAACAGCCTGGCGATTCCTTCGAAGCTCCAACAACCAAACTGACCCACTATGCTCCGCATCGCGAAGGTGGAGGAGCTCGCGCCCGCGCGCCACACGGTGCTCGGATGGCGCGTGGCGGACATCCGCGCCGCCGCCGCCGCGCTCGCGGCTCGCGGCGTCGTGTTCGAGCGCTACGACGGCATGGCGCAGGACGATCTCGGCGTCTGGAACGCGCCCGGCGGCGCGAAGGTCGCGTGGTTCAAGGACCCGGACGGCAACACGCTGTCGCTGACGCAGTTCGAGCCGTAACCGCCGGGGCGCCGGAGCCGACTCAGGTTCTTGGTTCCAGTTTCTGGGGCACGTAGCGTGGACTTCAGTCCGCGCGGGTCAGCGTTACGGCGATCGCGCGGACTGAAGTCCGCGCTACGGTGGCGTCTCCTCCCTCTTTCCAGCCTATCTCCTTCGTGTTCTTCGTGCTCTTCGTGGATCGTCCTCCCCACCGTATACTCGTTTCGATGTCACGGAAGCAGACCGACGACACGCGCGACTACCAGCAGGCGAAACTCCGCGTCGAGGAGCTGCGCTCGCAGATCGCCTACCACGAGCACCGCTACTTCGTGCTCGACGAGCCGGAGATCTCCGACGCCGACTTCGACGCGTTGATGGTCGAGCTGCGGGCGATCGAGGCAAGGCACCCGGAGCTGATCTCGCCCGACTCGCCGACGCAGCGTGTCGGCGGGGCCCCGGTCGAGTCGTTCGGTATCGTCGAGCACCGCGTACCGCTGCTGTCGCTGAACAACGCGTTCGACGCCGATGGCCTGCGCGCCTGGCACAAGCGCGCGTCGAACATCATCGAGCGCAGCGACTTCGCGATGGTGTGTGAGCCGAAGATCGACGGCCTGGCCTGCGCGCTCGTCTACGAGGACGGCCGCCTGCTCACCGCCGCCACGCGCGGCGATGGCACACGCGGCGAGAACATCACGCAGAACGTCCGCACCATCCGCTCGATCCCGCAGCGCGTCACCGGCGCTGGCGTTCCGGCGCGATTCGAGGTGCGCGGCGAGATCTACATGACAAAGAGCGGGTTCGAGAAGCTGAATGAAGAACGCGGCGCGGCCGGATTGCCGCTCTTCGCCAGCCCGCGCAACTCGGCCGCCGGCTCTGTCCGCCAGCTCGACCCGAAGATCACCGCCGCACGCCCGCTCGATGCGTTCTGGTACCAGCTCGGCTGGCAGGAGGGCGGCCGCGAGCCGAAGACGCACTGGGATGTCCTGCAGTGGCTGAAGACGCTCGGCTTTCGCGTCAACCCCAACATCCAGCGCTTCGGCACGCTCGACGAGGTCGCCGCGTTCGCCGAGAGCTGGATCGACAAACGCGATTCGCTCGACTACGAGATCGACGGCATCGTCATCAAGGTCGACGAGTTGGCGGTGCAGCGCCAGATGGGCGCGGTCGGCCGGGAGCCGCGCTGGGCGATCGCCTACAAGTTTCCGCCGACGCAGGCGACGACGAAGCTGCTCGCCATCCAGGTAAACGTCGGGCGCACGGGCACGCTCAACCCGTTCGCGGTGCTCGAACCGGTGCGCATCGGCGGCGCGACGGTGAAGCTGGCGACGCTGCACAACGAGGCGGTGATCCGGCTGAAGGACGTGCGCGTCGGCGACACCGTCATCGTGCAGCGCGCGGGAGACGTGATCCCGCAGGTCGTCGGGCCGGTGTTGAGTAAGCGCACGGGCAAGGAAAAGATCTTCCACATGCCGAAGAAATGCCCCGTCTGCCGCACGCCCGTCGTGCGCGGCGAGGGCGAGGCGGCCGTCCGCTGCCCGAACCGCCAGTGCCCGGCGCAGCGCTTCCGCCTCCTCGAACACTTCGTCAGCCGCGGCGCGATGGATATCGACGGCCTCGGCGAGTCGATCGTGTACGTGCTGATGGAACGGGGCTTCATCCAGGATGGCGGCGACCTCTACCGGCTGCACGAGCGCCGCGCCGATCTGCTCGAGATCGACCGTTTCGGCGAGAAGAGCGTCGACCGCTTGCTGGCGTCGATCGAGGCGAGCAAAGAGCGGCCGCTCGCGCGGGTGATCGTTGCGCTCGGCATCCGCCACGTCGGCGGCGAAGTCGCGTCGGTGCTCGCCACGCATTTCGGCGGCATCGACGCGCTGATCGACGCGACGCCGGATCAGATCGTCGAGATCCCCGGTGTGGGCAGCGTGATCGCCGAGAGCGTCGTTGAGTTCTTCGCGGACGCCGACAACCGATCGCTGGTCGAGAAGCTGCGCGCGGCGGGCGTGAACCTCCGCGCGGAGCAAGGCGCGGCGCGCGACGGACGGCTCAGCGGCCTGACATTCGTTGTGACAGGACGCCTGGAGCGTCTCGGGCGCGACGCCGCGGAGTCCCTGATCAAGCAGCACGGCGGCGCCGTCGCGAGCAGCGTGTCGAAGAAGACCGACTATCTCGTCGTGGGCGCGGAGGCCGGCAGCAAGCTCGCGAAGGCGGAGAAGCTCGGGACGGCGTTGCTGGACGAAGGAGCATTTCTCACGCTGCTGGGCGAGCGGGGTGTGGAGGTACCGTGAATGGCGAGCGACCTGCGGCACTCCAACAGAACCTAACCCCCGGAGCGGAAGGGGAGACCGGCACTCTGTGAGACGGCAACGCGGGCTGAGAGCCGGCGCCACGAACGGAGCCGCCCTTCCGCATCAGCGGATGAGCGGAGCCTACGCGGCGCTGGCGTCCGGGTTTTGCGGTAGCGCTACGTGATCGTCGGCGTAATGCGTCGCGCGCTCGTAGTGCGCGGGCTTGCTTCGGAGTTCCAGGCGCACCGACATCATGTGCGTAAACGCGTAGACCACGGCCGGGTCGAACTGCGTCCCACTACCCATCGCGACTTCGGCCATCGCTTGCTCGTGCGTCATGGCGTCGCGATACGGGCGGTTCGACGTCATCGCGTCGTACGCGTCGATGACGGAGAAGATGCGCGCGTCGAGCGGGATCTTGTCGCGCGAGAGGCCGAAGGGATATCCACCGCCGTCGAAGCGCTCGTGGTGGTAGAGAAGGATGGGCGTCGCGCCTTCCAGAAATCCCACCTTCGACACCATCATGCCGGCCAGCAGCGGATGCTTCCGCATCGCCTCCCACTCCATATCGTTCAGCGCAGCCGGCTTCTTGAGTACGGCGTCGGGTACTCCGATCTTCCCAACATCGTGCAGCAAGGCGCCACGCTCCATATCGACGATCATCGCATCGGCGACGCCCATCTGATGCGCCAACTGCACCGTCATCCTGGCGACGCGCTCGCAGTGGCCCTCGGTGACTTCGTCCTTGGCATCAAGCGCCGCCATCATCGCCTTGAGCGTCGAGTCGTAGCTCAACTCGACCTCCTTGGCGTACGCACGGACCTTGGCAAACAGGAGCGATTGCTCGATCGCCACGGCGCCCTGTGCCGCGAGATCCACCGCCTGGCGGACATCGATGGGCGTGAACGCGCTTCGGCGCGCGGCCGGCACGCGCACGGCCGCCACGACCCCGACGACGCGGTCGCGGAGCGACATCGGCACGATCAGCACGTTGACCTGCCCGTACTTCTCCAGATCGGATCCGAAGAACTGCGCATATGACTTGGCGGCCAGGCCGCTGACGATCGTCGTGTTCGTGATGACCGCGCGGCGCAGGAACCACTCCTCAATGGAGCGCTGCTGGTGGGCGATGGTGTCGGTGGTCCGATCGAGCGTGGCGCGCAGAATGAGGTCTCCCGTTTCGGGCTCGAAGAGCGCGACCAGGCTGTAGTCCGCTCGCGCGACGGTCGCCACCTCCCGAGATAGCTGCGTCACGACGTCGTGGAGATCCAGTGAGGAGCGCAGGTCTTCGCCCGAGACAAACAGCCGCGCCAACCGCCGATGCTCGGACGCGACCTTGCGCGTCGCAAACCAGAAGCCGATCTGCATGACGATACACAAGGTCACGTACGCGATCGCCACCACGACGATCGTCCCCTGCTGCGACGCTGCGATCCGTGCGTCGAGGGCGCGCGCGTCCTGGGCGATCTCGAGCACGTAGCCACCGGCAAGCGTGTATGTCGAGAGGCCGGCTGTTCCGTCGCCGGCGATCGCTCGCCGCGCGGCCGCACCGTTGGCGGCGAGCGGCGGAGGGCTCGCCGTGCCGGCGAGAGCGCCGGCCTCGTAAGCGACCTGCCCGCTCGGCGTCCAGAGCCGGATGCCCCGCAGTTCCGTCGACAGGAGAGGGCCGGTCAGTGCGTCGAGTTGTTCGCGCGCTCCGGGCGTCAGAGGCACGCCGCTGGAGGCAGGGCGCATGGACGCGATCGCCTGGCGGACGGGCGTGCCGATGAGCCGGTCGGCCTCTCGGGCGGCGCTATCCTGCTCGGCGTTGCGATGCATCTGGTAGCCGGCGGCGCCCGCCAGACCAGCGATCAGGGTCGCGGCCAGCACGCTGATCGCAGCGAAGCGCAAGGCGATATGCGAAGTCGAGCCGCCCAATCGAACCTCTCTCCCCCCACCAGCCGGGTTCAAGGGAAATATCGGTCGAAACCCCTACGGGCTGCAGGTGTCCAGGGGTGTTCTCCGCGCATGGCGAGGATTCCGCGGATGCGGCCGTCCGGCCCGGCGAAGCTGGGACCATGGCTGCTATGATGGCAGGGTGAATCCAAAGCTCGATGATCTGCGCCGCATCATCGGAGACATGGGGTCTGCCGTCGTCGCCTTCTCGGCGGGAGTCGACAGCACCTTTGTGGCCGCCGTCGCCGCCGACGTACTGGGCGAAGGCGCCGTCGCCGTGACCGGGGTGTCCCCTTCGATCCCGGCGTCGGAAGTCGAAGAGGCGAAGGCGCTGGCCAGCCAGATCGGCATCCGGCACATCCTGCTCGACACCTCGGAGATGGACCGCCCCGGTTATGTCGAGAACTCGCCGCAGCGCTGCTACCACTGCAAGACGGAGCTGTACTCGCTGCTGGAAGGGATGGCGGAGCGCGACGGCATCGCGTACGTCCTGGACGGATGCAATATGGACGACCTGGGCGACCACCGCCCGGGCCGCGTCGCGGCATCGGAGCATCGGGTGCGCAGCCCGCTGATCGAAGCGGGGCTGACGAAGGACGAGATCCGCGAACTGTCGCGGGAGCGCGGGCTGCCGACGTGGGATAAGCCGGCGATGGCCTGTCTGTCCTCACGCATCCCGTACGGCACACCGGTCACGGTCGAGGCGCTCGACCAAGTTGGCGCGGCGGAGGCGTTCTTGCGCGGACTCGGGCTGCGCCAGCTGCGCGTGCGCCACCACGGCGATATCGCGCGTATCGAGATCGAACTGACGGACATCGCGGTTGTCGTCGAGCATCGCCAGCGCATCGTGACGCGCCTCCGCAACCTCGGCTACACGCACGTGACGCTGGATCTCGCCGGGTTCCGCAGCGGCTCGATGAACGAAGGGCTGGCGGGGCGAACGCAAACATCAAACGGCCAACAACAACGTGGCGTAATCACGCTGTAGGCGCCGCGAACGGCGCGCGGGCTATACTGATACAATGGTTACGAAGCGATCAGTTACGAAGAAAGCCGCCCCAGCGAAGCGCCGCACGCTCAAGAAGCGCGCGTCGCTGGATCCTACACTGACCGCGGACATCATTGCCATCGGCCACCGCATCCCAAAGGAAGAACTCGCCAAGCTCCCTCGCGACGGGTCGACGCGTTTCGATGACTACTACATCGAGACACTGCGCTAAGCAGTGCACCGCATCTTCGCCGACACCTCGTACTACATCGCCCTACTGGACACGGAAGACGCCTACCACGCGTTGGCCCGCAGCGCCGGCGCTGAACTCGACTCAGACTACACGCGTTGGTTTACGACGCAGGCCATCGTGTTCGAACTGCTGGCCTTCTTCTCGCGCGGCGGGCCGGCATCGAGAGCGCGTGCCGCTGAACTCGTTGATCGGATCCGGAGCAGTCCTGCCGTTGAGGTCGTGGCGGCGTCCGGCGCGCTGTTCGAGGCCGCAATCAGCCTGTATCGCACCCGGTTGGACAAACGGTACAGCCTCGCTGACTGCCTGGCGATGGTGATCTGCCGCGAGCGCGGCGTCACGGAGGTCCTCAGCACCGACCGCGACTTCGAGGCCGAAGGCTTCACGATACTGCTGAAGCCTTAGCCAAGGTCGTACCGTCAATCCCGGCTCGCGCGCTACCACCGCCCCCAGTAGATCGGGTTGGTCATGGCGTGGACGACCTCGCCGCGGTCCGGGCGGCCGCGGAAGCCGCGCACTTCGCAGCGGAGATAGCCGTCGCCCTCGATACGCAACTCGAACTCGCCATCGTACTCCTCAACGTCGGGCGTGATCTCCTTCACGAGGCCGCGCTTGCCGAAGAAGCGCAGGTGCTTGCCATCGGGCCCGCGATAGTTGACGCGAAAGCGCACGAGCGTGCCGTCGGCCGCGGCGATGCGGTCGCCCTGTAGCGCCTCGAAGACGCCATCGCCGTCCGCGTCGGCGCGCAGCTCGATATACGGGCCGGTAGGCGCCTCGGAGATGAACACGCGGCCGCGCTCGACCGCGTCGAGCACCGCGCGCTGTGTCAGCGGCCCCTCGACGTACACCCACGTGCACGGCTCGCCGGGGCCGTTCGGCTGTGTCATCGTCGCCGGGGGCACGCAGTGCGAATCGCTGCCGCCGACGGCGATCATCCGCTCGCCGTGCTTGAGGTGCTCCTCCCAGCGCAGCAGCGCCGGTTCGTTGAACCAGCGCCACGGCGCATTCCACACCTCGACGGCCTGGTAGCCGCGCACCGCGTCATGCTTCCACGGGATCGGCGAATCCGGATGGTTGATCGAGAACATCGACCCACGCGCGTTGGCGTGCTCGACGAGCTGTCGCACGCGCTCGCTGTCGCTGCCGCGGAAGTCGATCCAGCCGTCGAGGCCCCAGACGTTCGCGTGCCCGCCGTACATCGTGATCTCTTCGCCGGGGATGAGCAGCGGCCCAGACGGGTGAGACGCGCGGTCGTTGAGACGCGCCAGTTCGTCCCAATGGCTGATCGTGTTGTGATCCGTCAACGCAAAGTAATCGAGGCCGATGCGCCGCGTGTATTCGACGATCTCCTCGACCGTGTTCTGCCCATCCGAGTGCTCGCTGTGCGCGTGCAGGTCGCCGCGATACCAGCGACCAGCGCCGCTCTCGGCGCCGGCGACAGGTTGCGAGACGGGCATCCCCGGCACAGGCACGCTGTCGACCTGCTCCCCTTCGGCCGCCGGATCGATCTCCATCTCGATATTCACCCGATACCGCACCGACGCGTCATCGATCTTCGACAGCCCGAACATGAGCGTCCACGCGCCCGGCTGCAGCGGCCCGCGCAGGTAGCCAGGCGTCGCGGCGTCGCGGGCGATGTAGAACGCCGATCGCGCGCCGCCACTCCAGCCGCGAAAGCCACCCGTCAGGAAATCGGCGCCGCGGGTGTCGAAGACGCCGATATCGATGTTGTTGCCGTCGTTGAACTCCTGTGCTCCGACGACCTGGTTGTCGTAGTGGTAGTTCACCTCGATCCGCCGCGCGCCCGCCGGGACCTCGAACGGCAGGTAGGCGTACTCCAGGCGCGCGTCCGCCGGCGTCACGACGCCATCAAGCCGGATCTTGTGCCGCATCTCGCTGCTCCGCGCGCTACACCGCTACCCGTGCGCCAGTATGCGCGCCGCCCACCCGACAGACAACGCCGCCTTCTAACATCCAACATCCAACATCTAACCTCTCCTACCCTCCGCGCCCTCCGCGCCTCCGCGGTGAGTTCAATCTGCTACGCTGAGCAGCGGTGGGTACGGGGCAGCCGGAGGCGCCCCATGATTGTCGCCGTCCTTGTCCTGCTCGCGCTGGTATTGCTCGGCGCGATGCTTGTCGTCTGGTACGACGGGCGCGAGTCACGCCACGCGCTGCAGTCGCAGCTGCAGGCGCTCGACGCCCGGCTCAGCGCCGGCGTCAGCGGCGTCCAGCAATCGCTCGCCTCGTCGCTCACCGGCACAAGCGAGACGATGCGCAACGTCGACCAGCAGCTCGGACGGCTCTCGGAATCCACGCGCCAGATGCTCGAGGTCGGCCGCGATATCTCTGGCCTCCAGCAGATGCTGCGCGCACCGAAGCCTCGCGGCCAGTTCGGTGAATTGCTCCTCGAACGTCTGCTCGCCGACATGCTGCCGGCAGAGAACTTCGTCCTCCAGCACCGTTTTCGCAACGGCACGATAGTCGATGCGGCAGTGTGGATCGGCGACGGCATGGTGCCGATCGATTCGAAGTTCCCCGACGCCGCATTCCGCCGCATCATCGATGCCGGCACGGACGCCGCGCGCGCCGCCGCCCGCCGCGACTTCGCGCGTGACGTGCGCGGCCACATCGACGCCGTCTCGAAGTACATCCTTCCCGACGAAGACACGTTCGGTTTCGCGCTGATGTACATCCCCGCTGAAAACGTCTACTACGAATCGATGATCCGCGACGAGGCCGGTGATTTGCAGGCATACGCGCAGAGCAAGCGCGTGATCGCCTGCTCTCCGAACACCTTTTTCGCTTATCTCCAGGCGCTCGTGCTGGGACTGAAGGGCTTGCGTGTCGAGGAGCGGTCGCGCGAGATCGTCGGCCACCTCGAACGGCTCAACGACGACTTCGCGCGTTTCCGCCGCGAGTTCGACACGCTTGGCGCCCACATCACGCACGCAAAAACAAAGTACGACGACCTCGACCGCGGCGCGATCAAGTTCGCCGACCGCTTAGCCCGCCCCCTGGAGCACGACTGGTCGCCCGCGCCGCCCACCCCGATCGAAGAAGGCGAACCCGCCCGCCTCATCCCCTAACGAGCGATCAGCGATCAGCGATCAGCAATCGACAAAGTACCCGCAGAGCTTCAGCTCCGCCAAATCGCCGCATCAGCAACAACCCCCCGTCACCCAACGCAAGGTGCGTCCGCCCTCAACCTGATCCCCCGCGCCCCTCCGCGCCTCCGAGGTGAATACCGAAACCGTACCTGCGGAGCTTCAGCTCCGCCGAATCCCCCGAGCGGCGAACAGGGCTCGCAACGCAACTCCAATCCTGTCTTACACCAGCCAGATCCTCCGCGATCTTCGCGTCTTCGCGGTGAACCCCAACCAGATCCTTCGCGCTCTTCGCGCCTTCGCGGTGAATTCAAAACGCCCCGTCACCCGACCCAACGTGCGTCCGCCCTAAACCTCAACCTGATCCTCCGCGCTCTCCGCGCCTTCGTGGTGAGGTCGAACGCTACACTGTCGGCGAAGGATCCGCATGAACGACGCCGAAGAACTCCTGCGCGCCGCCCTTCTCAAAGTGCCCGCCGGCCTCGCCGAGCACGTTGTGCGCGTCGTCGATGAGGCGGTGAGGCTTGCCGGCATCCACGACATCGACAAGCAGGCGGTCCGGATCGCCGCGCTTGGCCACGATCTCCTGCGGGCGCTGAACAACGAGCGCCTGCTGGGCATCGCCGCGGACCAGTCGTATCCCGCGGATGCGGTGGACCGGATGGAGCCGATCCTGCTGCACGGGCCGCTCGCTGTCGCCATCCTGCGCGAGCAGTACAAGGTGCTCGACGCGGACATCCTCGGCGCCGTCGCGTACCACACGACCGCCCACGCCGGCATGACGCCTCTGCAAAAGCTGATCTTCCTCGCCGACAAGATCGAGCCGTGGAAGCGCGCCCGTGACGACGCGATGGACCGCGTCGCCGAACTGGCGGATACGGATCTCGACGCCGCGATGCTGGTCTACCTCAACCACATGGTCGAACAGGCGGTAGAAGCCGGCTGGCCCCTCCACCCCAACACCGTAGCCGCACGCAACGAACTCCTCGCCCGTAAGCGCGAAGGCGCGAGCAATCGCACCAATGCCGAGCGCATCGATCGCTAGACTGTGCAAATTCCGCAGACGCGATCGCCCGCCTCCCTCTCCGCCGGGCGGAGAGGGTCGGGGTGAGGTTCCCGAATGAGTCAGCTACGCCAATCCCACTACGGTGGTCTCGATCCGATCTCGAGTCGCCGCATACAAGGAGACAGGCCGGAGGTGAGGTCCCGGCTAGCACCAAGCGCCCGCCGGCTGATGCTAACCGCTAACAGCTACGCTCCGTCTTCTCGCAGCCATGCGGCCGCTTCCTTCGCGTGATACGTGATGATGATGTCCGCCCCCGCGCGCTTAATCGATGTCAGGATCTCCAGCGTCGCGCGCTGGCCGTCGATCCAGCCGTTGGCGGCGGCGGCCTTCACCATCGCGTATTCGCCGCTGACGTTGTACGCCGCCAGCGGCAGGTCGAACTGCTGGCGCGCTTTCGAGAGCACGTCGAGGTATGAGAGGGCAGGCTTCACCATGACGATGTCGGCGCCCTCCGCGATGTCGTCTTCGATCTCGAGCAGCGCTTCGCGCGCGTTCGGCGGATCCATCTGGTAGCCGCGGCGGTCGCCGAACTGCGGCGCGCTGCCGGCAGCGACGCGAAACGGCCCGTAGAACGCCGATGCGTACTTCGCGCTGTACGCCATGATCGGCGTCTGCACGAACCCCTCGTCATCCAGCGCCTCGCGGATCGCGCCAACGCGTCCGTCCATCATGTCGGACGGCGCGACGATATCGGCGCCGGCACGCGCATGCGATAGCGCCGTGCGCGCGAGCAGTTCCACCGACGCGTCGTTGTCCACCTCACCATCGACGATCAGCCCGCAGTGACCGTGGTCGGTGTACTCGCAGAGACAGACGTCGGTGATGACGACGAGATCCGGCGCGGTGTCCTTGAACGCGCGCACGGCGTCCTGCACGATGCCGGCGTCGTCGTACGCCTCTGAGCCACGCGCGTCCTTCGACGCCGGCAGGCCGAACAGCAGCACCGCACCGACGCCGAGCGCCTTCAGCTCAGAAGCTTCGCGCGAGATCTGGTCGAGCGAGATCTGGTACTGGCCCGGCATCGACGTGATCTCGTCGCGCACGCCACGCCCGTGCGTGACGAACAGCGGGTACACGAAGTCGGCCGCCGAAAGCCGCGTCTCTTGCACCAGGCGCCGCACCCCCGCCGACTGCCGCAACCGCCGGTGCCGCGCGAACTCGCCGCGAGTCGTGAGATCTAGCATGAGGACAGTGTAGATCGCGGGCCGGGCAGCCGGGCTTGACGGCGTATACTTGGGCGGAGGTGTGTGCGTGTCACTCGTACCCGATGAGCCTACCTCAGCATCGACTGTAGCCGACTGGATCCGCACACAGACGCGGGCGCACGACCGCTACGCCGCCGTCTTCGACGCGTCCGAGCAACACCGCATCGAGCACGGCGCCGATTGCGACGTCTACCCGACCAGCAGCGGGCCGTTGCTGGGTGCGATCGCAGCCGCCGCGGGCGCGCACCGTATTCTCGAGGTCGGCTGCGGCCTCGGATACAGCACACTCTGGCTGGCCGATGGCGCCGGGCCCGACGGCACGGTCGAAACCTGCGAGAAGAGCCCGGCGCACGCCGAGATCGCCCGCCGGCACTTCGATGCGAACGACGCCGGCTCTCGCATCGTCATCCACGCCGGACGCGCGCTGGACATGCTGGCAGGCCTCCATGACCCATACGACTTGATCTTCGCCGACGGCGATCCGGACGAGTATCTCGCCGACTTCGATCACTTCCTGCGATTGCTGAGGCCGGGGGGCACGCTTGTCACGTCGAATCTGTTTCTGGGGGTCTATCTGCCCGACGCGCCCTGGCTGGCGGATGCGGCCGAGTACCGTGCGCGCATCCTCGATGATCCGCGGCTGCGGACAGTGTTCCTGCCGGACGGGAAAGCGCTGAGCGTCCGGACCATGTGACGTTGTTGCGCAGGCGGACGGGTCTCAAGACCTGTCCCTACGATTGTGGCGGGGTAAACTGCTCGACGAGCGCGGCGACCAGTCCGTCGATCGAGTACTCCTCCGCCGTCACGCCGACCTCCAAGCCTGCGTCACGCACCGCTTGCGCCGTGATCGGGCCGATCGCCGCGATCGTCGTCGCGCGCAGCGGCGCGGTATCGCCGCCCAGCATCTCGACGAGATTGCGGACGGACGACGAGCTGGCGAATGTCGCGATGTCGATCTCGCCCGCGCGCAACCGGCGCAGCCCCTCAGCGTCCGGGCTGGCCGGCACATCTGAGCGATACAGCGTCAGCTCATCGACGCGCGCGCCCATCGCCTCTAGTCCGTCAACGATCTGTGGCCGCGCGCCTTCCGCTCGCGGCAGCAGCACACGCTGGCCGCGCATCACGCGCGACGAGAACGCATCGAGTAGTCCCTCCGCCACGAACCGCTGCGGAACAATGTCCGCCCGAAGCCGACTCTGGGCCAGAGGCTGCCTCGTGCCCGATCCCATCGCGGCGATCTGCGTCCTTCCAAAGGCACGCACATCCAGGCCTGCCTCACGCAGATGCCGCATGAACTCGTCAACGGCGTTGGGGCTGCTGAAGATCACCCATCCGTAACCGGCTGTCCGCAGATCTTCGATCGCCGACGCGACCGCGCGCGCATCGAACGATGGCGTCAATTCGATCGTCGGCAGCTCGATGGGCTCCGCGCCGTGGGCCTGCAGTTCAGTTGACAGTGCAGACGCCTGATCGCGCGTGCGCGTGACCAGCACGCGCTTGCCGAACAGCGGGCGCATGTCGAACCAGCGCAAGCCGTCTCGCAGCCGCACGACTTCGCCGACGACGGTAACCGCCGGCGCGCCGATGCCCGCATCGCGCACCGCCGCGGCGATGGTCTCGAGCGTGCCGGAGACGACGCGCTGGCGCGGCAGCGTCCCCCACTCGATGACGGCCACCGGCGTCGATGCAGCGCGCCCGTGCTCGATCAGCCGCGCGACGATCTGGGGCAAGCGCTCGAGGCCCATCAGGAACAGCAGCGTATCAACACCGGTGGCGAGCCGCGGCCAATCGATGCTCGACGCGTCCTTCGCCGGATCCTCGTGCGCGGTGACGACGGCGAACGATGACGCGAGCGCGCGATGTGTCACCGGTATGCCCGCATACGCCGGAGCGGCGATGGCGGACGTGACGCCGGGGATGATCTCGAACGGAACGCCGGCCGCCGCAAGCGCCTCCGCCTCCTCGCCGCCGCGGCCGAACACGAACGGGTCGCCGCCCTTCAAGCGCACGACGCGCTTGCCCGCGAGGCCATGCTCCACGAGCAGCGCATTGATCTGATCCTGCGTCAGCGCGTGGCGGTCGGGCTCCTTGCCCGCATAGATGCGTTCAGCATCGGCGCGCGCATGCGCCAGCAGCGCCGGGTTGGCGAGCCGGTCGTACACGATGACATCCGCCTCGGCGAGTCGCGCCGCGCCACCGATCGTGATCAGCGACGGATCGCCGGGGCCGGCGCCGACGAGCGAGACGAGTGCTGGTCGGCGGAGGTCGGAGGTTGGAGGTTGGAAGCTGGTCATCGGTTGTCGGCGAGGGCGGGCGGCGGCGCCTGGAGGTCGTCGGCGAGCTGGCGCGCGAGGGCGAGCGCGTTGCGCACCGGACCCATGCGCTCGAGGGCGCGCACGCCGCCGGCGAGGCCCATGATCGCGCGGATGTGAATATCGGCGCCGAACAGCGTGGCAAACGCGCCGATCGGCATGCGGCACCCGGCGCCAAGGTGTTCGAGCAATGCGCGCTCCGCCGTGACGGCAATACGCGTCGGCTCGTGGTCGATGGCGCGCACGAGATCGACCGTTTCCGCGTCGTCGGCCCGCACCTCTACACCGAGGGCGCCCTGCCCCACCGCCGGGATCATCTCGTCGACGCTGAAGATGTGTGCCGCCTTCTCGGCGAGCATCAGGCGTTCGAGCCCGGCGAGCGCCAGCACAATCGCGTCGTACTCCGACGACTCTACCTTCGCCATGCGCGTCGGCACGTTGCCGCGTATGTCGGCGATCTCAAGATCCGGGCGCAGCGCTTTCAGTTGCACCGCGCGGCGGGCGCTGCCTGTGCCGACACGCGCGCCTCGCCGCAGCTGCGCCAGCGGCCGCGCGCCGCGCGTCACCAGCGCGTCTCGCACGTCGCCCCGTTCCGGCACGGCGCCGAGCACCAGCCCCTCCGGCAGAACGGGTGGCAGGTCCTTCAGCGAATGTACCGCGATGTCGATCTCGCTTGATAACAGGGCATCTTCGATCGCTTTCGTGAACACACCCAGCCCGCCGATCTGCGCCAGCGGCGCGTTGGACGTGTCGCCCTGCGTCACGATCTCGCGGAACTCCGTTCGGCACCCGGGATGCGCGGCCAGCAGCGCCGCCACGATGATGTCGACCTGCCGCAACGAGAGCTGGCTGCGGCGCGCGCCGATGACGAACGTGCGACTCATTCGGCGGGATCGCTTGCTGCATCGATGGCGTCGCGGGCGGGCGGCGCATCGTCCAGCCCGAACAGACCGCGTGCCGCCTGGACGTACCGATCGCCTTCAGACGGATCCTTCAGGCGCGTGATCGGAGTATGGAGCAACTTCTTGACGATCGCCGACGTCATCGCATCGACGCGCTTGCGGTCGGCCGCGTTCATGGTCGTCTTCGCCAGCGTCCGCTCCAGTTCGGCGATACGCACGGACTCCGCTTGCCGGCGCAGCGACGCGACCGTCGGCACAATCTCGAGCGAACGGAGCCAGTCCTGGAACTTCGCGACATCATCGGCGATGATCTTCTCCGCCTGCGCCACGGCGCCACGGCGGCGGCTCATGTTGCGCTCCGCGACTTCCTGCAGCTCGTCGATGTCGCAGAGATGCACGCCCGCCACCTGGTTGCACGACGGATCGATATCGCGCGGCACGGCGATATCAATGAGGAGCAGCGGGCGGGATGCGCGTGCGCTCATCGCGCATTCGACCATCGTCCGGTCGATGACGAAGGCAGGAGCGGCCGTCGAGGAGATCACGATATCGGCGGCGGCAATCGCGGCCTCACGGCCGTCGAACGCGATACGATCGGCGCCGAGGGTCGCCGCCAAATCGGCCGTGTGCTCCGGCGTGCGGCTCGTGACCAGCGTGTGCCCCACCCCGACGTTCGCCAGCGCCATTGCCGCGAGGCGCCCCGCTTCGCCTGCGCCGACGACCAGCACCGTGAGGCCGGAGAGATCGCCAAGTGTCTCGCGCGCGAGCGCAACGGCTGTCGAGCTGATCGAGACGGCGTGCCGTCCGATCTCCGTTTGCGCGCGCACCTTTCGCCCGACGCGGATGGCGGTGTGGAAGAGCCGCGAGATCGCCGGCATGTGCGTCCCCGCGGCCGTGGCCGACGTGAACGCGGCACGCACCTGCCCGAGGATCTCCGACTCGCCCACCACCATGGACTCGACGCCGGCGGATACGCGGAACAGATGCCGCGCGGCCTCGCTCCCGCTCAGCGCGAAGAATGGCGCGCCCTCCATCGCCACATCGCCTTTCAGCTCGCTGAGCAGCGCCACGATAGGCCGGGGGTCGCCGATGCCGCGGGCACTCGCGACGTATACTTCCGTCCGGTTGCAGGTCGATATCACCGCCGCACCCGCATATCGCTCGCCGAGGCGCGAGAGTAACGGCGGTAGCTCCTCCGGCGTGAAGGCGAAGTGTTCGCGTACCGCCACGGGCGCTGTCTTGTGCGAGATACCGATGACAGAGATCTGCATCGCTACGCGCTCCCGCCGACCGGCGTCAGCTCGATGCCCAGGCGTTCGATCAGCCGCGCGCGCGCCTGCCCGTAGCGCCGCTGCGCGAGCAGCACGCGGAGCTGACCATCGATGGCGTACTGCCAGGTGTCGTTCTCGACCTTGATGCCGTGCTTGCGCAACTCCTGCCGCACTTCGGAGAGCAGCTCGGCGAGCGCGGGCATATCGTCGGTGAGGTACGCGTCCAGTTCCTCGCGCAGGCGACGCGCGAGCGCCGGGCTCGTGCCGGAGGTCGATGCGGCCAGCGTGATCTTCCCCTTGCGCACGACGGCGGGCAGGATGAAGTCGCAGTTCACCGGATCGTCGGCGGCGTTCACCCACAGGCCGCGGCGCTTGCCCGCGGCCGCTACTTCGGCGTTGATCGCGCCATCGTCCGTGGCCACCATGATGAACTCGTAGCCGCCATCCAGGTCAGACTCTTCGTAGACGCGAGCAATGTGACGGATGCGCCCGGCGGCGGCGTGTTCACGCAGCTCGTCGATCAGGTCGGGGCTCACGAGCGTGACATCGGCCTCGGCCGCGAGCAGTCCGCGCACTTTCTCGGCGCCGACGTTGCCGCCGCCGATGACGATCACCGGCCGGCCCTTGAGTTCGACAAAGATCGGGTAGAGCGCCATCGTTCCCTCAGCTCCGCAACACGCGGCGCGCGCGTTCGCGCTCGCCGATATTCGATTCCCGCGGATCCAGTGTCGAGTCGGCGCTCACGTCAGGCTCCCGCTGGCGCGCGCTCGTACGCGCCGGCTATGCCGAGCAGCACTTCATCGGCGAGGGCCATGATTTGCTCGCACACGCCGGTCGCTTCGGCCGGCGCCGTGCCCTGCTTCGCCAGCGCCTGCTTCGCCGACTGGTCGAGACTGCGGCGGAAGAACGTGAACGCGTGCATCGCCTGCGACAACGACATGCCGGCGCCCTCGAGCGCTGCGCCATACTGCGCGCCGGTCGCCCGCGCCTCTTCGAGAAGGGATGTCTTGCGGCGGCGCTTGGCGACGTAGTCGGCGACGAGCGTCATCAGTCCGCGGCCGAGCACGCGCAGCCGTTCGCGCTGCGCGTCGTCGACGGTGGCGTACCAGTCGGCGTTCTGGCTGCTGTGGACCTGCCGGCGGATCCGCTTCGTCGCGAGGTCGCCGACGCCGTTGAGCGGCTGCTTCTTGCCGCGCCCGTCGACGATGCTGCGCACGTCGCTCTCGGCGAAGCGTCGATGGCCGCCCGGCGTGCGGAAGGTGCGCACCTGGCCCGCGTCGGCCCAGCGCCGCAGCGTCGATTCGTCGACGTTCAGCAGCCGGCAGGCCTGCCCCAATGTCAGCCAGCGATCCTGCGCCAGCAGGCCCGATGGCGGCAGTTCACGCTCCGCAGTCATGAAAAGCTCATCAAATCTACGCAATCGAAGATTCTGGTCGAACGATGCATAGATTCTAGCACGGCAGGCGGGACGAGCAACCATGCCCTTGACAGCGCTAGCAGGGTGCTGAAAAACGATCCTTGTTCTCGTGGCGCGGGCTTTCAGCCCGCGGTCGTAGCTTCAGTTCGCCGCTTCATATCGACGTTAAGACGCCATCCGGCGACTTTTTCAGCACCCTGCTAGTGTAGTGTTTCAGTTTTGATTCGGCGGTTGGAGGGGGCGCTGTCCCGATCAGGAATGGATAGACAACCGCACGGCCATTTTGGAGACACTACACTAGCGCTTGATAACGTAGCGCGCCCGATGGGCGATGGGTGTGTGCCCCCCTCGGGACAGCCGCCGCGGCGTGGGCTTGCTAACCTGCTCACATGCACGACGTTCTCGCGCGCAAGGCCCAGGCCGACATGACCATCGACCGCGCAGCACAGCAGCTGCGCTTGCTGTTGCAGGAGGCTGCGCGCGAACTCCGGCCGTTCCCACCGTTCCCGGGCGCCTTCTTCACCAACGCTATCGAAGTGAATCTCGAAGGCGTCGAGCGCGCCGATCTTGGCTGCATCGTCGTCGGCGAGGATGGCGAGCTATACGAGATGGAAGTGAAGATCGACTTCGGCGACGACGTGATCGATATGGTGCAGTCGCGCGACGAGACGCTGAAGAAGCTCGACGACCTGCACCCGCGCGACTACATCGTGCTGGCGTACAACGCGCTCACACAGGTCACCGAATGCCTGCTCGAATCGACCGCCGGGGGCGCGTGAGGGCCAGCGGCCGCGTGGCGGCGGCGCTCATCGGGCTTGTGGCCCTCAGCATCATATACGCGCCATGGGCGAGCGCGGCGACGCCTCCGGCGATCGTGTCGGCGACGGTCGATCCGGCGCGCGCCACCGTCGGCGACCGCATCACGCTGACGATCGTCGTCGATCACGATCCCGCGACGACCGTCGAGGGCGCGGGGTTCGCCGCCGATGCCGGCGCGTTCGAGATCGTCGCCGTCGCGCCAGCGCGCACAGAGGCGCATGGCGGGGCGTCGCGAACGACCATCTCGTACGTGCTTACGGCCTTCCGCACGGGTGACCTGACGCTCCCGCCGCAGTCGATCGCCTATCGCGGGCCGGACGGGAGTGGGACGCTCACGACGGATCCGCTGGCCGTGGCCATCGTGTCCGTCCTGGCTCCGGGCGACACAACCCTGCGGCCGCTCAAGCCGCAGATTAACCTCGCGGATCCGGCACCTCCCCCGTTCGTACCGGTGCTGCTCGTTGCGACGATGGCCGCGCTGACGGCGTTCGGCTTCGTGCTGATGCGGCGCGCTGCGGCGATTCGTCCGTTCGTGGCCGGCGCGCCGATGATGATCGATGCGGCCGCGGAGCCACACGACCTCGCGCGCGCTTCACTCGACGCGATCGCCGCGGGCAATCTCGCCGCGACGGATATCGCCGAATACTACGCGCGCATCGCCGCCACCGTCCGTGCGTATCTCAGCGCGCGATTCGCCTTTCCCGCATACGCGATGACGCGCAGCGAACTCGAACGCGGCGCGGCGGCGGCCGGCATCAGTCGCTGGCCAGCGCGACTGATCGCGAACCTGCTGGAGCAGTGCGACGCGGTCGAGTTCGCCGCGTTCCGGCCCGCGCCGGAACGGCGGGCCGCCGACCTGACGGTCGCCTACGAGATCATCGTGTTGACGATCGAGGGCGAAGCAGGGCGTGATATCATCTAGCACGGAAGCAGGAGTATCGTCGGAGGTTCGATGGCTCGCCTTGAGAAGAAGATCCCGGTGCGACGGCCGTCGAAACGCGCTGCAATCAGCGACGCCGCGCTGCTGGCAGACGCGATCCGCGTTCGTGACGAACATGAACGCTCGATTGTCGATGCCGAATGGACGGACTCGTACATTGACAAGATCGGTGCAGACGCGATGGCGAGTCCAGACGGCCGACGTTTGAGCGAAGACATCCGCGCGGCGCGCGGGCAGCATGGAAAGACGAAGCTCCGTGCCATACCGCGTCCTGCTAAGCGAGCTGGCAGCCCGAAGGCTCGCTGATCTCGACGAGGCAGCCCTCAGTGAGTGGCGCGGAATTGAACTGACTCTCACGGTCATTCCGTACCCTCAGGTGCGCGACCGACGAATTCGTCGGTTTCGGCTCGCCGACGACGCGGAAGTGTTTCTCTACGCTATCCCGGCATTCCCGTTCACAATCGCGTACACCATCGACGAGTCACAACGTGCCACCACTGACGGAGTCGTGACCATCCGCGCGTTCCTCGATCGCTAGTCGAGAACTCCCATTCGACCACCTATAGCTTCGGCTCCGCGCACCCGGCCGCCACCGCTGCTACGCGAGCACCATCAGCCTCACCAGCCCGCGGAAGGCGGGCAGCCTGCGCCACTCGAACTCCTGCTCGGCGATTCGCAACTCGGGGAAGCGCCGCACGAGCGTGCGGATGGCGAGCTGCGCTTCGAGGCGGGCGAGCGGGGCGCCGAGGCAGAAGTGCGCGCCGCCGCCGAACGAATGGTGGCGCACGTCCGTCCGCGTGATGTCGAAGCGATGCGGATCCGGATAGATCTCGGGGTCGCGATTCGCGGCGGCGAGCGACGTGACAATGGATTCGCGCGCCCGCAGCGGACAGCCGCCGATCGTCGCGTCGTGACCGGCGACGCGGCCGGTCTGCACCACGGGACTGTCGTAGCGGAGGATCTCCTCGACAGCGTTTTTGATCAGCGATGGATCGTCGCGCAGCTTGCGCCACTGGTCGGGATGCTGGAGCAGCGCGAAGACGCCGTTGCCGATCAGATCCGTCGTCGTCACGTTGCCGGCGGCGAGGAGCAATCCGCACATCGTGACGAGCTCTTCATCCGACAACTTCCTGCCGTCTTCTTCGACGGCGAGCAGCGCACTCATCATATCGTCGCGCGGCGCCGCCTTGCGTTCCGCGATGACGCGGCGGAAGTAGGCGTCCATCGCTGCGCCCGCCACCATGACCCTCTGACGCACCTCGTCGGTCGGCATCGGATCGAACCCGGCGACGCCATCGTCCGACCAGCGCTTGAAGTCGTCCCGATCGGCGGTATCGACGCCGAGCATCTCGGCGATGACGATCGTCGGCAGCGGCCCGGCGAACGCGGCGATGATGTCGAATCCTGCACTGCCGTCGACCGCATCGAGCAGCTCGTCGATGATCTCCTGGATGCGAGGAGCGAGCTGCTCGACCGCGCGCGGCGTGAACGCCCTGTTCACGAGGCTCCGCAGCCGCGCGTGTTCCGGATCGTCCTGCATCAGCATGCTGGGCTCGCGGTCGCGCTCGGCGAACATCGCCATGTACGTGCCGGGCGCGGCCTTGCGCGCGTCGGCGCCCATCGTGCGGTCGCGGAGCAGCGCATCGACATCGTCGAAGCGTGTCAGCACCCAGCGCTTGATCACGGCGTCGTAGTGCACCGGCTCGCGCGAGCGCACCTCGTCGAGCACGGGGTACGGGTCGTCGCGGAAGCGCCGGTCGAGCGCGGTGAGCTCGATGCCCGTCGGCACCGCCATTGCTTTGTTCGTCGCGTCAGGTTCCGTTGCCACAGGCGCGCCTCCCCGCTCACTAGATTCGCATCGAAATGCTACCAGCCGCCGCGATTTGATCCCTTCTCCACGTCGTGGAGAAGGGTGGCCGAAGGCCGGGATGAGGTGCCCGTTCCAGCACCTCACTCGTCCCTCCCTAAAAACCTTCGTGCTCTTCGTGCTCTTAGTGGATCGCCACCTCTGTGCAATCTGTGAAATCTGTGGTTCCCGTCCCTACAATCGCGCGGACTGAACGATCAACCTCCTTCGTACCCTTCGTGGATCGTCCCAAAACTCTCCGCGCCCTCCGCGGCTCCGCGGTGAATCCCGCTCCCCAACCATCTGCGCAATCTGCGAAATCTGCGGTTCCCCACACGAACACAATTGACATCCCTCGCACGCCCCTGATAGCCTTATGCCAACCTCCGCCCCATCGGGCGGATTCGCATATGCACGGAGTATGATGACCCTCCACGCTATGGTGATGCTTCTGCCCCGGGAGAGCCGGGGCGCCCGCCTGGGATAACGCACCCAGTACGTTCCCGCTGCCATCGGCGCGGGAGCCCGGTTCGGAGGTCATCATGCCGTACGCAAAAGCCCTGCGCTGTCGAGAGTGCGGGCGCGAATACCCACTGGAACCCCTGCACGTTTGCGAGTTCTGCTTCGGCCCGCTCGAAGTCGCGTACGACTACGAGGCGATGCACCGCAACATCACGCGCGAGACGATCGAGCGCGGCCCCCTCTCCGTCTGGCGCTACGCCGACTTCCTGCCGGCCGACCCGGCGTACATCGTCGACATCAACGCCGGCTTTACGCCGCTCGTGCGGGCGAAGAACCTGGGCGAGCACCTCGGGCTGAAGAACCTCTACATCAAGAACGACTGCGCCAACCCGACGTGGTCGTTCAAGGATCGGGTCGTCACCGTCGCCGCGACGAAGGCGAAGGAGTTCGGCTTCACGACGCTCGCGTGCGCCTCGACGGGCAACCTCGCGAACAGTGTCGCCGCGCACGCCGCCAGCGCTGGTCTCGACGCCTACGTGTTCATCCCGAACAACCTCGAGCGCGGCAAGATCATCGGGTCCGCCATCTACGGCCCGACGCTGGTCGCCGTCGACGGCAATTACGACGACGTCAACCGCCTCTGTTCGGAGCTGGCCGACAAGTACCCGTGGGCCTTCGTCAACATCAACATGCGCCCGTACTACGCCGAGGGCTCGAAGACGCTGGGCTACGAGGTCGCCGAGCAGCTCGGCTGGCGCGCGCCCGAGCATGTCGTCGCGCCGATGGCGTCGGGCTCGTTGTACGTGAAGATCTGGAAGGGGCTGCAGGAGCTGGCGAAGCTCTGGCTGATCGACAGCGTGCAGACGAAGATGTCCGGCGCGCAGGCGCGCGGCTGCTCGCCTATCGTCACGGCATACGAAAACGGCACGACGAACATCCGTCCCGTGCGGCCGAATACGATCGCCAAGTCGCTCGCCATCGGCAACCCGGCCGATGGCTACTACGCCCTGAAGGTGATGGAGGAGTCGGGCGGGCACGGTGTGGCGTCGGAAGACGAGGAGATCGTCGCCGGCATCAAACTTCTCGCCGAGAGCGAAGGCATCTTCGCCGAGACGGCGGGCGGCGTCGTGATCGCCGGGCTCAAGAAGCTCGCGCTCGAGGGCAAGATCGGCCCCGACGAGCTGACCGTCGCGTTCATCACGGGCGGCGGGCTGAAGACGCAAGAGGCGATCGAGGACGCGGTCGAGATCCCGCTGCACATTGCGCCGACGATGGCGTCATTTGAGGAGAAGCTGGGCGAGCGCAACCGCGCGGCCACCGCCGACACCGCCGCCGCGGTGTGATGGAGTGCCGCCGCGCGCCATGCTCGCGTACCCGTACGGACAGGTCTTCAGACCTGTCCGCCCGTCGGCCCGGCACGGGCGACGCAATTTGGCTACGATACCCATTCCGGGCGCAACCGCCCGCCCAGGAGGAAACGATGGCAAAGCAACGAGTCAAGTTCACATTCCCGTCAGAGCTGATCACGCTGCCGATCATCTACGAGCTCGGCAAGCAGTACAGCATCATCACCAACGTCCGCCGCGCTGACGTCACCGAGGACCGCGGATGGGTCGTGCTGGAGATGGACGGCCCCATCGAAGAGATCGAACGCGCGCTGGAGTGGGTCGCGTCGAAGGGCGTGCGCGTAGACCCCGTCCAGGGCGACATCGTCGAAGGCTGAGCTCGACACCCGTTCTATCCACTAGCCACTAGCCACTAGGAACTAAGACAATGGCCAGCATCAGAATCCCCATGCCGCTCCGCAAGCTCACGAACGACACGGATATCGTCAGCACCGACGCGCCCACGCTCGCCGAAGCCGTCGACCGCCTCGAGGCCGACTACCCCGGCATCAAAGACCGCATCGTCGGCGACGACGGCGAGATCCGCCGCTTCGTGAACATCTACGTCAACGGCGAAGACGTCCGCTTCCTCTCGAACCTCTCGACCGCGCTAAAAGCGTCGGATGAGGTGAGCATCGTGCCCGCTGTCGCGGGTGGGGTGTAGACGGCGCTGTCACGGCGACCCAAGCTAACCTGCGAGCGCGGGGCGTTGCTTCACTTGTCCGAAATTCGTAATACTTGAAGGTCTCTGTGGTCGCGACTCATCGAGGAATCTTCCGACCGCGTTCAAGTGATGGAACCGGGATCCGGGACGAGTCCTTCTTGGAGAAACTATCACACGTATCGCGGAGCTCCGCTCATCTACGGCCAAGAGCCCAATCTTCAACCGTTTGAACAGCTCACTGTGCCGCTCGGCCCGATGTGCCCACCTCTCCGGCATCACAATGATCACGCGATCCGCGAACGAACGATATTGTAGAGCTTGGAAGAGCGCCCTCCGCCAATCCTCGAGCTTCACTTCGAATGCCCAGAGCTCCCACCGTGTGGTGGCAAACCGAGGAGCGACCACAAAGCCCGTACCCGCCCGCTCAATCAGGCGCGCATTTTCTAATTCGTCCAGCGAGCGATGGATGACCGAACTGGAGAGTCCGGTGGCACGTCGAATATAGTCCTCGCCCCTCGGAGCACTGGGCTTTAACAACGCCATAACCCTGGCGCAAGATGGCCTGCTCAGCACGCTCGCGTACCGCAGCCGCAACGTTCTAGGCAATAGCCCGATCGGCGTTTGCGATGCCACGAAATCCGGTCGGCCCTGCTGACATTCGACTTCGGGGACGACCCGTGAGAAAGGCGCGTAGTGTACCGCCCAAGCTCCGTTTACTACCGCAGCCTGAAACCGCTTTGAGAACGCCTTCTCAGAAAGATGCTTGATCTTCAGGCTCCTATCTCCGACCTGAACGCTTGGACAACACGCAACCAGAGGGTCAGGTCACGTGGCCCGGTTGGTGCTTCGAACTGAACCCCGGAACTCTGTAGGAGCGCATATCGAGCTATCGCCTGTCGGATCTCACTCTCCAGTGTAGCCAGCCTCACGCCTACGTTGGTACCCCCGACACCTTCCGCTAGTCGCGCCAGCACGTCCCAGTGGTGGAGGCAAGCGGTTTCCGGCGGCCACAGCGCGTTCGCAGGATCACCGTTCGCCATCGCTTGGTCGTATCGGGTGTTCGAGAGCATGTCGGCAGTTCTCCCGACGTAGTATGCCGTCGCCAGCTCGGGCACTACCAATACCGAGCTCATCAGCGGCGCCGAGGTGTAACGCGCGCGCGGAGCCCGCCCTCCAGTTGCCGGTTGAAAGGGGCTGAGGGAGAACTGCCGAAGCGTGTTGAACCAGCCGGACGCGATCGCTTTTCCTCCGACCGCCAACAAGAGGAGTCCGACGAGATCGGTGTATCCGCACACGACCTCGAACTCGTTTACCTCGGCCAGTACGTAGACTAGGTAGACCAAGTTCAAAAGCACGGAGTCATCGAACGCCGCCGGATAGCTACGATCATTGCGACGAACGACCAGATAGAACCCGGCCACGTCCCAAGAGGTGATAATGTCCAAGAATTCGTCCAGCGAATCACGGCTGCGGAGCGCGTTCTCGTCGAGTACGAGTGAGAGAAGCAACGGAGCAGCGTTTTGGGTTTGCCGGTGTACACTAATCGATTCCTGCGCCATCGTTAAGGCGATTTGACTCCAAGGATCCCGGAAGTCATCGAAGAGAACGGCCGGGGAAATCCACCGATCGAGGTCTAAGGTGCTCTGAAAGCCGAGCGTATCCGCAGCGTACTCGTGCACATCTGCTTGCGATATGAATTGCCTTCGCGTCAAACCAGGGCGATAGTAGGGGTAGTCTGCCAGCGAGCCATCTCGCGCGTCCGGCACGATGGTGGCATAGAACTGGGGATCAAAGAGCAGGGTCACGCCGTCTTGGAACTCCGCGCGCAGCCCCGTGGCGAAGGCGCTAAGTTTTTCGGGCGACTCGTTCCTCGGACTTAGGATCACGCCCCTTAGCGCGCCGTCCCGCAAGCCGGCCTCGATCTTGGTGCCCTTCCCATATCCATGCTGCGAATAGATGCTCACGGGACACCCCCACCCCTGGCCGTTGTCAGTGCGGCGCGGAAGCGCTCGCACGTCTTGTATCTAAGGTGAGGGGACTTGGCCAAGAGTCGAAGAATGACGCGATCGAAGTCGGAAGTAATCGCCGCTCTGTGCGTCGATGGTGGCGCCGGAGTCGCTCCTAGGATTTGACCGAGCACTTCGATGCTGGTAGCCGCGCCCGCGATGAACGGATGCACTGAGGTCAGCGCTTCGTACATTACGATACCTAGCGCAAATAGGTCTGAACGAAAATCCAATTGGCGCTTCCGGGCAACATTCGCTTGCTCCGGCGAGAAATAGATCATCGTTCCGGGCGTCGTGCCTGGCGAACTAATCGATTGCGCCTGAAGATCAAATGCAAGCCCCATGTCGAGCAAGACGAAGTCCCCGTTCGCTTCTCTCCTCATGATGTTGCCCGGCTTGATGTCGCGGTGAATATGGCCCTTCGACCAAAGCTCTTCGATAGCGGCCGCAATGTGAAGACCGAGACGACGTACGTCTTCGACGCTGAGAGTTCCGTCAACCCTAAGGATCTCGGCAAGATCTTGTCCGTCGATCCATTCTTCCGTGAAATAAATTATGCTCTGCCCTTCGATGTCGACCTGTGCTAAGGGTAGTGGGCCAAGCTTGACCAAATGAGGGCTTTGGCACTCATACATGATCGCCACTTCGCGTCGCGCCCGCGCTGTCACTGGATCGAACGATTCGACCGACGAATCGGCCGGATCAACGCCTGCGGGCTGCGTCGGTTGAGCCAGCATCAGTTTGAGCGCCCATGGATGCCCGGCGATCTCACAGGGAAACACAAGCTTCTGGCCGCCGCGGCGTTCAGTACCTGTAATCGTAATATCTGGGATCGCCGTTGCTATCTGAGTCGCCGCTAGCACAGGTAAAGCCATCGCGAACTCCTATTGGTCTGCGGGGAATGCTACATCACAAGAGCCTCAGGCGCGCCCTGTCTCGCCTCCTCTCGCATCCCACCCCCTAACCCGATAATCTATCCCATGACGAAATCCGTCGGCATCCTGAACGTCACTGGCTACGCTGGCGCCGAGCTGGCACGGCTGCTGCACGTCCACCCCGGCGTGCGGCTTGCGGGCGTCACCGGGCGCAGCGCCGCTGGCAAGCGGCTGCCCGAGGTGTTCCCGCACCTCTTCGCCATCGACCTGCCGATCACCGAGACGCTCGACACCGGCGGGCTCGACGTCGTGTTCTCGGCGCTGCCGCATGGCGCGGCGGCCGAACAGCTCGTGCCGCTGATCGATGCCGGCGTGCCCGTCATCGATGTCAGCGCCGACTTTCGCCTCAAACGCGTCGAGGAGTACGAGGCCGCGTACAAGGTGACGCACCCCGCGCCGCAGCTGCTGGCGCGCGCCGTCTTCGGGCTGCCGGAGCTGCACCGCGACGAGATCGCCGCGTCGAAGCTCATCGCCGTCCCCGGCTGCCACTCGACGGGCGTCATCCTCGCGCTCGCACCGCTGTTCGCGCGAGGCCTCATCGCCCCGCGCGTCATCGCCGACACGAAGACGGGGCTGTCGGGCGCGGGCCGCGCGCTCGGCCTCACGGTGCACTTCTCCGAGGCGGACGAGAACGTCGCGCCGTACGGGCTCGACGGCCACCGCCACCGGCCCGAGATGACGCAGGAGCTGGGGCTGCTGGCGGAAGCGCCGCCGCCCGAGATCACGTTCGTCCCGCACTACACGCCGATGGCGCGCGGCATCCTCAGCACCTGCTACGCCGAACTGCGCGCTGGCGCTTCGCTTGACCGCGCGGGCATCATGCGCCTCTATCGGGAGTTCTATGCGGACGCGCCGTTCGTGCACGTCTCCGACACGCCGCCATCGACGAAGCACGTCGCCGGCACGAACTACTGCGTCATCCACCCTAGCATCCACCCCGAGACGGGGCAGGTCGTCGTCGCGTCTGCGCTCGACAATCTCGGCAAGGGCGCGGCGGGCGCGATGGTGCAGTGCATGAACATCATGCTCGGCCTGCCCGAAACGGCGGGGCTGCAAACGCTCGGGCTGTTCCCCTAGTGACGAAGCAAACGCCCGCACGGGCATCATCTACGACGCGGAAGCCACCGGCCGGCATCACGATCATCGAAGGTGGCAGCGCAACGAGCCCGCTGGGATTCGTCGCGGGCGCCGTCTACGCGGGCATCAAGACGCCCGGCCCGGGCAAGCTCGACATCGGCATCCTGGCGTCGGAGCGGCCCGCAACCGTCGCGGCAATGTTCACGCGCAGCACCGTCAAGGGTGCCGCGGTCGTCGTCTCGCAGCAGCACGTGCGGAACGCCAGCGCGCGCGGCGTCATCGTCAACGCCGGCATCTCGAACGTCGCGACCGGCGCGGCCGGCATCGCGAACGCTCAGGAGATGTGCGCGCTCGCCGCGGCGAAGCTCGGCATCGACCCGCGCGAGATGATCGTCGGTAGCACCGGCGTCATCGGCCGCCCGCTGCCGATGGACAAGATCCGCGCCGGTGCGAAGCGCATCAGGCTCAACGCGGACGGCGGGCACGACTTCGCGCGCGCGATCATGACGACGGACACGCACCCGAAGACGATTGCCGTGCGCTTCCGCGCCGCGGGCCGCGCGTACACGATGGGCGCGGTCGCCAAGGGCAGCGGCATGATCCACCCCGACATGGCGACGATGTTCTGCTACGTCACGACCGACGCCGCGGTCGAGCGCCGCTTCTTGCGCGCCGCGCTGCGCGACGCCGTCGACGACTCGCTGAACATGATGAGCGTCGATGGCGACACGAGCACCAGCGACACCACGGCGATCTTCGCCAACGGCGCCGCCGGCGGTCCGACGATTGATGCCCGGCACGCGGGCGCGGCGGCGTTCCAGCGCGCGCTGCGCTACGTCTGCATCGCGATGGCGAAGATGCTCGCGCGCGACGGCGAAGGCGCGGAGAAGCTGATCGAAGTACGCATCGAAGGCGCGGCTTCGGACCGCGAGGCGCGCGCCGCCGCCCGCACGGTCAGCGCATCGCCGCTGGTGAAGACGGCCGTCCATGGCAACGATCCGAACTGGGGGCGGCTGCTGATGGCCGTCGGCCGCAGCTACGCGCGCATCGACCTGGAACGCGCGCGCGCCTGGCTCGGTGAGATCGCCGTCTACAACCGCGGCATCGTCCCGTTCGACGAGCAGGCCGCCAGCGAGTATCTTCGGAACGAGGAGGTGCTCCTGCGCGTCGATCTCGGCGCCGGCAAGGCCGCGGCCACCGCCTGGGGCTGCGACATGACGCCGGAGTACGTACACATCAACAGTGACTACACCACCTAACACCGCGGCCGATGTGACGGTCGTGAAGCTCGGCGGCTCGACGTTGGGCGCGCACGACACGTCGCTGCACGACGTTGCGGCGGCGCATCGCGACGGCCACCGCATCGTGCTGGTACACGGCGGCGGCGCGACGATCAGCGCCTGGCTCGCCCGCCTCGGCCTCGAAGCGAGGTTCGTGCGCGGGCTGCGCGTCACCGACGCCGCGTCTCTGGACGTCGTCGTGGCGGTGCTGGCGGGGCTGGTGAACAAGCAGCTCGTCGCGGAGTTGAGCGCGTTCGGCGCACCGGCGATCGGCCTCAGTGGCGCCGACGGCCTCATACTGCAGGCGGAGCGGCAGGACGCCGAGCTGGGCTTCGTCGGGACGATCCGGAAGGTGAACCCCGCGCCGATCCAGGAATTGCTCGCGCGCGGCTACGTGCCCGTGATCGCGCCAATCGCTGTCGACACGAGCGGGCTTGCGTCATCGCAGCTGCTCAACACGAACGCAGACACGGCGGCCGGCGAGATCGCCGCGGCGCTTGGTGCGAAACGCCTCGTCTTTCTGACGGACGTCGATGCTGTGCTCGATGCCGGCAAGCGACCGCTCGACCACCTCACAGCCGCCGAAGCGAGCGCGCTGATCGCAAGCGGCGCGGCAGCCGGCGGCATGATCCCGAAGCTCGAAGCGGCGATCCGCGCGTCGGGTGCGGGCTGCGCGACGCGCATCGTCAACGGCACGGCGGCAGGTGCGCTGGCGCGCGTGCTCGCGGGCGACGCTGGCGGGACGACGGTCGGCTGAGCCGCTAGCAGGGTGCTGAAAAACGATTCTTGTTCTCGTGGCGCGGGCTTTCAGCCCGCGTTCGTAGCTTCAGTTCGCCGCTCCATATCGACGTTCAAACGCCATCC
>Ga0080064_1000718_pt1 | contig 80643 bp, 84 predicted proteins | sample Subgrocontami54m_FD_69260 | JGI IMG/M metagenome (GOLD analysis project Ga0080064, IMG submission 69260) | Subsurface groundwater microbial communities from S. Glens Falls, New York, USA - GMW46 contaminated, 5.4 m (SPADES assembly) (version 2) ... | reverse complement strand
CAGCTTCTTTCAGCGAACCACGTTGGCGGTTCAGCTTTTCGACGCTACCTCCCTAACCGCCAACCACAGCGCATTGCTGCCTGACCATGTCGCAAAACCCATTAAACCGACAGACTCCTAGGCGGCGGGATTCGCCAACGCTCTCAAGAACGTCAAGCTAATCGGCCTCGCGTTCGGCAGCAGTTGCTGCTATGCCAGCGGCGTAGCTGTTAATTGACAGCGAGTCCGCATAGCCGACAAAGCAACTCAACAAAAAAGGGCAAGGCTCAATGGCCCTGTCCTTTTTCTTTACCGCTGTGCCTAAGAGTCCCCAGCTACGTCTTTGCCGGCCCGAGTGTTATTGGACTGCTGCGAATCGCCTTTGCCCGATCAATCATCCACGCTCCAACCAGCCATAACGCGCACGCTCCGACCATCACTACGGAAAACCACTTGCCATACAATCCGTCCGCGGAAAACTTTTCGGTGGCGGTATGTAGAGCTTCGCTGTTGGGCAGCAGACCGGCTTCGGCGAATTCGTGAAGGGTATAGATAGCGACCTGGGCCATGAAAAGCAGCAAAAAGATTCCCGTCACCTGAAAGAAGCGCTTCACATTAATCAAGTGGCCGAACTGCGCCCACGCCCAGGCCATAGCGATCGCCGCGCTGAGTCCCAAAAGCGCTCCCCAAATCATGCGCGGACTGCGGACTTGCAGCAGCATCAAAGCAGTTTCCATTCCCTCGCGGCTGATCATTAGGACAGTGAAAAGAAAAACCCCAGCGAACGCGGTCCAGCCGGAACGATGAACGGAAACTTCGCCCAGCCGCCCTTCCATTTTCTCTTTCAGGTTCGGTCCCATGCGCCACATGTAAACGACCAGCGACAGAACCATCACGATCGCCACCACGCCGAGCACGGCTTCGCGCAAAGATTCGTTCGCCAGAAACCAGGTGAGGGAAGGGCCAATCCTCGGACCAAGGTAATGCTCGATGACGTCCTGGCTCCCGGTTTGCATTTTGAAGAGCAGGTAACCGAGCCCGCCGCTGATCGCCAGCGCGACGCCAATCGCCCAATAGACCGCCGGCGCCAGTTGCCGCTGTCGCGACTTGCGCAGGTACGAAAGAATCACCGCTACCAGCAGAAAGGACTCGAAACCTTCGCGCAGAATGATGATGAATGATTGAAGCACTGAAACCTTCCTCGAACTCTTAAGAAATCTCGCCGCCGCAGCAATCGCTTTCCGGCTACGTTTCATACCGGCGTAACCGCGACCGTCGGCGAGTGTGATTATGCCTCAAATTGAAAATGATTGTCAATTTCGAAGTGGGCGAGAGCGAAGAGCAAAGAGCGGAGGGCAAAGAGGCAGGGGGCGGCATGGCCTCGCTTGGCTCTTGGCCCCTTGCTCTTTGCCGTTTACTGCGGCGTTGCCGGAACAATCACCAGGTCGGCGCGCACCGGGCCCAGTTCAGTCACCGCCGTGAAACGCAACGGCAGATGCCGCGGATCGTCGCCAACCCACATTCGGATTTGCAACTTGTCGGCTTGCGGATCGTCCGTGGTGAGCGACAACTGAATTGCCGAAACTTTTTGACCGCTGACTTCAATCGTCTCGCGGCGCAGCGAAGTGATGAACAGCGTGCGCGGCCTGGCAGTCGCCAGGATCGAGATGGCGTTTCGTTTTGGCGGCGTTAGATTAAACGTGCGAATCGCGTAAACCAGCGAGACTAAGTCATGCGTGCCGACGGGAATATCGATGCGTTCGCGGCTATCCGACACGGCCGCGCCGCGATTCTGATCGAGGTTGTAACTCCGATTCGTGCGATGCTTGCCCTCGGACATATTCAGCTCGGTGCGAAAAGGAAGCAGCGTCGTGGGGTCGACGTATGAATTGATCTGATCGTTGACCGGGAAGGCTTGGGCTCCGGCGCCTGACGTTTTCGCCGCGGCCGAGAATAACAAACCGTTGAGATTAAAGTATCGACCGCGCGCGCCCACCGCAAAAGAGATTGTGCCAACTGGTTGAGCGCCGTTAGCAAGATAGACTTGATAGTTGAGTTGCTCGCCAACCTTGAACGGAAGATCCGACGGAAGCGGGTCGCCCGACTCAGCCGAAGATGGTGAAGATTGATTCCTCCCGGCCGTTGTTTGCGGCATAACGGGAATTCTCAGGCCGGGCGCAGTCGTCATCGGTGTCGGCGAGGCCTTCGCTTCGCTGGGCTTTGGTGGGGCGACGAACTCTGAAGCTACTAACTCCGCGCGAATCTCGCCGCCTTGCTGTTTCGCTGTAACGATCACGGGAACGTGGCGCTCGTCATCGCTGAAATAGATCCGAATGTTGTCGTCATGCCGGCCCTTCACATTCAGCCGCGTGACGATCGTGCTGAACGAGCCGACGCCCGTCTTGATGACTTGATGGCCAGTGACTTTTACTTCGGCTTGATACTCAACGCCTGCGTTTCGGACGGTGATGAAATAGGAAGCGCCGTCAACCAAAGGCAGCGCGCGAACGCGATAGAGCGCGGAAAGCAGATCGTACGTTCCAGGGAAAACTCCCGTGCCCGCTTGCGAGGGCAGCGCCGCGATGCCGGCGGGCTGATTGTAATCGCTCGCGCTATCGGACGTGCGGTCCGCTTCGCGCACGTCTTGCTGCGCACGGAATGGCAACCCCGTCGTGGGATCGACGTAGGTCGCGTAATCGTTGTTGATGGCAAACACCGCCACGTTCACGACGCCGTTGGTCTCGGCGTGGGCACGCAGTTGAATGCCTTCGCGATTGAAAAATGTTCCCCGGCCGGCGACGAAAAGTTCGACGTGAGCAGCGCTGACAAATTGCGAGAAGGAAACATTGTAAGTCAGCCGCTCGCCTACGCGATATGCCGCGGCGTTGAAAGGTGACTGAGACGCTTCGCTCTTCTGTTGGGCGTGGAGCGTACAGGTCAGCGAAATCAGCAGGACCAATAATTGCGCGATTTTTAGTGAGAACTTCAGTTGTCCGTGCACCTTCGAATGATAACGGCAAGCCGCCGCGCGGCGCAACGACTCAACCCAACGAAACGCTTCGGCCGCCGGTTTGTTCCACCGATCAAGGGAGCGTGCGCTTGATCAGCTCGTAAAGCCGCCTTCAATTTCCGCAACGATCGAGTTCGCCGCGGCAGCTGGATCGAGTGCATTCAGAATTGGCCGGCCGACAACCAGATAATCTGAGCCCGCGCGGATCGCTTCAGCCGGAGTCGTCAGGCGTCTTTGATCGTGCGGAGCCGCGCCTGAGGGTCTAACACCCGGCGTGACAACCAGAAAATCTTTTTTCGCAACCGCCGCTCGGACCGAGACTACTTCAAGCGGGGAGGCGACGACTCCGTCAAGACCACTCGCGGCGGCCAATTGCGCGAGCGCGGTGACCTGGCGCTCAGGGCTGTTTACGACCCTGATTTCGGTCAACACTCTGTCGTTAACGCTGGTCAGCAGCGTGACGCCAATAATCCTGGGACGCTCGAGATGCTCGCGCTCGGAGACTTCGGCGACTGCATCGGCAGTGCGCCGCATCATTTCCGTTCCGCCGAAGGTGTGCACATTAAAGATCGAAATGCCGTGTCGCGCGGCTTCCACGCCCGCGGCAGCCACGGTGTTGGGGATATCGTGATATTTGAGATCGAGAAAGACGCGTCCGCCTGCATTAATGATCTCGCGAACGATTGACGGTCCAACAGCAGTGAAGAGCTGCATCCCGATCTTGAACATACCTACTACTCCGCGCAACGCCGTGAAGAGTTCGCGTGCGCGCGCCGCAGTTTCGACGTCGAGGGCGACGATCAGTTTGTCTTTTGCTTTCATCAGTTCAAACGCAAAGGTCGCAAAGGTAATCGCAAAGTAACGCAAAGCGAATTACTTTGCGTTCTCTGCGAAGAACTCTGCGTCCTTTGCGGTTCAAATCCGGTCTGACGATCATCACTTTGAATTTGATCACGGCCTCTGAGCTCCACTTCCACAGCCAATCGCTTCGTCGAGTGAGCGAAAACCCTCGCGCTTCAGAATTCCAGCCAGACCTTCGTTGATTCGCCGCGCCACGTTCGGGCCTTCGTAGATGAATCCGGTATAAAGCTGAATCAAACTTGCGCCCGCGCAAATCTTCTCCCAGGCATCTTCGGCCGTGAACACGCCGCCCACGCCGATGATGGGCAGCGCGCCACGCGTCAGGCGACAAACCAGCGCGATGACTTGATTCGAGCGTTGCCGCAAAGGCGCGCCACTCAATCCGCCCTCGCCGCAGGCTGTAACTTGCTCGTTCGATGTTAGCAAATCAGCGCGTCTTACGGTCGTGTTTGTGGCGATGATGCCGGCGACACCGGCGCCCATTGCGACCTCGACGATCGATTCAATCTCGGCTTCAGTCAAGTCCGGCGCGATCTTCAACAGGAGCGGTTTTGGTTTCGAAAGCGCGTATTGCCGGGCTAATTCCGCGTTTCGCTCCTGTAAACTCTCCAGCAGGTTCGCCAGCCTCTCCGGCCGTTGCAGTTCGCGCAGATTCGGCGTGTTTGGCGAGCTAACATTGACCGCGACGTAATCAGCCACGTCATAAACCGCGGCAAAGCTTTCAAGGTAATCAGGAATCGCATCTTCAATCGCGATGCGTCGAGACTTGCCGATGTTCACACCCAGTACGCATTCTGGGCGATGCCGCTTGATGTTTTCTGCCAATTGCGCTGCGCCACAGTTGTTGAACCCGGCGCGATTGATCAGCGCGCGATCGCGCGGCAAACGAAACAATCGCGGCCGCGGGTTACCGGGTTGTGGCTCGCTCGTGACTGAACCAACTTCGATAAAGCCGAAACCCAGCGCTGCCAGCGCCTGGGCGGCGGTTCCATTCTTATCAAAACCCGCCGCGAGTCCCACGGGATTTCTGAACGTCAAACCAAAACGATCGAGCTTGCCGAAAGGCGAAGGCGTGTTGCGCCTGGCCACAAATTTCCTGGCTGTCCGCGAGCCCAAAACAAGAGTGAGTGAATGCAAAGCCAGTTCGTGCACCGTCTCTGGCGGCAGACGAAAGAGTATCGGACGCGCGATTGCAGAGTAAATTGACAAGTGACGAGCCGGAGTCAGAGTTTATCTTGTCACTCGTTACTTGTCACCCCTCACCTTTTCTTGTTACTATTTCGCGCCGGTGGAATTTACTGAAAAGGCTCGGATCATGGACAGCGCGCGCATCAATCGCGCGCTGGCCCGGCTGGCATCTGAGATTGTCGAAGAAAACCACGGCTCTGACGACCTCATTCTGGTAGGCATTCGCCGCCGCGGCGTTCCGCTGGCCGAACGCATCGCTGACAAAATTGCCGATCTCGAAGGCAAGCGACCGCCAGTCGGCATTCTCGACATAACCTTATATCGCGACGATTTATCGACGGTGGGCGCGAAACCTGTCGTCAGCGGCACTGAATTGCCCGGCGATATCGAAGGCCGCAACATCGTTTTGATCGACGATGTGCTTTACACAGGTCGCACGGTGCGCGCGGCGATCGACCAACTGATCGATTTCGGAAGACCAAGACGGGTACAGCTGGCCGTGCTGATCGACCGGGGCAACGAACATCGTGAGTTGCCGATTCAGGCGGATTACATTGGCAAGCTGGTGCCGACCAAGAAGAGTGAGATCATAAAGGTTATGCTGACGGAATTCGACGAAGACGAAGCCGTCGTCATCGTGGAGCGACCGGCAGCGGAAGCGGCAAGTTAAAGCGGCCCGAAAGGCCGCTTTTTTGTGCCTGATGTTCGACAAACTTCAGTTTGTCATTCCGCTTCCGCGAGCGAAGGTTCCATCGAGAGAGATCGACAAACTGAAGTTTGTCGGACATGAGATGAGCGCTAACTTTAACTTGAAACACCTCCTCGGCATTCGCGAGCTCTCTGTCGATCAGATTACGCATTTGCTCGACACCGCTGAGACTTTCCGCGATGTTTCCAAGCGCGAGATTAAGAAAGTGCCGGCCCTGCGCGGGCGCACCGTCATCAATCTGTTCTTCGAACCGTCGACCCGCACGCGCACTTCGTTCGAGATTGCGGCCAAGCGTTTGTCAGCCGACGCAGTCAACATCAGCGTTTCAACTTCCAGTGTGTCGAAGGGCGAGACGCTGCTGGATACGGCGCGGAACCTCGAAGCGATGGCGCCCGACTGCATCGTGATTCGCCACTCATCAGCCGGAGCGCCGCAGCATCTCGCGCGGGCATCCAACGCGGCGATTGTTAACGCCGGCGACGGTTCGCACGAACATCCGACCCAGGCCCTGCTCGACGCGCTGACGATTCGCGAACACAAGGGCCGGATTGCCGGGTTGAAAGTAGCGATCATCGGTGACGTGCTGCACTCGCGCGTGGCCCGCTCGAACATTTATCTGCTGTCAAAGCTGGGCGCCAGCGTGAGCGTCGCGGGCCCGGGTACGCTGGTGCCGCCGGAGTTTGCCGAGCTGATCGAGTCTGGCGTGCGCGTCGAGCGAAGGATCGAAGACGCGCTGGTGGACGCCGACGTGGTAATGATTCTGCGCGTTCAGCGCGAACGTCAGACGGACGCTTTTGTTCCGTCGATGCGCGAGTACGCGGTACATTACGGGCTGCAAATGCGTCATCTGAGCCTGGCCGCGCCCGACGCGATCGCGATGCATCCCGGGCCGATGAATCGCGGGATCGAGATTTCTTCCGAGATCGCCGACGGAGGACGTTCGCTGATTCTCGAGCAGGTGACTAATGGCGTGGCCGTGCGCATGGCGGTGCTTTATTTACTGGCATCAGCGGACAAGGCCGGAAAGGCTGCTTTGCCGTCAGGATCTGTCGACGATGTTTCGAACGCATCGCGTGCGGCTGGTGGAGTGCGCGGTAGAACTCGACGTCAGAAACGGGGAACTCTCAACTAGAGGTATGCGTCTCTTAATCGCTAACGGCTACGTCATCGATCCTGCGCAGGGAATTAACACCGGCAAAAGTGTCCTTATCGAAGATGGCCGGGTGGTGGGACTGATGAGCCACAGCGAAGCCGTGCCTGAAGGCTGCGAGGTTATGGACGCGATCGGACTGATCGTGGCGCCGGGCTTCGTCGACATGCACGCGCATCTGCGCGAACCCGGACACGAATACAAAGAGACGATTGCCAGCGGCGCGGCCGCCGCGGTCGCCGGCGGCTTTGCGACGGTCTGTGCGATGCCGAATACCGATCCGATTAACGATAGCGCCGCGGTGACCCGGTTCATCATCGAGCAAGCCGAGAACGCACGTCTGGCCAATGTCTTTCCGATTGGGGCCATCACCAAGAATTCCGCAGGGACTGAGCTGGCCGAAATGGGCGAGATGAAAGACGCAGGCATCGTCGCTGTCTCTGACGACGGTCATTCCGTTCCGTCGCCGGGGATGATGCGGCGCGCAATGGAATACGCGCGCGGTTTTGACTTGCCTGTGATCGATCATTGCGAAGACAAATCGCTGGCTCGCGGCGGCGTCATGCACGAAGGTCACTGGTCGCTGGTGCTCGGCTTACGCGGCATGCCGGCGGCTGCTGAAGAAGTGGACGCGTTGCGCGACTGCGCGCTGGCGGAACTGACTGGCGCGCGCGTGCACCTGGCGCACGTGTCAACGCGCGGAGCGATCGAAGCCGTGCGCCGCGCGAAAGAAAAGGGGTTGCCGGTGACTTGTGAAGTCGCGCCGCATCATTGGACGCTGACGGATGAAGCCGTGCAGGAATATGACACGAACACCAAGATGAGCCCGCCGCTGCGCAGCCAGGATCACATCGAAGCAATCCTCAAAGGCTTGCGTGACGGCACGATCGATGCGATTGCCACCGATCACGCGCCGCATCACGCGGATGAAAAGGCGCTCGAATACGATCAGGCTCCGTTTGGGGTTACCGGATTGGAAACAGCCGTTGGCTTAGCTTTTGATTTGATAAATCAAGGCGTGATCGACATCGAGCGACTGGTGGAAGTTCTCGCGGCAAATCCGGCGCGGATCTTTGGTTTGGAAAATCGCGGAACGCTGGGCGCAGGTGCATACGCCGATGTGACGATTCTCGATCCTTCGTTTCAGTGGACCTTCGACGCGTCGCGCTCAAAATCAAAGAGCTGCAATACTCCGTTTAATGGACGAACGATGACCGGCGCGGCGGTAGCGACTATCGTTGCCGGGCGCGTTGTCTTTCTCCATCCCGGCTTTGAAAGACTCGTGGCTTCGGAACGGAAAGCCCTGGCGAAGGGTGGTTCACGTTGAGATAGTCGCCGACCAAAGACCGCGTTATCAATCGTCATCAATAACGAGCCTGGCGCTCAGCCCTCGCTATACGCTTCATTCAAACGACGAAAGTGATAGCCCATCGCAGCTAAGCGCAGTGTTTCGGCAAATCTGTCGCGATGTTTCGCAAGCGCGCGGCCGAGGAAGCGCCAGAATTCTACGCGCTCCCTATCCAGCACGCCCAGCTTAACCATGATGCGCACGAATGACGCAACGCCATTCATCAGGTTGTAGTGCTGTGGCTCGGAAAACTCCTGCGCGGTCCGCTTCATTGAATCAAGCGCCCGTTGATAGTACTCGCGGGGGCTGTAGATGGTCGCCATGATGGATTGATAGCCCTTAATCAGCAGAGCAGGGTCCATCCTCGTCTTGAAGTTGAACGTGCAGACGGTATTGTTTCCCGAAGCTTCGCCCAGAAGCCGTCCTTCGCGCTCGAGTCGCTTCCACAGTTGCGTATCCGGCAGCGCATTCAGCAATCCCACCATCGCCAGGGGGATCGCGCTCTTGCGAATGAAATCGATTTGCCGCTCAAAAATATCCGCGGGATCGTTATCAAATCCGACGATAAAGCCGGCCATTACTTCCATCCCGTAGCTTTGAATCTTTTCCACGGATTCAAGCAGGTTGCCACGGTTCTGCGACTTCTGCGCTTCCTTGAGACTTTCTTCGACCGGCGTTTCAATACCCAGAAAGACGCGACGGAAGCCGGCGTGTCGCATGTTCTCGAGGAGCGGCTCGTCGTCCGCGAGATTCACGCTTGACTCAGTCAGCAACGAGAAGGGATAGCCATTGCGTTCCTGCCACTCGGCGAGTTCCGGCAGCAGTTGTCGTACATTCTTTTTATTGCCAATAAAATTATCGTCCACGATAAAAACGGTACCGCGCCAGCCCAGAGCTTTGAGCGCGTCGAATTCGGCGATCATCTGCTGGTTGCTCTTGGTGCGAGGCACGCGCCCGTAGATTTCGATGATGTCGCAAAACTCGCACGAGAATGGGCAGCCGCGAGAGTACTGCACCGACATCGCGCTGTAGCGTTTGAGTTCAGCCAGATGAAAGTGAGCCAGCGGAGTCGCCGAGAGCGGCGGCCGCTCAGCGGCCTGATAAGTCCGCTTGGCCTCACCGCGGGCCAGGTCTTCAACGAACTGAGGCAGCGTAGTTTCCGCTTCGCCCAGGAAGATGTGATCGGCCTCAGGCAAGTCTTCAATCGTGGTTGTAATATACGGGCCGCCGATGACTACGGGCTTACCCATTGCTTTGGCTCGCTTAACTACCTCTTTCAGCGAATCCTTCTGCACCAGCATCGCGGTGGCGAACACCATGTCGGCCCACTCAATGTCCGCGGATTTCAGTTTGCGCACGTTGAGATCAACCATGCGCCGCTCCCAGGTTTCCGGCAGCAAAGCCGACACGGTCATCAAGCCGAGCGGTGGAAACGCGCATCGCTTGCCCTCGAAAGGCAGCGCGTGGCGAAAACTCCAATACGTATCGGGAAATTCCGGATTAATCAGCAAAACCTTCATCGCTACTCCTTTAGACCACAGCAATCGCTGCGGCGCTTCGTTTACATCCTTCGTCGCTAATACTACCTGCGTTTCTTGCTTGCGTTGTTTTTGCTTGCGTGGTTTCGCCCGAGCGTCAGGACGTCGCCGGGTTGACACTTTAGCGTCATGGAAATCTTTTCCAGCGTATCGAAAGTTATTCCCTGGGCTTTACCCTTCTTCAAGCGCCAAAGTGTCGTATGACTGATGCCGGTCTCTTTGGCCAGCCAATAGAAAGACCGCTCCTGCACTTTCAGCAGCTCATTGATTCGGATTTTGATCATTTACGATACTCGATCTCCGTTAGCCGGGGCTCGGTCTTCGTTTAGCGTGCGTGCTATTTATCACAGATGCCCATAATGTGTCCACAGAATATATTGCATTCTTGACATATATCGCGCGGTAGTATAACTTTGTTTCCAGATTGAGTCCAGCTAACTCCGTTCTCAGCTTCTCTGGAATCACCCAGATCATCTGAAGTTGTCAGCTAATAACTCGATGGCCGAAGTGTTCCAGCAACGGCCTTTACAACGAGAGTGTCGGCGACGCGAGTTTGTTCCGAATGCGACACTTCGCGGGAACCAAACCACTGCCATTATGAACTTTCCCTCTCTGACAAAGATCGAAGTAGCGCAGTGAGTAACATTGGTATCAAAGAGCGGCGAGTCGGAAGCGTCACCATTCTAAGTGCCGATGGTGAGATGAGAATTGGTTTGAGATTCGGGGGGAGCAGCGTTCCGTTGCCGAGCGGCGTCGACTCTCTGTTGGAACAAGGGCGACGCCACATCCTTTTGAATCTTGAAGGCGTTGCCTCCATTAACGCACGAGGACTGGGCGAGCTGGTCTCGAACTATGTTGTTGTGACCAGGAGCGGCGGGCAGTTCAAGCTCTTTAATCTGACCCAAATGCTCCGTGAGCTGATGATGACCACAAAACTCCTGACCGTCTTCGACGTTTATGAGACTGAATCCCAGGCCATCGATAGCTTCGCGGGCGACAACCCGGCCTCGGCGGAAGCGATTCCTTATGACCCGAGCACGAACATTCGAAACGCGAACTCTCTGAAAGACTATTAACGGAATGAGCAGCATCTACGCCATGCAACGTGCCAACGGCGACTGGTTCGCGCTGAAAGAGCGCGAGAATTTTCGCGTGCCTGTCTTTTCCAGCAACCGCGAAGCGATGCAAGCGCGGGCCTTCAACGTAGAGATGTTGGTGTTCAAACCGGTCCTCCTCGACGAGCGCGCGCTCAAGGATCTTGAGCCGACAGATGGTCAACGCCCATCATATTTCTGGCTGGTCGAGAAGGCGTCCACAAGTATGAGGCGCGGCGTTGCTTTGAGTCACCTGGAGCTTGCTGTGCTCAGTCGCGAATCTGATCTAACACCTCTTCCAGTATGACTGAGCGCAAATGATAGTTTGTGAATTCTGTTTGAACTATACGTCCGCTGGCGAGTGCATGCTGGGTCTTAAGATACCGAAAGCGATGAGCTGCCGTGAATTTGGCCCGGGGATCGAGAAATTCTGCGCCGATCCGAAAGACTTTGTGAGTCCAAGCCAGATCGTCCAGATGGCCACCTTTTTTGGGTTTCGAAAAACGGAGCTTAAGAAAGTCAGGTCAATGGCGGAAAGTGAAGAAAGCTCACGTGAAGATGGGTCTCGTTCAATCCTGGCGTAGGGGTCGAAGCGAATGACTAAGATTATTTGGTCTTGTCACAACTGCGGCATGGTTCTGCCGCTTTGGAAGATCAAATGCCCCAATTGTCATCGGCTGGCGCTGAGTTGGTTGCACGTGGTCGTAGTCGCAGCAGTGGCCCTGCCCGCGCTCTTATTGATGCTTAGATTTCTTTAGAAGGATTCAGGAGACCGCTCTTATGCCGGCAACGCAAAACACTACCAGCAAGAGATTCAGCACGACTCAAGCTGGACCAGAACGGTCCGGAATGGATTCAGACTTTCGGCTGGTCATCGTGGCTGCGCTCAGAACCAAGCAACTTTTGCACGGCGCGGCGGCGAGGATTGCACCCGATCCTCGGAGACGCAAGAACACGAGCGTCGCTCTCGAAGAAATAAAGCAAGGCCTGGTGCACTTCAGTACTCAGAGCCCGGAAGAAGGGAACGCAGAATGAATAGCGATGAGACGAGTTACGTTATGGTCAACGGTTTGCGAATCTACATTAACGACAGAGCGCTAGAGGCCACTAGCGGCGATCGCGTTTTTTATAGCCGGCGTGCTGATGGTCCGTACTACCGATGGCGATATGAGAAGCGGCTCGAACAATGGCGCGGCGCCCGCGTACACGCAGCCGACTTTTCGCCGCGAGAACTTTCCATGTCCAACTGGAAAACTGTGCCTACGGCATTACAGAGTAGACTGATTGACCATTATCAGGAATGAAACCATTCAGGTCGCTCACCCGACCTTTGGATGCAGTCCTAACTTCGCAAAGTTGCCGCCGCAACTTCGGTCTCAGCTTGCCGCAGGCATGACATTGCAGGCTTAAGCGGCCGGGTCACCAGTACCGGACAAGGCGCTTGCCGTAACACTCGGTCCACATTCGATCCGAATAGAGTTTGCATCCCAAAGCCGGCGCCATGCGCGCCCAGGCAGATCAGATCAATTTCATTTCTCTCAGCGTAATTGAGTATCTCTCGATAAGGGTGGCCCTCGCTCACGGCGTGCTTGATGTGGGACCAAAGATGCGCTTCGGGAGGGACGGCCTTCTGCAAGCGGTGAGCTGCCTTGTGATAAGTGCCTTCCCGCCCGAGTGGATACCAGGAGATCTCGGACTCATCCAAAGTAAACGCCGGTAGCACATGCAGCAGGTGCAACTCCGCCTGATACTCCTGCGCGAACGACAACGCATAGTTGAGCGCCAACTCCGAATAGTCTGAGAAATCGTAAGCGACGAGAACCCGTTTCAGTTCGATCGCAGTGTCAGAGCCCTTTACCCAATCGCGTTCATCGGTATGCATTACCAGAACAGGACAGGGCGCAGTGCGCGAAACCGACTCAGCGGTCGACCCCAGGAGCGCCGCACGGTGCGGCCGTCGGCGTGAGCGCATGACGATCAGGTCAACGCCATAGGCGGCAGCTTCGCGGGCAATCGCGGCGCCGGCGTCGTCACAATTGACGACCAGACTTTTCCAATCCAGTCCCGCCAGACCAGTCGAACCTGAGTGCTTCATCAGCGCCTCTTTGATCGCCGCCGCGGCCTTTTCGTGGGCACCTCGGTTCGCCAGCTCATCACCAATGACGTCGCAATGCAAAAGGATAAGCTCGGCGTTGTAGCCCCTGGACAGCGCTATGGCGTATCGCAGAGCCTCGTCAGAATCGGCTGTAAGATCGGTAGGACAAAGGATGCATTCGATTTTCATAAGCTTCGTCAGGCTCGCAGCCTCTCCTCCTTTCAGCAACGATTGTGCCGGACGTTAGTTGCCCGCATTTTCGCCTATTCATGCCATGGAGCTGCGAATAATCCCTTACTTGTCTGGGGATATTCCGCAATTACCGGCCGCCAGGCCATCAACCTAATTGCCCCAACTCAGGGTTCTAGTACGGGACGGCCCCGCGGAATAGGTCTTGCTCCGTTGGTAATGACAGGAAGCCCGAATTCGGGACCACAGTCCGAGTGTCAGACAGGGTTTGTCAGTACCACTTGCGGACCGGGGTCCCCGACGCAGCCGCGTTGGGGTGGTGTTTGCGGTGGGTTGTTTCATTGGTTCCTATGCAAGACCAGATCACAATCGCGCGCGTCGATCCTCTGATGGGAACAAATACTTTGATCCGCAAGACACCAGCTCGTTTCAAGCAGTTGAAGCACATGATTGGCAACACGCCGTTGCTGGCCATTCGGTTTTCGTTCAGAGGAATAGAGCGCGTCATCTACGCCAAGGCTGAGCAGCTCAATATGACCGGCAGCATCAAGGACCGGATGGCCTTTCATATCCTGAAAAAGGCATACGGAGAAGGCCGCATACAGCCTGGAGATACGATCGCCGAGGCGACCAGCGGCAACACCGGCATTTCCTTGGCCGCGATCGGACGGGCGCTGGGCCACGAGGTCGTCATCTTCATACCCGACTGGATGAGCCAGGAGCGAGTTGCCTTGATCAAAAGCCTGGGCGCGAAAATCGTTCCGGTCAGTCGTGAACAGGGCGGTTTTCTGGGCAGCATCCGCATGACTCAAGAGCTCGCCCAGCGCGAGCAAAATGTTTTCCTGCCGGCACAATTCGCCAATCTGGCGAATGCCGAAGCGCACGAGCAGACCACGGGACCGGAGCTCTGGTGGCAACTGCACTCTCACTCGATCAAGCCGGATGCGTTTGTCGCTGGGGTCGGCACCGGCGGCACCGTGATGGGCGTGGGAAAATTTCTACGGCAGCATAACCCGGCGATCAAGCTGTATCCGCTTGAGCCTGCCGAATCGCCGACGCTCTCTACGGGATGCAAACTCGGCCGGCACCGCATTCAAGGCGTCTCTGACGAGTTCATTCCTTCGATTCTCGATCTTGAAAAGCTGGATCCGGTGATCAGCGTGGCGGATGGTGATGCGATCCTGATGGCTCAGAAGCTCGCCGCCGGTCTGGGACTCGCGGTCGGCATTTCATCGGGCGCCAACTTCATCGGCGCATTGATGGCCCAGAACGAGCTCGGCGATACTTCCGTGGTTACAACTGTATTTCCTGATGACAACAAAAAGTATCTCAGCACGGATTTGCTCCGCGAAGAGCCGGTGAAGGATGGCTACCTTGCGCCCGAAGTCGAGCTGCTAAGTTACGAGGCCTTCCGACGAGTTTGCTACACGTGCTTCGATGGCGAAGAGTGAGCGGGCAGACTCTTAACGGTGAGCTGCAGAAGTTGTGGGCGCAACCCGCGACAGCATGTCGGGCGAGAAGAAGGTACTCGTAGTCATTCGTCCGCATGATTCTTCGCACACACGATAAAACTGACTGAAGTTTTCGACCATCAATTGGGCTCGCGTCAACTTCTTACTCTCATCCAGAAACTCAGGGGTTAGATCGGGCGTCAGCCGCTTACCTCCGTACAGCGCACAGCAAAAGGGTCTCCAAGAAACAATGCTTCACAGCTAGGTCAAGGCCTTCACGCCGCTTTGCGCGGGCGAACTTCACGCTCGATGCGATGGGCGGATGCGTCGATGGTAACGCTGAGATCATAGGCGGCCTGAAGGTTGATCCAGAACTCGGGTGTGCTGCCAAAGTAGCGCGATAGGCGCAGCGCTGTATCAGCATTGAGGCCGCGCCTGCCGTTAACAATTTCACTTATCCTGGTCACCGGAACCTTCAACTCACGGGCGAGGCCATTCACGCTGAGGCCTAGGGGCTTCATCAGATCTTCTCTGAGAATCTCTCCCGGATGAACTGGCGGCATTTGGCGATTCTTCTTAGACATGACTCTCCTAATGATAATCAACGATCTCAACTTCAAAGGCATCACCATCTCGCCAGACGAAACAAATGCGATACTGATCGTTGATGCGAATACTGTGCTGGCCTCTCCGATCACCCTTCAAAGCTTCGAGGTGATTCCCCGGAAAGATTGCTAGATCTCGTAGTTGATGAGCCGCGTGTACTTGCATGAGTTTTCGCTGCGCCACTCTGGCGATCCGCTGAAACCGGCGCGGGCTCTGGCCATCGAATACGGCCAGGGAGTCCTTTCCGCGGAAGGAGCGAATCACCCGTTCACGCTATAAGCTACCGGAGTGACCTGTCAAGCGGAATGGCGGCCAGCTTCCGAGCTTTCTCGCACTCTAATGAGAAAGTTTGCGCAGCGTCTTTTGAAAAACTCCGGAGAAGAGGCAGATCACCTTGGCGTCTTTATGGGAAGGTGAAGCGTAAATGTCGAACCTGTGCCCAGGGAAGATTTGACTTCGACACCTCCGCCATGGGCCCGCGCAATGCGGCGCACTGCGGGAAGTCCGAGCCCAGTTCCTCCGGGCCTGGTAGTGAAGAAAGGACTAAAGATGCGCAACAGATCTGCTTCACTAATGCCGCGGCCATTGTCCGAGACTTCAACTATAGCTTCGTCTTCAAAATCCGTGTCCCGATCGTCTTGCGCAACGCGAATCTTAACCTGACCATCCCCATCTGCCGCCTCGATTGCGTTGATGATCAGGTTTAGCACGGCGTCTTCAATCTGCGGCGCGTCAATGGGAATTATTATTGGATCCGCAGGCGGCTCGAATTCGATCTTGACGCGGTAACCAGGAGAGGCTTCATTCCTCGACTGCGCCCGCGCGAGGTTGACCGCGCGCCCTACAATCTCAGTGAGTGAGCAGGCCCTGACTGAAACCACCCGGGGCCGTGCGCGATCCAGCAGCGCCCGCACGGTGCCATCGATTCGTTCTACTTCGTGGCGAATAGCCTGTAGCGCTTCCGTTTCTGGATCGCTCATCTCACGACGTCGGATCAATATGTCCACAGTGCCCTGGATGCCGGCCAGTGGATTCTTGACCTCATGCGCCAGACCGGCGGCCAACTCGCCGACGAACGAAAGCTGCGCGGCGTGTTTCAGCTCGGCCGACTGCTGGAGGATCTTTTCCTCGGCCTGTTTAAGTCGAGTAATTTCGTGGCGAATCGCTATGTACTGGTAAGGCTTACCCTCCGCGTCGAGGAACGGAACGATCGTCGTATTGACCCAGTAGAAGCTTCCGTCTTTCGCGCGATTGCGAAACTCACCTTTCCAGACCTGACCGGCGGCGATCGTAGTCCACAGATCGCGAATGAACTCTTTAGGATGATAGCCCGAGTTGATGATGCGATGATCCTGTCCCAATAATTCATCGCGCGAATATTTCGAGATTCGGCAAAATGCATCGTTGACGTAGTTAATGATTCCGCGCTGATCGGTAATCGCAACAATCGTGGACTGGTCGAGCGCGAACTTGATATCCGCCAGCTCCCTTAGCGAGCGCTCAAGATCTTCTGGCTTGCCTTCGCGACGTGGGCGATCTGTATTTGGTATTGCGGGGTTGGACATCGCTTTCGGATCGAGAACTCAACTAGCAAAGCTGGCAGCCGGAGACCAGCCCAGGCTGGAGCGAGCGAAAACGGATCAACTCTCAGCTTCAGTCGCCGCCGCGGCGCCGACGTCTTCCAGTTTCTTCATACGATAACGCAGTTGGTCGCGCGAAATGTCCAGAAGTTCCGCAGCTTTGGTCTGATTTCCTCGGCTTTGTTCCAAAGCTTGCCGCACCAAAGACATTTCCACCTCTTCAAGCGACACGCCTTCCCGTGGCAGACGGACTTGGTCTGGCCTGGCCCCAGCATGACCCTCGCCTCCCGCGCGTGAATCCGCCACCAGCCCGCGCGGCAAATACTTCGCCGTGATTTCGTCACCGTCTTCCAGGATCATCGCGCGCTCAATGACGTTGCGCAACTCGCGCACGTTGCCCGGCCATTGGTACGCGCGAAACGCGGCCAGGGCTTCCGGATCGATACTATCAATGTTCTTGCGCAACCGACTCTTAAAGCTCGCCATGTAGTGTTCAGCCAGCACTCTGATGTCATCGCCCCGCTCGCGCAACGGCGGGATATCGATCTGGATCACGGACAAACGATAGAACAGATCAGCACGAAAGCGGCCGGCTTCGCCTTCGGTTTTGAGATTGCGATTCGAAGCGGCAATCACGCGGACGTCCAGCGGCAGGTCCTTCAGACCGCCAACGCGGCGAAACGAACCCTCTTCGAGGACGCGCAACAGCTTCGCTTGCAGACTCAGTTCCAACTCACCAATTTCATCCAGAAAGAGCGTTCCGCCTTCTGCCTGTTCGAACATTCCTTCTTTGCGCGTCTTGGCGTCGGTGAACGCACCTTTCTCATAACCAAAGAGTTCGCTTTCGATGAGCGTACCCGGAATTGCCGCGCAGTTAATCGCCACGAATGGGCTCTCGGAACGGGTCGAATGATAATGGATCGCTTTCGCAACCAGATCTTTTCCCGTGCCCGATTCGCCTTGCAGCAACACGGACGAAACTTCGCTTTCGGCTACTTTGTGCGCCAGCGCCAACATTTCGCGCATGGTGGGAGAGTCGCCGACAATTTGATCGAAACTGAACTGCTGCGCTCGTTCGCGGCGAAACAGGTTCACTTCTTTGCGCAAGCGGTTGGCTTCGATCCCGTTGCGAATTGCGACGTGCAGCTCTTCCAGATTGATTGGCTTGCCAATGAAATCATACGCGCCGCCGCGCAACGCCGCGATGGTTTCGTCCACCAGGACGTTGGCCGTAATCATGATCACCACCGCATCATGCTGCTGTTGTCGGGCCTTGCGCAGTACGTCCAGACCCGATCCGTCAGGCAGATTGATATCCAGCAGCACCGCCGCCGGCGCCTCTGCTTCAAACGCCGCGAGCGCAGCGCTGACAGTTTCCGCCTCAATGGGTTCAAAGCCCCAGCCGCGCAGCGCTTCGCCCAGCGACCACCGAATCATCTTCTCGTCATCAACGACGAGGATTTTGTGTTTGTGATTTTTCAGGAGCTTTCTCGCTTTTGAAATTTGCGGTAATCCGCACCCTTGATGATTATAGAAGACCAGGCTGCCTCGCGGCTATGCCTGGTCACTAACGGCTAGTCCTCAGGCTGATGCTAAATGCACTTTAGGCTTCTCTTCTGACGAGCTGGCGGAAGCTACCAGGTGTTGTTTGAAAAGACTTGCGGTTGCCGTCAGAAAATCATAAGAAGTGACGATCCCGACCAACTGATTGTTATCGACTACCGGAAGGCAACCAATACCGTCGCGCTGCATGATCTCGATGGCTTCCAGCGTGGGCGTCGTTGATGTCACGCTGGTTGGATTCGCCTTCATGATCTCGCGAACGGTCAACGAATGCCCACTGGGCGCGTTTGAGCTGCGGCTCAAGAAACGTAAGAGCCCGCGGTGAGTTACGAGTCCGATCAGTCGCCCTTCTTCGTCTTCAACGGGAACATGCCTGATGTGCCGCCAGTCCATCAAGCTGGCGGCCAGATCGACGAGGTCGTCGGGGCGCACTGTAAAGAGATCGGTGGCCATGAACTGTCCTACCGTTTGGTAGCTTTGGCTCCAATCCGTCAACTCACCCGCTTCGGCCAATTTCCATTCGTGCACCGGTTTGTTCTCCTTCTGCCGCGCGAGAATTGTCGCCGTTAAGGTGCGCGCGCGCATATCACCCGGCTCGTCGTTGAGCGTTGCCCATGAGTTCAGCATCCATCGCGCCCCTGTCCGGCCGCTGCGAACCCGCTCTTCCACGATCCCAAGATACTTATCGATGTCGTTTGAATTGACGTTGTCCTCTTTAAGGCCCGCGCGGGCCAATGGTAAGAGGTCATTCAGAATCAAGGAGGTTGCGCTTCGGCTCTTTCCGTTCAGCCATCTCAACTGCGCATCCAGTCCGTGCCGAGCCGCCGCGAAAAAGTTTTCCTTGGCGTCATCGAAACTCAAGCGATTCGCGATCTCGCCATACGCTTGTGGCAAGGCGACCATCAGTCCCATAAAGAAAGCCGCGTTTGCTATCTCATCCTGCACGGTTGGCCCGGACGGCAGCGCGCGATTCTCTATCCGCAAGTGGGGAATTCCATCGGTAATACCATAGCAGGCGCGGTTCCAGCGCCACACGGTGCCGTTGTGCATTCGCAGAGCAGAGAGAAGGGGAGTCCCGCCGCGGGCCAAAACCTGAAAGGGATCTTCCTCCGGTTGGGTGATCATGATTGGGCGGAAGCGACAAATCTGATCGTGGAAAAGTTCGACCACCGAACTCTTCAGCCACTGGTCGCCAAAGCTCACCCGGGTTGGCTGGCTGCGGGCCGTTTGGGTCCGCGAACGCGCGTCGGTCGAATGCTGGAACAACGCCACCCGCGTCTCCTGCCACAACCGATGACCAAACAGAAGAGGAGAATTAACTGCCGCGGCGAGAACCGGACTCGTAATCGCCTGAGCCATGTTGTAGTGCGCAGCAAACTGCGCGGGACTCGTTTGAAAATGCACCTGGAAACTTGTGTTGCACGATTCCATCATGATGTTGTCATGCGTAATCTCAAGCTCGTCCAGGCCTTTTATGTGAATCGAGAAAGGCCCGCCTCTGAGACCAATCACTCCGCGGTTAAGCTGATGGTAGCGAGGAGTAGGCGCAAGGTTCTCGAGTGTAAGATCTGATTTCTTCAGCGTGGGTAAGATGCCTGAGAGGAGCACATCGGCACCCAGCTTCGCGGCACCCGTACGCACCAGCGCCAACAGTTCGCGCAGTTCACGCTCCATCTTGCTAAAGCATGGCCCCGTCAGAGGCAGGGGAGTCAGATTGGCTTCAAGATTGAATCTGGCGATCTCAGTTGTCAGGCGAGAGTCCCTGGCGCGATCCAGGACTTCCAGGGACATGGCTGCCGGCCGCAGGTTGCGATCGACCAGGAACATTTCCTGTTCGGCCCCAATTCGCGTCACCCCAGTTTCGAGGCGGCCGGTTTCGATCATGAATTCCAGCGCGCGAAGATCCTCAAGCAACGCCTTCATAAAGGCTTGCGACTCTTTCTCGTCAAATTGCTGCTCGACGTTGTGTTCGCCCATGGAATTCAGACCAGACGCGAAAAGGGTTATTGCGTTGCTAAACGGGAATTGTCATCCCAAGTGCTTCCGACTTGTGTTGTTGCTCCGGCAATTCATATGCCGACCAAAGCGTAACGAAATTACGGATATCAATTGGCGAGGCAAAGCGCTGTTTGCGGGTTTTTGCGCAGGCTGCGAAATTTTTCCGCGCATTCGCTGCAGTTGAAGCGCCAGCTTCATTTCTTTAGCGAATGGCACTCAACGCACTGGAACATCGAAATGTCGCCCAGGTCTACCGGGTGCTTGAAGGGCTTGTTCGCTTTATGACAGAACTCGCATTTGCGGTCGGCAAGCGAACCCAGATCAACCGGATGTTGGAATGGGCCGGTCTTTACCGAAGCAGCCGGATTCAGTGAGTCATAGATTACCGTGTGGCAGACGTTGCAGTCGTTGGTGATGACTTTGCCGGTGTTGCTGACGTGCTCGCCGTCGTGACAGCGGAAGCAGCCCGAGAAATGAAGATGGCCGATGTTGTTAGGATGAGTCTGCCAGTCGGTCTTCATCTCAGGGAAAAAGAAAGTCTGAAAGATACGCTGAATTTCCGTGACCGCGCTCTTGATCGCCGCCTGCTTTTGTGAGTACACGTCTTTGTAGTTCGTTTGATAGAACTCAGTCAGGCCCTTATCAATTGAACTGAGGGCTTGAGGTGTTGTGTCGTATCGGCCGCTCAGAACTTCAACCGCCTTGCGCTTGAGATACGGAAGCGAAGGATCCAGCCTGCCGGCAACGAAAGCCTGGTCCACGGCCACGTCGGGCGGCAGGTAAACGTGCGCGGGACGATTGTGACAATCGACACAGTCCATCTTGCGCTTGTTGGCGGCGGCAATCTGCTCAGCTGAAAGCGGACGGGTGCGATCGTAATACTCGGTGACGTTGCCTTGCCGGTCTTTTATGCGTACCCAGGGAATAACCTGTCGATGATCCTCCGTGGCAACATAGTCGACTTCGTTGGCGATGTTCATGTGCCAGTGGATGCCGGTGACCAGCCCGTTGGTCGGGCTGCCTCCGCCGACGTTAATCAGCATGCGTCTTTGACGCAGAGTGTTCTGTTCGTCATACGCGTAACGATTGAAGACCTTCATCTGCGCGCCAAAAAACTTTTCGGGCCAGTGACACTGTTCGCAGGTTTCCGGGGCCGGGCGGAGGTTGTGAACCGGCGTGGTGATGGGCCTTGAAAACTTGTTGAAGGTCACTGCATAAAGTTGATAAGCGCCGGAAAGTTTTGAACGCGCGTACCAACCGGCGCCTGATCCGACATGACAATCGACGCAGCGCACGCGCGCATGAGCGCCAGCCTGGTAGGCCCTGAATTCCGGCTTCATCACGGTATGACAAGTCTCTCCGCAGAAGGCGACCGATTCCGTGTATTCGAATGCGCGATAGCTTCCGAAAGCGCTGGCTGAGATAAATAAGAACGTGACCACGAGAAAGGTCAGAAAGGCGCGACGCGCGTGGGGGTCGTTCAGATCCAACTTTGGATAAGGCGTGATGGCGTCTGGCGCACCTCGCCGCCGTCGTCGCCGTTCCAGAATCATGCCCACCGCCACAACGAACAGGCCGAACATCAGGGCCGAGGGAATAGCTATGTAAGTGAGGATTCCAACATAAGGATTCTTAACAGTTGAGGTGACCTCTATGAAAAACAGGAGGACATCACTTGCCAGGCTAGCGATCGCGATCGGAGCCCCGACAAAGCTGACGTAGTTGCGGAAGAGGCTCGGCTTTTTCCGAGCCAGTGGTTCGATCTCACCCATCTTGTTCTGCTCTAAAATAGACAATCAAACCGGCTACCGCAAGGCTACCCACGAATCTGGTTGTGTCCCGATTTAACGGCGTATAGAGTACCAACTTTAGTTGGGCCTTTTCTCCGCTTACAAAATACAAAAACCCGACTAAAGTCGGTACTCTGAACACCGCTTATGTTGAGGCACTCCAACTGCAAAACGTCTCCATCGGTCCGAACCATCTCCTACTTTCGCGGCCGCCCGATGATCTTGAATACTTCAAACCACAGCACGCTGACTGAACCGGCGCCGAGACAAAGCGCCAGGCCATCCCAGTGCAGTCTGGCGAAAAGAAAAAGTTCACGCAGGAACGGCACGTAAAGCACCAGCCCGAGAAATACCAGCGCGCCACCAACGACCCACCAGAGCGCCGGGTTTCGCGATCTCGCCGTCGCCACGACCGTTCTTGACCACGAACGGTTAGTGAGAATCAGGCAGAGATTGGCGATGATCAGAGTCGTGAACGCCAGCGCCCGCGCCTCCATCTCGCTCTGGCCGCGACGCAGCGCAAGTCCATAGATGGCTACCAGAATAACCAGCACGCCCAGCCCCTGCAGAAAACTGAGCACCAGAGTGCTGCGGCTGAACAGTCGCTCGCGCGGATCGCGCGGCGGGCGTCGCATGACGTCGGCTTCCTCGGGCTCTGCCTCAAAGACTACCGAACACGCCGGATCAATGATCAAGTGCAGAAAAGCAATGTGCACAGGCAAGAGCACCAGCGGCCATCTGAGCAGCACCGGAATCAGAGTCATACCCGCAATCGGCACGTGGATCGCGAGCAGATAAGCCATCGCCTTCTTGAGATTATCGAAGACCCGCCGGCCCACCTTGACCGCCTGTTCGATGGAAGAGAAATCGTCATCGAGCAGCACCAGGGCCGCGGCTTCACGGGCGACGTCGGTGCCGCGCTCGCCCATCGCAATGCCGATGTGCGCAGCTTTCAGCGCGGGCGCATCGTTCACGCCGTCGCCGGTCATGGCTACGATCTCGCCGTCGGCCTTGAGCGCGGAGACGAGACGCAGTTTCTGCTCCGGCACCACGCGCGCGAAGATGTTTGTGTGGGCGATGCGCCGCTGCAACTCGGCATCCGTCATGAGCGTCAGTTCCGGGCCGGTGATGACTTCGTCCGCCGGCGCCAAACCAATCTGGCGCGCAATGTTCATTGCCGTCCCTGGATAGTCGCCGGTGATCATCACGACCCGAATGCCGGCGCTGTAGCATTCACGGATCGCCGCCGGCACACTGGGCCGGATCGGATCTGACAGCGCGATCAAGCCCATGAATTCGAAGTCAAAGTCGTGCTGTTCAATCGGCAGATCGGCCTGCTTGAATCGCGAACGCGCCGCGCCCAACACGCGATAGCCTTCGTTTGCCAGGGTGGCGATCGGCCCTGACAACTCTCGCAACTGGCTTTCGTCAAAATGGCAAAGGTCGGCAATCGCTTCCGGCGCGCCCTTGGCGCCGACGACATAGTCCTGGGCGTCGCGTGAATGCCAAACGCGTGAAAGCGCCAAAAGCTTTTGCGAGAGCGGATACTCGCGCACCAGCGACCAGTCGTCGTGAATGTGTTCCGTGCCCGCGAGATACAAACTGCCGAGTTCCTTGAGAGCGCGATCGATCGGATCGAAAGGATCGCGCTGGCTCGCGAGAATGCTGAATTCAACCAGTTCATGAAAATCCTCGGGCAACTCCTCATGTACCGCCGCCTGCAAATCATAGAACTGTCCGTTCGCAAAAAGCTTTCCCACTTTCATTTGATTCATCGTCAGCGTCCCGGTCTTGTCCACGCACAAGACCGTCGCCGAGCCGAGGGTCTCGACCGCCGGCGTGCGCCGCGTCAGCACGTGTTGCCGCGAGATTCGCCAGGCGCCAAGCGCCATGAAGATGGTCAAGACAACGGGAAATTCGTTCGGCAGGATGGCCATCGCCAGCGTAATGCCGGCGAGAATGGCGTTCAGCCAGTTCGCGCGCGTCAGTCCGAAGACGACGGTCACGATCACGCAGAGCGAGAGGCCAAAGATCGCGAGGTTTCGAACCAGACGGCCCATCTCTTTCTGCAAAGGCGTGTCTTCGGTCTCGACTGATTCGAGCGCCTTCCCGATTTTTCCCAGCTCGGTTTGGGCGCCTATGGCGAGGACGCGCGCATAAGCCTGCCCCTGGACCACCAAGGTTCCGGAATATACGAAAGGGAGATCGTCGCCTCCCGGCCGGACCATCTTCGCGTCGCCGGTGCCGGCAATCTTTCTCACCGGCACAGATTCTCCGGTCAACACAGATTCATCCGTCAGCAGACTGGTGGTAGAAAGCAGCACGGCATCTGCAGGAACGCGGTCGCCCTCGACCAGCACGACGATGTCGTCGCGAACCACCTCGCGGCCGGCGACTCGTTTTTGATGACTGCCGCGAATTACCAAAGCCCGGGGACTGGACAGATCGCGCAGCGCTTCGAGCGTCCGCTCCGTTTTGCGTTCCTGATAGAGTGTGATGGCGGCGATGAACGCAACAAAGCCGAACAGCATGATCGCTTCCTGCGCTTCGCCCAGGAAAAAATAGATTGCGCCGCACACGAGCAGCAATAGAAACATCGGCTCGCGCACTACGCCCGCACCGATAGCGAACACTCCGCGTTGCTTTGCAGAAGGAAGTTCGTTCGGTCCGTCGCGGCGGAGCCGCTCGACCACTTCGCTTTCAGAGAGACCGGTGGCGGTATTTAGATCAAACTCGAGTGGGTGTGAACGGCTCAAGGTGTATGGGGTGGACGTGAAATCAGCTCAGGCTCATCGAGCTCCTGGCACTTCAGGCAAGTTGACACCCGCCAAATCAGGTTTCCATTTCCTCTGGCTCTGCCTGTTTCTGCGATTGTTCGCAAGTTAGTTCATGCTCTTCTTTATGCGCTTCTTCAGACACGCGCCCGTCGATGAAAGCAAAGTTAACCGGATAAACGTCCGGATCGAAAATCACCTGATAAAAGTGCCAGACAATAATTGCCAGCGTCGCCAGCACGGCTTCGTAAAAGTGCACCGCGAGCGCGATATCAAGCCACCAGCGCGGCAGGAAACCAACGACGCCAATCTTGAACCAGATCATCAGGCCGGTCAGGCCCATGATGATCGTGCCCCAGATTACCCGAATTCTGGTCACCGCTTTGATTACTCTGGGCCTCGACAGATTTGAGCGCGTTCAGAGAGAGCGCGGCGCAAAGCAAGATTCCAGTCAAGACGATTGCGACTGCAAGATAGCGTCTCACTTACTCGGGTTCCTCGGAAGCGTTCCCACAAAAATACCCTCGATGCCTTATCCGCACGAGCGGCTCATTGACACCGAGGGTTTTCCAAATTTGGCCGTAAAATCTCGGGCGAGATTTACATGCATCACCGTCTGGTAAACCCTTCGGCTTGATCGCCGAAGGGCACATGAAATCAAATCCTCGCAAGGCGCGCGGCTTCGGATTTACATGATGGACTTCATGTACGCGATCAGGGCCTTTGCCTGGTCAGGAGTGATGCCTTTCTCCTCAAAGGCCGGCATGTTGGGCGGCTTCTCAGCCTTCTTGCCCTTCAGTACCGAATTTAACATCTGATCCTCAGGGTGGGTCGAATCCCATTTCTTTTCCGCCTTGGCGCCATGACAAGCAAAGCACTTGGCTTTATAGGTTCCGGCTGCATCAAAGTCATCCGCACTGGCGCGCGCGCGTACTGAAACCACCACGAAACTAGCGGCCAGCATCACACCCGCAAAGGCGACCGCCAGCTTCATCAGACCATTAGTCGTTATCTTCATTATTGATTAAACCTTCCCTCCATCCAGGAACTAACTCCCATCTAAGACTCTTGAAGCGCAATGACCGTGCCGCCGCAGGATTCAGGGGAAATCGCAAAGAGATTTCCCCCGTTTGCGTTCTTTCGCCCATGGCAGCAGGAAATTTACCCACGGGTGTGGCATGCGCATCTTGCGCGTGATTCACGGGCGGGACGCCCGTGCCACTCTTCAGGCCGCGGCCTTCTTGTGACACTGCACACACTTCTTCGAAGTTGGCGGAGGCGGATCCAAAGTTGGTCTGGCTTTCACAACTTCGTCATGACAGCCGCCACATCTGCGATGGAACGCCTGTTGGTTAGTCATAGTCGTCGGCTCCGCACTGCCCTCAAACTTGACCACCGGAATCTCCGGCAGCAGCTTTGGCTTGGTATCGGTTTTAGCATGGCAATCGCGACAGACAGCGCCCAGCGCGTTGCCATCTTTTTCAAGCAGCTCCGCCGTCAGAGTGGTCGTGCGATCCGCAGGCCAAACGGTCTTGTGTGGAGGGTGCTTGAGCGCCTCGGCTGCCGGCTGCGCCGTGTGGTGACACTCGACACAAGTGATCTGGCAGGTGCCGTCAGCGCTGCGTTTCTTAGTGATGTGATCGAGATGGTTAAACTTGATCTGTCCAAGCTTCGCATCCGCTCCCAACGTGATTACTTCCGGCGGTTTCTTTCCGTCCTGAGCTGATACGTCCGCTGTGATCTTGGGCGTGCTCGAGACCAGGAAAATCGCAAAAATAAAGGCTGCGAGTATCGTAAGAACTTTCATGGTTACCTCCCTGGAGAATTACCGCCACAGATTGTCACGGATAACACAGATAAGAAAGCCAGGCGGCTGGTTGTTTCCCGATCAGTGAAAATCCGCGTAAATCTGTGGCTGCTAAATCAATTTTCAAAAGTGCCACGTTGCTCCCGTGTGGCACCGCTTACAAACTGTGAAGTCATCGTCGCCAAACGCACGCTTGCCATCATGGCACGTCATGCAACTTTGCCCGCGACCGGTGGCGTGATGGTTAAGCGGTTCCGGCGCCGTGACCTGTCTTCGCTGCGGCATTCCCGCCTTAACCTGGTGACATTCGGTGCAGGTTACTTTTTGATGCTTGGCATGATCGAATCCCACGCGGAAGGCTGGGGCCGAGGCGGACGTCCGGGAATACCCACCCAACTGATGGCACGTGCCACACGAAGAGATGTCGCGGCCGCCGGATTGCGCGCGCGGCGTGTGGCATCCATAACAAGTTGTGTGCGCATTGAATCCCGCGGGGATCGAGAGGGAAACACCGCCACGCGCCGGTCGATGACACGTCGCACAACTAACGCTGCCCATTTTCACATGCAGCGAGTGATCGAACTTCATGCGAAAGCTCTGCAAACGCGGAAACGACTTCAGGGCCCCGGATTTTGCGTCGGTGTGACAGATGGTGCAGATCGGACTCTCAGAGCTTGAAAACTGCTGCGCATGACAGCCGGCGCAGGGCAGGTGATTGGAACCTCCCGGCCGTTTCGGAATCGGTGAATTCGAGTCGCGACGATGACAGAGCAGACACGGCAGACGCGAATGGTTGCGGCTGCTGTGTATGAACTTTCCGTAATCCAACCCTTCGGGAAATTGCATCTGCTCCTGAGTGGACGCCGAGTCAGTTAAGGTCGTCAGGGATTCCGACGCCCGCGAGTTGAAGGCGGCCGCAATGCTAATAGCGGTTACGCTCACGGCGACAAGAAATCCGGCCACGCGCAACGCGGACATCTGCTTCCTCTGTGTAACCTCTGTGGTTCTCTGTGTCTCTGTGGTGAAAGTGCGCCTGAAAACACTCACCACAGAGGCACAGAGCAGCACAGAGATCGCACAGAGACGACCGTGCCGAAGCTCGCTGATAATTCTTGACAACTGTCCAGTCAATCCAATCATGAACTCGGCTTCACTTTCGGCTTTGGTGTCGGAATCGCTGCTGGATGACCTTCGGGAATACCTTCCTTGCCAAAGGTGATGTGGCACTTCGTGCAAACAAACGAAGGATCCTTCTTCTTTTGATCGATCTCGAAATTCAAAGCTCCACCGTCATCGGTAGTGGCTGTGACGTGGCATCCATCGGTGCCGCCGCACGAACGCACCGGGACCTTCAGTGTTTTCCAGTCGAGGGTATTGAACGTCGTCACGTTGTGACAACCCATACAGTTCAGGTCAGGATGCTCTCCGCCCTCATGCCGGAAAGCGCCGGCGGAAATGCGGCGGCTCCATTTGCTGAGCATCGTCGCGTCCGTGATCCCCATGGTGTTTGCCATCTTCGCATCGAAATCAACTTTCAAAGACTGTGGCGTTGCCAGCTTATGGCAAACGTTGCAGTCGGTCGGTGCCGGCGCAATTCCGGAATCGGCGCTGTGGCAGGTGAAACACACCGTATGACTGTTGGGCGTGGTCTTGAACGTGCCCTTCTTTAGCCAGAAGGCATCGCCGATATTCTTCGGCGGCTTGGTTACATATTCCTCGCTCGAATTGCCCTGCGGCTGATAGGTTTCGTGACAGACGGGACAGCTCTTTGGCAGGCCATCCTTTTTCTTTTCCTGCAGCGATACCGTCGCGAACCAACCGCGTGGATCTTTTCCGGGCGCCGGTGCGTTTACGCCCACGACGTCAATATGCTTGTCGTGCGGGAAACCGACGCCGAATTCCGAAACGAACACCCTTCGCTTCTTCAACGGATCATTAACGTCGCCGAGGCTGGGAAACAGCCAGCGGCTGGTGTCTTTCGGACTGTTGTTGACGTGACAGTTCCAGCAAATAGCCGGCGCGGGCCTTTCGCGCGCAAAAAATTGCTCGCGATGACAGGTCAAACAGGAGGCATGCTCGGGAAAATCACTGACGTCCGGGAAGGCCGCGTCGCCTTTGCGCACTTCCTTCCAGTTCTTCGACGGAACTTTGTGACAAGAGCTGCACGCTAGTTTTTGCGCGACGGCGTGAGTTTGATGCGAGAACTTGGTGTAATCAATGCGTGGTTTCTTTGGCGTCGCGACCTTTTTCTGAGGACGAGGACGTTGCGGCACAGCGCTACTCGATCCGGCGGCGCGCGCGACCGACAGCGTCAAGAACGTTGCCAGGACGACGAGAGCAAGTACTCCTAATTCGCGGTTTCGAAACAGCACTCGATTCATTCTCATCGGCGCTGCGTCGCGGCGAAATGTTTATGGATTCTGTTAACCAAAATATATAAGAACTCCTTTAGGAGCGCGATATTTCTGTCGCCCATAAATGGGCTACTTCAATATTTTTGACGTTCGTGGCTATAAGGATTCCGCGCCTAGCGGCGCTTCGGAATCTTCTCGTTCTCCCGATTCTCGCTTGCTATTCAGCGGCAGCTTGCCGGCTCTCGATCTGTCTTACCTTCAAATAAACCAACACCGCCAAGAACAAAATGAACACCAGCGAAACCGCGAGTCCTTTTCGTCGGAAGCTTCGTTCTGCCAGGGCATCCAATCCGGCCTGGTATCCCCGCGCGGACGCCGCCAAGCCCGGCGCGGCTACCTTATCGACCTCGGCAATCGAGGAGGTGTGGATCAGCACTCTCGCGTGAGTCAACGCATCCATAGCTTCTTTCATTTCAAACTTGGGCCGGCTGACTTCCATTCCGGCGCGCTCAGCGCTGTTCAGAATGTCCGTTGACCTGGCGATGCTCGCCAGCAATTCATCTATGCGCGTGCGCATCTGGTCGCCGGCAACGTAGCCCTTGTCGCCGGGCGTGTGGCAAGTGATGCAGACCGATTTCTGGCCGGCGCCAATCATTTCATCGGTTGGCTTGTTGATCGCATGATTGCTGTGACACTTGATACATTCGCCGAATTGGCGCTGGTCGAACGCGGCCTTGTGCGGACTGACCTGGAACAGCTCAGCCTGTCGCCCATGGCACGTCCCGCAGACGTTCGCGACTGAAGCGATGCCTGGCGGCGTCGCGCCATGATTGCCGTGACAGTCGTTGCAGGTCGGCGCAGAGAGATCCTGTTTTTCGTAAAGCGCCTTTGCGTGGACGCTCGTCTTATACAAGGCATACTGATTGTTCGGAATCGGGAACCCGCGCATGTAGTCTGCGTTGGCGTGACACTTTGAGCACGTCTCGGCAACGTTCGACGGATACACCGACGAGAGCGGATCTTTGACCGCTCGAATGCCGTGAACACTGTGACAACTGATGCAAGTCGCGGCGCGCGTCTCTCCGCTCTTAAGTTTTTGGCCGTGCACGCTCGTGTAGTACTCGCGTTCCTGATCGACGCGTAAGCTGGGATTAAATCTCTTCATCAGGTTCGCGTCGCTGTGGCACTTGCCACAGTACGCGGGGATGTCGAGGGTCTTTGGCTTTCCCAAAAAACCCTTACGCGGATCCTTCGCACCTTCCTTGGTGTCCGCCGTCGGATCGCCGCCGTGACAATCATTGCATGACAAGCCGCGCGCATGATGGATATCGTTATCGAAAAGTTTCGCGGGCGCGCTCAGTCGGGCGTCTTGCAACTTCGAGTGGCACTCGATGCACGAACTCTTTTTCTGCGCTGAAGCTAGAGTGAAAAGTGTCAGAACGATCATGGCTCGAAGCGCGAACGTGAATGTTCGCCGCGTCGCGAGTGCAGGTACAATCGCAGCGGGCTGCTTAACAAAGCGTCGCGTGCGTTCAGAAAACCTCTCTGTGGATCTCTGTGCGATCTCTGTGCCTCTGTGGTGAATGTTTTCCTGCGCGATTCCACCACAGAGGCACAGAGAACCACAGAGACCGCACAGAGAGAACTGTGCCGCGGCGGTAGCCAACGTGCATCGATCAGTTTGGTCCGCTGGACCCCCAATCTTCATAGGCCTCATCAAGTCACATATCCGAAGATTGTCATCCCGACGATATAGAGCAGCGCGAGCACTCCGCACACGTTGAAGATCAACCTGCGCCGTCGATTTTCCGGCGATCGGTCGATAAAAGGCACGAGAAACAAAAGCATCGCGACGAAGCCAAAAGCCAGGATGCCAATCACGTCGCCATCGATTTTCCAAATCTTTGCCGGGATGTACTTCAGCGTTTGAAACATGAACAGGAAGTACCATTCAGGTTTGATCCCGGCCGGCGCCGGCGCAAACGCGTCGGCTTTTTCCCCCAGTTCCCAGGGGAAGAGGGCGGCTAAAGCAGCCAGCACACCAATAGCCAGAATCCATCCGATCAGATCGCGGAGGAGAAAATTGGGGACGAACTTCATTTTCTTCACCGGTTGCCCGATGAGTTTTGGCGGCACACTCATTCCATGAAGCTGCACCAACAATACGTGAACCGTGATCAGCGCCGTCGCCATCGCCGGTAGCACGGCGACGTGAAATCCAAAGAAGCGGGTCAGGGTTGCGCCGGTGACATCGTCGCCGCCGCGCAGAAACCTGAGCATTGGCCGGCCGACTATCGGAACCACGCCGGCGATCTCTGTGCCAACTTTGGTGGCAAAGAAAGCGAGCTTGTTCCAGGGCAGCAGGTAACCGCTAAACCCGAAACAGATGGCGACGAACAGCAGAAACACTCCGCTCAGCCAGGTAATCTCGCGCGGCGGATAATACGCGCGCAAAAAGAAAACGCTGAACATGTGTATGAACAGCGTGGCAATCATCAAGTTGGCCGACCAGCTATGAATCGATCGGATCAGCCAACCAAACTTGACCTCGGTTATGATGAATTGAACGCTCTCGAAGGCGGTCTCGGAGCTGGGACGATAGTAGAGCAGCAGCAGAATTCCGGTCACGACCTGCACAGCGAAAAGAAACAGCGTCATCCCGCCGAAGTAGTACCAGATGGAATGGCGGTGGACCGGGACTTCTTTTTTGCTCGCAAGGGCCGCGAGCGTGCTAATCGAAAGACGCTCATCCAGCCAGGCTCTGATCGCTTCTATTCTCACTGTTTAGAGTTCAAGCTTTAGCTTGCGCTTGGTTCAGAATGACAACCTGAAGGTTGAACTCTGAACTTCGTCCTACGCTCCTACGCCTTCGTAACGACGACATCATCACCGCGGGTATTGACTTTGAATTCTTCCAGAGGTCGCGGTGGCGGTCCGCCGATGTTTTTGCCACTCAGGTTGTACTGGCCGTTGTGACAGGCGCACCAAATCTGTTTCGTGTCCGGGCGATATTGCACTATGCATTCCAGATGGGTGCACACGGCCGAAAAAGCCTTGAACTCTCCGGTGGCGGTGCGGACCAGTATCCCCGGCTTATTGCCGAACTTGAAGATCTTGCCTGAGTTGATGGGGATTTCGCTGAGCTTGGCCGCGATGACTGAACTCTCAGTCGATTCAATCACCTGCGGCGGCGACATAAACCGGAAGATCGGATAGACGATTGCCCCAAACGTCGCCAGCGCACTGGTTCCCAGCAGGTAATCAAGGAACCGGCGTCGAGTGTTTGGTTGTGGATCCGGATATTCGGGATCACGGTTTGTCTTATCCCCTGCGGTGTTCCCCATGCCAATCCTCCGACGCGGACTTCGGTAAAGGATATATCACTTTCAGCCGACGTATGGCTACCGCTGTTAGCTTGCCCTACCGATCACAAGCAAACTCCAGCTGCGGTCAACAACCGCGCCGGAGTTTGCGTTGCTCAAACTTTCCCGCAGGCTTCGGTCCTTACTCTCTTCGTCCAAAATAGAATCGCAGTGACGTGTACGGCAAATGCGCGTGATAATTTTGCGGCCTGGGGCCGACCAGTACGCTCTCGTTGTAGTTATAGTACTGGTACCCGAGATTCCAATCCAAATGCCGGTTGATCTTAATCGAGAGCCGGCCTTCAGGCGATTGGTAACTCATCGGATACGAGTTGATCAGAGTGCCCGGGGTCCCGGTGGGATCCGCGAGACGGCTGCCCTGCCCGCCGTCCTGATTGACGCGATATGACGCGAAGAGCGTCACGCGCGGGCAGAGCCGCGCCGTCGTGTCGATAAAAAAGAAATTGTTTCGCATGAAGTACAGGCTATGACCTAGAGGATGCCTGACGCTGGCGGCTGGCGGAACCTGGTAGAAATAGTCAACCACGGCATCGCTGTTGACCCAGTTGTAGTTGTAGCCCGTGCTGAACGAAAGCTTCGGGGTCGCAGCCCAGTCAACCGAGGAAGTGAAGGTTCGTGATTTAACGTTCACGCCGAAATCATTTAGCGAAACGCCGGCGATCTCGGATGGATTGGCATTGTCTTTGGTGATCACCGCGAAGTTGAAATTTATCTTTCGGTTCGGGGCATATCTGCTCTTGGCGCGGACGTTCGTGTAGTTGTAATTTCCTATGCGCGTGAAGACGTTGTCTGCGGTGCCGTGCTCGGCGTCGAAGTAAATCGTCCAATTCTTTACCGGTCGCGCCTTGAAGCCGCCAAAGAACGCATTCGTGTGATTGATCCGCACCTCGTCTTCGGGCGTGAGCAGCGTTGGTGCATTGCTATTGAGGGCAAACCCACTCAGGATTTGTTCGACGCGGCGACTGCCGTAGCGATAACCGAAGTGGATCGAGTAGTGCGAATTAAACTGGTAGTCGCCTTCAATAGTGTCCTGGTACTTCCGGTACTTGGTGCTCTTGAACACGCTCAAATTGCTGAAGCTTCGCGTATCAATAGTCGTTCCGCGCGAAACAGAGAAAAAGTCATTGAAGGTAGCCACGCCGTCGATGGTGTAGTCTTCCACCCGAAACGTATTAGAGATTCTGAACTTATCTGTGGCCAGGAACGTCACCCCGACATCTCCGAGGGTATTCGGCCGCTTGACATTCGATGGGATGTTGTACTGACCGAGGATAAGTACGTTGGGCGGGCCAAGCTGCCCGCTGATTCTGGTGTTATAGTTCGTGGCCGTAACATTCTCTAAGAATGTGGAATTCGAAGTGGCCCTGCTGTAAACAATTCGACCGGTGATGTCCAACTTCTTGGCCGCGAGCGTATGCACGCTGAACCTTGTGTAATCAACGCTGCCGCGGGTTGGCTCATTCCGGCTGTAGGTCGTATAGCGAGCGACATTTGGGTTGGGGTTTATGAACGCAGGTGTCGCGTTGACAAAGCTATCGTCGCGGAAACGGCGGAACCCCTGCACGAATGAAAAATCGATTGGACCCACCCTGCCCTCCGCGCCGACCCGAAAATCGTTGGCTCGAGACTTTGCATTTGTGAGTAGCTGAAATTCATTCCCGGCAATGTGGTAGGTGGAAAAAAACGGGCCGCTGTATCTCTCAGGCGAGTAACCCACATTGAACGAAATCTTTTCGTTCTTTGGCAGCAGCGTTAGATCGAAATCCCCAAACTCCGTGCGCGTGTTGTAGCCGTGCAGTCCCGTGGCCGGATTCGGCGGAACAGGAAAAAAGTTAGCCGTACCAAAGGCACCAAACAACCAGTTCGGGTTCGCGATATTGTTCAGAAAGCGGTAATACTTGAACCTGCGATAGCTACCTTCGAACCGATACCATTTCGGCTTTTCCGCCTGAATCCGCAGCTGGCCGCTGGAATCGGCGCCCCATCCCGACGATGTCACCAGCAAAGTATCAAACAGACCACCCTTGCCATCCTTTGACCGCATCAGAAAGCTGGAATCAAATAGACGCGGACCAGCCTTATAGTTTAGGTCGCTCTTGAATTTGTTTACATCGCCCACGACTCTCTGTCCGCGGTACCCGAACTCGATGCTGGACGTGATCGTGTAGCTACCCGCGTCTTCTCCGACAGTCTCGGAGGTTGGGGTGGTTTCGGTTGACTTCTTTGGAGACTTCTTTGAATCAGTCGACTTCGTTGGTTCAGGCGACGGTTTCGGCGCCGGTGCCGGCTGTGCATTCGTGACGCCCGCTGTTAACACTAAACCCAGCGCCAGTCCCGAAAGAACGCGCAGCATCTTCGTTACATTGCTTTTCATGGAGTCCATCCTCCGGTTCAAACTTCGTTATAGTTCCATTCCGCTTCTTCGAATACTCATCTGAAGAAGACGGGACTTGTACGCGACCCGTGAATCTTCACGTGACAGGCCGTGCAGTTCGCGTATTGCGCGTTTTGGACATGAAAGCTTGGCGGCTCTTGCGCGCCGATATCATGCGCCACGCTGTGGCAGGTCAGACACAGTTGGTTGACGGCGGCGTACCTCAATAACCTTGGATTCGACGAGCCGTGCGGCGTATGACAGGCCACGCACCCTTCGGTTTTGACCGGAGCGTGCTCGTAAGTAAACGGGCCCTGCTTGTCCACATGACACTTGAGACATGGGGCATCGCCGCCGGTTGCCAATCGCGTCTGTTTCAGTTCAAAACCACCATGCGGATTGTGGCAGTCGCTGCATTTCATGGCTCCTTCGAGAACCTTATGGTGGAACGGCTTAGTGAAATCAGGTTTGACTTCACTATGACAGCTCATGCAAAGCTGCGGCTCGCCCATCTTCAACATTCTGATTGACGGAATGCCGGGCTTTTCGGCATTTGCCGTGGTCACGAATACGTTCGAACTGGCGACATTCTTGCCTAGCGCTGTTGTCATGTGCGGCGAATGACAATCCGTACAGCCGATGTCGTTGCGCCAATGCTCACCACGACGGAAGTTGTTCCGCTCTTCCTGGGCCGCATGACAAGTGAGACACGTCTCAGCGGTTTCTTTGGACGATTTGTTTTTGAACGAAATGATCTTCGCGGGATCGCCTTCCGCGATGTGGTTCTTTCCAGGGCCGTGGCAAGATTCGCAGCCGGTGACCTTGCCCTTCCAACTGCCAATCTTGGAAAGTTGGGCATGCGAAGTGTGCGAATACGCTTTGAACTGATCTTCGTGACAGTCCTTGCAAGCGTCGCTGCCGACATAGTCGCTGTCGGTGTAAGTCGTCGTCGCTTTTGGCGCGACCGGATCAGCGGCGCGCGTAGAATTGCGCGAGGTGAACCAGACGGTGGTTAAGAGAAGAGCGCTGCAAATCAGGAGCGCTTTAAGAAATTTGGTTGAACTCAACTCCGGCCTCCTATCCTGCGAGCCTACTTTCAGCTAAAGCTGTTTAAGGCCAAGACATTATAATCGCTGCTTTAGTCAATGGCTGTGATGGCGGTCACATCATCTGGCCTTTTCCAATAGTTCGCGACCGACTCAAGCGCCCTGCGGTTGCGAACCACAATGGAGTTGCGGGCCAGATGGACTATTTGCCTCCGCCTGAACTTGTTGAGCACGCGCGTCACGGTTTCCCGCGACGCACAAATCATTTGCCCGATCTCTTCATGAGTCAAGCCGGGACTAACCCGAATTCCCTGGGGCGTGCACGTGCCAGCCTCATCGCACCACTTGATTAAGAGTCTGGCCAGCTTTTCGGCTGCTGACTGAGACAAGAGGAGCGCGCGGAATTGGTCGACGACTCCGCTAAACTTATTGCTCAGCGACTGAACCACTCCGAAATAAGCCTGCTTGTCTCGATCAAGGATTCTTAGGAGATCAGTGCACCCGACAAAGTCCACGCGGCAGCGCTCGATCGCTTCCGCCGTTCCTTCATAAGGCCGGCCGGTAATCGCGGCGTCCACTCCCAACAACTCGCCGGGCTGCGCGATGCGCAGAACTACCGTCTTTCCTTCCGGCGAGGTGATCGAAACCTTTGCTCGCCCCTCACAGAGAAAAAAAACGCCACGCGGAGTCTGGCCTTCGACGAACAGAACAGATCCGCGTGGATAAAAGCTGCTTACCTTGACCGCTTCGTAATCTTGAATTGCGTGCAGCGGAGATGCGTACGGCAGCCGGACAGGCTGTTGGTCGAACTCGTTCGCAACGGCTCTTAGTTTCTTTGCGGTAGGCATCGGCCTTCCTGTTCACCGTAATTTTGCATTCCGTTGAGGCTACGATCTTCCGAAGATCGTTTCCACCGCAACTTGGGCAAGTGATGTGCCGATGCGCGGGCAAGGCTTTTGCTGGCGATCCTAATTGCCGCAACTTTTTCTGGGAGTTTTCGCCCAATGCTTTGAGGAAGTTTCCACAATGTGCGAACCAGTTTGTCTATCTTCGCAGAAGGCCGCGACAGAGGTGGGGTGAGGCTTCCCAGACCGAAGGCGTTTATAGCGTGCGGCATTTTGCCTTTGTCTCGCCACAGAAGGATTGGCTCCGTGGGAACCTGATGGTTAACGTATAAAGTCCGAGGCCTGTTCCACCAACACCCCATACGGAATGGCACTTCACGCATCCCTTGCTTACGAAGACAGTTCTTCCCTTCAGCGGATTGTCAGAGACATTGCCCGGCTCCAGTCCTTTGTTCTCGGATGCCTGGCTTTCCTCGGGAGAAGGGTTCTCAGAAGGGGCTGCCCTCTGGCGGGCTATTTTCGGCTGAAGGCGGCTTGCTTTTACGACAAGAGCTGACCACAGAGGTGACCACCAGCATGGCCACCAGGAAAAAACAGATAGCCAAACGTGGGCTGATTCGCTTTACTGCTGACATAATTACCACTCCGCCCCTCGCTTTCAGGTGCCTCAAGCCGATCGTGATCCCAACACACGAATCGGCGCGTGAAGTTTGCGAGCTCTCGATAGAATTCGATTTGTGCGACTTGCTCGAGTCGCTCAGCGAACGCAGGTACCCAGTTGATGATATTCTAGAACTGCTCAAAGAGGACCTGGCTTTCGTCGAGCAAGGCGGCTATTGGGCGCTCGTTCGTACGCCGTGGTTACCCAAATCGGCTTTCAGGACTCCCTGACCTGCATCAATTATGGCTATCCCTATCGCGCTCACCCGTGTCGCTCGGGTCGCGCGCGACTCCGATTCCATGCCACCACATCCTACTAAATGAAGAAGCCGCGCCGGAAACAATAGCGACGCTGGAATTGCAAGTGGATGATGACAGGATGGAAGATCTGCTAAAGGGCTGGCTGCGCGCGAGCACAGAGCGCAGTTCAGTCATGTCCTCGCGGAACGCATTGCGTGTAGTTCCAGCCGGCGGGAGAATCAGAAGAAAAAAGAGCGAGTTGCTGCGCACGAAGCGAGCCTAAATTGGCTTTGCCTTCCGTGGCGCACGTAATTCGTTGTTAGGCGCCATCTGTTGAGCCCACACGATCCGCGCGGTGAAAATCGCAATCAACAAGAAAGGAAAGGCGAGCAGAAACAGGACCGCGTTGTCGAATCCGCTGATCAACTGCTGGCCTTCCTTCGAACGGAAGATCACTCCTCGGCAGAGCGGGCACTGTCCCAGGACCGAACTGCAAAGCGCGAGCAGCGTCACCATGGACCCAATCATTCGCTTCAATCGCGACCAGCGCATCGTCAAGGATTCCTTTGTCCCCTCACCAACTATTTCATTCCAGAACCTCAGAATAAGTGCGAACGCGCTATTGTGATAGGCGCAAGATCCGCGCGCCATCAGGCGCAATCAGTACAAACAGCGCCAGGGCAGTCAGAACTATCGCGAGCGCCACTATCAGAATCAAAACCAACTTTTCGAAGCGCAGGTGCATGAAATAGCCGCCGATCAGGCCGGCTTTTGCACACATGGCGACGAGCAGCAGCGAGACAACCGCCATTCTCGAAAAGAGCCCTTGCCCCACAAAGAGCATTATGACGGTGAGCACCAGCAACACCAGCCAGATGAGCCAGTAGAGTTTGTAATTGACTAGTTTTTTCTCATGGATCATTTCCGTCATCAGCATTTCTCCTTCAATCCAGCTTCATTGCGATCCCACAGAGCAACTCCGCATCAGAACAGATAAAAGAGCGTAAAGATGAAGACCCAGACGAGATCGACAAAATGCCAGTAGAGTCCCGTAAGTTCCACTCCTTCGGCAGTGGAACGCCCAGTCATTGTTCGGATCGCAGTGATTAGCAGAATCAAGACGCCGAGAAAGACATGCGTGCCGTGGAATCCCGTGATCATAAAAAAGTAGGAGCCAAACTGAGCCACGCCCCAGGGATTTGCGTGCAGGCTGGCTCCGGCCCGGATGAGATTGGTCCATTCGTAAACCTGCATACTGAGGAAGGCGAGGCCGCCCAACATCGTCAGCAACAAGAATCTAACCGCGGTCTTGCGATTTCCGCGCTGCGCCGCGCCGACGGCTGTGGCCATCGTCGCGCTGCTGGAAATTAGGACGAAGGTCATGGCCGCGATGAACTCCAAGTGAAAGACGTGTGCGCGATCGGGCCAACTGGGGCTGGCCAGGCGAGCAAAGCCATAGCTCGCCAGGAAGCCCACGAACAGCAAAGCATCGGTGACGATGAACAACCACATCATCAGCTTGTTCCAGTTCACGGCGAATGGTGATGCGCCTCCACCCCAGGCCGAGCCTGTCGTTTCCAGCTTGACTGCTTCATCCATGGTTGGTCCCTCTCTTGGTAGCACAAACTTCAGTTTGTGTTTGCCCGGTCTTAAGTCTATGTTCCCCTTCTGACACAAACTAAAGTTTGTGCTACTCAATCGCAAACTGAAGTTTGCGCTACTCAATCGCAAACTGAAGTTTGCGCTACATCACGAACAGCATGATGAACAGGTAAACCCACAGGCCGCCGACGAAATGCCAGTAAGTCGCGCACAGAGCCAGGTCCTTTGTGCCGGGCGCGGTAGATTTTCCGTTCAGCGATCGCACGAGCAAATAGATCAGCGCCAGGACGCCGCCGAGGAGGTGCACGGCATGCGCGCCGGTCAGCATGTAGAAAAACGAACTGTGCGGATTGCTGGGCAGATAAACACCCAGCGCAACCAGTTGGCGCCAGGCTCCCAATTGTCCCACGACGAACAGAATGCCCAGTCCCGCAGTCGCGCTCAACCAGCGTCTCAGAGATTCGCGGCGACCAGCTTTGGACAGGGCTCGCGCCCGCTCGATCGTAATGCTGCTGGCGAGGATGATCGCTGTCGTCAGCCAGAGCAGGGAAGGAACCGGAATCGGTCGCCAGTCGGCGGACGCGCGCCGCACAAAGATGGCGCTGGTGAATCCGGCGAAGAGCATCGTCGCCGTAGCGATGAAAGCCCACAGCCCAAGCTGTGCGGAGCTGAGATTTAGTGAGGTCTCTTGTTCGATGATCTCTTCTTGCATCTGTTCGGTTCCTCGCTGCTTACTCAAACCTAGGCGGTTACGGGCACCGCTGCCGGGGTGACGGTTTGCGGCGTGTAATCCTCTGAATCGCCGGGGGTGCTGTAGTCGTAAGGCCACCGATGAACGATTGGCCGCTGCGGGCCCCAGTTGCCGTGCGGCGGCGGCGACGGGGCGGTCCATTCGAGCGTCGTCGCTTGCCAGGGATTCGCCTCTGCTCTTTTTCCTTTGAATAGACTCCAGAAGAAATTGAACATGAAGATGAGCTGGGCCGTGCCGAGCACGAACGTCGCGATGCTAACCAGCACGTTCCATTTTTGAATCGGTCCGAGGTACTGAAACTTGTTGAAGGCGTAGTAGCGGCGAAGCATGCCGCCAAACCCAAGAAAGTGCTGCGTCAAGAAAATTGTGTAGAAGGCGGGCAGCGTCAGCCAGAAGTGAAGCTTGCCCAGCCGCTCGTTCAGCATGCGGCCGAACATCTTTGGGAACCAGTAGTACGTACCGGCGAAGATGGCAAACAGCGTGACGCCGCCGATCATCAGGTGAAAATGGCCGACGACGAAGTAGGTGTCGTGCAGTTGAATGTCCGAAGTTGCGTTGCCCAGAAAAAGTCCTCCGAGCCCGCCAGTGCCGAAGAGGGTAACCTGCCCCAGCGCGAATAGCATCGGGGTGGTAAAGCGAATGGCGCCGCCCCACAAACTGGCGATCATACTCAAGCCAATAACGACCGACGGGATGGTGATGGTCAGGGTGGCAATCGCAAAGTACTCTCCCACGTACGGGCTCATGCCGCTCACGTACATGTGATGGCCCCAGACGATCATGCTCAGGGCCGCGATTGTTAACATTGAATAGACAACCAGGCGGTAGCCGAAGATCGGTTTGCGGGTGAACGCGGGAATGATGTCGAAGGCGATGCCCAGCGCGGGCAGAATCAGCACGTACACTTCGGGATGACCGAGGAACCAGAACAGGTGCTGCCACAACAACGGCGTGCCGCCGCCGTGCTCTGTGATAAGTTTGCCAAAATACATTCCGCTCGGCAGAAAGAAACTGGTGCCCAGATGCCGGTCGAACAGCAGCATGATCGCCGCCGCGGTCAGCGGCGGAAACGCCAACAGCCCGATGGCCGCGGCGATGAACAGCGACCACACAGTCGCCGGCAATCTCATCATCGACATGCCGCGCGCCCGCAGGTTCAAGACGGTCACGACAAAGTTAAGGCCGCTCATCGTAAACGACGCAATGAAGAGCGCCATCCCTAACAGCCAAAGGGTCTGGCCCATTGCCGAACCGTTCACTGCCTCTTTGAGCGCGCTCAACGGAGGATAAGAGGTCCAACCCGCCGCTGCCGCGCCTCCTTGGACGAAAAACGAGCCAAGCATAATGAAACAAGCCGGCACGATGACCCAGTAAGAAAGCATGTTGAGAAACGGGAAGGCCATGTCGCGCGCGCCGACCTGGAGCGGGATGAGGTAGTTGCCAAACCCGCCCAGCAAAATAAGCGAGACGACAAAGAAGACCATCAGCGTCCCGTGCATCGTGACAAGCTGAAGATAGAACTCTGGATTCATCACGCCGCCGGACATGCCTTCCGGGAAGATCTTCGCCAGCATGGGCCATTTCGCGTTCGGCCAGGCAAGCTGTAGCCGGATGAACATCGCCAGGCCTCCGGCCACCAGCGCCATCACAAAGCCGGTCATCATGTATTGAATGCCGATTACTTTGTGATCGGTGCTGAAGACGTAACGCCGGATGAAACTCCGTGGCTCGTGATCAGTTTCGGCGGCTCCACCTTTGTCAGCGTCAGCTATCATTATTTACTCTCCTGCGGTTCGTTTGTATCGGAAGATATTTTTCGTTTTTCACAGTCCCGTAGGGACGAAATCTTTATAGACCACAGTCTTAAAAAGCTTCCGCAGCTCCGTAGGAGCGGAATATTTGCGTTGGCTTGGTTTCTCCATCGGCAGACATATGTCGCTCCTACGGAGCTGAATCCTGGATTGACAGCCGTCACTATAAATATCGCGCTCCTACGGAGCTGAAGAACTTACGCGTCAAGGCTGCGCCCAAGACGCGGCCGTTGTCTGTTGCGACTCATCGTCCACTCTGAGCGAAGGTTGATTGTTCGCCCATCCACTTGTCGAATTCCTGCTGCGTTACGACCTGAAAGATGCCCCGCATCCCGAAGTGGCCAAAGCCGCAAAGCTGTGAGCAAGCGATCTCAAATTCACCTTGCTTCGTCGGCACGAACCAGAAATCCATCGTCATTCCCGGCACGGCGTCCTGCTTGATGCGCAGGTTTGGCAAGAAGAAACTGTGCAGCGTGTCTTTCGAGCGCAGACGAATCCGCACGGGCCGGTTCACGGGTACCACGACTCTGCCCAAGCCAAAGATGTCGTCCGCCGAAGACGGATCGCTCTTATCAATGCCCAGCGGATTCTCGTCAAAAATGAGTTTGGGATCAGTCCTACCGAATTTGCCGTCCTTGCCGGGATAACGCACGTTCCACGCGAACTGCTCTCCGGTAATCTCCACTATGATGGCTTCGGGCGGCGGCGCGGCGGCATAGAGTTTTCCCCAGACAGGCAGACCTAAAACCATTACCCCGCCTTCGCCAACCAACGCCATGGCGATCACCACGACCAGCGTCCAGCGCCTCTCCGTTCTGGCGCTCGCCAGCCGATGGCTGACTCGGTCTCTGCCGCCAAATCTCCAGAGGAAATAGCCAAGCACGATGTGCCCAACCACGAAAAATGCCCCCGTGGTCACGAGCGTGTAGTTCAGCATGCGATCGATGCCCGCGCCGTGCTCGGACGCCAACGGCGGCAGCCAGCCGCGCGCGGCCACAAAGATTGCCACTCCCGCAAACAACCACGCTGCCACTGCCAGGAAGTAACCTTCGAGCGGTCTCTTGCTTACACCTACAGCCATCCTCTTTAACCTCCGGGTTCCATCCTCAGCGCGAGGAAGGAACGGTGTTATCGGTTCGCTTTCGTTCTTACTGATCTTTCGGAATTACTCGTCTTGCGAAATCGTCTGCACTGGCTAAACCATAGATGATTGCGACATGCTGATACTGGCAAACGACTTTCAGCGAACGGCCTCTTAATAGAATCCAAGAAGGTATGATGAAACGTACTCGCCGCTCGCGTGATGTTAGTCTACAACAAACTTCGGCGTCTCGCCAGCAACACTTATTCCGCAGCTTCTACGTTGGCAGCTTCTTGTCAATTGTGCGATTGCGGAAGAACCAGCTCCGTGGCTGATCCTGCGGTTGCGCACTTTCTCGCATGAGCGTGGGGAACTTTCCGCAGCGAGGCCATGCGCAAATTGACTCTCCAAGCAAATCAAATAGAGATCGGATCGGCATATCTGTTGCTACCTTGACAACGTGGTTGGAAAACCGGGATTAGGTGCAAAAAGCAGCGGCAACGCTGCGCAAACCCAGTCAGGGAAGACGGGGAGGGTTGCTACCATGGCAAATGACGATCGCGACATTCTCGAACTACTCAAAGAGGAACTGGATTTCATTGAGAAGGGCGGATACGGCCGGTCGGTCCGCACGCCTTGGAAACCGACGTCGATTTTTCAGGATTCGCTGGCTTGTTTCGGTTTCCCAGACCATCTCCATGAAGACTGTTGTCGCTTGATGGAATTTGTGCCGGCTGAGTGTCGCACGAAAGACGTACCTTGCCACTACATTCCCTTGAATGAGGCCGGTGAAACCGTCGAGGACCTCGAACTAGAGGGCAACCAGTCAAAGACGGAGCGAAAGATCAAGGAGTGGCTTCGTAATCAGATCAAAAAGATTGAGGAGCAGCGCGTCGGGCAACGAACGAGTTCGTAACCTTTGTCGAAGAGTGCAGTCTCGCCCAAAAGAACAGAACGGCCGCGTGCCGCTGTCTTCACTTGACTGCGTAAACTTTCACGCTCGCGGCATAATCGTTGACGTTATAGCGACGCAGCAGGTCGGCTAACGCTTCGTGCAAGTCGAGATCTGGCTTTGCCGGTTGTGGCGCACAACACGACGTAGTCGCAAGCGGCAAAGTTGCTGAGCCTTTCGCCAGTGGCCCTGAAGTTTCAGTCATCGCCGGTGCACAACAGGCTGCTTGATTATCGATCTTCGCATACACGTTGAGATCCGCGCCGGAGTCCACGACTTCCACGTTCGAGAAGCCGGCTTCTATTAGTCCGTGTCGATAGTCTTCAATCAGAATCGCGCCGGCGATGCAACCTACGTAAGCCCTGATGTCGGCGCTCAGTTCGGCGGGCAGCGGTTGCTTGAGCGCGATGTCGCTGACGGCGAGCCGGCCACGGGGTTTGAGCACCCGCGCAATTTCGCGAAAGACCGCACCCTTGTCCGGCGCCAGGTTGATGACACAGTTGCTAATCACACAATCAACCGAAGAGTCAGCGAGCGGCAGGGCATCAATTGTCGCCAGATGAAACTCGACGTTTCTGGGCGCGCCTGATGCTTGGCGTTTCCCTGCATTGCGACGGGCGAGGTCTATCATCTCCGGCGTCATATCGATGCCGATGGCGCGGCCTTCAGGTTCCACCTTTTCAGCGGCGAGAAACACATCAAGTCCGCCGCCCGATCCCAGATCGACAACGGTTTCGCCTACGCGCAAATGGGCGATGGCTGTGGGATTTCCGCACGACAGGCCCATGTTCGCTTCCGCGGGAATCGAGGCCAGCTCTTCGGGTGAGTAACCGAACGCTTCGGCGACGGCCCTTACCCCGTCCTGTTCGCTCGATAAACCACTCTTGGCCACTGATCCATACCGTGACCGGACTGCTTCAACAATTGATTCCGACATGATAGTTCTCCTTCGGCGTCTCGATTGTATATTCGCTTAGGCGAATGTGACACTCGCAATATAGGCGATTCAGACATATATGTCAAGGCGCATGCATGGAAGAGGAAGGCGTAATGTCAGATAACGGGTGTTCAGAGTACCGGCTTCAGTCGGGTTCTTGTTGCCTGAGAAAAGAGCCCAACTGAAGTTGGTACTCTAACCACCGCTAAGCAAAGTCAGATGCGTTCTTGCTTCCTGGGAGCTAGACCCTGGGGAAAGAGACATGCGAGAATGCGATGCTATGGATGAAGGTGAGGAGATAACGGAACTGAGCTACGTCATTGCTGAGATGGACCGGGAGCATGCGGGCCAACTTAGCCTGCTCAATGATCTTAAAGTTGCCGTTCGCGGCGGGGCTCCCGACAGTTTGGTCTACGCGCTCCTCGATGAGTTGGTGGAACACACAGATCTCCATTTCCTCTCCGAACAGCTCGCTATGAAGCTGCATGCCTACGAAGCCTCTGAGTCCCATTTCCTGGAGCACCAACGGTTGCTGGCTGAGGTGCAAAATCTGAAGAGTGGCCTCGCGACGGGAACGGCGACGGACAAGAATAGTCTGATTGAGGCCCTGCGCAGTTGGTTAATCGTCCACATTCAAACTGCTGACAAAACGCTGGCAGAATACCTAAGCACGCGGACCGCCCAGCCCGCGGAGCCTGCCTGAAGCGCGTTCCCCCAAAATTAAAATAATGCTCCGGCTTTCTGGCCCTGGCCGGCGAACCTGACCCTCTGGCTCGAGCCTCGTCTCTGTTTTGATCGAGTTGGAGATCAGACAGGCCTTCTCTGCTTTCTCCAGAATGCGACCCGCGCGTTCAGCATCGCGGGCGTGGCTAATGAGGAGTTTCGGGCGGAGTACAACCTCGGTCATGATGAAACCCTGCCCCTCGACCTTCTCTAGCTTTCCTTTCGCATCCGCGCTAAAGCTGACAAATTCCAGCTTTGAGTTTTCAGCAATTGCCAGAAATGTCGTCATGAAACATGAGTTTACCGACGCCACGAAAAGATGCTCCGGGGTCCAGACACCATCGTGCCCTTTGAATTCCGGCGGAGCGTCGACTTGCAAACTCGGCAGAACGGCCGAGCGCAAGTCGCCATGATTGATGGAACCCTGCTCGAATACATCAACAACCAGGGTGCGATAACGATGGGCTTTGAGGCTGGACAGCACGAGGCTATTACTTCCGTAGACCATCATGAGGCAGTAATCTGGAACGCCGCCGTAGCAACTGGAAACTTTCGTCGCGAAGATCTGGCAGAGTTCGACCACGGTCGGTCCCTGCTTGAGCGCGCAGGCGGCGGCAGGCGAGTGGTTGAGGTGCGCCACCGTCATGCGATTGGGCCGGAAGATGGCTTCCAGATGGAACCTGGCTTTAGGAATTTTCAGCCGGTGCGGCGCGGGCAGGTTCTGGCGAAGCTTATTCTCTAACGAAAGCTATCAAAGATGAATTGGCGCCGAGGGTGGGAGTCGAACCCACCGGGGCGTTACGGTCAACGGATTTTAAGTCTCAAAACGCTTGTTACCGCTCGTATGCCTCAGTTCTGATCCGTGCATGTTTATTAGCGTTCTCGCGTAGTCTATAATGCCTGCGTGCCGGTCAGTATAGCTTGGTTTGGTTGAGTTGGCACACAACTGGCACACAAGAATTGCCGCTGCTTGGCGAGAGCAGATCTACGTTTCAATAGAGAACAAAACCATGAACGACGAGAAGTGGATTGTTTCAGACAAAGATCATCTCGGTGGAAAGCCCCGCGTATTAGGAACGCGCATTTCGGTAGCTTTTCTCCTTGAGTGTCTGGCGAGTGGAATGAGCGTCACGGAGATCGTCGATGCTTATCCGACGTTGACCGAGAACGCCGTGCAGGGCGCGTTGCGTGAGTTGGCGCACGAAAAGGAAGCGGCGGCAGCGTGAGGATTCTCCTCGACGAAAACATGCCTCGCAAGTTGGTCGCCGCGTTGGCAGTAGAAGACCACGAGGTGGACTCGGTGAAGTCGCTACAATTGCAGGGGATCGACAACGGGACGCTCTATCAATTGGCCGCGTCCAATTACGATCTTTGCTTTACGCGCGATGCAGAATTTTCCAGACGAGTGCTGTCGAAACCCGCTGCGCGCTTGAAACTGGTTCACGTAGTCATTCCGCAAACCCAGCAAGATGAATTCGTGCAGCAATTTCTCACCGCGTTTCTGAAAACAGATTGGTCGAGGCATAAGAGTGGCGACGATTGGCCCGCAGCGGTTCAAGGCGGCTGATTGGGAGGCATTACCGGATCGCTTGGTGCACCGCTACCCAGAAAGCGCAAGACAATGGAGATTTTCACCAAAACAGCGATTGAAGCTGCTTGTGATTACGATGCCGCTAAGGCACCCGCGGATTTGCTGCGTCGCGCAACTGGTGCCGAAACCTGGTGCTCGGGCAAGCGAATACGGGGCGGGGAATGACCAGGCCCAACGACTGATCTATGAGGAGATCGCGCGAGTTCGATACCTGGCAGGAAATGGATTCAGGATGCTGTTTGGGTCAGAGCCAGTGACGGCAGCATCCTGGAGGAAGGTCACGGCTGACGCCGATCAGAGTTCGGAGATCATCGCCGCCGACCTACTCTCAAGAAGGAAGCGATGACAAGGCGCGGCTTCGCAGCCGTGTCCAGCCACATGTCGAGGTACTTGTTTAGGGACTCGGCGGCTGGCTCGATGTTGATGCCAAGGTCTTTATCGCCAAGCTTGGCTGTTAGATACGTTTCGGCGTTCTTCTTCGTGCCTCGAATCGTCTTGTTCACGTATCGACGTTTGCCGTTCTCGTCTCGGCCTTGAAAGATGCGCACAAGCCATCTCTTGGCGCCGCGTCTAATTATTTGTCCTGCCATAGCTCAACTCCTCCTTGCCCATGCGCCGTTACTTTCCAGCAGCTCTGTCAATGGATCACGCGCGAAATGTACCACAGCATATCTGACTGCGAGCGAATAATTTTCTTCTTGATCCCGCTTCGGGATCTGTGCTTGTTGGCGGCTGGTTGATTTTCCCGGCCTGACTCATCTTCGCTAAGATCTTTCCAGTTTGCGGGTCAAAGAAAAGAACATCAATTAAGCGAGCTTGAAGCTGGACGCTTAGGAAAAGAGTCTTGCTTCAAGGCTGGCACACTATAGGCACACAAAACGAAGAAACGGGCAATCAGCAAGGGATCGCTGGCTGCCCGTAACTATTTGATTCTGAATTGGTGCCGAGGGTGGGAGTCGAACCCACACGACCTTACGGTCAACGGATTTTAAGTCCGTAGCGTCTGCCATTTCGCCACCCCGGCGAACTTCAAAAGATAACATAAACCAGAAAGCAGTAGGCAGGAAGCGGGAAGCAGTAAGCAGTGTGCAATGGGCAGTGAGCAGTGGGCAGTTGGCCGTAGGCGATGAGCGACGACCAGTAACCAACCCTGTAGTGCTCAATCTCCAGACGCCTCGAAATTACTCGCCCCACTTCGTCTGCCACAAGCTGGATGATAGAATGCACTGTCTTCTCGGAAAGAGTCTGCCGCCTGACGAACATCAATGACCGAAGAGCAGGAAGTTTTCATTAGACATCTGCGCGGACAGGGCCTCAAGCGAACCGCGCAGCGCGACCTGATCCTGGACGTATTTCTCGGCACTGAGGGTCACGTGACCGGCGAAGATCTCTATCGCCTGGTCCGCAAACAGGACGCGAGCGTCGGACAGACTACGGTTTACCGCACGCTGAAGCTTTTGACTGACTCGGGGTTGGCCCGCGAAGCGCGATTCGGCGATGGCCGCGCTCATTACGAGCATAATTACAAGCATCAGCATCACGATCACATGATCTGCTCGGTCTGCGGAGAAGTCATCGAGTTCTATTCGCCGGAGTTGGAGGCTATCCAGGACAAGATGGCCGCCAAGCACCGGTTTGAGCTTACTTCGCATCTATTGCGAATGATCGGCGTCTGCGCCAAATGTCGCCAAAAGGGGCGCGCACGAAGACAGACGGGCAAGTCCGGGAACAGCGAGCTTAAGCACGTTGCGCGTGCAGCTCGCTAGTTCGATGCTGAGACTATTAGAAAAACTATGACCACGCATTCACTTCGACAGGTTATGGGCAACTCGACGCGTTCTTTCGCACTCGGATTTCTCGTCATCGTGCCGCTGGCTTTGATAGGTTGTCCGAGCGGCGTGAACAAACCCGCGGACAAGACTTCGAATGCGCCGGATGGTTCTTCTTCACCCGCCAAGTCAGCTTCCGATTTTGACGGCGAGCGAGCATTCGAGCACGTGCGCAAGCAGGTCGAGTTCGGTCCGCGACCTCCCGGCTCCGCTGAACTTGAGAAAACGCGCAGCTACATGGTCGATCAGTTGAAGTCCTATGGCTTGAAAGTGATGACGGACGAGTTTCACCCGGTAACGCCGGTCGGTGATCGGAAAATGGTCAACGTCACGGCCGAGCTTCCCGGCGAATCGAACGACGTGATCATCATCTCAAGTCACTACGATACGAAACTGATCAAAGCCTTCAAGTTTGTGGGCGCGAATGACGCCGGCGCTTCGACCGGCGCGCTAATCGAGCTGGCCCGCGTGATGGCTGCGAACAAAACGAAGCCGCGCCTGACTTACTGGTTTGTCTTCTTCGATGGCGAAGAGGCCTTTTGCTTCGATTGGGACCAATGCCACAACCCGAACCCGGCCGATCCGAAAACGCCGCTTCCCGATAACACCTATGGCAGCCGTCGATACGTCGCCCAGTTGATCGAGAAGAGCGAGTTAAAGCGCGTGCGCGCGATGATTCTGTTCGACATGATGGGTTACAAGAACCTGCGGCTTGGTCGTGACGAAATGAGTACGACCTGGCTGATTGATACTGTCTGGCAGACCGCGAAACAGCTTGGCTATGGTGCGCAGTTTGTGGATGCTCGCGAGGGTGTCGGCGACGATGATCATGCACCATTCCTGCGCGCGGGCGTCGACGCACTGGACATCATTCAACTGAGTAGCTACAGGTCGTCCAGCGGTGAAGAGTACTGGCACACGAAAGAAGACACTCTGGACAAGGTCTCGGCCAAGAGTCTGAAAATCGTCGGGGATGCCGTATTGGGAAGTTTGCCGAAGATTGAAGAGCGGCTGGCGAATAAGCCCAAATAGCGCTGCGGCTTTGCCGCTTGATGTGCGGAAGGCCTCCGGCCTTCCGCACGATGCAGATTGATTCCTCTCGCTTTTGATGTCGAAACCGGAAAGGCAAAGCCTTTCCGCACATCAGGCGGCAGAGGCCGCGCCACCATTCAGGCCATCATCCGCAGCTTCTCTTCGACTGCCGCGCCTACTTCGCTGCAGCGTGATGCCTTCGCTTCTCCAATCAGGTCATAGGTCAGGGTTTTGCCTTCGCTGAGGAGGGCCGCCACCGCAGCTTCGACTTGCTGCGCGGCCCGGTGCAGACGCTCATCTTCGTGTCGCGTGCCCAGCCAGTCAAGCATCATCTGCACCGACAGAATCGCCGCCAGTGGATTCGCCTTGTCCTTTCCGGCGTGTTTGGGCGCGCTGCCATGAATCGGCTCAAACATCGCGTGTTCATCACCGATATTTCCGCCGGCCGCCAGCCCCAGTCCACCCGCCGTCGTCGCTCCGTTGTCGCTGATGATGTCCCCTACCAGATTCGGACCAACGACCACGTCAAACCATTCGGGGTTGCGAATCTGCCATTGACAGAAAGCATCGACATAAGCGTAGTCGAGCTTTAGATCGGGGAACTCGCGCGCACCGACTTCGCGGAACACATCGCGAAAGAAGCGATGTGCGCCGATGATGTTTGACTTGTCCACGCACGTAACTTTGTGCTGCTTGGCGCGGCGTCGCGCCAGATTGAATGCGTAACGTACGACGCGTTCAGTGGCAGTGCGCGTAATTCTTATCGGTGTGACTTGACCGTCGGGAATCGAATTCGTCTCGCCCGTGTAGGCATCCTCCGTATTCTCGCGAATCACGACATAGTCGACTTTGTCCGCGTCCCAAACCTGTTTCAAAAGCCCGTGAATCTTGTGCTTGACGCCCGGGTACAGTTTCACCGGACGGACATTCGCGTACAGACCGAGCTTCTGTCTGTTCAGAATCACCTGCGCGAACCCGGCCAACTGTGGTTCGGGATAGGGCTTGCCGGGCTTGGTGAAAACTGTCTTGCCATCGACCTCATGTCCAACTGCCCCCAGTAAGATCGCGTCGGCCTTCTCGCACTTTTCAAAAGAACCTTCGGGCCATTCGGTTTCGTGCTCGACGTAGTAATGGCCGCCACAAGGAATCTCTTCGACCTGAAAATCGATTTGAAACAACTGGCTTGCGGTGCTCAAGACTTTAAGAGCACACGATAAGACCTCGGGCCCGATTCCATCACCCGGCAGCGCTACGATGTTATAGGATTGCTTCGGCGGCATTGTTCCTGTTCGATTCAACCCGTGAGATAGACGCCAGAAGCATCTGGAGATTTTGATTCAGAAATATCTCACGGGTTGAAGGTTGACTATAAGCGACTCGACGAAGAATCGACAAGAACAGCATTGTGCTGTCAGCTTCTGATGCCGCTTAGGAACGGGCTACCGCCCGCCCGCCCGGTCGAGCGTTAGCCCGACTCTAAAACAATTCGACCCTCGAGTTCCATTATTTACATTTTCTTCCTCTGTGTCCTCTGTGGTAATAATCATCTTCCATGCTCACCGCTGAAATCATCGCCATTGGTTCGGAACTCCTCGCCCCCGATCGCACCGACACCAACAGTCTCTGGCTCACGGAACAACTCAACCGCCTGGGCATCGACGTCAAGCTCAAGACGATCGTCGGTGACGACGACGCTCGGCTGGAAGAATTGATCAAAGACGCGGTCAAGCGTTCGCGCGTGGTGATCACGACTGGAGGTTTGGGCCCGACTGAAGACGACATCACGCGCAAAGTGGTGGCGCGAGCGCTCGGACGACGCCTGGCACTCGACGAAAAGGTGCTCGCTGAAATTCGTGAGCGCTTTCAGAGTTTCGGCATGACGATGCCTGAGCGGAATTCGCGGCAAGCGATGGTGATCGATGGCGCGGAAGTCTTGCCGAATCCGAACGGCTCGGCGCCGGGTCTTTATCTCGAACACGGAGAGTGCTCGGTGACGCTCTTGCCGGGCCCGCCGCGTGAGAACCAGCCGATGTACCAGAATCACGTGCAGGCGCGCTTTGAAAAATTGGCGGGCGACATTCATTTTGCGCGCCGCGTAATGCGCGTCTCGGGCATGGGCGAATCGGCGGTAGATGAAAAGATCGCGCCTATCTATTCGCAGTACGAGAATCCGCTGACGACGATTCTTTTCAACAGCAGCGAAATCGAAATCCATCTGCGCGCGCACGGGCGCACGGAAGACGAAGCCGAGGCGCTGCTCGATCATCTCTCGCTGAAGATTGAAAAGGAACTCGGCAACTCAGTCTTTTCGTTTCGCGGCGAGACGATGGAAGAAGTTGTCGGACGGCGTCTGGCGATTACTGGATTCACGCTCGCCGTGGCTGAGAGCTGCACCGGCGGGCTGATTGCGCAGCGATTGACGAGCGTGCCCGGCGCGTCTACTTACTTCACCGAAGGCCTGGTTACTTATTCGAATGAATCAAAGACGCGCTTGCTGGGCGTCGATAAGAAACTCATAAAAGACCACGGCGCCGTCAGCAAAGAAGTTGCGCGCGACATGGCGCGCGGCGTCCGCCATCGCGCGAAGACTGATTTTGGATTAGCAGTTACCGGAGTCGCCGGGCCCGACGGTGGCACGGAAGAAAAACCTGTCGGTCTGGTTTACATCGCGCTTGCCGACGACGCGCACACTGAGCACAAGCGCCTGAAACTCCCAGGCGATCGCGAATTAATTCGCTGGCGCGCGTCACAGGCAGCGCTGGATATGTTGCGACGAAGGTTGATTTAGGTTGAGACTAGAGGGAAACTCTCTGGATGCTCGATCGACGCAACCGCGAGATCGACGTCGAGATCGGGCCAGTATAAGTGATGCGAGTTGAGAAGTTGCACATTTTGAATCGCCGATACAGTCGCGTCCTTGAACCACGGAAAGTCTTCAAACGACAGAAAAGATTCCTTCTCTCCTAAGAGCAGCCAGATTCCGTGCTTAGAGATATTGGTAACCTCAGCTTCTGAAATGTCTTTGCCAAGCGTCTCTGATTTCATCTTCGTGCTCCTCGATCAACCTGCGAGCCGTCTGAAGGTCAGGCCCTCGTAAGCCATAATTATCAGCCAGTTCGATGCTTGGTTCAATCCAATACTTCGCTTCGCCGTGCGCACAATAGACATGAACGTGCATCCTCGATTCTTCACGCGAGAAGAAAAAGAATCGGAATCCTAACTCGCGAAATATTGTGGGACTCATACCGCGTTCTCGCCCCAACGAGTCTAAGCATAAGAATTCAGAAACACAAGAAGTTCCGTCGCTTGGGCTTACGCGCTAGGCACCGCGACGGGCGGCTAATCAATAGCTACGGCCCCGGGGTGTGAACTCGATAGAGCCAAGTGCTCGTGTACAGAAATTCGGTGTGACTATTCATCACCGGTTCGAATGACTGGTTGTAATCTCCGTATTCCAAGTCAGGAAACAGTCTCACCGGCGCTGAATCCTGATTACTCACAAACACCAGATACTCAACGTTCTTCTCTTTCAGGTAATTCAGAAACCCTTCGCGATCGCGCGGCGCGTCGAAGGAAGTCAGAAACTTCTCGGGCGGAATTCCGGACAAAGCCTGCACCGTTCCTTCATCACAGAAGATGCGCGCGTTCGACTTCGTTTGGAAGTGTGCGCGAATGTAATCGGCGACGGCGCGCTGGGCGGAGATTTGGTTGAGCAAGCCAACAGAACCGACAAGTTGGACGCTCGCGTCGAAAGCGAGGATCGCGACCACTGAAATCAAGAGCCGGCGCTCCAGTTGTGGGTGTCTCTTTCTCATCGTCAGAAGCGTCCACCCGAGAATCGGAATTCCCAGCGTGAAGAGAATCAGACCGTAGCGCGGAAATATGATCGGCATCGCGCCGGTTAGATAGGCCAGAACGATCATGCCCAAAGTGGCAAAAAAGAAGATGAGGGCCGGGACGATCGCGCTCACGTCTTCCTGAATGTGCGCGCGACGAACCAGGGGCTTGATGACAAACCATCCAGCGACGAAGGCGGCGATCAGCACGGCGATGTCTGCGGAAATCAGCAGCGTCGCGCCGTCGCGAACAATGTGCGGCAGAGAAAAGTGAGCCAGCGTAGGATTCGCGGCGAACAGCCAGTCGTGGTATTCCTGCCGCGCCACGAAACCCGCGAGCCAGTTTCCCGTGGCCTTCCACGAAACGTAGAGCCAGAACAGCGGCGGGATCGCGAGTACCGCAACAGCCGCGAGTGAGACGCGGCGCTCCCTGAAAAACTGAATCGCGGGAATCAGCGCGATGAACATCCAGCTCTCCATCCGCGTTAATCCAGCGAGCGCGGCAAAGATCGCGGCGAGCATCCAACGCTCTTTCAAACAGAAGTAAAGACTCGCGAGCAGAAAGAAAGCATGTGGCACATCAGTCATCGCTGAGGCCGAATAGAAGATGTGCAGCGGATTCAAAGCAATCAATGCAAACGCCAGCAGCGCGGCCGTGCGATGCGCTGTTAGCCTCAGCGTGATGCTGTAAATCAGCAGGCAGACTCCGACTCCAAACACCGCTGACACCAGTTTTCCCGCATAGAATCCGTTGCCGACGAAGATGTTGATGAGTGCAGATAAGAATTGATACAGCGGCAGCCAGAAGCCGTAGAGATCCGTCATCGCGAACGTGCCCGCGCACATCTTCGCGCTCATCACGCCGATGTCGCGGATATAAACGTAGGCGTCGCCGAACGCGTTGGGAAGAAAAAGAGCACCGAGAAGTCTCGGGATGGCCGCAATCAGAAAGAGAGTTAGCCACAGAGAGCGTTGTTTGGTTGAATGACGCACGGATTCGAGCAAGCATCGAGGATACCAGCAAAAATCGGCCGCGCCGAAGCGAAGGCGCGCTTGTTCCGCGCTCGCCGGCTTGTTATAGTCGCAATTCGCTTGACGCAATCTGATGGCAGAAGCTAAGGAAGAAAAGATCCTGGCGACCAACCGCGCGGCTTTTCACAACTATCACATCTCGACGAAGTACGAAGCCGGCGCGTCGCTGACTGGAACCGAGGTGAAGAGCGTGCTCGACGGCCGCATCCAGTTGAAGGAGTCATACGTCGCGGTGCGTGAGGGCGAAGCGTGGCTTTTCAACGCGCACATCTCGCCTTACACACACGGCAATCGCGCGAATCACGATCCGCTGCGCACGCGCAAGTTGCTGTTGCACCGGCGCGAGATCGATAAGCTCGACCAGGCGACGGCGGTGCAGGGCATGACCCTGGTCATCACTCGGGTCTATGCAAAGAATCGGAAGATTAAGTTTGAAGTCGGAATCGCAAAAGGAAAAAAGTTGTACGACAAGCGCGAGACGGAATTGCGCCGCATAGTCGAGCGCGAGACGCGCGCGCAGCTAAAAGAACGCAATCGATAGTACGACAAACTTCAGTTTGTCGAATCTGGCGGGGCTATAAGCAGGACAAACTGAAGTTTGTCGAATCTGGCGGGGCTATAAGCAGGACAAACTGAAGTTTGTCGTACATTTCAGAGAAGAGGATAGCGATGAACGTAAAGGGAACCTCGAAATCGTGTAAACAAATTGATGTGCAGGCACTGGCCGTCGCCGTTTTCAAAGGCGAGAAGCCGAACAGTGGTTTTCTAAAGGATCTGGACAAGCAAGTCGGCGGCTTGATCAGCAACGTGATTCAAACGGAAGAGTTCGCAGCCAAAGAAGGCGAGACGGCGTATTTCCATCTCACGAACAGCGGACTGAAAGCAAAGCGCCTGCTGCTAATCGGTTGCGACGAGCGCGCTGAATACAAGGCGGCGCAGATTTCACAGTTTGGGGGGACGGCGGCGCGTTTTCTGCGAGGCAAGAACGCTAAAACGATCGCCATCGCGCCGCGCGTCGAAGGCGATGCGCAGCAGACGGCCCAGATGGTGATTCAATCCGCCGTGATGGGATTGTTCGAGCCGGACAAATATCGAACCAAGGATAAGGAAAAGCGTGAGCTGAAAGAGATCGTGGTCGTCATCGAAGGCGCGGATGAGAAGGCTGTGCAGCGCGGCGCCGAACGCGGTGGCATCGTCGGCGAAGCAGTGAACTATACGCGCGATCTGGCAAATGAACCCGGCGGTTACATGACGCCGACGATACTTGCGGCGCGCGCGAAGGAGACCTCGCGGGAATTTGGTCTGACGTTTGATGTACTCGATCAAAGGCAGATGGAAAAGCTCGGCATGGGCTCGTTGCTTGGCGTTTCGCGCGGATCCGACGAGCCGCCGAAGCTCATCGTCATGAAATACGAACCGAAGCGCGTGAAACGTGGGAAGAAATTGCTGGCGCTGGTCGGGAAGGGAATTACGTTCGACTCGGGCGGTATCTCTTTGAAGCCGGGCGAAAACATGGAACTGATGAAATACGATATGACCGGCGCGGCCACGGTGATTGGCACGATGCGGGCCATCGCGCAATTGAAGCCTTCGATTCCGGTATTGGGAGTGGCGCCGTGCTCAGAAAATTTGCCTTCAGGAAAAGCGACCAAGCCTGGTGATATCTTGGTGGCCATGACCGGCAAGACGATCGAGGTCATCAACACCGACGCCGAAGGTCGGCTGGTTCTCGCCGATGCGATCGCGTATGCGAAGAAACTCGGCGCGACGCAGATCATCGACATGGCAACGCTCACCGGCGCGGTTTCGGTCGCGCTCGGGGACGTAAACGCTGGGATTCTCGGAACTGATCAGGCGTTGATTGACAGGGTCATCGATGCGGGCAAGGGAGTTGGCGAAAAGTTTTGGCAGTTGCCGCTGGATAAGGAATACTCAGCCCAGATCAAGTCGGACATTGCCGACATCAAAAACGTTGGCGGCCGGAAAGCCGGCACGATTACCGCAGCGGCTTTTCTCAAAGAGTTCGCCGACGGAGTTTCCTGGGCGCACCTGGACATCGCCGGCACAGCCTGGGGCGATGACGCAAAGGCCTATCGCGCAAAGGGTCCGACCGGCGTGGCGGTACGAACGCTGATCGAATTCGTCGAGCGTTCGGCGCGTGATCAGACGAGCTAGATGGGGCTACCGCGCATCTCCTCAGAGTGGTAAAATCATCGAGCGACGGCTCGGGATGACCGACTACTATCACGTTCTTGGCGTCAAGCGAACCGCGACCGCCACTGAGATCAAATCCGCGTATCGGAAACTGGCGCGCAAGCGTCACCCGGATGTGAATCGCGGCTCAGAGAAGGCGGCGCGGGAATTCGCCTTGTTGTCGCTCGCCTATCACACGCTGATCGATCCACAAGAGCGCGCCTTCCACGATGGGCAACTCGATCAGAAAGAACGTGGCGCTTCGATCCTTGACTCTGACAACCCGCACGCGCAGCGCGCGCGCAGCATCGCGGCGCAGGCGCGTTGGGACCGAGTCGTCAACCAGATTCTGGAAAATGATCGGCGAGAGATTCGCGAGCGTCAGCGGGCCGTGTTTACCACAGTCTCGCTTTTCCTATCGACATTTTTTGTGGCCATGATCAAGCCTCCGCTGTGGCAGTCGTTCGGCTTGATGGGCAAAGTAATCCTGGGGACACTGTTCATGGTTGGAATTTGGCATCTCGCCCGGCGGCTGCGCGAATACTTTCGGCACTATACTTACAGTCCCGACGAGATTCACTACTCGGTCACGCGCGAAGAGCCGACGCCGGAGCAACCGTTCACGCGCTTAACGGCATATGCATTTCTGGCGGGCGGCTACGTCGTAAGTCTGGGCATCGGTCTCTTTATCGGTTGGCATGCGCAGGATTTCTTTTCCGATCTCAGTATGCTGTTTCGTCACAGCGTGCCGACCGCAATCGAATCGTATTCGCCGGCTGCGTTGGTGATTTCGGATCTTCTTTTCTATCCACCGATCGCAGTTTTGATTATCGACACAATGCACGCCGTGGCCTCGCGGATTGATACAGGTTGAATTTATGACAAAGACTGAACTGAATCGAATGATGCAAGGGTTGAGCAGGTTTGCCCGCGGTTTGCTGGTGGTGGCGTGTATTCTTGTCGCCGTAGCGATGGCGGCGCCCGCTGGCGTCACGCAGAGCGCCGACCAACTAACGCCGATTCAACGAGAGATCGAGCGGCAGCGACAGCGTTTGAGTTCTTCGGATATTGAAGAACGTCGCGACGCGCTGATGCGGCTCGGCAACTTGAAGCGTCCTGACGCTTCGCGCGTTGCGTCCGCCTCGCTGAACGATGCCGCCGTGCAGGTGCGCGTCGCCGCCGCGCATGCGGTCGTGTTTCTGCCGCCGGCGGAAGCAGCCGGGCTGCTGCTCCCGCTCTTGCAGGATCGAGCTGAGTTCATCCGCCGCGAAGCCGCCTACGCGCTGGGTGAAACGCACAGCCGCACAGCGGTAGGTCGTCTGTCGGAACTGCTGTCGGGCGATAAGGAGACGGCCGTTCGCGGCGCTGCCGCAGTGGCGCTGGGACAGATCGGAGACGAGACGGCGGTTAACGCGCTATCGCAGGCGCTCTCCGGGATGAAGAAGAAGAAGAAAGCTGCACCGGCTGATGAATTCTTGATGCGGTCAGCCGCGCATTCGCTGGGCCAGATTCGCAGTCGCGCTGGCCTGCCCGCCTTGATTGCCGCGCTCTCGGATGATCAAAATCCGCTCGACGTGCGACGCGAAGCGGCTGCGGCGTTGGGACTGATCGGCGATCCGGCGGCGGCGCCTTCGCTGCGCGCCGTGCTGGACTCAAGCGATCCTTACCTCGCCGAAGCCGCGCGCGAAGCTTTGCGAAGACTGGCGATGGCCAGAAACTGAAAGGCGACGAAGCTTTGTTAAGCTCCGACGCCTTAAAGCTAACTTCGCTCAGGAGAAACTTATCCCTCGCTCTTTTCGCCTCGTCCCTGTCCCTTGCGCGCGGCCTTGCCCTCTTTGACCTGCGGTATCGGCAAACCAACGCTGCCTGAACGCGCCGCCACATGCTCTTCATCAGGAATCGCCGCGGTTATCTCGGGAATCAAAGCGCCACCTGACTGCTTCGAGAAAAGCAGCTTCCTGGTCCCGGGATTGAGATCGACGTGCACCAGATCACCCAAAGCGATCTGTGCGGTCGCCACCAGGTTCGACAGCGGATACACCAGAAAGCGTTCGATAGATCGTTTCAAATGTCGGGCGCCGTATTTGTAATCGATGCCTTCGTGCAGCAGCATGTCCTTCGCTATGTCCGAGCACTGAAACACGAACTTGGTGCCGGCGGACATCATGATGCGATCCTGCACGCCCTGAAGTTCGATATCGAGAATCGCGCGCAGGTGATGTTCCTTGAGCGAACGAAACACAACGACTTTGTCGATGCGGTTCATGAACTCAGGCGAGAATTTCCGTCGCGCGGCCTCGACCGCTGTGCGATAAATTTTCTGATCGACTTCGTTGTCTGGGCTCTTGACGCCTTTGCCCGGGGCAAAACCAATGCCGCCGGAAATCAACTCGGACATTTCGCGCGCGCCGAGGTTAGAAGTCATGATTACCATGCACTTCGAAAAGTCCACGCGGCGATTGTCGCCGAGCGTCAAAGTCGCTTTGTCCAGGATGCCGAGCAGCAGTTGCCACAGCGCGTCCGACGCTTTCTCGATTTCGTCAAAGAGCACCAGCGTCAGCTTCAGTTCGTCGTTGTGCATCCGATCCAGGTTTTCCTGCGTCAGCATCGGTGCAGTTTCGCGATGGCCCAGGTATCCCGGCGGCGAGCCGATCAGTTTGGCAATTTCGTGCGAATGCTGAAACTCGGCGCAGTCGATCTTCAACACGGCGTTAGGATCCGCGAAGAGTACTTCCGCGGCCGCTTCGATCACGCGCGTTTTGCCTGAGCCGGTCGGGCCCAGAAACAACATCGTGCCGATCGGCCGGTTGAGCGGATTCATGCCGGCCAGAAAAATCTGGTAAAGACCGCTCATGCGGCGGACGGCGCGCTCCTGACCGACGATCCGCGCTTCCAGGCGCTCTTCGAAATCCTGCGCGCGCGGGCTCTTCTGTTCAGGGTCAAGAAAGACCGTTTCGTCAATCTGTTTCACTGGGGCTTCCATCTCTGTTCTTTTCAGTTCGGCAATCATGGTTGTTGTCCGCGCCGCGGCGATCCCGAAATCCTTTTGCGCCGTAGCTTGGGATCCTCCCGCCGGAGCCTCATGCAAAGAACGATCCGCTGCGACAATTGATGCGCGTCGGTCTTCCTGAGTTTGCCTCCCGCAAAAGCCGAAGGATTCCGCGACGTGGCCCGACGCATACGCTATATATACGACTCCGGAAAAAATGTCACCCAAAATATTAGGGCGCTAAACATGATTTGCCGCGTCCGGGGCTCAGGTAATATCTGCACACGTGCCGTTTCGCGGCACAAACCGGGTGACATTTCCTGCTGTACCTGTGGGTTGTTTGAGAGGGAAGTTGAAGGACTGCACGGAAAGGTCGTCGACTAGCTCAAAGCGTGTTCCGATTGCCTATCAGCCGCGCAGTTGCACCTACTCAGTCGTAGTATTCAAGGCCCAGGTGCGTGATCAAGTCCTCACCGCGCAGATGGCGCAGAGTGTTCTTGAGCTTCATTAATTGGATGAAGACGTCGTGTTCGGGATAGAGGGTGGGCGCGGTCATCGGCGACTTGAAATAGAACGACAGCCACTCCTGCACGCCTTTCATGCCAGTGCGCTGCGCCAGGTCGAGAAGGAGCGCGAGGTCGAGCACAATCGGCGCGGCCAGGATCGAATCGCGGCAAAGAAAATCGATTTTGATCTGCATCTTGTAGCCGAGCCAGCCGAAGATGTCGATGTTGTCCCAGCCTTCTTTGTTATCGCCACGGGGCGGGTAGTAATTGATGCGAACGACGTGCGAGAAATCCTTGTAGAGCTGGGGATAGACGTCGGGTTGCAGTATGTATTCGAGTACGGACAGCTTCGACTCTTCCTTCGTCTTGAACGATTCGGGATCGTCGAGCACTTCGCCGTCGCGATTGCCGAGAATATTCGTCGAATACCAGCCATGCAGACCCAGCATGCGCGCCTTTAAACCAGGCGCGATGATCGTCTTCATCAACGTCTGGCCGGTCTTGAAATCCTTTCCGCACACGGCCAGACCATTTTGATTTGCCAAATCCATCATCGCCGGAATATCCACGGTCAGGTTCGGCGCGCCATTGGCGAACGGGACGCCGGATTTCAAAGCGGCGTAGGCGTAAATCATCGACGGCGCGATCGCTTTATGATTGTCGCGCATCGCTTGTTCGAATGATTTCAAGTTGCGGTGCACGGGGTGCGGCTTCATGAAAATTTCGGTCGAAGCCGCCCAGATCATCACCAGTCGCGCGCAGTTATTCTTTCGTTTGAACTCGGCGATGTCGGCGATCAGTTGATTAGCTAACTCAAGCTTGTTCTTGCCCTTCTTTACATTCGTCCCGCTGAGGCGCTTCACGTAAGTCTGATCGAAGACGGCCTTCATCGGCTTAATCTTCTGCAAAGGCTTGCGCAGCTTTCCGAGCAATTCCTTTTCGAGCACGCCGGCGTGCGTGGCGGCTTCGAAAGCAGAATCTGGGAAGATGTCCCAGGCGCCGAAGACGAGATCTTTGAGATTTGCGAGCGGCAGGAAGTCTTTGATCTTGGGGACGCGGTTGTCGGTGCGCTTGCCAAGACGAATCGTGCCCATCTGGGTCAGGCTGCCGATGGGTTCGGCCAGGCCTTGTTTGATCGCCTCAACGCCCGCGATGAACGTCGTACTGACCGCACCCAGTCCGACCAGCAGCACACCCAATTTACCTTTGGCTGGCGCGATTTGTGCGCCCTTCTTTACCGGCATTCTGCGAATCTACCTCCGCGACCGAAACAACAGGATTAGCGAGACGGACGATGATACATGAGACGTTCCGGATTCGCACGTCGAGGCGTTGCGGTCGTGTCAGAACCGGGAGCGGTAGCGACCGGATCTGGCGCTACTTGAAAGTAAGATCCGCCTCGCTATCGCTCGGGGTTCTGACACGACGCAGCGGTCATGAACGCGGGCTTGTTAGTGATGAGCGCGTGGATGCCAAGATCGCGTGCGCGGCCAATCCACTTTGGATCGTCAACGGTCCAGACGACGACCGGCAGGTCGTTTTCGATCGCCAGGCGGACGGCGCTCCGAGTGGCGATCGAGCGATGCAGCAGGATTTCGTTCGCACTGTGATCGATCGTCGCTTCGATCATCCGTCGTTTTCTGACGATTGTGGTCAGATCACTCTTCGGCTCGAATAAAGCTCCGGTGCGGATGGCGGAGTCGATCTGCTTGATTTGAGCAATGGCGGCCAGATCGAAACTGACGACAACGACGCGCGAGTGCAGTTTGTGTTCTTTGATTGACTGCGCAACGGCTTGCGTCAAATCGACCGTACCTTCGTCAGCGCCGAACTTCATCTCAACGTACAGTCGGGCATCTTGATCCTGGAAGAGCCGGAAGACTTGATCGAGCGTAGGCACGCATTCGCGCGCGTACTCCGCGCGTGCACGTCGCGGATGCGAGCGGTTGAACCAACTGCCGGCGTCAACTTTGCCGAGTTGCTTTGAGTTCATCCTGGCGACGGCTTCTTCACGAAGTCCCGTACGCCGCAACGTTTGGTCGTGAATGACTACGGGAACGCCGTCGCGTGACAGGCGCACGTCGAACTCGATTCCGTCCGCGCCGTCTGCCGTCGCGCGCGCGAAAGCGGCCAGCGTATTCTCCGGCGCAACGGCCGAAGCGCCACGATGAGCAATGATCAAAGGCGATCTGTTCTTGGTAACCATTAGTGAAATCGCTCGGACAAAGAGTTCAAGAGGATCTTCAAACGGCTGAATGTGTCGTGTCAGAACCCGGAGCGGTAGCGATGGGATCAGCTATTCAAGTTGAGTCTTTGATTGGGTCGCTACCGCTCGCCGTTCTGACACGGCTATGCGCGCGAACTGTTGGCCGGATTTCGGATCGCGCTCAGTTGGGTTCGCGGTAACTGACGCGTTTTAGTTTGATGTCAACGGTGCCGACATTCAAGTTGATGTGCGCCCAGACGGGAAGATGGCGGCTGTCCTCAGTGATCCAGATGGACATTTTGCCTTCGCCGCGCAACATTCGGCCCTCGCCGAACATGGCCGGCTCAATGCGTATGGCGCTGACGCGTCCCAGGACGCACTTGATGCGCTTGCGTTCGACGACCGCGACGGTCATACGATACACCTGCCCTGAATCGCTGACCGGAACCTCAAACGACCTTCCCACCTCGAGCTTTTGCGTGCGCACAAAATAAATCATGGACAGAATGTCCTGGATTGGCTCCGAGAAATCCAGCGAGGTAATTCGCGGCGGTTGGTTCTGATTCGGGTCGCGCTCAGTCCAGGTAACTTTCCGCTTTTCGTGATCGAAAACGGCGTCGCTGACGCGCACGCGCTTGCCTTGTTCGTCGAGCTTGTTGGTTCGGAGCGGACTGAATTGGTCAGGATCAACAATCGATTCGACATGCTCGTGAAAATGAATCCCGGCAAGCTTGGTAAAAAAACCCTTGCTGATGACGTCGCCGACCAGACGCAAGGGATCGCCAGCAGCGGTTTGCTCAGGACGCGCGCTAAAGCGGAACTCGCCGATGTTCGCGCCGCGCAGCAGACCCTTCTTAAACTCGGCCTCATAAAAAAGTTCTTCGCCTCGAGCAAACGAAAGTCGGCTCGCGGCGGGTTGTTGCGCGCGCGCGAAATTGCCGGTTGCTGCCAGCAGCAAAAGGAGCAGGGAAGTGCGGGCGAGGATCGAAAAAGCTCTTTTCATGCAATTCGACTAACTCAAGTACTCCGCTTATCTGAAGAAGTACGCCTTGATTGCCAGCAACAGCCACGCGACGACCAACCCAATTGCGGCGCGATACTCGCGATAGCGCCGGTAAAGTGCCGGATCGTATTTCGCTTTGGCCGCCCCGGCGCGATATGCAGTAACTCGCGGCAGAAACAGCGGCACCGAGGCCGCATAGTCTTGATAATCTGTTCCGAACAACTCGTCGAGCGTCTTCGCTTCGACGCGCATGACTGGAACATAGATGCCCAGGAATAGCACGGCGAAGACCACTCCCAGTATTAGCCTGCCGGAAGCAATCGTGAATCCCAGACCGATCACAAAGCTGCCGAGATAAAGCGGGTTGCGCGTGTAAGCGTAAGGGCCGGTGGTCGCGAGCGCGTCATTCTTTCTGAGGTGACCCGTGGCCCATGCGCGCAGCACGAGCCCCGGCAGCGCGACCAGACCTCCGACGATGAGCGTCAACGGCCGTGGCCGTCCCAGCAAAAAGAAAAGCGCCGCGCAGGCAAAGCCCAGCGGCACGCGCCATCGCTGCATCCATGTTCCGCCTCTAGCCAATGGTCACAAGTTCCGCGGTTGGAATCCGATTCGCGCGACGCAAACGATCCGTGACCGCGTGCAGCACGCGCTCAACATTGATGTCCATGCAAATCCATTTCGAGCAAGAGCGACGATGACAATCCACACGACAATCGATGTCGTTGCGTTCGACGCACACGTCATCTGAGTATGGACTGCCGTTCCGCCACCACTCGGTTGGTCCGAACAAACCAACAATCGGTGTGCGGGCTGCGACCGCCAGATGAGTCGGGCCCGTGTCGCCGCCGACGTAAACCTGCGCGCCCTTCGCGAGCGCATGAAAGCCTTTCAGCGAAAGGCTAACTGATCGAGCTTTGCCGGATTTTGCAGCCGACAACACGACGTTCGCCAACTCTTCTTCACCGGGGCCGTAGCTTACCAAAGAGTGCAAGCCAAAATGATTCCAGAGTTCATCCGCCAGCGCGCCAAACCTTTCCGCGCTCCAAAGCTTCGTCGGCCAGCCGCCGGCGGGATTCAGGATCGCGTATTGTCCGCCAGTTCCGCGCGCTGCCTCGTGAGCTTCTTGTTCGTGAACGTGATCGACCGTGATGGGAAACTCGAAATCGTTTTCGTCATCTGAAACAGAGATGCCGAGCGCAGCCTTGGCTAGCGTCAGATTCTTTCGAATGACGTGCAGACCGGGCGGAATGGAAATCTTTTTGTGAAGCAGAAATCGGCTGGCCGGCTCGCGCAACCCGTTACTGTCAAAGCCAAAAATGCGGCGCGCGCCCGACAGGCGCGCAACCATGGCCGACTTTAATAATCCCTGGAAATCTAAAGCGAGATCGAAGGCCGAGGCGCGTAGCAGACGTAACTGCTGGCGCGGTGCCCGCAGCGTCTCCCCAGACATCAGCCCGCGCCTCAGGGCCTTCGTCTGGACTTCGATGAGGCTATCAAGAAGCGGGTTGTCCCTTAAAATTTCAGCGGAGCCACGCTCGACCACCCAGGAGATCTCGGAATCCGGTAAGGCCCGGCGGATCGCCGCCAGCGCGGGCAGAGTATGCACGATGTCGCCGATGCTCCCGAGTTTTACTACCAGAATGCGCATGAATCAGCGGGCGGTAAGCAGTGTGCAGTTACAGAACCGGGAGCGGTAGCGACCGGATCCAACGAGCCTCTTGGAGAAATAAAGTAACCTTCTTGGTTTGCTTGCGTTTATGATCCGGTCGCTACCGCTCCCGGTTCTGTAACTAGCGACTCATTCCGTAGATTATCTTCGACGAAGAATGATCTTTCGGGTCGCCTGCGATCGCCACTCGTCCACCGTAAGATCGTACCACATCGCGTTCAGGAACCGTGTCTTCGGTGTAGTCAGTGCCTTTCGCGTGAACGTCAGGCTTGAGCAGGAGTAAGAGTTCCGTGACCGTCGGCTCTTCAAAGATGGTGACGAAGTCGACCGCGGCGAGTGCTGAAACGATCTCGGCGCGCTGATCTTGCGGCATCAGCGGTCGCCCTTCGCCCTTAAGGCGGCGAGCCTGCGCGTCGGAATTGATCGCGACTATCAACAGATCGCCGAGAGCCTTTGCCGCTTCCAGGTATCGCACGTGCCCGACGTGCAGCACATCGAAGCAGCCGTTGGCGAAAACGATTCGCTGGCCGTCTCTCTTCGCCGCGGAGATCGCTTCCTGTAACCGCGGCCGATCCACGATGCGCTTGCCGGTTTGGGTCATGATTCCGTTGCCTGCGAGATTGATGAAATGAGCTCTTCGGCGCTGACCGTCGCGGTGCCACGCTTCATCACCACGATGCCGCCGGCGAAGTTTGCCAGCTGAGCGGCAGCAGCGAAGGAAGCCCCCGACGCAATCGCCAAAGCGTAAGTGGCGATTACCGTATCGCCGGCCCCAGTCACGTCCACTGGTTGGCGCGAACCGACGGCTTCAATGTGCAGCGGTTTTGTGTCTGCTTCGAAGAGGACCATGCCTCGACTGCCGCGGGTTACCAGCAGAGAGCGATACACTAACTGCTCACGTAGCTTTGATCCCAAAGCTTCCAGTTGCAGATCGTTCGTCAAAGGCTGACCGCTCAGTTGCGCAATTTCGTCTTCGTTCGGCGTGGCCGACGTGAAGCGCGGGAATTCAGAGAGGCGGAAGCGCGAGTCGATGAAGACAGGAATTCGCCGTTGGTCGGCCGCATCGCGCGCCATCGCAGCCAGGGTGACATCAACGACGCCGTAATTGTAATCAGAGATGATTACCGCGTCTGCTTTCCCGATTTCTTCGCTGAGTCGTACTTTCAGTTGTTCGCGCTCATCCGTCGCGAGCGCAGGCTCGCTGTCATAGTCGATGCGAATAACTTGCTGGCGGGTCGAATGAACCTGGCCCGCGAGTACGCGCATCTTGGTCGTGGTCGTTCGCTCAGACGAAACGGCTAGGCCGTGGCAATCGATCCCGGCGGTCTCAAGTTTATCGAGCAGAACCCGGCCCGGCTCGTCGTCGCCGATCACCGAGATTAGCGCGACTTTGGCGCCGAGGGCGGCGAGATTCGCGGCGCAATTAGCCGCGCCACCCGGCGTCGTTTCGGTATGCTCGTGACGCAGAATGAAAACCGGCGCTTCGCGCGAGACGCGGCTGATCTCACCATAGACGAACCGGTCGGCAATCGTGTCGCCGATCACGAGCAGGCGCTTTTGCGAAAACGTGTTGACTATCTCCGCGAGACGATTCATGCGGTCACCTCAGCCCAGGAATGCGACATCATCGCGCCGGCGCGCGCGAAAACTTCTTCAGGACTGATCGCCGTCATGCAACGATGATCGATCGGACAATCGCGCAGCATGCATGGCGCGCAGTCCGGCTTCTGTCGAATGATTTCCGTGTTGGGCGCGAACGGCCGTGTAGTTAACGGATTTGTCGGGCCAAAGATAACCAGCGTCGGCGTGCCCACCGCCGCACCGATGTGCGCGGGACCGGTGTCATTCGTGATCAGAACATCCGCAACGCTGATGAGCGCCGTGACTTCGGCGACGCTCGTCTTGCCGGTCAACACAACGAGGGTGTTCCTGGCTTGTCGAGAAACTTCATTAGAAACTTCCATCTCAGCCGGTGAACCAACCAGGGCCACACTCGCGCCGGCTTTGGCGAAATGATCAGCAACCGCGGCATAGCGTTCAGCCGGCCAGCGCTTTGCGCGGCTATTGATTGAGCCGGGACAGAGCAAGACCAGCGGCGCGTCGGCACGCAGACCATGCCCGCGCAGAAACTCTTTCGCGCGGTGCTGTCGATCGATCGAAACCGCCAGCGCGAATTGCGGCTGATTGGATCCAACAACAGCGGCGCCGTACAAGATTCGCTCAAGTTCTGCGACCAGATTCAGGTAATAGAAGATCTCGTGCCGTTCGTCTTTCCAGGCAGGCGCGGGAATCGGTTGAGTCAGAAGCATTCCCCGGCGGTCGGCGTCATAGCCAATCCGTCGCGGCACTCGCGCCAGAAATGCGATGGCCGCGGCCTCGAAGGCATTCTGAAACAGCAGCGCGAGGTCGAATCCTCGCCGGCGCCACTCGCTCGCCTGAGTCCACGTCGATCCCAGTCCCGTCCGATCGTAAACCAAAAGCTCATCAACAAAGTCTGCGTCGACAAAAATGTCCGCAGTGCCCGGCCGCGAAACCAGAGTGATGTGCGCGTCGGGCAGCACGCGCCGCAGCTCGCGCAGGGCAGGCACAGTCATCACCGCGTCGCCCACCCAGTTTGTGCCGCGGACGACGACGCGTGTGATGTGCTCGGGGTTTTGCCTGCGCTCCATCAGATCAAACTTCGCAGCCCTTCTTCAATTCCAATCTGTGGCTGCCAGCCCAACTCTTCGCGGACGCGCGTTAGATCGGAAACATAATTCAGCGGCACCGGCGCGGGCAGCGGCGCGTTTTCGTCAATCACCGGGTTGCATTGAATCATTTCCGCCACCTGGTCAATCATTTCGCGCAATGAAGTAGCGTTCTCGCGCCCGCCGCCAAGATTATACAGCCCGCGCGTCACTGAGGAATCGATGAAGGCGTGGCACGCGCGCGAAAAATCATCCACGTGCAAAATGTCGCGCACCGGCCGGCCTTCGAGCGGCAGGCGAATAGGCCAACCTCGCTTCACTGATTCGACGTAATGAGTGACAAAGCCGCTCTCGTTTCCTTCCGACGGCCGCGCGTACACGGTCGAAAGTCGGAAGATGCAGGCGCGAAAGTTCCGCTGCGCGGCATAGTATTCTACGTACCTTTCAGCGATCAGCTTCGACCACTCCAGCGGCGAGTGATGCTGGTATTCAGTGCTGCAACCCTCTGGGACTGCGCCGTAATCATCTGCGTGCGAACCATAAACATCCCTGGTTGAAGCAAAGATGAACACCGAGTTTGGTTGCATTTCTCGGAGCAGATTCACCGTGCCTTCGACGTTCGTGCGAAAGCAGTTGTCGGCATCAGCCGGGTTCTTGCTGGAGTACGCGGCGAGATGAATAACGACTTCATAGACCCCGGCCCGCGCGGCGTCGAGCGGACTAAGCACGTCCAGATGCGAGCGACGCGAAAGGTCTTCGGCATTAAAAAAGCGGCGCACGTGCGTGCCGAGATAACCGCTGCCGCCGGTGACAAGAATTTTCACAACATTGGGCTACAACGTGCCCCGCGCCAATTCATTGAGTTTCATCAGCGAGTCAGCGCGGCCGATCGCGATTAGGATATCGCCGTTTTCGATGTTTGCGTCGCCGGCCGGATTGAAAAGCATTTCGCCATCCTGTCGTCGAATGCTGATGATGACCACGTCCAGCTCGGACCGAATCGGCGTGGCGCGCAGCTCTTGTCCGACCAGCCCCGAGGCCGCGTCTACTTCGACTTGCTCGAATGCCAGACCGAGCTCGTTGGCGGTGATCGAATCCATGAATTCGCTGACCGCCGGTTTCGTCAGCGCCACCGCCATACGGTGACCGCCGATAATCGTCGGCGCGACCACGTGATTCGCGCCGGCGCGCAAAAGTTTTGCTTCCGCCTGTTCTTCGGCGGCCCGCGCGACGATGCGCAAGTTCGGATTCAAATCTCGCGCCGTCAGCACGACGTAAACATTGTCTGCGTCGTTGGGAAGACAGGCCGCCAGCCCGCGCGCGTGTTCGACTCGCGCTTCGCGCAGGGTTTCCTCGAGCGTCGCGTCGCCTACCAGGACACTGACACCGCGCTGCGCGAACTCGGCCGCGCGTTGCTGATCGCTCTCGATTACGACGAAGGATTCGTTCGTGAGCAGCAGGTCGCGTACCAGGTGCGAGCCGACGCGGCCTGACCCGCAGATAATGAAGTGATTGCTTAGCTTGCTCATTTTTCTGGATCGTCGTCGCTGGCCAAAAGTCGCAATCATCTCGGACTGCACGACAGATTGAACTATGGTCGAGACGAAGAGCGCAACCCCGCCCGCCCCAATCAGCATGACCACGACAGCAAACATGCGGCCCGCGCCGCTGCGCGGAGTCTGGTCACCGTAACCTACGGTGGTTAGGGTCTGGACCGTGACGTAGAGACTGTCAGCCAGCGGCCAGCGTTCGATGAAGTGAAACCCAATCGTGCCGAGCAGAATGGCCGCCAACAACGCCAGCAGCGCATAGCGAATGCGGAAGCCTCTACGCGGCCGAGCTCGGGTAACAGAAGGCATGAGTTTGTCGGAGCGTTCCGATCGAGCGCGAGCGACTTGAGTTATTTGACCGGCCTGAAATGTGCTCGCCTATTTTCTCTTCCAGCGCACACCGTCCTTGGTATCCTCCAGCACAATGCCGCGCCGCGCGAGCTCGTCGCGAATTTCATCGCCCCGCTCAAAGTCGCGGCGATGGCGCGCTTCCTGGCGCTCGTCGATCAGTTTTTGAATCTCTTCGTCCAGCATCTCGCGCGCAGGTTCGCCGAAAATATTCAGCACGCTGTCGAGGCGCTCGATCGCGGCCGCGACTTCGCGTTTGTTGTCTTCGCGCAGCGTACGTTTGGCCAGAGCAGTGTTCACTTCGCGGGTCAGTTCGTGAACGGCGGCGAGGGCCACAGACGTATTCAGGTCGTCGTCCATGCCCGCTTCGAATTCTGCCAGAGCTTGTTCGGTTGCGGCATGAAGTTCATCGTCGCGGCCCGGCTCAGTCTTTGCTTCGTCCAGGCGTGCCCGAAAATCGCGCAAGCTCGCCACGGTCTTCTCGGCGCCGGCCAGCGCATCGAAAGTAAAGTTGAGTTGTTTGCGGCAAGGAACGCTGAGCAAAAAATAACGGATTCCCGCCGGAGTAAAACCCTTGGCGGTTAAGTCGCGAAACGTGTAGTAGTTTCCTTTCGACTTTGACATCGTCTCGCCTTCGACTTTCAAGTGCTCAAAGTGAAGCCAGTGACGCACAAACTGTTTCCCGGTCGCGCCTTCGCTCTGGGCGATCTCGTTTTCGTGATGCGGAAACACCAGATCGATTCCGCCCGCGTGTAGGTCGAAAGTTTCGCCGAGATATTTCATCGACATCGCCGAGCATTCAATATGCCATCCCGGCCGCCCGCGACCGATGGTTGTTTCCCAAGCGGGTTCTTCCTGTTTCGTCGGTGCTTTCCAGAGAGCGAAGTCGCGCGCGTCTTCCTTTTCATACTTGTCGGTATCGACGCGCTCGCTGGCGCCGGCGATGTTGCCGGCAAAGTTGATCTTCGAGAGCTTGCCGTATTCCGGAAATGAGCGGATCCGGTAGTAGATCGAACCGTCTGATTCATAAGCGTGATCGTTTGCCTTCAACCTTTCGATCAACCCAATCATGTCCGGGATGTGTTGCGTCGCGCGCGGCGCCACCTCGGGCCGCTCGCAACCGAGCGCGTCAAAATCTTCCCAGAACGCTTCGATGTACTTCGCGGTGTAGTCGTCGAGTGCTTTGCCGCTCTCTCTCGCCTTCGCGATAATCCGGTCGTCAACGTCGGTCAGGTTCATCACCTGCGTGACGCGAAAGCCTTTGAACTTCAGATAGCGGCGCAAAACGTCGGCGGCAATCGCCGAACGAAAATTGCCGATGTGGCCGAAATCCCAGACGGTCGGTCCGCAGTAATAGAATTTCGCTTCGCCTTCAACCAGCGGACGAAACTCTTCGAGCTGACCAGATAGTGTGTTGTGTATGCGCAGCATTGCCCTGCGAGTCTAAGAAAGGACTGGGAGTGAGTCAAACACCGCGCTCTTGGGCAGTGGTTCGACCGTGAGGGTTAGTCGGCTCCCCGCAACACTCTCGGTTGACCTTTACACACATTCTCAAGTGGGGCGATAATTCGGGCTAACTGGAGAGTCTTCACGATGGACATAGCAGCAATTTCCGCACAACTCGAAAAGTACGAAAACAAGTGGATCGCCATCGACGAGTCCGAAGAAAAGATCGTCGGCGTCGGAGATGACGCTTTTGAGGCGACAGAGAACGCCGAACGTAGCGGCTATCAAGATACGATTCTATTCAAAGTACCATCATTCGATTCCGCCCTTATCCCACAGGCATGAGATTTCGTTACACCGATATTCAGAATCATCAAGATCCTCAGAGACCGTTTCAAAGACCGTACCTTATCGTCCGTCTGTTCAATGGCGACAGACACAAGGACGTAATCTCGCTCGTTGATTCCGGCGCGGATGTCTGCTTGTTCCATTCTGATATCGGTCGAATGCTCGGGATTGAGATTGAAGCAGCACCCATGTTGGCCTTCAAATCAAAGGTGTATCGGGCGTAAAGGAAGTGGCGTACCTCCATCGTGTCGATCTTGTCGTGAGAGGTTCGAGTTCCATAACTCTTGACGCTGGCTTCACGAATTCGATGGCCGCCGGTACGGGCTTGCTCGGCCAGCGCGGCTTCTTCGAGCAGTTTCAAATCAACTTTGAGCTTAGTCAGAGGTTCTTTGAGGTTGCTCTGGTTAACCGAGAAAATAAATGATTATCTATTCTGAAAGATAGAGTTAGGAAACAATAGGCTTCTGTGACAATCGGTTTGTCCAGCGTGGTCCTTATCCATTTCGCCCAAAATGCTCAAAACCTTGCGGCTCTAAATCCCAGACGCGATTCTTCTCGGCAATGCGAATCTTGCCGGGCTCGTTTGTGATTTCACCGATGCCGGAGATCGCCACGCCATCGACCCGCTTCGGGAGGCGCGCAGCATTTTCAGGATGAACGGTGAACAGCAGCTCGAAATCTTCGCCGCCGTGCAGGGCCAGCGCCAGCGGATCAAGCGCGCGGCGTCCACACAATTTCGTTACGTCCTTATCAATTGGAATCTCGGCAGATTGAATCAGCGCGCCGACGTTGCTTTCGCGACACAAGTGCGCGAGGTCGGAAGACAAACCGTCGCTGATGTCGATCATCGCGCTGGCCAGACGTTCTTCACCGAGGACGATTCCCCAGCCGACGCAGGGGTGTGGACGGAGGTGGCGGAGAAGCAGAGTTTGGATCGCGTCGTCCTCGGAGTTCTTGCTTGGCCCACCCGCTACCGCAGGTGGTTCTGACTCGGAGCACTCCTGCCTACTGATTCGCGCTCCCATCTCGATCAATTTCAGTCCGGCCGCGGAACCGCCGAGGGCGCCCGTGACGTAGATCCGATCGCCCGGCTGCGCCGTGGATCGAAGCACGGCGGCGCCGGAACTCACTTCGCCCAGCAAGATCGAATCAATCACAATTTGCTCGACGGTGCGCGAGACGTCTCCGCCCGCGAGCGCAACGCCGTATTCATCGGCCAGCGTGAGGTAGCCCTCGAAGAACTCGTCCTTGAAGGCGTCGTTCCAAACATCGTCGGGCAGACCGATCGACACCAACGACCAGAGTGGTCGCGCGCCCATCGCGGCAATGTCTGAAAGAGAAACCGCGAGGGCCTTGTGACCAAGCAGGCGAGGCGGTGTGGCGTCGCGGTAAAAATCAATTCCTTCGGCGAGCAGGTCAGTCGTGACCACCACAGCACGCCCGGCTAGTTGTGAAATCACGGTCGCGTCATCGCCGATCCCAGTTAACAGGCGGGATGAGTGCTTTCGCGATCGGGTCTGTTCGCGGAGGCGTTGGATGAAGTCGAATTCGTTCATGCGGGAAAGCCACAGAGGCACAGAGATGGAAGAATTTGCCACAGATAAACGCGGATTTTCACGGATAAGAATTATGCGGTTCCGATCTGTGAATATCTGTGTTCATCCGTGGCTGATTCTAATCTATTCTTCGTGTCTTCGTGTCTTGGTGGTAAATCTTCAGAGATTGCGGCGCATCAATTCAAGGCCGGCTTCGATCGTTTCGATCGGAGTGGAGAAAGAAAAGCGCACGTGACCTTCGCCGTGCGGGCCAAAGACCACGCCCGGCACCGTGGCCACCTGGGCGCGGTTAAGCAAAGCTTCGGAAGCCTCACGACTGTCGCTGCTGATGCGCGTCACGTCCGGGAAAGCGTAGAAAGCGCCGGCTGGCAGCTCGCAAGTCAGGCCGACTTCGTTCAAGCCGGCCAACAATAAATCGCGCCGCTCACGATAAGCGATGCGCGAAGTTTCCAGAAAATCCGACGCGGTGGTAAACGCCGCCAGCGCCGCCCACTGCGTTGGCGTCGAGACGCCGTTCGACGAATAGAGAGTCGCTTTGCGCAAGCCGGTCATCCATGGTTGGCTTGCGACTGCGTAGCCAATGCGCCAACCGGTCATCGCATAGGATTTCGACAGCGTGAACAAAGTTATCGTGCGTTCCAACATTCCTTCCAGCGAAGCGATCGAGACGTGCTCGCCTTCGTAAACAATGTCTTCGTATGCTTCGTCCGCAATCACAACCAGGTCACGGTCGACGGCGAAGCGCGCTACGTCTTCCGTTTCGGTTCGCGTGAAGACCACGCCGTTTGGATTCATCGGCGTGTTGAAGTAAATCGCGCGCGTTTGTTGAGTCGAATAGCGTTCCAGAGTTTCGCGGAATCCATTGGCGCGGGCTTCGCGGGTCGGCACCAGCACGATTCGACCCTGCGAATACGCGACCAGATCCTTAATCGGAGTCCAGTAAGGAGAGAAGACCAGAACTTCGCCACCCGGATTCACGACTGACTGAAACGCGGCGAACAAACCCTGCATGCCGCCGTTGACTACGATAATGCTCTCTTGTTCGACGTTGATGCGGTTGCGGTCGCGCAGCTTGTCCACGATCGCCTGGCGCAGTTCAGGAATTCCCGACGACGGCGCATAGCGGGTTTTGTTTTCACTGAGCGCGGCCGAAGTGGCGGTCTTTATGTAATCGGGAGTCGGACGAAAAGGTTCGCCGCCTTCGAATTGATAGACCGATGCGCCCTGGGCCCGCAGCTCCATGACGCGATTGCGAATCTGCACGATGTCGGAAAAGCCGACTTCGTCGAAACGCTCAGCCAGACGAAACCCAGCGGCAGATGCGAGCACTGTTGGCGTTGAAACCTCCGACCTGAAGAGAACGATTTGAGAAGCGCGATTATAGCTTGCCACCTTCTCTGCGTCTATTGAGCAGCGCGCGCGGGTACTGATGCAGTTTGGAAAAGGTGGCACGGGCGTCCCGCCCGTGAAATCACGCGCAAGATGCGCGTGCCACAATCAAACTGCACCAGTACCGGGCACGCCGGCTCGCTCGGATTCTGGCCGCGTATCGTCGCCGCGACCTCAGATTGTACGTTTAATCTGCCGGCTAAGCTTCCGCGTCCTAAGTGTAAGTATTGACACTGAAAACGCCCCGCGGTTAACATCGGTTCAGTTAGCGTTCCACTGAAACGTCGGCCCGGCGACCAGAGAGCTAATTCGGCAAGCTTCCAACATGAACCAGGCAGCCATCGTGATTCCCGAAAAGCTGTTCTTCAAGATAGGCGAGGTGTGCGAGCTTGCCGGCGTCCAGGCGCATGTGCTGCGTTACTGGGAAACCGAATTTCCCATGCTGGCGCCGCAGAAAAATCGCGCCGGCCAGCGCACTTATCGTCGCCGCGACGTCGAGATGGCTTTGCGGATCAAACAACTGCTCTATGACGAGCAATACACGATTGCCGGCGCCAAGAAAAAACTGGCCAACGACAGCGGTCGCGGAGCAAGCCACGAAGTCGATGCACCGCCAGCGCCGAAAGCCCCGATGCGAAGCTTGCAACCGCCGCCTTCTTTAGCAGCGCGGTTCGGCGCACCCGCCGCTACGGCCAAAGCGCCCTTGCCGTCCGGCGAACAGCGCGCGACCTTGCGACAGATCGGTCAACAGCTTCGCGAGATTCTTGATCTGCTCGCCGACGGCGACGCTGAGATTAAGCCTTCTCGTGGCAAGCGGCGCTGATCGCGTTGTTTCCGGAAACAACCAACTTTGAAAAAACACTCTTTCAGGTCATACTGAAAAAGTCTTGACGGGACGTGGCGCAGCCTGGTAGCGCGCACCCTTGGGGTGGGTGAGGCCGCTGGTTCGAATCCAGTCGTCCCGACCAAAAAAAGGGCTTCTCGCACGATTAGTGCGGGAAGCCTTTTTCGATTGCAACGATTGCGGGTCGTGGGTCAGTTTAGAGTTCAAGCTTTAGCTTGCGTCTGAAATTGGCAACCTAAAGGTTGAACTCCGCAACGCAGACTGACCTACTACTCGATCGCGAACTCAGTTGACGCCTTGCGCGGCCCTTAATGAGATCGCCACTTCCTGGGTTTCCTGCTGTTGGTGTTCTTAGATTTGTTGCTCTTTGAATTCGTATTTGAATTCATATTCGAATTCGTATTGGTCTTCGTACCGGTCACGGGCTTTGCCGGTTGCAATTCGATAAACCCGCCGGCCAGAGTGAGCACGCACATCGCGCCGAAATCCGGATGCGGCCCGCACGACACTCCCGCAACTCGGTAATTCTCGCTCATGATTCTCATGCGATGGCCCCGGCTGGCGAACCCGTCGTCGATCAACCAGGTGAGCACCCGCTCACGCGCCGAACCGTTGCCGTAGCTAAGATTCTCGCCGATTCCACCCTGCCAGTCTCCAAATGGTTTCACGCGCTCTTCAATAAAGGTGCTGTCGGCGCCCTTGTGACCGGTCGCGCCGGTTCCACTCTGATCCTTGACGTGCGTCGCGGCCGCAAGGCAAAGACCCGGCGACATATTCAGCGGCCCCTGTGGTTTCGCTGCCCGGAGAAACTTGATCGCTTCCTCAACCGCGCTCCAGCCTTCCCGGGTTGTATACGCTTCCTGGCCGCTCGGCTTGTATTCCTTGCCGTTAAAGAGAGGTTTTAGTTTTTCCAGATACGACGCGTAAACGCCTGGATGAGCCCGCGCCTGATTGACTTCGCTGAGCAGATCACTCTCGGCCTGTGATAGACCACCGCCAGATGCGAGCTGATTAGTTTGTGAACGCGTCCGGTCCGAGGCGGCGAAGAGCACAACTATCACTAACGTGCAGAGCGCCAACAGGAGCAATCTGACTTTCATTTGGGGGATTCCTTTCTCGTTCACGATTGAACCCGGACGGCATCATAAGTCGGTAAGGCAGCCGTAAAACTAGCGAAAGGCAAACCCGCTGTCAATCAGTAGTAGACAGCCCGCGCATAAGCGTTTAGCATCTGAGATGACGGCGTCCCCCCTGGCCGAGAGCAATTTGTTTTTCATGGCGATTCGGCATCCACCAGACGATTATAATCCCCGCATTATTCGTGGCGGCCGTATCCCGCCGCCGCGGGTGGTCCGTTACGACGAACCTCGGCGCGGTTTCTTTGCGCGCATTCTGCGGTTTCTCTTGAAACCTTATTTCGTCCTCCCGGCGCTTTTCCTTACGGCGCTGTGCGTTGGCGTCCTGGCGTATTACTGGATAATTTTCTCAGCACGCATCGACAATCTTTTGAAGGGCGAAGTCTTCACGCGCTCGGCCGGCATCTATGCCGCGCCGAAACAGATTCGTGCCGGCCAGCCGATTTCGGAAGACGATCTCGTCGCTTACTTGAAGCGCGCGGGTTACGTCGCGCGCGGCGAGCAGGGCGAAAGCACTCGCGGGCACTATGGGGTGAATGGCTCAGCAGTCGAGATCGATCCGAGCGAGGATGCGATGGTTGACAACGCGCGACCTTTCGATCCGTTGCGGATTCAATTCACCGCCAGCGGGAAGTCGATCGCGGCAATCACGGACAAGAACGGCGGCGCGCGCCTGGACAAGACGCAGCTCGAACCCGAACTGATCAGTTCAGTGACCGGCCGCGAACGCGCCAAGCGTCGAGTAGTGGGCTTCAACGATCTGCCGCCGGATCTCGTCAAGGCGATCACCACGACTGAAGATCGTTCGTTCTTTGAGCATCACGGCGTGAACGTGCGCGGGATTATTCGCGCGCTGCTGCGGCGCTACGACACCGATCCAAATTCGCCACTCGCGCACCAGGGCGGCTCGAGCATCACACAACAACTGGTGAAGAATTTATTGCTTTCGCCAGAGCGCACGCTGAAGCGCAAGGTCGCCGAAGCTTACATGTCGATCATTCTGGAAACGCGTTTGTCGAAAGATGAAATCTTCGCGCTGTATTGCAACCAGGTCTATCTCGGGCAACAGTCCGGCTTTTCGATTAACGGATTTGGCGAAGCGTCGAGCGCGTATTTCAATAAGGATGTGACGACTCTGACTTTGCCGGAATCAGCGTTTCTCGCCGGCCTGATTCGCAGTCCGAATCGATACAATCCGTATCACGATCTCGACACCGCGCGGGCGCGGCGCAACCAGGTTTTGGAATCGATGACCGAAACCAGCGCGATCACGCCGGACCAGGCCAGACAGGCCGAAAGTATCGAGCTGACGCTCGCGCCGGCCAAAGGACGCATAGACATTTCCGACGCGCCTTACTTTGCCGACTATGCGCAGAATCAACTGGGCGATGTGATCACGGGACAAGGCGCGGATCACCTGCGCATCTACACGTCGGTTGATATGGATTTGCAGCGCGCGGCATATGCGGCGGTGACGAAGCAACTGGCGCTGCTCGATAAGATTGAAAAGAAGCGATTTCCAGAAGGCACTGTGCAGGCGGCTTTGGTCGCGATGAACGCGCACACCGGCGAGATTGTCGCGATGGTTGGCGGCCGCGATTATTCGAAGAGTCAGCTCAATCGTGTCGAGGCTATGCGCCAGCCCGGTTCCGCTTTCAAACCGTTCGTGTATGCGACCGCGCTGAACACTGCGTACGATCCCATCCCGCGCCTGATCACGCCCGCGACCATTTACAAAGACGAGCCGAAAACTTTCAGTTATGACAATCAGGAATACTCGCCGGGCAACATGGGCGACAAGTATTCGATGCAGCCCGTAACGCTGCGCGACGCGATGGTCCACAGTCTCAACGTCGTCACGGTTGACGTGGCGATGGAAGTGACGATCGGACGCGTGATGAATCTGGCGGCGAAAGCCGGTCTGCCGCGGGTGGCACATGCCTACCCGGCAATGGCCCTGGGAACGGCGGAAGCGACGCCGCTGCAAGTCGCTTCGGCGTACACGGCATTCGCTGCAAATGGAACCCGAACGACGCCGATCGCCATCGATCGCGTCACGACCGGCAACGGCACGACGATCGCTAAACCTACTGCGCAGAAAAACGAAGTGCTGCGTCCAGAAATCGCTTACGTGATGACTTCGTTTATGAAAGACGTCATCAATCGCGGCACGGGCGCGCCGATTCGCGCGCGCGGTTTCAAGTTCAACGTCGCCGGCAAAACCGGAACTTCGCGGGACGGTTGGTTTGCGGGCTTCACGCCGAATCTGGTCTGCGTGGTTTGGGTGGGATTCGATGATGGATCGCAGTTGGGCTTGACCGGCGCGGCCTCAGCGCTGCCAATCTGGTCGGATTTCATGAACGTGGCGCTGACTAACCATCCCGAATGGACCGGCGACTGGCAAATGCCCGAAGGCGTCAAGCAACAGGACATCGATCCTTTGACCGGTCAGATCGCCAAGGCCGATACCGTGAACAAGCGCTCGGAACTATTTATCAACGGAAGCATTCCGGGCTCTGAGAATACGGAAGCTACGGACGAAACCGCCCAGCAACCCCCGTCGCTATCCGATGGTCAGGAAACTAATAAGGATCCCAACATAGAACCCGCGGCCTTGCCTGAATTAACTCCGGCGGAACCGCGCGCAAAACCGACGCCGAAAAACGAGACGCGATCAAAGAGTGATTCACGCGAACTGTTCGACGGCGCTTCATCAACCAAATTGCAGGGCACCATCACGCTCGACATCGATCCCACGACCGGCCTGATTGCGGTTGATAGTTGCCCCGTGATTCGCACCAGGACTTTTATTATCGGGCAGGAGCCGAGAAAGTACTGCGGGCCGGAATATCACAAGAAGCCACAGCCGTCGCCAGCCACAGCGACACGGGCGCGAGTTATCAATCATTAACAATTCGAACCTTTGCTCAGCTTCAGCTAAGTGTCAAAACGACTTGCCGTTTTACGTTGACGCCTTTGCACTCGGCAACCTATCATCAAGCCATGCGAACCCACAGAGTGAACATTGACCAGGCGAAAGATCAGTTGTCCGACTTGATCGCAGCAGCGGCCGAAGGTGGTGAAGTGATCATTGTCCAGGACAACAAGCCTTTAGCTCGTCTGGTTTCGGCTACCGATGCACCCGCCTACAAGTCGCTGCCGCCAACTTCGGCTGAGTTTTCTAGCGAAGAAGAGTCGCTCGCTTGGGATTCAGACGGTTGGGAGAATGTCGCGTGAAGCGCGGTGAGATTCGCTGGTACACCTTTCGACTTCCGGACAAACGTCGCCCGGTCCTGATTCTCACTAGAGACGAAGTCATCGATCGCCTAAACGAGATCATCGTAGAACCTGTGACGCGAACAATTCGTGGTCTGACAACCGAAGTAGTTTTGACGCCGGAGGACGGAATGCCGGTTGTGTGCGCGTTGAATTTCGACCACATCTCACTGGCCCAGCGTGGTCCAATCGGCAGCGTCCTTTGCAGTTTGCCGGAAACGCGATGGTTTGAAGTACAGCGCGCACTCATGACCGCGTGCGGCTTCGAAACTCCAGAAGTGTGAGTGTGGCCGTGTTGAACCGACCTCCCACCGCTGACTGCTGACCTCTGCATTTCTGTGAGAGTAGGAAGCCGCGGGGATTGCGTGATGGAGTTCAGGTAAAGGACTGATGAGCGAATCAAACATCGCGCGAATGGGTTTTTTGAAGCCACGTAGTGGCGAAATGTTTATAGAAACAGCCAACCCCAAATGATTTCACTGCTCCGTCAGGAGCGGAATGTTTCTGTCGCCCATAAATGGGCTCAAGACGTTCCGGATGAGATGTTCGTTGCTATAAACATCTCGTCCGAGCGCCAAGAGAAGCTGGGTGTTTCTAACTGGGTGGAAGTCCCAGTCGAACAAGGTCTAACCAACCACTCGTACCGAGTGTTGCAGCCGTGAGGAGGTGGAGTCAACGCCGAACGTAA
>Ga0080064_1000715_pt1 | contig 80758 bp, 79 predicted proteins | sample Subgrocontami54m_FD_69260 | JGI IMG/M metagenome (GOLD analysis project Ga0080064, IMG submission 69260) | Subsurface groundwater microbial communities from S. Glens Falls, New York, USA - GMW46 contaminated, 5.4 m (SPADES assembly) (version 2) ... | reverse complement strand
TCGCCCACCAGTAGGGCAGCACCCTTGTTGTGCTTGACGGCGTAGAGAAGCCGGGCGAGACCCTCGCGATGCTGAGCGGAGAGGAAGAAAAAGTTCGGGTCGGGGACGTTCTGGAAGGGAGCGGTCGTCAAACCCCAGTATGCTTCGTACAATCTCCGCTCCTCACCCAGCTCCGGCGGAAAGGGTGCAGACCGCTGAAGCAGTTTCGGGCCGAAGATGTTGCCCGGCAGGCCGTCGTGAGGCGCACCCAGATGGGGTCAGATGGGGCACGGACCGGCGCATTTCAGTCATCCGCCGTGACCCCAGCACTTGGGACGACTCGTCACCTGGTGCCTCGTGAGTGGAGCAGTGCCAGGGATCGGTTTAACTGATCACGTCCCTCTGGCGTTCGACGGGAGACGGAGAGCGACTCGCCTCCTTTAAGGCAAAACCTAGCATGGTCCGCGGAACTCCGCAAGGAAAAAGGAGACTACGCCGTGCCCGGGGAGGAGAAGGCCTTCGGGTTTCCGAAGCCCGGCTACCTGATCGCGACAGAGAACGGGCAGGCGGAGAACCACGGCGGCCGTCTCGTCGCGGGTACGATTGCCCGCGGGGGTTCATCCGTCGAGCCCGCAGGGTTCCAGGGACGAGAGAGCCTCGGCATCGGGAGGGATCGTCGAGGGCCCGCAGGACCTCGCGGCGCTCCTGGACGGAGCCGGGCGCGGAAAAAAATCCGCACCAACCCCATTTTTTTCTTGCAATCGCGGCAAAATGCACTATAAGGCAAATAAAAAAATTTCTCGGCGCCGCGCGTGCGGGACCGGGGCGAAAGGGGGTAGTTAATTGCACGCATTGGGCAGACACCTGTTGGTCGAACTCCACGGTTGTCACCCAGAGTCGCTGAAGAAAGTGGACGTGGTCAAAGATATCCTAGTCGGCGCTGCCCGAGCCTGCGGGGCCACCATCGTAGACATCGCCTTTCACGAGTTCAATCCCTTCGGGGTGAGCGGCGTCGTAGTCATCGCAGAATCCCACCTCTCGATCCACACCTGGCCCGAGTACCGGTACGCGGCCGTGGACATCTTCACCTGCGGGGATGTCATTAAACCGGAAGACGCCGCCGCCTACATCGCCACTCGGTTTCGTTGCAAGAACCCCTCTATCGTCGAGATGAAGCGTGGCCTGATCCCCGGTGCCACGGGGAAGGTGGCCCATAAGGTCACGATCTCCGCCGGCAAGCTTCCCCGTGGGTCCACCCAAAGGGTCCCCGATGCCGCTCAAGAACTATCGCTGGTTCATTGAGTACTTCAGTGCCGAGGAGGGCCACCTCCACGGCATTCGCCGGGTCCTGTACTCCAAGCAGACCCCGTTCCAATCCGTCGACATCCTGGAGCTCGGGTCCTACGGCAAGGCCCTGGTGTTGGATGGGCGGATCCAGTCCAGCGGCCGGGACGAGTTCATCTACCACGAAACGCTGGTCCACCCGGCCATGCTGGCGCACCCCGAGCCGCGGCGTGTCTTCATCGTCGGGGGCGGGGAAGGGGCCACGCTGCGGGAGGTGCTCCGGCACCGGAGCGTCCAGCGCGCCCTGATGGTGGACATCGACGAGGAGGTCGTGGCGCGCTGCCGGGAGTTCCTGCCCGAGTGGCACCAGGGGGCCTTCGAGGACCCCCGCACGGAGCTCCGCTACCTGGACGCCCGCAAGTACCTGGAGGAGACGTCCGAGACGTTCGACGTGGTCATCATCGACATCTCGGAGCCGATCGAGGAGGGCCCGGCCTACCTGCTCTTCACCCGGGAGTTCTACGAGGTGGTCCGCGAGCGGTTGTCGCCCGCCGGCGTGATCTCGCTCCAGGCCGGGACGGTGAGCCTGAACGACCTGGAATGTTTTGCCGCCATCCAGAAGACGCTGGAGGAGGTGTTCCCCGTGGTGGCCCCGTGCTGGGCCTCGGTCCCGTCCTTCGCGCTGCCCTGGGGGTTCTCGGTGGCGTCCAAGCACCAGGATCCCCGGCACCTCACGCCGGAGGACGTGGACAAGCTGGTGGCCGATCGCATCGTGGGCGAGCTCCGCTACTACGACGGCATCACCCACCAGGCAAGTTTCCTCCTGCCCAAGCACATCCGGACGCGCCTGGACAGCGAGGCGCGCATCATCGAGGATAACCACCCCCTGTATACCTGGAGCTGACCCATCGCCTCTGGATCAGAGTCGCGCAACATGGGGGATACACCCCGGATCCCCAGGGGATCCCTGCCCGCCTCACGCCCGGTTCCTCTCACCTGCCGCCGTCTCTCATGATCCCCGAACGGCAGTACCGCACGCCTCTCTTCGACGCGATGGTCGCCCTGGCCGAGGCCCGGAAGGTCTCCTTCCACACGCCCGGCCACAAGAGCGGGAAGGGGATCTCCACCCGCTTCCGGAAATTCGTCGGGAGCAAGATCTTCACCATTGACCTCACGACTCTGGACGAGGTGGACTGCCTGCAGAAGCCCGTCGGGGTCATCCGGGAGGCGCAGGAGCTGGCCGCCGAGGCGCACGGGGCCGACCGCTCGTTCTTCCTGGTGAACGGGACCACCGTGGGCAACCACGCCATGATCCTCTCCACCGTCCACCCCGGGGAGGAGGTGCTGGTCGCCCGCAACGCCCACAAGTCCATCCTGGCTGGGATCATCCTGAGCGGGGCCACGCCCCGCTTCTTCCTGCCCAGCTTCGACCCCGATCTGGGCATCGCCATCAACGTCAGCGCCGCCGCGGCCGCGGAGGCCATGCGGACCCACCCGAAGGCGCGGGTGGTGGCCCTGACCAGTCCGAACTACTACGGGATCGCGGCCGATATGCCGACCATCATCGCCGCCGGTCAGCGCCAGGGGAAGATCCTGATCGTGGACGAGGCGCACGGGCCACACCTGCATTTCCACCCCGCGCTCCCCCCGTCGGCCGTGGACGCGGGGGCCGACCTCACGGTGCAGAGCACCCACAAGATCGTCGGCGGCATGACCCAGGCCTCCATGCTGCACGTGAAGGGCGATGCCGTGGACGCGGGGCGGGTGGCGGGGATCCTCCAGATGCTGCAGAGCACTAGCCCGTCCTACATCCTGATGGCCTCCCTGGACCTGGCGCGGATGCAGATGGCCACGGAGGGCCGGAAACTGCTGGGCAGGGCCATCGAGCTGGCCGAGGAGGCGCGGGCGCGGATCAACCGCATCCCGGGCCTGCGCTGCCTGGACGGTCGCCAGGTCAAGGAGTGGGGAGACCTCAGCCTGGACGTGACCAAGCTCACCATCTCGGTGAAGGAGCTGGGCCTCACGGGCTACGCCGCCTCGGCGATCCTCAACGCGGAATTCGACATCCAGGTGGAGATGGCGGACCTGTTCAACCTTCTGGTGATCGTGAGCATCGGGGATCGCCGGGACGATCTGGATCGCCTGGTCCGGGCCCTGGAGGCGCTGGCGCGCCGCTCCCACGGGCCCCGCACCCCGCAGCCGGGCTGCGGGGTGCCGCCCATCCACGAAACCCGCCTGGCCTGCTCTCCCCGCGAGGCGTACTTCGGCGAGTACGTCTCCGTGCCGCTGGCGGAGGCGGCGGGTCGGATCACCTGCGACATCGTCACCATCTACCCGCCGGGGGTCCCCATCCTGGTGCCGGGGGAGGAGATCTCCGCCGCGGCCGTCGACTATCTCCAGTTTCTCGGCCGGCACGGGGCCCGAATCGACGGAGTGGTGGAGCGTCCGGAAGCCGAGATCCGCGTCCTGGCGCACTGAGGGCCGCCGCTGCCCTGATCCGCCCGGGAGTCACCGGGGACGCCCTCGGGACCCCGGGGCGGACTGCCCATTGCGATGGGGCCTCCCCGCGCATCTGCGAATGTCCACCCCGGCAGTCCATTGCGGAATTGCGTTGCAATTTCTGCGAGCCCTGGTATAGTGCGCCCCGATTCAGGACAGCGGAGGCGTGATTGCGGGCTAAGGGATGGGGTCGACCCGGCCCCGGTCTCTTAGCCCGTGCGTCGTTCAGGGAGGCGGTCTGGTGCGGAAACGGATCCGGGGTCGCGTGATCCTGCTGGTGGTCACCACCCTGCTCACGGGCTACTACATCGTGCCCAGCGTCGCGCCGGTGAGCAGCCTGCCGTCCCTCTTTCCCGGCGTCCTGCCCCGGGCGGAGCCTGTGAACCTCGGCCTGGACCTGCAGGGGGGGATGCACCTCGTCCTGGAGGTGCAGGCGGAGAAGGCGGTGGAGAACGCGACCGAGCGGCTCATGGAGGAGGCCCGGCGCATCCTGGACAAGGAGAAGGTCGGGATCGCCCGCCTGGTCCGCGAGGGCGAGGTGGGGATCCTGCTGAAGGTGAGCAAGGCGGAGGAGCGGGACCGGGCCCAACGGCTGCTGGGCGAGCTGGTCACGCTGGACAAGGTCCCCGGGGCCACCCCCGACGAACTCCGGCTGACGGTCCAGGCGCGCGAGGTCAAGCGCATCCAGGAGCTCGCCGTCCGGCAGAGCCTGGAGACGATCCGGAACCGCGTGGACCAATTCGGCGTCACGGAGCCGCACATCGTGCCCGAGGGCGACCGGCGGATCGTGGTGCAGTTGCCGGGGATCAAGGACCCGCAGCGCGCCATCAACCTGATCGGGAAGACAGCCCTGCTCGAACTCAAGGCGGTGGACACCTCGCTGAACCCTGTGGACGTCGAGCAGGGGAAGGTGGCCCTCCCGCCGGATCTTCAGCTCCTGTACCAACGCGAGGTGGACGACAGCAAGCAGGAGGTCGGGAAGCGGCCGATCGTCGTGCAGCGCCAGCCCATCATCACGGGCGCTTCCCTCACCTCGGCCGAGGTCCGGCCCGACGACCAGGGAGGCTGGCTGGTGGCCTTCTCCCTCGACGGGGAGGGCGCCCGGATCTTCGGCGACTTCACCGGCGCCAACATCGGCCGGCAACTGGCCATCGTCCTGGACGACACGGTCTATAGCGCGCCGGTCATCCGCAGCAAGATCGGCGAGGGGCGCGGCCAGATCGAGGGGAGCTTCACGGCCGACTCGGCGCGGGACCTGGCCATCGTCCTGCGGGCCGGGGCGCTGCCGGCGCCCGTGAAGATCATCGCCAACCTCACCGTCGGCCCGTCCCTGGGGCAGGATTCGATCCAGAAGGGGGTGCGCGCCGCCATCCTGGCCTCCATCCTGGTGGTCCTCCTCATGGCGTTTTACTACAAGCTTTCGGGCGTCATCGCGGACTTCGCCCTGGTCCTCAACAGCATCATGCTGGTAGGCCTCCTGGTGGCGATGCGGGCGACCCTCACCCTCCCCGGCATCGCGGGGATCGCGCTGGGCATCGGCATGGCGGTGGACAGCAACGTCCTCATCCTGGAGCGGATCCGGGAGGAGTTGAAGCTGGGCAAAACCGTCCGCTCGGCCATCGACGCCGGGTACGACAAGGCCTTCGTCACCATCGTGGACTCGCACGTGACCACGCTGATCACGGCGGCCGCCCTGTTCCTGTTCGGCACGGGCCCGGTCAAGGGCTTCGCCGTGACGTTGAGCCTGGGCGTCGCGATCAATCTGTACTCCGCGCTGGTCGGCACCCGCGTGGTCTATGATTGGATGACCTCCCGACGGGAGCTCAAGAGGCTCAGTATCTGACGACGGGGAGCGGGAAACTGGAAGCGGGAAATCGGAAACTGGAAGTTGGAAGTCGGAGGACAGAGCCTGGGTTGCAGAGGCCGGCACGCGGCGAAAAACTCCGAGCCAGTTTCCAATTTCCCTTTTCCAGTTTCCGAGAGTGAAGAGCGTGGAGATCCTGGGCAAGACGAATTTCGATTTCATCGGTAAGCGCTCCATCGCCTATGCCGTCTCGACCGTCCTGGTCCTCCTGGGGATCGTGGCGTTGATCCAGATCTCCCGCGGGGCGGCCAACATGGGGATCGACTTCGCCGGCGGGACCTCGATCCAGGTGAAGTTCGCGCAGCCCGTGGACCTGGGGGCGGTGCGCGAGGCGTTGACCAAGAACGGGATCAAGGACAGCGAGCCGCAGCAGTTCGTGGACGGGCGCAGCGTGATGATCCGGCTCAAGCGGGGCACGGGCGAGGTCGCCGGGACGGCCGACCGGGTGCAGGCCGCCCTCCGGAAGGAGCTGGCGTCGAACCCCCTCACGGTGGAGGCCTCCACCGAGGTGGGACCGGCCATCGGCAAGGAACTCCAGCAGAAGGCCCTGCTGGCCATCGCCATCTCGCTGGCCGGGATCGTCGTCTACATCGCCTGGCGCTTCGAGTTCCGCTTCGGCGTGGTGGCCACCATCGCCACCCTCCATGACGTCCTGGCGGTCCTGGGCGTCGTGTTCATCCTGCACAAGGAGATCACGCTGCTCGTCGTCACGGCCCTCCTCACCATCGCCGGGTACTCGCTGACGGACACGGTGGTGGTCTACGACCGGATCCGGGAGAACCTCCGCGCCCGGCGCAAGGAACAACTGGCCGACATCATGAACGCCAGCATCAACCAGGTGCTGAGCCGGACGGCCATGACCTCGTTCACCACCCTGCTGGCGGCCCTGGCCCTCTTCCTGCTCGGCGGGGAGGTCCTCCACGACTTCGCCTTTGCCCTCCTGATCGGGATCCTGGTGGGCACGTACTCCTCCTGGTTCGTGGCCTCTCCCATCATCTACGAGTGGCGCATGCGGGCCGAGGCTGCCCGGCGCGCCCGCCGCTGAGGCCGGGGACACTGTCGCCGGTGTCGGCACGCCCGGTCACGGACAGGCGCTGGCGGATCGCGCAGGACGATCCAGCCGCGGCCGAGGCCCTGGCCCGGGCGCTGGACCTGCCTCCCCTCCTGGCCAGCCTGCTGATCCGCCGCGGCTGCGACACGCCTGAGGCCGCGCGGACGTTCCTGGACGCTCCCCTCGCGGCCCTGCACGATCCCCGACTGATGCTGGGCATGGACGCGGCCGTGGACCGCCTGCGGGCGGCCGTCGCCCGCCGCGAACCGATCCTCGTCTGCGGCGACTACGACGTGGACGGGGTGAGCGGGATGGCCCTGCTGGTGAGCGGCCTGCGGCGCGCGGGCGGAGAGGTGGAGTACGCCGTGCCGCGCCGCCTGGAGCACGGCTACGGCCTGCACGTCAGCATCGCGGAGCAGGCGGCGGCCGGGGGCATCCGACTGCTGATCACGGTGGATCACGGGATCACCGCCCTGGACGCGGTGGCCCTGGCCCGGCAGCGCGGCATGGACGTGATCATCTGCGATCACCACCTGCCGCCGCCCAGCCTGCCGCCCGCCACGGCTATCCTCAACCCTCGCCAAGCCGACTGCCCCTATCCGTTCAAGGAGCTGTGCGGGGTGGGCATCGCGTTCAAGCTGCTCCAGGGGCTGTTCGGCCCGGAGGCCGAAGACGAGCTCTGGCCCTTCCTGGATCTCGTGGCGCTGGGGACCATCGCCGACCTGGTCCCCTTGCTCGGAGAGAACCGGATCCTGGTGAAGCACGGCCTGGTCCAACTCGCCGGCACGTCGCGTCCCGGCCTCCGCGCGCTGGCCGAGGTGGCCGGGATTCCCCTGTCCACCTCGGGCGGATTGGCGGCGGGACGCGTGGCCTTCGGCCTGGCCCCCCGGATCAACGCCGCGGGGCGCCTGGATGATGCCGCGGCGGCGGTCCGGCTGCTGCTCACCCACGACCCGGTCGAGGCGCGGGAGCTCGCCGCAGCGCTCGACCGGCAAAACCGGGAGCGGCAGGAGCTGGAGGGATCCATCCTGGCAGAGGCGCTGGCCCAGGCCGTGGCGGAGCACGACCTGACGCGGGATCGGGCCATCGTCCTGGCCTCACCGGCCTGGCATCCGGGGGTGATCGGCATCGTGGCGGCGCGGCTGGTGGAGCGGTTCGGGCGGCCGACTGCCCTGATCGGGATCCAGGGGCAGGAGGCCCGGGGCTCGGCGCGAAGTGCGGGCGGCTGGCACATCGCCGATGCGCTGGGCCGCTGTGCGGACCTGCTCTTGCATTACGGTGGACACCGGGCGGCCGCCGGCTTCTCCATCCACCCCGACCGGATTGACGCATTCCGGGCGCGATTTCTCTCCCTGGCCGCCGAGGAGCTGACGGAGGAGGACCTGCTACCCACGCTGGCGGCGGACGCGGAGGTCCACCTGGATGCATTGGACCTGGCGCTGGCCGACAGCCTGGCCCGACTCGGCCCGTTCGGGCTGGGCAACCCCGAGCCGCTCCTGGTCGCGCGCCGACTCCAGGTGATGCGCACCCCACGCCGGGTGGGGCAGAATCACCTGAAGATGAAGGTGCGGGAGTCCACCCGCGGGGGACAGGTGGTGGAGGCTATCGGCTTCAATCTGGGATCCTTCACCGAGGCTCTGAGCCAGCCATCCGCACCGCAGATTGATCTTGCCTTCGTCCCCGAGCGGAACGTCTGGAACGATCGGGAAATCCTCCAGCTCCGCGTGAAGGATTTACACATCCTTCCGGAACGCTGAAAGGTTCAAACGTTCAACGTTTCAGTGGAAATTACCTGTTAAGAGGCCGTGTCGGGACTGCCCGACAGATGACGGGATGGTTTTTTCTTGACAATGTCGGACCCGTCAGTGTAGTTACGCCAAGGTGTAACTCCAGCGGGGACGCGGTGTTTTCGGATTGCCCGCTCCAGCAGAGGGGCGCTGCCCCGGCTCCCCGTCGAGGCGCGGGTCGACTCTGCGTGCGGATCTGACGCCTGACGATGCAGGCCGACATTCACCGGATGTTTCGCGACAGCGCGGAGGTCAAGCTGCGCTTCGCCGAGCAATTTGCCCCCCGGATCGAGGCTGTGGCCCGGCGTATGGCCGAGACCCTCCGGAAGGGAGGCAAGATCCTGTTCTTCGGAAACGGAGGAAGTGCCGCGGATGCCCAGCACCTCGCGGCCGAATTCGTCAATCGGTTCCTGCGGAACCGGGGCGCGCTGACTGCGGTTGCCCTCACGACGGACACCTCGGCACTCACCAGTATCGGGAACGATCTGGGGTTCGACCAAATCTTCTCCAGGCAGGTCGAGGCGCTGGGACGTCCGGGAGATCTGGTAGTGGCCATCAGCACCAGCGGCAATTCGCCGAATGTCTTGCGGGGCGTCGAGGCGGCACGCCGCCTGGGCTGTGGCACGGTCGGCTTGACCGGGGGCTCCGGGGGCCATCTGGCGAGTGCCGTGGACGACGCGTTCATCGTCCCCAGCGCCGAGACCCCCCGCATCCAGGAGACCCATATCACGCTGGGCCATGCCCTGTGTGCGCTGGTGGACGAGCTTCTGACGCCCGGTCTAGAGGCGGAGGTCGCGGCTCCGCAGGATGGCTGAGGGGATGCGTTCGCGTGGCGAAGTGTTTGAAAATCTAGGATGGCGGGGTGATGCAAAACAGCAGCCCCGCCGCTTCCGTTTCGACGGGCCGGTCGTGCGGATGAGGCACCGCATCTCCGGTGTCATGACACGAGACCGGTGCAAGGGGGAGAACGGGTGAGGCGACGCTTGCTGTGGCTCGGGACCCTGGTGATCCTGCTGCTCGGGTCAGCCGCCTCGGCGCCCGCCGCGCCGAATCGGGCCGGCATCTCCAGCGCGTCGGGTGGCCGGAGCGTCCGGGTGAGCACACTGCCTCGCCATCGCGCCCGAGCCTCGTCGTTCAGCCCGGAGTTCCTGGACCTCCCGCGGCCCGCACCGGGGCCTGGACCGGTGGATGTCAGCGCGGCCGCGGCCATCCTGATGGATGCCGAGACGGGCGAGGTCCTGTTCGAGCGGAACCCGGATTCCCCGCGTCCCCCGGCGAGCATCACCAAGATCCTCACCGCCCTCGTGATCCTCGAACGGGGGCGTCTCACGGATACCGTGACGGTCAGCCAGGCGGCCGCCCGCATCGGGGGGTACCGGTTGGGGCTCCGGGCCGGCCAGCGAATCTCGCTGGAGGATCTCCTGGCGGCGATCCTGATCCGCTCGGCCAACGACGCCGCGGCGGCGGCGGCCGAGCACGTGGGGCGCGGCCTGTCCGGCTTCGTGGCCCTGATGAACGCCAAGGCCCAGGAGCTGGGCATGCGCAACAGTCGCTTCGCGAACCCGCACGGACTGGACGAGCCGGATCACTTCACCACGGCCCGGGACATGGCCCTGCTGACGCGGGTTGCCCTGGACCTTCCAGAGTTCGCGCGGCTCGTGCGCACCCGGGAAGCCGCGTTGACCATCTGGCAGCGCGGCCGCCGGGGCTTGCGGCCGCAGGCACGCGTCATCCAGAGCCACAACAAGCTGCTTGGTCGCCTGGAGGGCGCGGATGGGGTGAAGACCGGGTACACGGACGCGGCGGGCCAATGTCTCGTGGCGTCGGCCAGCCGCAACGGCCAACGGATGATCGCGGTTCTCCTGGACGATCCGCACCGCTGGGTGGATGCCGCAGCGCTCCTGGAGTTCGGATTCGGGTCCGCCGGAGGGTCGGCTCGGGCCCGGACCCCCGGGCGGCCGTGGAGCGCGGCGGTGGTTGGTGGCGGCCGGGGCTGAGGCTGCCGGTCGCCACGGAGGAGTTCCCATGAGACGGACAGGCAGTGGCCACCTCGGCTGTCTCGGGCTGATCGTGCTCTGCCTGCCGCTGGCTCTGGCAGCGGCGGAGGCTCCGCCGCCTGCGCCGGTACCGGGCGGCGAGAGCACCTACGTGGTGAAGAAGGGCGATACGCTTTCCGGGATCGCCAAGGATGTCCTCAAGGATCCATCCCTCTGGCGCCGGATCTGGGAGCAGAATCCGTTCATCACCGATCCCAACCGGATTTTCCCCGGCGATACCCTGGCCCTGCCAGGACAGCAGCCGCTGCCGTTGCCTCCCGTGGCGGCAGCGCCGAAGACCGAGCCTCCCAAAGAGGCCCCGAAGGATGAGGAGGAGGCTAAGGCACCCCCTCCGGCGCCCCCTGCCCCCCAACCAAGCCCCGCGGCGGAGTTGCCGGCCGCGTCTCCCGTACCTCCCGCCAGCCAGCGGGCCATTGCCTGCAGTCCCGTCCTCATGGAGGAGACGGCTGCGGTCACGGCCGGCATCGGCAGCATTGTGAAGAGCGAGGAGGACCGTCTTCTCCTCTCCCAGGAGGATCGGGTGGTCGTGGGGCTTGACGGGGCGAAGATTCCAAAGGTGGGGGACACCCTGGCGGTCATCCGCGTGGGTTCGCGGGTGATCCATCCGCGGACGAGGCAAAGCCTGGGGCGCATTCTGTTCACGCTGGGCCTGCTAGAGGTCACCGACGTGCGGGATCGAACGGTCCAGGCGCGGGTCAGCTATGGCTGCGAGCCCATCAGCCTCGGGGACCGGGTGGTCCCATTCACGCTTGCCCCCTACCCTGAGGACAAGATCGCCCGCCCAGCCGCCCGGCAGGTCGAGGGGACGATCGCGGATTCTGCGCGCCACGTGCAGCATATTGCCATCCCGCACCTTGTGTTTCTGGATGTCGGGGTGAGCCAGGGGATCGGCCCCGGGGATGTGTTCGCCATCTACCGGCCGAGTCCGCCTGCCCTGAATCCGGCGACGGGCCAGGAAGTGCCCATCGCCCCGGACCGCCTGGGCGAGGCGGTGGTCATCCGCGTGACCGAGCGGACCGCTACGGCGGTCATCTCCGTGAGCAGCAAGGAAAGCCAGCCGGGAGATCGGGTCGTCCTGAGCCAGCAAATCCAGCCCTAGCGGTTATCCCAGTCGCTGGGGACTCGAGGGAAAGGGGCTCGCCGTGAAGCGTGTTCCCCCGCCTCAGCGGGCTGCGGGGTCGCCCGCAGGGGAAGAGGCGGAGCGGGACGCGCGCTGGGCCTTCGGGCTGCTCCCTCAACTGGGAGGCGTGGCGCTCCAAGGGCTCCTGACGGCCTTCGGGTCCGCGGAAAAGGCCTGGGAGGCGCTGGCCCCAGCCCTGCAGGGCGTGCCCGGGGTCAGCACCGGGATGGCGCAGGCCATGCGCCGCTTCCCGCGGGCACGAGCCCTGCGAGAGGACAAGGCGCGGGTCGCGCAGGCCGGGGTGCGGGTGATCGTCTGGGGGGATGACGATTACCCACCGCGCCTTCGAGAGATTGCCTCGGCGCCGCCCATCCTCTATCTCCGGGGGACGGTGGAACCCGGGGACGCGGCGGCGGTCGCCATCGTGGGGGCCCGGCACGCCACCGCCTATGGCGAGAGCGTGGCCCGCGAGTTGGCCGTCGAACTCTCCCGTCGCGGCCTCACCATCGTGAGCGGCCTGGCGCGCGGCATTGACGCCGCGGCCCACCGGGGGGCTTTGGAGCCGGGCGGCCGGACGCTGGCGGTTCTTGGAAGCGGCCTGGACGAGATCTACCCGCCCGAACACCGGGATCTGGCGGGTGAGGTGGCCGGCCACGGGGCGGTCCTCAGCGAGTTTCCCCTGGGCACAGCGCCACTGCGGCTGCATTTCCCCCGGCGGAACCGGATCATCAGCGGCTTGAGCATGGGTGTGATCGTGGTGGAGGCCGGCGTGGGCAGTGGCGCACTCATCACCGCGCACCACGCGCTGGAGCAGGGACGAGAGGTCTTTGCCGTCCCCGGCCGGGTTCACGCCCGCTACAGCGAGGGCTGCAACCGGCTCATCAAGGCCGGGGCCAAACTGGTGGAAACCTGGGAGGACGTGCTGAGCGAGCTGGTACCGCAACTCCCCCGCCACAGCTCGCGGTCCAAGGCGGCCCCCCCGCCGCCCCCGCTGACTGCCGCGGAGGAGCGCGTGTTCGACATCCTGGCCGAAGGGCCGCTCCACATCGACGCGCTGATCGTCCGGGCCGATCTGCCCGGGGGCCGGGTGGCCTCGGCGCTGGTGGGGCTGGAGATGAAAGGCCTCGTGTGCCAATTGAGCGGCAAGGTGTTCGAGCGCCGAGACAGTAGCTGAGGCGGCGAAACGCCCCATCGGGAGGTCGAGAGACCCAAGGCCGCTGCGGGCCTTGGGTTTTCGCATCTTGACGGAAAACCAGGGTGCAAGGTGCGAGGTTCGAGGTTCAACGTTGCACCTTGAACCTTGAACATAGAACATGGAAGGGAGTCTGAAGGCGTGGCAAAGTCGCTGGTCATCGTCGAATCCCCGGCCAAGGCCAAGACCATCAACAAGTTCCTCGGCCGGAACTACGTGGTCAAGGCCTCCATGGGACACGTGCGAGATCTGCCGGTCAAGTCCCTGGCGGTGGACGTGAAGCACGATTTCCGGCCCAAGTTCGAGGTCGTCCGGGGCCGGGAGAAAGTCTTGATCGAGCTGAAGAAGGCCGCCAAGGCCTCGAGCGCCATCTTCCTGGCAGCCGACCCGGATCGCGAGGGCGAGGCCATCTGCTGGCATCTGGCCGAGGAGCTGAAGCGCCTCCGGAAACCGATCCACCGGGTGATGTTCAACGAGATCACCAAGCGGGCGGTCCAGGAAGCCTTCGCCCATCCCGGCCGGATCGATTCGCGCAAGGTGGACGCGCAGCAGGCGCGGCGGATCCTGGATCGGCTGGTGGGCTACCAGATCAGCCCCCTGCTCTGGGAGAAGGTCCGCCGCGGCATCTCCGCCGGTCGCGTGCAGTCGGTGGCCTTGCGACTGGTGGCGGACCGCGAGAAGGAGATCCGGGCCTTCGTCCCGACCGAGTACTGGACGATCACGGGGGAGTTCGCCCGGCCGGACGGGGTCGGACCGGAATTTCCCGCCCGCCTCGCCCGGGTGAACGGCGAGAAGGCCGGCATCCCCTCCCAGCAGGAGGCGGATCGGATCCTGGCAGAGCTCACACCGCTCCGGGGCGAGTTCCGGGTGGCCACCCTCGTCCGGAAGGAGAAGCGCCGGAATCCCGTCCCTCCCTTCACCACCAGCAAGCTGCAGCAGGAGGCGGTGCGCAAGCTGCGCTTCACGGCCAGGCGGACGATGCAGGTGGCGCAGCAACTGTACGAGGGGATCGAGGTCGGGGACGAAGGGGCCGTGGGCCTGATCACGTACATGCGCACCGACTCTACACGGGTCTCGCCGGAGGCGCAGGCGGAGGCCCGGCAGTTCATCACCCAGCGCTACGGCGCGCAGTTCCTGCCGGAGCGCCCGCCGACGTACCGGAGCGGCAAGGGCGCCCAGGAGGCCCACGAGGCCGCCCGACCGACGTCGGTCCTGCGGGAGCCGGGCCAGGTTGCCCGCTTCCTCACCCGGGAGCAGTTGGCCCTCTACACCCTGATCTGGAACCGCTTCGTGGCCTCGCAGATGCGCCCGGCCCTGTTCGATACGACGACGGTAGAGATCGTGGCGGGGCGCTACACCTTCCGGGCCAGCGGGCAGCAGATGACCTTCCCGGGCTTCATGCAAGTGTACGTGGAAGGGCGGGACGAGCCCGCCCGGAGCGCGTCCGCCAAAGGCGGAGAAGCGGAGGCGGAGGAGGACGAGGAGCGGGCGTTGCCGCCGCTCGCGGAGGGCCAGGTCCTGGCCTGCCAGGGGCTCACCCCGGTGCAACATTTCACCCAGCCGCCGCCCCGGTTCACCGAGGCCTCCCTGGTCAAGGAGCTCGAGGAGCAGGGGATCGGCCGCCCCAGCACCTACGCCGCCATCCTCGGCGTGATCCAGAACCGGGACTACGTGGTGAAGGTGGAGGGGAAGTTCAAGCCCACGGAACTGGGCGAGATCGTGGTGGACCTTTTGGTGGAGAGCTTCCCCCGCATCCTGGATCCCGGGTTCACCGCCCGGATGGAGACGACGCTGGACGAGATCGAGGAGGGGAAGGCCAACTGGCTGGAGGAAATGCACAAGTTCTACGGGGCCTTCACCCGCTGGCTGGAACAGGCCAAGGAGAAGATGCGGAACATCAAGGCCATGGAGGAGCCCACGGACATCGTCTGCGAGAAGTGCGGGCGCTCCATGGTCATCAAGTGGGGGCGCTTCGGAAAATTCCTGGCCTGCTCCGGCTATCCGGAGTGCAAGAACACGAAGGAGCTGCCCGGAAACGGTCCGGCTCCCCGGACCACCGGTACGAACGGGCAGGGCAAGCCGGTGGCCGAAGGGCAGCCCTGCGAGAACTGCGGGAAGCCCATGGTCATGAAGCGCGGCCGCTTCGGCCCGTTTCTGGCCTGCTCCGGCTACCCGGAGTGCCGGACCGTGGTCCGGATCGCAAAGACGGCGGCCGCCCCGCCGGAACCGACGGACCAGGTGTGCGACAAGTGCGGGGCGCCCATGGTCATCCGGGATGGACGGTTCGGCCGCTTCCTCTCGTGCAGCACCTACCCCACGTGCAAGAACATCAAGCCGATCCCCATCGGCGTGGACTGCCCGCGCTGCGGCGCGCCCCTAGGCGCCCGCCGCTCCAAGCGGGGCCGGACCTTCTACGGCTGCAGCGCCTATCCCAAGTGCGACTTCACCCTGTGGAATCGCCCGATCCCCGAACCCTGTCCCGCCTGCGGGGCGAAATTCCTCGTGGAGAAGCGGCTGAAGGGGGGCGTGAAGATCCAGTGCGCCGCCGAGGGGTGCGCGTACCAGCGCGAGGCCACGTCTCCCGCTGCCGCCGAAGCCAGCGCCAAGGGTTGATCCACGTCAGACACCGACAGCAGCCGGTTCGTGGCGTCAAGGAAGGTCCTGAGGAAGGACCGGCATCACGGCCATGCCGAGGGCCTGGGCGTTGGCCCGAAGAGAGCGGTCAACGGACAGCACAGTGGGGGGAGCGACCTCCAGAGAGAACATGGCGGCAGTGGCCAGGTGGATGGCATCGAGGGTTCGGACGGGTTCTCGGGGGAACGGCTGCGAAGCGCGGGCGAGAACGGCATCGGTGACTCCGTAGAAGTGCCAGTGCGCGCTGGCCGCAGCGTAGCGCCTCCAGGAATCGTCCGAGGCTCCGGTGTCGATCACGCCAGTTGCCACGAGGCGTCGGAGGGTCCGGGCAACTTCGGTAGACGTGAGGGCAGAGGTGACCACCAGCCGCGCGTTCGCGAGCACGTCCCGGAGACTGGTGGCGTCCTCTGTCCCCAAAAGCCAGCGTAGGACCGCGCTAGATTCCGCGTAGACAGTGCTCACCGGTCGCCGCGGGTTGCAGAGAGCGCCTCATCTACCACGTGTGCGAGAAGTCGGACATCCCCGGGCAAGTACGCCTCCGGAGAGTTCGGTAAACCAACCTTCAGTATCCCTTCCTCCACGAGGGATCGCCACCGATTTGACGCCCCAGCCGGAAGCTGCCCGGTGATGCTGGGGGGCCGGATCTCTGCAACCACCCGCCCGCGGTCGGTCACCAATACCACGTCTCCGCGCTGCACGTCGCGCAGAAAGGCGCTGAGCTTATCCTTCAGCAGTCGGATATTGGCCGTCCGGATCATGCTTCGGATTGTAGCCTCATGAGGCTACATTGTCAAGCCCGTTCTTCGGGCGGCGATCGGTGTCTGAGCCGCAGCAATAGCCCGAAGTTCTCAGCCAAACAGGCGGTTAATTAATGCAGCGATCGACAAGGACGGAAGCATCACTGTCACCGCATTAGGACACGCGGCGGAGTTGCGAAGGGAGAAGCCTCTAACGGAGGGATCCTTTAATACGCCGCTTTCACCCGATAGGTTCAGCAGGATGTATCTGCCCTGGAGGAAGTACGGCCTGGAACGTGATACAGCTTGTGCATACAAGGCGACAGTCAGCTACGATCCTCGAGCGCAGGCTGGAAAGTATGAGCCCGCACGCAGGGCAATAGCTAGATTCTTCTCCCTGTCGGGCGCACCTCGGCAGTTTGAGCCGTGATCATTTGCTATATGTCGCAGAAAGAGATAGCCAAGCTAAAGGAGCGACTCACCTTGGTTCTGAAAGAAATGGATCGTGCGATACGTATCAGATTTGCTGGACCGAACAGAGGACACACCGCAGGTACTACGATACGCAGGTCTGGATCGCGGTTGAGATCCGTAGCTAGTCTTCTCTTTGGAAAGCTCAAGTTACTGATTCGGCACTTTTTGGGAATACGATGGTTCGTTCGGAGAGAATAGTGTATCGGACAAGGATTGCGTATACCCTTAGTACGTGTGGCTGATGACGAATTGGCCGGTGGAGTCCTTGACGATTATTGTGTCACCGCCTTTGTTCCACACGGTCTTTCGGCGTCCCCAGTAAAGGGCATCGTTGGTGTTCTTCCCTGATCCCGTGTACAGGGTGAATGTCTTTCCGGCGCCGAGGGTGAATTGAGGGACGAGGTAGGACTGATTGGCTTCATCAGAGACCGACCAACCAGTGAGGACAAGCGGAGTTGCGCCCATGTTTCTGAAAACGACATACTCGTCGTTCGGGCTGGTTCGTGCTGATTCTCGAGGGTGCACTTCCACAACCACGAGTTTCCCTCGATGCTCTCCTTTTGTCCAGATACCCAGACCAGCAGCCTTGGCTTCTTCCTGGTACTTTTGGAGAATCTGCCGATAGCGAGCGAGGGGCTGTGTCCGCGTGACGATCGCCCATCCCTGCTTGATAAGCTCGGTCTGGACAAGCATCCGACCCACATAGACATACGCGAGCAATCGCTCGTATTTCTCAGTTCTCCGTGGACCGAATTCTAGCCTGACCTCTTTCCCACCCACCAAAAGGTTGTTCGCTTGCATTGACTCGCGAGAGCCGGGATCCCCCAGCTCCGGCGCGTTGATCCCGGCATACCGAACCTTGCGACCGTCCTCTAGGAGAACGGTGTCTCCGTCAATCACCCTTGCCACCCGCTCTGCCGCCACAAGCGATGGGCTGGTCAGGCAAGCCAGGTAGGCAACGACAGAGAACAGAATGCACCGTGTCCGCAGGTGCCTGGAGGATCGAATCGCGCACCCATGTCCACGCCAAGCGCGGTCAAAACCAAAGGGCGTCTTCATTCTAGCCCTTGAGAGATGGTCGGCTGTATTCTCACGTGTCGCTCCGCGTGACACAACACGGATCGCGACATTTGCGACGTGATCAAGGAGGGAATCAAATCCGTAGAGCAATGGCTGTGAGCCGGGAGTGCTTGGCGAGGAGATCGAAGTGGCGGTCTGCGTGGAGCAGTTCGCAGCGGTTGGCGATGGCCACCGAGGCGATGAGGTGATCGGTGGCAGGAATCTGAAAACCCTTTTGTCGAATGTCATGTGAGAGAAGGCAGGCGGCAGTCCATGTCTCATCCGTTACCGGCAGGTCGTGGAGGCTCCTGAGGTCTTCAAAGAGCTCTTGGTATTCTTTCCGACTCCGAGTCCCGCCGAGAAGCTCAAGCATCACCATTCCGGTGGTGGCCGCCCGCCGCTCGGTCAGGAGCCTCGCCACGGCTTCCCGCGGCCCCGTCGGGCCACTCTTTCGGAGCGCATGGATCCACGCGGATGTGTCGATCAAAACGAGCTCACTCATCTTCCCGCAATTTTGCCAACCCCTCGGGTGTGAGGTCCAACGGGAAACTTCCCAGCTTCTTGAGGAGCCGTTCGATGCGCTTCTGCCGGATCAGTTCCTGCAGAGAGAGGTGGATAACCTCCTTCTTCGACTTCGCTCCGGCCAGCCGCATGGCCTCACTGATGAGCTCATCCTTGATGTCTACTGTCGTCCTCATTTTGCATCACCTCTGTGCATATGATCGATGCAAGTCCTTATGCTGTCAAGAAAAAAGACTTGGCATACGCGGCACTTATTCGAGATTTTCTTCAGTGGCCCCCGGTGCCTCCCTGGTGTAATGTAAGAGCATGGCGAACCCAGAAGTCACGATCATCGGCGGGGGGCTGGCGGGGTGCCGCTGCGCAGGGCTTTTTGCGGACACCCCGACCCATTGATTCATACACATAAACAGGCTATAGTATACACATCATTTGAAGGGGAGGTGCGAGATGCGCACGAACGTTGTGATTGAAGATGGACTGATGCGGAAAGCCATGCGGGCCAGCGGCCTGACTACGAAGCGCGCGGTGGTGGAGGTGGGCCTCCGGCTGCTCGTCCAGACCAAGGCTCAGACGGGCATCCGGCGCCTGCGGGGGAAGGTCCGGTGGGAGGGGGATCTCAACGACATGCGGATCGGCCGGATCGCGTAGGACTGAGACATGGTCATCGTTGACACGACTGTTTGGGTGGATTACCTGACGGGGGCGGACACGCTGCAGGCGGGCTGGCTGGACGTGGAGATGGGACGCCAACGGTTGGGCCTGACAGACTTGATCCTCTGCGAAGTGCTCCAGGGTGTTCGCGGGGATCGGCGCTTCACAGACGTGCGCCGGGAGCTGTTGAAGTTTGAAGTGTTCGCGACCGGCGGTACCAGATTGGCGATCGCCGCCGCCCGCAACTACCGAACGCTTCGCGCCCGGGGACGCACCGTGCGCAGGACGATTGATTGTCTGATCGCCACCTTCTGCCTGATCAACGGACACGCCCTTATTCACAACGATCGCGATTTTGATGCCTTTGAGCAGGCATTAGGCTTGCGGGTGATCCATCCATGATACGGCATGCTCGCTGCCATGGACGAGAAGAAAGGCCTTCCCGGGCATGCATGTCCCATTCGGTTGATGGGCCTTGGGGATGTCGAGCCTTGTAGGGGGGAACCCTCGGGCATGACCGATCCTGTCATTACGATCATCGGCGGGGGCCTGGCGGGGTGCGAGGCGGCCTGGCAGGCGGCGCGGCGGGGATGCACTGTCCGCCTGTTCGAGATGCGGCCCGCGGTGCGGACGCCCGCGCACGCATCCGACCGCCTGGGCGAGCTGGTCTGCAGCAACTCCCTGAAGTCGGAATCCCTGGAGGACGCCAGCGGCCTGCTCAAGGCCGAGATGCGGGCCCTGGGATCGGTGATCCTGGAGTGCGCCGAGGCGAACCGGGTCCCCGCGGGCTCGGCGCTGGCCGTGGACCGGGAGGGATTCGCCTTGGCAGTCACCGAGGCCATCACCGCCCATCCACACATCCAGGTGATCCGCGAGGAGGTCCCGGAACTCCCGGCGGAGCGGCCGGTCATCGTGGCCACCGGCCCTCTCACCTCCGACCGGCTGGCCGCTGATCTCACCGCCCGCTTCGCTGTCTTTCTCGCGCCTGGAACGGCAGCACCTCGAACATCGAACCTCCTATACTTCTACGACGCCATCTCCCCGATTGTCTCCGCCGACTCGATTGATTATACGATCACCTTCGCCGCGGCGCGCTATGGGAAGGGCGGGGCCGACTACCTCAACTGCCCGATGACGCGGGATGAGTACCTCGCGTTCCGCGAGGCGCTGCTCAAGGGCGAGCGGTACCCGCTCCACGAGTTCGAGGAGCCGAAGTATTTCGAGGGATGTCTGCCCATCGAGGAACTGGCGGAGCGAGGGGAGGACACCCTGCGGTTCGGCCCCATGCGTCCCGTGGGCCTGACGGACCCGCGCACGGGCAAGCGGCCGTACGCGGTGGTCCAGCTCCGGCAGGAGAACCGGGGACCCGACGGCCGGCCCACCATGTACAACCTGGTGGGGTTCCAGACCCGCTTGCGGCGTGGAGATCAACTCAAGGCGCTCCGGTTGATCCCCGGACTGCAGCAGGCGGAGATCCTCCGCTACGGGAGCGTGCACCGGAATACCTTCATCACGGCCCCGCTGCTTCTCCGCGACACGCTCCAGTTCCGCGGGGATCCCGCGGTCTTATTCGCCGGGCAGCTCACCGGCGTCGAGGGGTACCTGGAATCGGCGGCCACCGGCCTGCTGGCAGGGATCAACGCCGTGCGACTGACGCGTGAACAGGCCCCGTGCAGCCCGCCGCCCACCACGATGCTCGGCGCGCTCCTCCGATACCTCACCCAGGCTGCCCCCGCGACCTTCCAGCCCATCAACGCGAACTTCGGCCTGTTGCCCCCCCTCGCCCGGATCGTCCGGGACCGCCGCGAGCGCAACCGCCTCCTGGCCGAGCGCGCCCTGGGCGACTTCCACGCCTGGCAGCAGAACCTGCAGTAGCCCCTCCGGGAGGCAGCAGACAGCCCCAGAGGTGTCGGGCTGCGAAGCGGATGGTGTCTGTCCCGACTGCCGCGTGCGCCGCAGACAAGGCCGGGCAAGCTGCCTTTTCGCTTGATCTTTCGAACCATCCGGCGTAGATTTCGCGCGAGGTGGCCGGTTGCCAGGTCCGCCGCCTGGTGGACTGGCGGCTGGCCGTTTCGCCTTTTTGGGGGAGCCATGCGGTCAGCCATCGAAGAGTTTTTGATCTACCTCAAGGCGGAACGCGATGCGTCGCCCCACACCCTCCGGAACTACCGGGTGGACCTGGAACAGTTTCTGGCCTATCTCCAGGACCGGGGAGGCGAAGGGAGCAGCCCGAGTCCTTCCGCGGTGGACCACCTGGCCATCCGGGGATTCCTGGCACGACTGCACGGAGCGCGGCTGGCGAAAGCTAGCGTGGCGCGGAAGCTGGCCACCCTCCGCTCGTTCTTCCGGTTCCTCTGCCGCCAGGGGCGCCTGAGCGCCAACCCCGCGAAGCTGGTCCAGGGCCCGCGTCTCCCGGTGCGGATGACGCCGCACCTGTCGGTGGACGAGGTGTTCCAGTTGCTCGCCGCGCCGGCCAGTCCGGCTGTCGCGAACTCTGAGAAGGCGGGGAGCGGGGCCGAGGCTCTCCGTGCGCGCGACCGGGCGATCCTGGAGGTGTTTTATGGCTCGGGCCTTCGGATCGGTGAGCTGGTGGGGCTGAACCTGCCCGATATGGACCTGCAGGAAGGGCTTGTGCGGGTACGGGGCAAGGGCCGGAAGGAGCGGATCGTCCCGACAGGCCGGAAGGCCCGGGAAGCCCTCCGCGCATATCTCGAAGTTCGCGGCGTCCTGTGCCCTCGGAGCGCGGGTGGCCCCCGGGACGCCGAGGCGCTGTTCCTGAACCACCGGGGCGGTCGCATCACCACTCGCGGAGTCTCCCAGATCGTCCTGCGATACCTGCTTGCCAGCGGCCTGGGGAAGAAAATCACGCCCCATGGCCTGCGGCACAGTTTCGCCACGCACCTCCTGGACGCGGGGGCGGACCTCCGCGCCATCCAGGAGCTTTTGGGTCACGCGCGCCTGAGCACGACACAACGCTACACCCACGTCGGGTTGGACAAGGTGCTCGAGGTCTATGACCGCGCCCATCCGAGGGCGCGAGCAGGCCAGAAGGCGTCAGCCCCTGGCCCGAGGGAGCCATGAGGAGAGCGGGAACGCCCGGCCGGGTGGAGAAGACGGGCCACTCTGCGCCCGGCGGGATGCCACTCGTGCGAGGCACGACGATCCTGTCCGTTCGGCACCGGGGGCAGGCGACCATCGCCGGGGACGGGCAGGTCTCCTTCGGCGAGCTGGTGATGAAGCACACCGCCCGCAAGGTGCGGCGGATGTACAATGACAAGGTCATCGCCGGGTTCGCCGGCGCGGCCGCGGATGCCTTCGCCCTGTTCACGAAGTTCGAGGCGAAGCTGGAGGAGTTCAACGGCAACCTGCCCCGGACCGCCGTGGAGCTGGCCAAGGACTGGCGGATGGATCGAGCCTTGCGACGACTGGAGGCCATGCTGGCCGTGGTGGACCGGGACCATTCCCTGATCATCTCCGGGACGGGCGACGTGATCGAGCCGGACGACGGGATCATCGGGATCGGGTCCGGCGGGGGCTACGCCGCCGCGGCCGCCCGCGCCCTGGTGAAGCATTCCAACCTCTCGGCCCGAGAGATCACGGAGGAGGCGATGCGCATCGCCGCCTCCCTGTGTGTGTACACCAACGACCAGATCACGATCGAGGAGCTGTAAGAGATGGTCGGAGTGAGGGCAGCCCTTCCCGTCAGTCTGGCCAATGACGCGACCTTCCTCTTCCCGGAGGTGGACGTTCGAGAACTCGATATCCATGAGGACTGGAAATATATCCTTGGACGGGTACTGGAATACGGCACCCTGGAATCCGTGCGGTGGGCGGGGGAAACGTACGGGACGGCAAGGATCCGGGAATTCGTGCTGGGTCGGGGGCTCCGGGTCCTCTCAAGGAAGACGGTCAACTACTGGGCGTTGGTTCTGGGCCTCCAGGACGAGGAATGCATCCAGAGATTCTTGAAGGGCCCCAGAAATCCGTTCTGGCCCAACTAGACAAGGCGCTCCGCACTACGGACTTCTACCTGGCCGGTGGAACGGCTTTGGCTCTGCACCTCGGGCATCGGAGATCCGTGGATCTGGATTTCTTCTCGTCCGGGCCGTTCGAGAACGAGAGGTTGCTGCTGCTCCTGCGACACATCGGGGAGTTTCAGATTCGGCGGGACGATCCGGGAACCGTCACAGGTCAACTGGAGGGAGTTCAGGTAAGCTTCATCCAGTACGCATACCCGATGCTCGATCCACCGACCAAACCGGACTTCGGGCCGCTGGTGGCTGGGGTCCGGGACATCGCGGGTATGAAGCTTTCGGCCATCATGAGTCGCGGGTCGCGGCGTGATTTCGTGGATCTGTACGCCGTGTGCCAGCATGGCTATGGGCTGGACGAGGGTTACGGGTGGTTTCGGGAAAAGTACCGCGGGATTGCCTACGAGCCTTACCACGTCGCCAAGAGCCTGGTGTATTTTGTGGAGGCCGAGGAAGAACGGATGCCGGTCATGCTCTGGCCGTGCCGCTGGGACGAGGTGAAAGCCTTCTTCATTCGCGAATCTCAGCGCGTGTTCGATGGGTAGCCTGGCGTTGCGGTGCCGGTTGTCAGTTGTCGGTTGTCCGTTTTTCATTGTCAATTGAGGTCGGTGTGTTATGGACCGCTTGACGCCTCGCCAGATCGTGGCGGAGCTCGACAAGTACATCATCGGCCAGCACGATGCCAAGCGGGCCGTGGCCATCGCCCTGCGGAACCGCTGGCGCCGGCAGCGACTGCCCGCAGAGCTGCGGGACGAGGTCGCGCCGAAGAACATCATCATGATCGGCCCGACCGGCGTGGGCAAGACCGAGATCGCCCGCCGGCTGGCCCGGCTGGCCGAGGCGCCCTTCATCAAGGTGGAGGCCTCCAAGTACACCGAGGTGGGATACGTGGGCCGCGACGTCGAGTCCATGATCCGGGACCTGGTGGAGCTGGCGGTGAACATGGTCCGCGGCGAGAAGACCCGCTGGGTGGAGGAGCGGGCGCGGGAACTGGCGGAGGAGCGGTTGCTGGATCTGCTCCTTCCTTCGTCCCGGATGGGGGCCTTCGGCCAGGCGGTGGCCCCGGAGGTCGGAACCGCTCACGAGACGCGGGAGAAGCTACGACAGCGCCTGCGCGAGGGCGCCCTGGACGACCGGACGGTGGAGGTGGAAGTCGCCAACCGGGGCCTGCCCATGGTGGAGATCCTCGGCGGGCAGGGCATGGAGGAGATGCAGGAGAACCTCAAGGAGATGCTGGGCAACCTTCTCCCGCAACGGACCAAGCGGCGGAAGGTCAAGATTCGGGAGGCGCACCGTATCCTCCTTCAAGAGGAGACGGACAAGCTGGTGGAGAAGGAGGAGGTGGTCAGCGAGGCCATCGCCCGCGTGGAGAACTCGGGCATCGTCTTCCTGGACGAGATCGACAAGATCGCGGGGCGCGAGCGGACCCATGGCCCGGACGTCTCCCGCGAGGGGGTGCAGCGGGACCTGCTGCCCATCGTGGAGGGCTGCACCGTCAACACGAAATACGGGCTGGTCCGGACGGACCACATCCTGTTCATCGCGGCCGGCGCCTTCCACGTCTCCAAGCCGTCGGACCTCATTCCCGAGATGCAAGGCCGGTTCCCTCTCCGGGTCGAGCTCCAGAGCCTGACCCGGGACGACTTCGTGCGCATCCTGACCGAACCGGAGACCGCCCTGACGAAGCAGTACACGGCCCTGCTGGCGACGGAGGAGGTGGGCCTCACGTTCACGCGGGACGCCGTCGAGGAGATCGCCGCCATCGCCAGCACGGTCAACCAGGCGACCGAGAACATCGGGGCGCGCCGCCTGTACACCATCATGGAGCGCCTGCTAGATGAGATCTCCTTCGAAGCCCCGCACATGGCAGGGGTCAAGGTGGAGATCAACGCCGAGCATGTCCGGACGAAGCTGGCAAACATCGTCAAGGACCAGGATCTCAGTCGGTACATCCTCTAGTCCGGAGAATTCACGAACAGAATTGTGAATTCTCCGGATCAAATGACCAATGACCAATTTCCAATGATCCCGCCTGTGGCGGGATGGTGCGCGCAAAGCGCGCCGTCAGCAGGTGCAATTCGATTGGGATCCGCAATTGGTCATTGGCCATTGGGATTTGGTCATTGCCCTGGATCATTCGCGAATAATCCGGGCTAGGTCCGAGCGGCAGACTCACGGGGCTTGCATCACCTCCGGCTTATTGCGTTCGACAGGGTCGTCGGTCATGGACACCATCCTGATCATCGAAGACGAGCGGTTGTTTCTGACGCTGGCCTGCGACGGACTGGAGAAGGCGGGGTTCGCCGTCCGGATCGCGGACAACGGGACCCAGGCGCTGCAGATCCTGGAGCGGGAGGCGATCCAGACCATCATCCTGGACGTGGTCATGCCGGAACTGGACGGGCTGGACTTCCTGGCGGGGCTGCGCGCGAAATATCCGGCCATCCCCGTGGTGGTCGTGGGCGGGCGCGACGCTCCGCGCACGGAGATGGAGGCCCGGCGCCTGGGAGTCGTGGAGTGCCTGCGGAAGCCCCTGAACATCGAGGAGTTGGTGGAGATCGTGAGCGGGGCGATTTCCCGGACTGAGGTCGTCCCATCCGAGCAGCCACACTTGCCCCAACTGGCGCTCCTGCAGGAGAGTGCCATGGAGCTCGCCAACATGATCCGGTGGGATACCCTGGGCGAGTTCCTGGAGGACAATGCGTCGTTCTACCAGCGGGTGATTGAATTGATCGCGGTCGTGCTGGAGGTCGAGATCGTGTCCCTCATGCTGGTGTCGGAGCCGGACGGGATGCTCCGCATTGCCCAGGCCAAGGGGCTGGACCCGGAGGTGCAGCGGGAGGCGGTCTGCGCCATCGGCGAGGGGATCTCGGGCCGGGTGGCGAAGACGGGGGAGCCCCTTTTGATCCGGGACCTGTCACAGGATCCCACCTTCGGCAAGGCGGACCTGCACCCCCGCTATCGCACCAACTCCTTGATGTGCGTCCCCCTGAAGGTCAACGGCAAGATCATCGGGGTGATGAACGCCAACAACAAGCTCACCGGGAAGCCCTTCGACGAGAACGACCTGGCCCTGTTCACCACTCTTTCCTGTCTGGTGTCCCTCAGCTTCGCCACGGCCCAGCTCTTCGAGCGGCTGGCCTCCTCGGTGGACGAGCTGGCCCAGACCAACGCCCGCCTGGCCCGGGCCAACGTGGACCTGGAGGCGCGGCTGCGGGAGCTGCAGGCGCTGCGGGGCCAGGCTGCGCGGGCCTGAGGAGACGGCATGGCGTCACCTCCCAGCAAGGCAGAGATCATCATCGGGGCGCTGCCGTTCATCCGCGCCTTCAGCGGAAAGACGGTGGTGGTGAAGTACGGGGGCAACGCCATGGTGGATCCCCAGCTCACCACCGCGGTCATCCAGGACCTCATCCTGATGCGGCTGGTCGGGATGCAGCCGGTGGTGGTACACGGGGGCGGGCCGCAGATCGACCAGACGATGAAGACCTCGGGGATGCAGCCGCGCTTCGTGCAGGGGCTCCGCATCACCGATGCCGACACCATGCGCATCGTCGAGCGGGTGCTGGTGGGGGAAATCAATCAGGAGATCGTGGCGTGGATCCAGCGCCTGGGCGGCGCCGCCATCGGCCTCTCGGGGAAGGATGGGGGGTTGATCCAGGCCCGGAAGGCGGCCCCGGTCAAGGCCCCCGACGGGCAACTGGTGGATTTGGGCCTGGTGGGGGATGTGGCGCGGGTGGACCCCCGGCCGATCCGCACCCTCCAGGAGGCGGGATACATTCCGGTGGTGGCCCCCACCGCGGGCGACGAGACGGGCGCTACCTACAACATCAATGCGGACCTGGTGGCGGGCGAGGTGGCGGCCGCCCTGGTGGCTGAGAAGCTGGTCCTCCTGACCGACACCGACGGGATCCTGGATCGCCAGGGGCGCCTCCTGTCCACGCTCACCCGGCAGGACGTGGAGCGCCTGATGGCGGACGGGACCGTCACCCGCGGGATGCTGCCGAAGGTGCATGCGTGCCTCACCGCCCTGAAGGCCGGGGTGCGAAAGACGCACATCATCAACGGGACCAGGCAGCACGCGCTCATCGAGGAGCTGCTGACCCCCGAAGGGGTCGGGACGGAGATCGTGGCATGACGCGCCGATTACGAATGACCAATGACCCAATGACCAATGGGCCTGAAGGTCAGCAGAGGCCAGCCAGCCTTCTGCTGGCGCACTTGGCGCCTTGGCGGTTGGGGAGTTTCGCTGGACGGTTGAGGAGTGATGATGAAGACCACTCAGGAATTGATCGCGGCATCGGCGAAGTACCTGGCCAACACCTACGCGCGCTTTCCCATCGTCCTGGTGAAGGGGCAGGGGGTGCGCCTCTGGGATTCGGACGGGAAGGAGTACCTGGACTTCGTGGGAGGCATCGCCGTGGATGCGCTGGGCCACTGCCACCCCCGGATGGTCGAGGCCATCCGGGCGCAGGCCGATAGCCTGATCCACGTGAGCAACCTGTACCACATCGAGCCCCAGATCCGGCTGGGCAAGCTGCTCTGCGAGCACTCCTTCGCGGATCGGGCCTTCTTCTGCAACAGCGGCGCCGAGGCCAACGAGGCCGCCATCAAACTGGCGCGCAAGTGGGCCAAGGACCACTGGAGCACCGACCGGTTCGAGATCATCGTCATGCACCACTCCTTCCATGGCCGGACGCTGGCGACGGTGACGGCCACGGGCAACGAGAAATACTGGCACGGTTTCGAGCCGCTGATGCCCGGGTTCAAGCACGTCCCCTACAACAACCTGCAGGCGGTCGAGCGGGCGATTGACTCGCACACCTGCGCCGTCCTGGCGGAGCCGGTGCAGGGCGAGGGGGGTGTCAACGTCCCCGGCGACGACTACCTGCCCGGCCTCCGGCGGCTGTGCGACCAGGCCGGGATCCTCTTGATCCTGGACGAGGTCCAGTCGGGGATGGGCCGCACGGGTAAGCTCTTTGCGTATGAGCATTGGGGGGTGGAGCCGGACATCATGACGCTGGCCAAGGCGCTGGCGGGCGGCATCCCCATGGGGGCCATGCTGGCCAGAGAGGCGGTGGCGGCGAGTTTCGTGCCCGGCACGCACGCCTCGACCTTCGGCGGGACCCCGTTCGTCTCGGCGGTGGCCCACGCGGTGGTGAGCACGATCATCCAGGAGGACCTGCCGGGCAACGCCGCCCGCGTGGGCAAGTACTTCCTGGACCGGCTGGCCGCGCTGAAGGAGAAGCAGCGGGTGGTGACCGCGGTGCGCGGCAAGGGGCTGATCCTGGGCCTGGAGGTCTCGGTCCCGGCCCGGACCATCGTCGCCGGGTGCATGGAGCGGGGGCTCCTGGTGCTCACGGCCGGGGACAACGTTGTGCGGTTCGTCCCGCCCCTGATCGTCACCGAGGCCGACGTGGATCGGGCCGTCCGCATCCTCGAGGAAGCCCTGAACGGACTTCCTCGTTGATACGCAATGCAAAACCGACAACGGACAACCGACAACCGGTCAGTCCGGTTGGCCGGTTTTCAGTTGTCGGTTGTCAGTTTTTCATTGGCAAGGAGTTTCGGATGAATCGTCACCTGATCACGCTGGATGACGTCACGCCGGGGGACATCGAGGGCCTCTTCGACCTGGCCGCGTCCCTGAAGGCCAAGCAGCGGCAGGGCACCCCCCATACGCTGCTGCAGGGCAAGACCCTGGCCATGGTCTTTGAGAAACCGTCCCTGCGGACGCGGGTCACCTTCGAGGTCGGCATGACCCAACTCGGCGGACACGCGATCTATCTGGCGCCGGCCGACATCCGCCTGGGCCAGCGGGAGACGGTGCAGGATGCGGCCCGCAACCTGGAGCGGTGGGTGGACGGGATGGTCGCCCGCACGTTCAGTCACGAGATGGTGGAGCGCCTGGCCCTTTACTCCCGAGTCCCGGTGATCAACGGCCTCACGGACAGCCACCACCCGGTCGAGATCCTGTGCGACCTGTTCACGCTGTGGGAGAAGCGAGGCCCGGTCGCCGGCCTGCGCGTTGCGTTCATCGGCGACGGGAACAATGTCTGCAACTCCTGGCTTCAGGGGGCGGCCAAGATGGGCGTGCACTTCACGCTGGCGTGTCCCCCCGGGTACGAGCCCGACCCGGCCGTGATGGCCCGGGCCCAGGAGGAGGCCAAGGTGAGCGGCGCCCGCCTGGCCGTGACCCACGACCCGCGGGCGGCGGTACGAGAGGCGGACGTCCTCTACACCGACGTCTGGACGAGCATGGGCCAGGAAGAGGAGCACGCGCAGCGTCTCCGCGACTTTCAGGGATTCCAGCTCGACCGGGCCCTGGTGGACCAGGCCGGGCCGGACGTCCTGGTAATGCACTGCCTGCCGGCGCATCGGGGCGAGGAGATCACCGACGAGGTCATGGACGGACCGCGAGGCATCATCTTCGACCAGGCGGAGAACCGGCTGCACATGCAGAAGGCGATCCTGGTGAAGCTCCTGGGACCAGGGAGCTGACGAAAGCAATGAAACCGCAAATGAACGCCAATGGACGCAAATTTCCTAATGCAATGATGCAGAGTGATACTCCTCCGGGGCGATCCCTTAGCGTGAATTTGCGTTCATTTGCGGTTGCGGAATTCCTCGGGAGGTGATGATGCGCTTGGCAGAGAAGGTGGCCATGGTCACGGGCGGCGGGGCCGGCATTGGCTGCGCCATTGTCTTGGCCTTGGCACGGGAAGGCGCCGACATCCTTGTGGCCGACATTCAGCTCGGTGCGGCCGAGGCCGTGGCGAAGGAAGTGCGGGACTGTGGCCGGAGGGCCGCGGCCATCCCGGTGGACGTCACCCAGGAAGCCCAGGTGCAGCGGGCCATCGCGGACGGCATCCGGCAGTTCGGCCGCATAGACATCCTGGTGAACAACGCGGGCGTGATCCCCGGCATCGGCCACCCCTTCACCCGCCAGACCGAGGCCGACTGGGATCGGGTGTACAACGTGAATGTGAAGTCCATCTTCTTCACCTGCAAGGCCATCGCGCCGCACTTCATCGAGCGGAAATCCGGGAAGATCATCAACATCGCCTCCATTGCGGGGCCGCTGGCCAGTCCCACCATGCCGTCCTACAGCGTCTCCAAAATGGGCGTGATCACCTTCACCCGAATCCTGGCCAAGGAGCTGGCGGCCTACAACGTCAACGTGAACGCCATCTGTCCGGGCCTGCTCTGGACCGACATGTGGAAGGGCATCGGCGAGGTGCTGCGGGCGACGAATCCCGCGTACCGGGACCTCACCCCGCGGCAGATGTTCGAGAAGCGGGTGGAGGAGTGGGTCCCGCTGAAGCGCGAGCAGACGCCGGAGGATATCGGGAGCGCGGCCGTGTTCCTGGCCTCGGAGGAGGCGCGCAACATCACCGGCCAGGCGCTGATGGTGGACGGCGGGGTGGTGATGTAACAAGGAACTGTTCGGGTGTTCGGTGGTTCGACGGTTCGGTGGTTCAAGTACGACCGAACACCCGAACGCCCGAACCACCGAACGCTTTTGGACCCAAATGCGGAGGGGCAAGGAAGGTCGGCATGGCAAGCGACATCAAGAAGATCGTGCTGGCGTACTCGGGGGGACTGGACACGTCGGTCATCCTGCGATGGCTGATCGAAACCTACCGGTGCGAGGTCGTGGCCTTCGTGGCGGACATCGGCCAGGGGGAAGAGGTGGAGGCGGTCCGCGAGAAGGCCGTCAAGACCGGCGCCAGCAAGTGTTATGTGGAGGACCTGAGGGAGGAATTCGTCCGGGACTTCGTCTTCCCCTGTCTCAAGGCGAACGCCCTGTACGAGGGGCGCTACCTGCTGGGGACCTCTATGGCGCGGCCCCTCATCGCCAAGGGACAGATGGGGGTCGTGAGAAAAGAAGGCGCGGACGCCGTCTCCCACGGGGCCACCGGGAAGGGGAACGATCAGGTCCGGTTCGAGTTGACCTACTACACCTTCGATCCCCACATCCGGATCATCGCGCCGTGGCGCGAGTGGAATTTCCGTTCGCGCACGGACCTGGTGGAGTACGCCAAGCAACACGGCATCCCCACCCCCGTCACCGCCGAGCGCCCCTACTCCAGCGACCGGAACCTGTTCCACATCAGCTTCGAAGGCGGCATCCTGGAGGACCCGTGGGCCGAGCCGCCGGAGAAGATGTATGTCCTGTCGGTCTCGCCCGAGCTGGCCCCCAACCGACCCACCTACGTGGAGATCGAGTTCGAGCGGGGCGTCCCCGTGGCGGTGGACGGGATCCGGATGAGCCCGGCCGCGCTCTTGGCGCATCTCAACCGGATGGGAGGCGACAACGGGATCGGCCGGGTGGACATGGTGGAGAACCGCTACGTGGGGATGAAGTCGCGCGGCGTGTACGAGACCCCGGGCGGCACGATCCTCCAGGCGGCGCACCGGGCGGTGGAATCCATCACTATGGACCGCGAGGTGATGCACCTGCGGGATTCACTCGTCCCGCACTTCGCGGAGCTGGTCTACTACGGCTACTGGTACTCGCCGGAGATGGAGCTCCTGCGCACGGCCATTGACGAATCGCAAAAAAACGTGACGGGGATCGCCCGCCTCAAGCTGTACAAAGGGAACTGCGACGTGGTGGGCCGCAAGTCCCCGGTGTCCCTCTACGACCCCGAGTTCGCCACCTTCGAGGCGGAGCAGGTGTACCAGCAAGGGGACGCCACCGGCTTCATCCGGCTGAACGCGCTCCGCCTGCGCATCCGTGCCCTGACCCAGCAGCGCCAGAAAGCCTGAAGAGGTGGGAGCACTCAGCTGTCAACTATCAGCGGTGAGCCAAGTGGAATGGTTCATCGCTGATGGCTCATAGCTCATGGCTGGCGGCTAGACGGCTGGCGGCTGAAGGCTGAGACGCGATGGTCGAGCTGATCGAGAAGTTCCTCCCCCTCCGGCCCCCGGCCGAGGACCGGGTCTCGATGCTGCTGGCCCAGATCCCCAGCCGGCTGCGCTATCGGAACTACTTCTACCACCTGGTGGACCCAGAGGCGCAGTGGGCGGCCGTGGAACGGATCCTCCAGATGGTCGCGCGGGGAGAGGATGGCCTGGACCGGGCCACCTTCCTCGTCTTCCCCGAGGTCTCGGTCCCCTTCCAGCACAAGGATGACCTGCTGACCATCATCCAGAAGGACTTCCGGCGGAACACGGTGACCATCGCCGGGTTCGAGCACATCAGCCTCCGGCAGTTCTGGCAGCTCCTGGCCGAGTACGACGTCCACAACGCCGAGGCGCACCGGGCGATCCTGGAAGGCACGACCCGGGCGGAGGGGGACCGCCCGGTGAACTGGTGCCTGGTGGCGGTCAAGGACGATCACGGCGACGTCCGATGTTTCATCGAAGCCAAGACCCATCCCTTCTTCGGCGAGGAGTTCCTGGACCAGCCTCGGGACCTGTACCGGGGACAGTACCTTTATCTGTTTCGCTCCCAGCTCGCCCCGCTGAGCTTCATCGTGCTCATCTGCCTCGACTTTATCTACCGGGACCAGCACGGCTCCAATATCCTCACCATCATCCAGCGGGCCAACGAGATCTACTACCGCGAGCGGCAGCCACTGGACCTCCTCTTCGTCATCCAGTGCAACCCCAAGCCGGAACACCAGGTCTTCCAGGACACGGCGGTCGGTTTCTATGGGGAGCATCTCATCTTCACGCCCGGGGTGAAGAATGCGACGACAATCCTCCTGAACACCTCCGCGGAGACGCGGGTCGAGGGGGTGGCCGAAGACCGGAGCGGCTTCGGGCACAGCGCCGTCCTGGTGCACAAGGGGCGGCGGCTGCCTGCCACGTCGGTGGCGGAGTATTCCACGGACGAACCCGGCGGGGGGCCGGTCTCGCGCCTCCGCTTCGGCCGGGAAACGCGCCTGTACCATCTGGACCTCTCCCTCTTCCACGAGCGGGATCCCCGCACCTCGCGGAGCCCGCTCAAGATCCTGAGCGTCCACGGTATGCGGGGAGGGCAGTGGCGCAAGCTGGAGGGGGAGGAGATCATCTCGGGGGTGAGCTCGCTGGAGGAACTCGATTGACGGGCGGGGGTGCAGAATGAAACGCAGGAAGCCCTGGGGTGGGCGGTTCGAGGCCGAGACGCACGGGCAGGTCGAGGCCTTCACGGCCTCGATCCACTTCGATCAGCGCCTGGCCCCGCACGACATCGCGGGGAGCATCGCCCACGCCCGGATGCTCCAGAAATGCGGCATCCTCTCGAAGGCCGAGGGGGACGCCATCGTGACGGGCCTGGAGGAGATCCTGAAGGAGATCGAGCGGGGGGAGTTCCGCACCGACCCGGCCCTGGAAGACATCCACATGCACATCGAGCGGCGCCTGGTGGAGAAGATCGGCGACGCCGGCGGCAAGCTGCACACCGCGCGGAGCCGGAACGACCAGGTGGCCCTGGACCTGCGGCTCTATCTCCGGGAGGCCATCGGGCAGATCCGCGACCGGATCCGCGGCCTGCAGGAGGCCGTGGTGGCCGAGGCCGAGGTGCACCTGGGAACGGTCATGCCGGGCTACACGCACCTGCAGCGGGCCCAGCCCATCCTCCTGGCGCACCACCTGCTGGCCTACTTCGAGATGTTCCAGCGCGACCGCGACCGGTTCGCGGACTGCCTCACCCGGGTGAACGTCCTGCCCCTCGGGGCAGGGGCCCTGGCGGGGACGACGCTCCCCATCGACCGCGCCTACGTGGCCAAGCTGTTGAACTTCCCCAAGATCGCCGCCAACAGCGTGGACGCGGTGGCCGACCGGGACTTCGCCGTGGAGTTCCTGGCGTGCTGCGCCGTCCTGGCCATGCACATCTCCCGGCTGGCGGAGGAGCTGGTCCTGTGGGCCAGCGCCGAGTTCGGGTTCATCGAGCTGCCCGACGCCTTCGCCACCGGGTCCAGCATGATGCCGCAGAAGAAGAACCCGGACGTGGCCGAGCTGGCCCGGGGGAAGGCCGGCAGGGTGTACGGCTCGCTCCTGGCCCTGCTCACGGTGCTCAAAGGGCTTCCGCTGAGCTACAACCGCGATCTCCAGGAGGACAAGGAGCCGGTGTTCGACGCCGTGGACACCATCCGGCAGACGCTGGACGTGTTCCCGCCCATGCTGAAGGCCATCAAGTTCCGTCCCGAGCGGATGCGAGCCGCCGCGGCCGATGGGTTCCTGAACGCCACGGATCTGGCCGAGTACCTGGTCACGAAGGGGGTGCCCTTCCGGGATGCGCACGAGACGGTGGGTCGCATCGTCCGGGAGTGCCTGGAGTCGGGACAGCGGCTGGAGGACGTGCCGCTCCAGCGGCTGCGCCATTTCTCCCGGGCCTTCGAGGCGGACGTCTCCAAGCATATCACCCTGGAGGCCTGCATCGAGCGGCGGCGGTCGGCGGGCGGCACCAGCTCCCGCCTGGTGGGCGAGGCCATCCGGCAGGCCAAGAAGACCCTGCGCATCCCATGAACTCCTCGTCCGCGCGGTCCCTTCATGCGTGCATCCTTGTCAGTATCGCAATGCTGGTCTTCGTCCTTCCGGGCTGCGGCCGCAAGGGGGCACCGGTCCCGCCCCGGCCCGTGGCCCCGGCCGCAGTGGGCGGCATCCGGGCGGAGCCGCGCGACAGCGGGATCCTGGTGACGTGGACCGGGCCCAGCCGGAACGAGGATGGTTCGCCCCTCACGGACCTCCTGGAGTTCCGGCTGTTCCGCGCCGTCGGCGCTGCGCCGTCCCGGGAGGCGCGGGACCGCCCGGCTTTTTCCCTGCTCGCGACGATCCGTGCTGACGAGCCCGACAACGCCATCGTCCGGGGCAGCCAGTACGCCTTTCGGGATGATGAGGGGGGTGCGGGCCTCTCGACCGGCGTTCGGTACACCTATCGGGTGCAGGCGGTGAATCGCCGCGGGGTGGTGGGTCCGCCGTCGGTGGAAGTCTTTGTGGATTTCGCCCCGGCTCCGCCGCCGCCGGTCGGCCTGGCCACCTCGGCGGGTGACGGCACGGTGACCCTGACCTGGCAGGCGCCTGCGGGACCCGTGCCGGCCGGGACGCCGCCCGTGCGGGGCTACAACGTGTACCGGGGGCTCCGGCCGGGAACGTACGGGCCCCAGCCGATCAATGCGGGGCCGGTCGTCGAGACCCGGTTCCGTGACGCCGGCGTGGAGAACGGTACCACCTATTACTACGTGGTGAGGAGCGTCGGAATCGAACGGCCCCCCTGGCGCGAAAGCCACGACTCCGGCGAGGTGTCGGCGATGCCCGTGGACCTCACCCCGCCGGCACCGCCCCGGGGCTTGGTGGCTATCCCTGGGCCGGGTGCCGTGGCCTTGAGCTGGAACGCCAACACCGAGCCGGATCTCCTGGGCTATCTCGTGTACCGCCTGGAGCCGCCCGCCCTGACTCCCATTCGCCTCACCGAGACCCCGGTGCAGACGACGACCTTCACCGACCGCCCGGCCCGGCCCGGGGTGACCTACATCTACACCGTCACCGCCGTGGACCGCTCGCCCCGCCGCAATGAAAGTGCCCCCTCGTCGGAGGTGTCAGCCAGCCTCCCCTGAGTCTTTCGGCCGCGCCACCGTCGATCCTGCATATCGCTGAAGAGCGGGAACTCGGCCGCGGGGAGACTGTGAGGGTGAGGGGGAGTCTGGTCGAGACCACCCCTTCTTGCCGGAAGGTATCCGGGCGACCGCACACCCTTGTGGGGAAGAAGAGCAGCAGGGGTCCGCGCTACAGAATGTGGCGCGATGCGCCGGCGTGGGTCCATTCGGATTCGGTGACGCGGGACTTCTCCACCCGGGTGTCGCCGAAGGCAAGGGGTTTGCCCGCCGCGCGCCAGGCCGCGGTCCCGCCTTTGGCGCTCGCCACCTGATCGATTCCCATCTGCACCAGGAACTGCGCCGCCCGGAATGAGCGGATGCCGCGCTCGCACAGGGTGATCACGGCGCGATCACGCGGGACCTCGTCCAGCCGTGATGCGAGATCCGCCTGGGGCAGACTGATCGCCCCCGGGACGTGTCCGTGGGCGTATTCCTCCGGCTCGCGGACGTCCAGCACGACGGCGTCCGGCGGACGGGATTCCAGGGCATCGACGTCGATCTCCCGCACCCCAGCGGCCGTGGTCAGCATGGCCCACGGCATGTGGGCCAGGCCCCGGTTGGTCGCCTCGATGGCGGTCATGTTCAGCGGACGCGCGGGTACCCCGTCGGTGAGAGTTGAGACGAACGCCCCGCGATCCAAGCGTGCCAGCGGATTGTACAGCCGCTCGAAGCCGATGGTCGTGCTGGGCCGCCCACACATCCCCTTGCCGCATGGTCCCTCAAAGTGGCCGGGGAAGACCGCCACCCAGTCCGGCAGCCGCAGCAACCGCGTCAGGCTCTCATACTGGGCGGCGGCGTCGCCCCCGCCAAAGTCCGGCCGTCCCACATCGCCGACGAGCAGGGAGTCGCCCGTCAGCACCATGGACGGCTCTGGGCTGCGGGGTGGATTGATGATCAGTATCGAGATCAGCTCAGCGCGATGACCGGGCGTGTGCAGCACGCGTAGGCGCAATGGCCCGAGCGCCAGCTCCTCCCCGTCTTTGAGGGGGCGAAAGGGGTAGGCCACCTGGGCCGACTCGTGCAGGCAGAGCTCGGCCCCAGGCTTGGCCCGAAGGTCCCGCGCGCCCGACACGTGGTCCGCATGCACGTGCGTATCAATGACATACCGCAAGCGAAAGTTGCGCTCCCGCAACAACGCCTCGTACTGCTGCATATCGATCGAGGGATCAACGATCGCCGCCTCGTGCGATTGGCGGGACGCCACCAAATAGGACGCGCACCCACACCGTTCGTCAAGAATCTGCTTAAAATACATCGCGTCGTCTCCTTGAGCGGAATTTCCCTCTGCAAATGGCGAGCCCCGACGGTTAGGAACGGGACTTGGAACCGGCTCTGGAACACTTCGGTCAGGCGCTCCCTGAAGCGTTCCCACTGCTCTTCACGAAGCGTGTGGCGCATGAACCATCCCTTCACACGGTTTCCCGAATGGAGAGGTAATCGGCGACAGTCAAGCTGACCCGGTACTCGCGATCCTGGACATCTACGCTCAGGAGCCCCGCGTCTTGGAGGGCCTCCCGCAGGTCTGTTGCCTCTGAGAACCACTCCTCCCAAGGGATCGCTCTGCGGGTTGCCTCGCTGAGGTGGGAGAGGAGGAAGCTTGCCATGATCCCATCGAAAGTGCTGTCAGGGAAGGGAAGTCCGGGGACCTGTCCCCCGACCAACCGCAGGAGGCCTTTCCCCTGTGCAAGCCGAAGCATCTCCAACGAAGGGTCAATCCCTACGATACTGTTCCGCGGGCTCAAGGCCTCGATGGCCTCAGGAATCTTCGCATTGAAATCAACCGACACGTTTCCTCACCTCAGATACAAGACAGCGAGGCCCTGGGCCCACAGCGGGCAGCCAGACCCAAGGCCTCGCAGGTCGGAAGGCGGAAGCTCTCCGGAACCCATTTACTTGGCCCCCTCCGGACCGATTAGAGCTTCTCTTACTGACACCGAAAGGGTTTGTCAATTGGAAATCGAACCATACAGCCGGCTGTTGCCGGTGACCTACGAGGCTTCTACGGGTTGAGCAGCGCCTATCCCGGTCGCGGCTCATTTGTATCGTCGCGTGCCGAGGCGAGGCCATCCGGCCCCACACGCGTCACCTCACTCCCGCCACGCCGTCCAGGGCGATTTTGCTTTTGACACCCGGGCGCACCTGTGATACCCATTTCGCGATCCACCGGCCCGCAGGGATTTCGCCATCCTTCCACATCGTCTCGAGGAGAGGCACAGCCGCATGCACCACTTCCAGTACCGCGGTGACGACCTCTACTGCGAGGAGGTTCCGGTCGCCCGGATCGCCTCCGAGGTTGGCACCCCGGTCTACATCTACAGCCACGCCACGCTGACCCGCCACTTCCGGGTCTTCGACGAGGCCTTCGCCGGCGTCCTCCACCTCGTCTGCTTTGCCATGAAGGCCAACGCGAACCTCGCCGTCCTGAAGCTCTTCTCCGATCTGGGGGGCGGTCTGGACGTTGTGTCGGGGGGCGAGCTGTTCCGCGGCCTCAAGACCGGCGTGCCGCCGCAGCGGATCGTGTACGCCGGGGTGGGCAAGTCGCGGGAGGAGATCGCCTACGCCCTGAAGTCCGACATCCTGATGTTCAACGTCGAGTCCGGGCAGGAGCTCCGCCTGATCCACGAGGTGGCCTCGGGCATGGGAGTGCGGGCGCGGGTGGCCCTGCGGGTGAACCCGGATGTGGACCCCAAGACCCATCCATACATCTCCACGGGCCTGAAGAAGAGTAAGTTCGGTTTTGACATCGGCCACGCGCTGGAGGAGTACGAGGCGGCCAGGGCGCTCCCCTCCCTGGACGTGGTGGGGATCCACCACCACATCGGGTCCCAGATCACGGAGATCCGCCCCTTCGTGGACGCCCTGGAAAAGACCGCGGCCCTGGTTCGAACGCTGCGGGAGCGGGGCACGCAGATTCGGTACCTGGACGTGGGCGGGGGCCTGGGGATCACCTACAAGGACGAGGAGCCGCCCCTGCCCGCGGAATTCGCCCGGGCGCTCATCGGGGTCATCCGCGATCTGGACGTGACCGTCATCCTGGAGCCGGGGCGGGTCTTGGTCGGGAATGCCGGCATCCTGGTGACGCGGGTCCTGTACACCAAACAGACCCCAGCCAAGAACTTCGTGGTGGTGGACGCGGGGATGAACGACCTGGCCCGGCCGAGCCTGTACGGGTCGTACCACGCCATCCAGTCGGTGCGGCAGGTCTCAGGACGACCGGAAATGACGGTGGACGTGGTGGGACCGATCTGCGAGTCGGGCGATTTCCTGGCCAAGGACCGGGGCCTGCCCCGCTGCGAGCCGGGCGAGTTGCTGGCGGTGATGTCGGCGGGGGCCTACGGCCACACCATGTCCTCGAATTACAATGCGCGGCCGCGGGCGCCCGAGGTGATGGTCCGCGGGAACCGCTATCACGTCGTGCGCGAGCGCGAGACCTTCGAAGACCTTGTCCGGGGGGAACGGACGCTGGACGAGTTGGGGTAGGCCGGGGAACCCAGCAGGTTTGGGAGGTGTGGCCATGGCAAAACGGGTGTTTCAGGGATCGCTGGTGGCGCTGGTCACCCCCTTCCGGGACGGGAAGGTGGACGAGGCCACGCTGAAGGAGCTGGTGGAGTTTCAGATCAAGAACGGGACGGACGCCATCGTCCCCTGCGGGACCACGGGCGAATCCCCGACCCTGGACCACGACGAGCACAACCGGGTCGTGGACATCGTCATCACCGCGGTCAACAAGCGAATCCCCGTGGTGGCCGGTACCGGGTCCAACAGCACGGCGGAGGCGATCAGCCTGACCAAGCACGCCAAGCAGGCCGGGGCGGACGGGGCCCTCATCGTCCTTCCCTATTACAACAAGCCGACCCAGAAGGGGTTGACCGAGCACTGCCGGGCCATCGCCGATGCGGTGGATCTCCCGCTGATCCTCTACAACATCCCCGGGCGGACCGGGGTGAACATGCTGCCCGAGACCGTGGCGCAATTGGCCGACCACCCCAACATCGTCGGGATGAAGGAGGCCACGGGCAACCTGGAGCAGATGACCCAGGACATCGTCCTGTGCGGGGACAAGCTCAGCTTCCTGTCCGGCGATGACACGCTGACGCTGCCCCTGATGGCGGTGGGCGGGCGCGGGATCATCTCCGTCGTCGCCAACATCGTGCCCAGGGACGTGGCCGACATGACCCACGCCTTCCTCAACGGGGATTGGAAGCGGGCCCGAGAGCTGCACCTCAAGCTCTTCCCGCTCTCCCAGGCCATGTTCATCGAGACCAACCCCATCCCGGTGAAGACCGCGCTGGCCATGATGGGCAAGATCCGAGAGGAGTTTCGCCTGCCGCTGTGCCCGATGACCGAGGCCAACCGGAAGAAGCTGGAGACCGCGCTCCGCGCCTACGGGCTGCTGTAGAGCCGACAGCGATCCCGCCGTGGCGGGACTGCCGGAGTGCGCCGAGGACGCCTGAGAGCTCCCTGACAGCGCCACCGAAGGAGGCAGGATCGTGATCAAGGCAGTCGTCGCCGGTGCCTCGGGGCGGATGGGCAAGCGCCTGATCGCCCTGCTGCGGGAGAGCCCGGACTTTCAGGTCATCGGGGCGGTGGAGCGCAAGGACCACGTGGACGTGGGGCGCGACGCAGGGGAGGTGGCCGGTGTCGGGCCGTTGGGGGTGTCCATCGTGGACACGATCGGCAAGGCGCTTCCGGGTGCCCAGGTCGCCCTGGACTTCACGGCGCCCGCGGCCGCCATGCAGAATCTGGAGGCCGCGTCCCAGGCCGGAGTGGCCATGATCGTGGGCACCACGGGGCTCTCCGAGGCGGACCTCAAGCGGGCGCGGGAGCTGGCCGCCAGGATCCCGTGCGTGCAGTCGCCGAACATGAGCGTGGGGGTCAACGTCCTCTACGGGGTCCTGGCCCAGGTGGCGCGAACGCTGGGAGACGGGTACGACATCGAGGTGATCGAAGCACATCACCACTTCAAGAAGGATTCCCCCAGCGGCACCGCGGATCGGATGGCCCACGTCTTGGCGGAGGCCCTGGGACGCGACCTGCGCAAGGTGGGTGTGTACGGACGACACGGGATCGTGGGGGAACGCGCGAAGGAGGAGATCGGCGTTCACGCCATCCGCGCCGGCGACATCGTGGGGGAGCACACGATCCTCTTCGGCGGGATGGGCGAACGGATCGAGATCACGCACCGGGCCCACAGCCGGGACAACTTCGCCTTCGGCGCCTTGCGGGCCGCGCGGTGGGTGGTGGGGAAGCCTTCCGGTCTGTACGACATGCTGGACGTGCTGGGACTGAAGTAGGCGGAGAGCCGAGAGCCTAGAGTCGAGAGCCGAGAGCCGAGGGAGATCGAAAGGGTCGAACCGCGAGCCGCGAGCCGCGACGGGGATGGCAATCGGGCAACCTGGCACCCAGGCGACACGATTGTTCCCGATTGCCAAGTTGCCCAGTCGCCTGATCGCCGTTTTTTGATTGGCTGTCGCTGTCGGGATTTGAGATTCCAGAGAGGAAACCGCATGGTCGAGCACACGCAGGCGAAGCGGCTTCAGGTGCTCCCGCCCTACCTGTTCGCCGAGATGGACCGGCTGAAGCAAGAGCAGGTGAAGAAGGGGGTGGACATCATCAGCCTGGGAATCGGGGATCCGGACCTGCCGACGCCCCCGCACATCGTCGAGGCGCTGGCCAAGGCCGGGGCCGATCCGGCGAACCACCAGTATCCCTCCTACGAGGGGATGCTGGCCTTCCGGAAGGCGGCGGCCGACTGGTACCGGTCCCGCTTCGGCGTGACCCTCGACCCGGCGACGGAAGTCCTCAGCCTCATCGGGTCCAAGGAGGGGATCGGCCACTTTCCCCTGGCCTTCGTGAATCCCGGCGATGTGGTCCTGGTCCCCGACCCGGCCTACCCGGTGTACCAGGCGGGCACCATTTTCGCCGGCGGCGTGGCGTACGCCATGCCCCTCACGCGCGCCCGCGGATTCCTGCCCGACCTGGATGCCGTCCCGGCCGAGGTGCTGAAGCAGGCGAAAATCCTCTGGCTGAACTATCCCAACAACCCGACGGGCGCGGTGGCGCCGCGGGAGTTTCTGGCGACGGCGGTGGAGTTCGCACACCTGCACGGGCTGATCCTGGCCCACGATGCGCCCTACTCCGAGATGGCCTATGATGGCTACCGCCCCGAGAGCGTGCTCCACGTGCCCGGGGCCAAGGAGGTCGCCGTCGAGTTCCACTCGCTCTCCAAGACCTACAACATGACCGGGTGGCGCGTGGGCTTCGCCGTGGGGAATGCCGCGATCCTGGCGGGGCTCGGGCGGATCAAGACGAACCTGGATTCCGGCGTCTTCCAGGCGGTGCAGCACGCCGGCATGGCCGCCCTGACCGGTCCCCAGCAGTGCATAGCCGAGAACTGCCGGATCTACCAGGAGCGGCGCGACGTCCTGGTGGGGGCGCTCCGGGAGATGGGGTTCCAGGTGGAGGCGCCGCGGGCGACCTTCTATCTCTGGATCCCCGTCCCCGAGGGGTTCACCTCCAAGAGCTTCAGCGTGGAGATCCTGGCGAAGGCCGGCGTCGTCCTGACGCCTGGGAGCGGGTTCGGCGCGGCCGGGGAAGGCTACGTTCGGGCTGCCCTGACGGTCAGCCTGGACCGGATTCGCGAGGCGGTGGAGCGCATCCGGAAACTGGGAATCCGAGGGACCTAAGCAACGGCGTTCGAACGTTCGGGCGTTCGGTGGTTCGGGGGTACGCCCGAACGCCCGAACGCCCGAACACCCGAACAGTCATGCGAGACCGCATCCTGATCCACGGCATCCAGTTCTACGGGCACCACGGGGTCCGCGAGGAAGAGCGAAAGCTCGGGCAGCGCTTTCTCGTGGATGTGGAGTTATGCCTGGACCTCAGTGGGGCGGGCCGCCAGGATGAGCTTGTCGCCACCGTGGATTACGAGCAAGTGCACGCGCTCGTGGTGGAGACAGGAACGCGGGAGCAGTTCAGATTGCTGGAGGCCCTGGCAGAGCGGATCGCCTCGGCCATTCTGGAGCGTTTCCCGGTCCGGCAGGTTACGGTCCGGGCCACGAAGCCGTCGCCGCCCATCCCCGGCGTTCTCTGCGGTGTGTCGGTGGAGATCACGCGAACGTGAAGGTCCAGGCATTCATCGGCATCGGCTCCAACCTGGGGGATCGCCTGGTGCATTGCCGGGCGGCCCTGGATCGGCTCGTCCTCCTGCCCGGCACCACGGTGAAACGGATCTCCCCCTTCTTCGAGTCGGACCCCCAGGAGGGTGTCGAGGGCGGGTGCTTCCTCAATGCGGTGGCGGAGGTTGCCACGAGCCTCTCCCCCCGCGTGCTCCTCGGCCACCTGCAGGAAATCGAAGCGGCGCTGGGCCGGTCCCCGGATCATCTCCCGCGGACGGCGCGGACGATAGACCTGGATATTCTGCTGTATGGCGATACCGTCATGCACGAGCCCGACCTCACGATTCCTCACCCACGGATGGCCGCGCGGCGGTTCGTGCTGGCGCCTCTCGTGGCGCTGGCACCCACGGTTCGCCATCCCGTCTTGAAGGTCACGGCGATCGAATTGCTCCAGCGTCTCGGCCCGGAGCACCCGGCCGCCGTCTCAGGGATGCAGCGATGAAAGAGACCCCGGCGCCGCCTCGCTACATCGTGGTGGATGGCCCCATTGGGGTGGGGAAGACCAGCCTGGTGGACCTGCTGTCCGAGCGGCTGGGGGCGCGCAAGCTCCTGGAGGTGGCCGAGGACAACCCCTTCCTCCCGACCTTCTACAAGGACCCCAGGCGCTACGCCTTCCAGACCCAGCTCTGGTTCCTGCTGAACCGCTTCCGCCAGCAGCAGGAGCTGGGCCAGTTCGATCTGTTCCGCCAGACCCTGGTGGCCGATTATCTGTTCGCCAAGGACAAGATCTTCGCCTACCTGACGCTGGAGGATCACGAGCTGGCCCTGTATGAGCGGGTCCACGCGCTGCTCCAGGTCCGGGTGCCCACGCCGGACCTGGTGATCTTCCTGCAGGCCACCACCGACGCGCTCCAGCAGCGAATCGCGATCCGGGGCAAGGGCTACGAGCGGGAGATCGGCCGCAAATACCTGGACGATCTGAACGCGGCTTACACGCATTTCTTCTTCCACTACACGGCGTCGCCGCTCCTGGTGGTGAATACCAGCGACATTGACTTCGTCAACCGCAGGGAGGACTTCGAGGACCTGATCGAGAAGATCGGGCAGACCCGCGCGGGGATGCACTACTACGTACCGCTTGGATCCCGCAAGTAGCACCGAAGGGACCGAGACGGCAGAAGAATTGGGCGCACCACCTGCCGACCTGGAGGCACCGGAGCCGATCCGGGACCGGGAGCCTCGAGAGGGTCGGGAGGATGGTACGCCGGATTCATTGGCCTTCCGGATCGGCCCGGAAGGCCTTTGTGCTTTAGCCCGAACAGTGCAGTTTAACCGCAAAGCACGCAAAGTTCGCAAAGAAACTCCCCATATTCAAAGCACTGACGCGGGAAGACTCGGAGATGCGGTTCGGAAGATTTCGGTCCGGCAGCTCCTCTGACCTGATGAGAGTTGGCGACTCTTTGCGATCTTTGCGGTCTTGGCGGTGAAATTTTTTGGCTTATGGGACATGACCGGACGAGGAGGGGACCCCATGGCGCGAGACAAGGTGACGGTCCGGACGCTCCGCCGGATGAAGGAACGGGGCGAGAAGATCACGATGCTCACCGCCTACGACTACCCCATGGCGCGCGCGGTGGATGACGCGGGGATCGACGTCATTCTCGTCGGGGATTCGCTGGGGATGGTGGTCCTCGGCTATCCGACCACGCTGCCGGTCAGCATGGACGAGATGGCGCACCACTCCCGGGCGGTCGCGCGCGGCGTCTCGCGCGCCCTGGTCGTCGTGGACCTCCCCTTCATGTCGTATCAGGTGAGCCGCGAGGACGCCCTCCGCAATGCCGGACGGCTCGTGAAGGAGAGCGGGGCAGAGGCGGTCAAGCTGGAGGGGGGACGGGAAGTTCTGGTGGCGGTGGAAGCCTTGGTGGCGGCCGGGATTCCCGTGATGGGCCACCTGGGACTGACTCCCCAGGCCTACCACCGGATGGGTGGATACCGGGTCCAGGCCCGGACCGCCGAGGAAGCCGACCGGCTCCTGAAGGACGCCGCGGCCCTGGAGCGGGCGGGGATTTTTGCCCTGGTTCTGGAGGGGATTCCGGCCGAGATCGCGCGGGGCGTTACTCAGGACCTGGCGGTGCCAACGATCGGCATCGGGGCCGGGCCGTTTTGCGACGGGCAGGTCCTGGTCACCCACGACATGCTGGGCCTCCAGACCGACCTGTCGCCCAAGTTCGTCAAACGGTACGCGCAGGCGCGCCAGCTCTTCGTCGACGCCATGCGACAGTTCCGGGACGAGGTGCGCTCGGGGGCATTTCCAGGCGCCGAGCACAGCTACGACCTGGACCGTCCTGCCCCCTCCACCTCGATCTAATGCGCCCGGTGCGTGCCGGCAGATCCTGACGGCCCGGAACCGTTGAGCAGACATTGAAGGAGGACGGGATCATGGAGATCATCCAGAGCCCCCTGGAGATGCAGCGGCTCGCCGAGGACTATCGGCGCGGTGGGAAGTCCATCGGCCTCGTTCCGACCATGGGGGCATTGCACGAAGGACATCTCAGCCTGATCCGGCGATGCCGGGCCGAGAACGACGTGGCCGTCATGAGCCTGTTCGTGAACCCGACCCAGTTCAACCGGAAGGATGATCTGGACGGCTATCCACGGGAATTCGAAGGGGACAGCCGGATGGCCCGCGAGGCCGGGGTGGACGTTATCTTTGCCCCGACGGCGGAGGGGATGTACCCGGACGGGTACATGACCTATGTCGACGTAGAGCGGATCACGGAGCGATGGGAAGGCGCGTCGCGGCCCGGCCATTTCCGCGGCGTGGCCACGGTCTGCACCAAGCTGTTCACCATCTGCCGCCCCCACCGGGCCTATTTCGGCCAGAAGGACCAACAGCAATCCCTGGTGGTCCGGCGCCTGGCGGCCGATCTCAATCTCGGCCTCGAGATCGTCGTGTTGCCCACGGTCCGCGAGTCGGACGGACTCGCCCTCAGTTCCCGGAACGTGCTCTTGAATCAGGATGAGCGACGCCAGGCAACGGTCCTGTCTCGGGCGCTCTTCCAGGCCCAGGCGGCCGTCCGGGGGGGAGAGCGTGAGGCGGAGCGGGTGCGTGCCGCGATCGAGGCGGAGATCCGGGGCGCCCCGCTGGCCGTGGTGGACTACGTCGGGGTGTGTGACCCGGACACGCTAGAGCCGCTCACGCGGATCGGCGAAAAGGCCGTGGCCGTCGTAGCAGCCAGCTTCGGCGCGACGCGCCTCATTGACAACGCGCTGCTTCAGCCGTAGCCGCCGGCCAGATGAACCGCCAATCCGCCTTTGGCGGACAAGGACGCCCAGCTCAGAGGGGTCCCTTTCACAAGACAAAGAAGAGTTGAGAGAGGAGACGTGCACCGCCATGGCGCTTCCACCGATTGACGCCAGGAGCCACGCGGCCCGAGTTCAACGGGCCATGCGCGCGGCCGGCCTGGACGCCCTCATCCTCCACAAGGCGCAGAACATCGCGTATCTCTCCGGCTTTAACCCAATCATCCAGAGCCACCTGATGGCCTTGATCCTGCCGGCCGAGGGGAAGGGGACGCTGATCGTCCATGCCCTGCGGGAACGGCACGCCCGCACCGAGGCGGCGGTCTCTGACATCCGTCTCTACGGACGCTGGGGAAAGGCTCGCCCGATCGGGTCGAGCCTGTTCGAGGCCATCCGGATCGTCCTGGGGGAGCGGCACCTGGAGGCCGCCTGCCTCGGATTCGAGCGGGACCACTTGCCGGTCGGCCTGTACGAAGAGCTCCGGGCGGCGCTGCCCGGCTGCCGCCTGGTGGATGCCGGCTCCATCCTTTCCCAGGCGCGGGCAGTGAAGTCGCCGGAAGAGCTGGCGCTCATCCGCGCGGCCGCCCGGCTGGCCGACCACGGGATGGAGGCCGTCCTCCGCACCCTCCCCGCCCGACCCCGCGAGCTTGACGTCGCCCAGCGCGCCGAGATCGCCATGCGGGAACTCTGGATGCGGGACTACCCGGGGGAGGAGATGGTGGATTTCGGCTCCACCGAAGGCGGGATCTTCAGCGCGCTCTGGTGCTATGTCCTGGCGGGCGATCATATGAACTGCTATGCTGACTGCGCGTCGGCGAGGCCGATCCGGGATGGCGACCTGGTGATGAGCGTCATCTGGACGGCCTGCCGCGGCTACCACGCCGAGAACGAGCGCACCGCCGGGGTGGGGCCGATGCGACCGGAGCAGCTACGCGCCTTCGACGTGGTGCTGGAGGCGCGGGAGGCGGCCCTGCCGGCCCTCCGTCCCGGCCAGACCTGCGCGGGGGTGTATGCCGCGGCCCGGGACGTGTTCGTGGCCCACGGATTCGGTGATGCGTTGCCTGGGCGCATCGGGCACGGGATCGGTCTGGGGGCGCACGAGCCGCCGTCGCTGGGACCGGGGGAGGAGATCGTCCTGGAGCCGGGGATGGTCTTCAGCTTCGAGCCGGCCATTCGCATCGGCGAGCTCGGCGGCGTGCAGCATTCCGACACCGTCGTGATCACGGACGCCGGATGCGAGTTCTTGACGCACACGAAGGGCGGCCGCCTGCTTTTCCCGTAGCACGGAGGAGAGAGAACCATGCGGCGAGGACGGGTTGCGATTCTGGTCGTGCTTCTGGGGGTGTGCCTCGGCCTTCCGTTGTCAGGCGAACCCGCGCAGGAGCCCGTGGTACGAATCTCCCAGGGGAACGATCTGGCCACCGGGGATCCGCACCAGACCGTGACGGTGACCGATTACAACGTCCTCTGGCACATCTATGACGCGCTGGTCCGGCGGGACCCGGCCGGGGAATTCGCGCCCTGGCTCGCCACCAGTTGGAAGACCCTGAACGACACCACGTGGGAGTTCCGCCTCCGGCCGGGGGTGACGTTCGCCAACGGCGAGCCGTTCGATGCCTCGGCGGTGAAGTACAACCTCGAGCGGATCCTCGATCCCAAGGCGAACCTGCGGGTCGCCACCTGGCTGAAGCCGATCAGCCGGGTGGAGGTGGTGAGTCCCAGCACCGTCCGGGTCCACACCAAGGAGCCGTTCCCGACCCTGATCCCTCAGCTCGCGACGATCTTCATGGTGCCGCCGAAGTACACGGCCGAGGATCCGGGGCGGCTGGCCCGCCAGCCCGTCGGGACCGGGCCCTATCGCCTGGTGGAGTGGATCAAGGACGATCACGTGACCCTGGAACAGCGAGCGGGGGCCTGGGGGAAGACGCCTGAGATCGGGACGGTGATCTTCCGCCCGATCCCGGAGGACGGGACGCGCATCGCGGCGCTCCTCACCGGCGAGGTGGACCTGATCACCAATGTTCCGCCCACGGACACCAAGCGGATCGCAGCGGCGTCCGGCAGGCGGGTGGCCGTCGTCCCCAGCAACCGCGGCATGCTGGTCCTGTTCAACGCCGAGAAGCCGCCCTTCAGCGACCGTCGGGTCCGCCAGGCAGTCAACTACGCCATCGACAAGGACGCCCTGGTCAAGAGCCTCTTCGAGGGCAAGACCACCCCCCTGGACGGGCAACTGGTGACGCCGGACTACGTCGGGTACAACCCGACCCTGAAACCGTATCCCTACGATCCGGCGAAGGCCCGGCAGCTCCTTGCCGAGGCGGGGTACCCCAACGGGTTCCAGACGAGCCTCGATTCCCCCAGCGGGCGGTATCTCCTGGACAAGGAGGTGGCCCAGGCCATCGCCGGGCAGCTCGGCCAGGTGGGCATCCGGAGCGAGTTCCACGCCCTGGAGTGGGGGGTGTACATGGCCAAGCTGACGAAGGCCCACCAACTGGCGCCCATGGCGCTCATCGGCTGGGCCTGGCCGACGTTCGACGCCGGGGGACTCCTGTCGCTGATCAAGGAGGGGAGCCCCTACTCGTACTACAAGAGTCCGGAGTTCAACCGCCTGCTGAACGCGGCCAACGCCACCATGGAGGTTCAGAAGCGCAGGGACCTCCTCCACCAGGCGGCGCGGGTCCTTCACGACGATCCGCCGGGGGCCTTCCTGTACCGGGAGCCCAACATCTATGGCCTGGCGGAGCGCCTCGTGTGGAAGCCGACGACGGACCAGACGATCTGGGCCCTGGACATGCGCGTGCGGTGAGCGAAGGGTGGGCCCTAGCCCGAGAAAGAGCATGAACCGCCATGACGCCAAGGTCGCCATGGATATAATGGTTCTGGCTCTGGATCGGCGAACGCGAAACAACACTCCAGGGGAGCTTCGGAGTCTCCGTTTCTTTGCCCAAGTAGGGCTTCGGCTTTGGCGTTCTTGGCGCCTTGGCGGTTAGTAATTTCGGATCGCGGTGGGGTCGCCCATGACCAAGCGAGCGCGAGTGCAGGCAGCGCTGGCGGGCCGCTCCGTGGATCGTGTGCCCATCAGTTTCTGGCGGCACTTCCCCGACCTGGACATGAATCCCGCGGCTTTGGCGGAGACGCTGCTCGCCTTCCACCGGCGATATGACCTGGACTTCATGAAGGTCATGCCGAACGGCGTCTACTGTGTGGAGGATTGGGGGTGCGAGACCGCGTACCAGGGAGGCCCGAATGGCGCCCGGACGTGCGTCCGGCACGCCGTGCAGCGGATCGAGGACTGGAGTCGCCTGCGCCCACTGGACCCGTCCGCGAGAGCCCTGGCCCGGGAACTGTCCTGCCTCCGGACCATCTGCGCCGGCCGGGAGGACGACGCGCCGGTCCTGCAGACGATCTTCTCCCCCTTCACCGTGGCCCGGAAGGTGGCGGGGCCGGCACTGGTGCGGGAGACGATGGCGCGCGACCCGGCGCGGCTGCACGCGGCGCTGGACGCGATCAGCGCGACGGTCGAGGCCTATGTGCGCGCGTGCATCGAGGCGGGGGCCGATGGGATCTTCTTTGCCACGCAGGCGGCGACGCCGGAGGTCCTGTCGCCCGAGGAGCACCGGACCTTCGTGGAGCCCTCTGACCTCCGGGTCCTTCGGGCCGTGACGGGCCGAGAGGTGATCGTCCTGCTCCACCTCCATGGGGACCTTCCGTATCTGACGGACCTGGCTGCCACGTATCCCGCGCAGGCGTTGAACTGGCACGACCGGCGCACCCGCCCGTCCCTGGGTGAGGCTATGGGCCAGGTGTCCCAGGCCCTGGTCGGAGGGCTGGACGAGCGCGGGTCCATGATCACGGCCAGCCCGGAGGCGGTCCGGGCCCAGGTTCGGGACGCGTTCGCACAGTGCGGCGGGCGACGCCTGCTGGTGGGGCCCGGCTGCGTCGTAGACCTCCGCGTCCCCGAGGCAAACCTCGCCGCCGCACGCGCGGCGGTCGAGGAGCTGCCACGTCCCTGACGAATTCGAAAAGGCAGAAGATCAATCGGGCGGAGAGGCTGTTGGGATAGCCAGAATTCTCCGGGAGTCTCGGCGTGTGGGCCGTCTAGCGGGCTGCCCCCAGGAGGCCCGCGAAGGCGGCGGGGCTGATGATGGGGATTTCCCTGTAGCGTTCCAGACTCAGGAGGTCCTTGTCCCCGGTGACGATGTAATCGGCATGACCTTCGATGGCGCAGGCGAGGATCTGGTCGTCTTCCGGATCACGGGCCGTCGAGGGAATGGTGAGGCGCCCGGGTGTCAGAATGGCGCGGGAGGTCAAGAGCTCGATCAGATCGCGGATGTCCTGCGGGGCGAGGCGGTGCGCCTTGGTGATCCGGGGAAGGCGCAGAACCCGCTCGATCTCCTGGAGGATCGCTGGCCCGATCACCAAGTCGAACCGGCGGTTTCGCCATGCCGTGAGGAGATCGGCGGGGGTGCCCTTGCTGGCAATGAGGCCACTGACGATGACGTTGGTATCGAGGACGGCCCTACGCACGCTTCCGGCTCTTCGCGCGGCGGGCTGCTCGAACCTCGGCTATCGCGCCTGCGACATCTTTCTCGATCCGGTCGGGGCGCTTGTCCCGGTTCTTGGCCCGGATCCTATCCAGCACGACGAAGGGTGCATCCCACGCCTTGGCGAGGCGCTCATACCTCTCCATGTCGATGACGGCGACCACGGGTTTCCCCTGCTTCTCGACGATGACGGTGTCTTTGCCGTAGTGGACCTGGCCGAGAAGCTCGGCGAATCGCTCCCGGGCCTCCTTGGCGGACATTCTCTTGATCATGAAGTTCCTCCCCTGATTGAAGGGGAGCGTATGCCAAAGTGTACATTTTGTCAATTATAGCCGGAATCGTAGACGAGGTACGGGGCCCGGGCTGCGTCGTGGACCTCCGCGTCCCCGAGGCGAACCTGGCCGCCGCGCGCCAGGCGGTCGAAGACCTGAATGGTCCATAAGGAAATCACAAGACCGGACGGGAATCAGGCACACCAGGTCTTGGAGCGGCTTGACACCGCTGCCGGCAATGGTATTGTCTGGTCAGCTTCATGGGTTGCGGTGGAGTTCGACAGGTTCCGCGGGGGACGCGCTATCCAAGAGACGGAACATCTTGGTCCGGTTAGATGTTCTGGTTCCCTCCCGCTCGGTTCCCCGGAATGCGAGGTGACGCGAATGAAACAGATCAAAATCATTATTGAGAAGCATTCGGATGGGTATGTGGCGTATCCCGTCGGGATCAGAGGGGTGGTAGTCGGCCAGGGCGACTCATACGAGGGGGCCCTCAACGATGTGAAGTCGGCGATCAAATTCCATCTGGAAACCTTCGGCTCCGAGTCGCTGGATGTGGACGAGCCGGTGCTGGAAGCCTTCGTGGCCGAGGCCACGGTCTGAGTCGTGCCCAAATTCCCGGTGGATGCGCCCAAGGCCAAAGTGTTGCGGGCGTTGCAGACGCTGGGTTTTGAAATCGTGCGTGAGCGCGAGCACATCGCCCTGCAGCGTCTGAATCCCGACGGCTCCGTCACCCCGCTCACCATGCCCAACCATCCGAAGATTAACGCATCTACATTACGTACTATTTGCCGCCAGTCAGACATCTCCCGAGAGGTTTTTCTAAGAGCCTACGAAGGGGCCTGATCTTCATAACTCCAACAGCGACAGGAACTCATTCGGCTGCTCGAACAGGGCGAGGGAATCTCTCCGGGGTGGGCGCGCTTCCTCTTCCCGCCGGAGAAAAGGGAGTCTGAATCTCCGCCATCCCTCGCTCCATGCAAAGAAGTACGACGAGACGCGTGGCATCTGGCAGGCCCGTGTCAACGGAGGGTGGCGCTTTACCTTTCCCATTGAGGAAGACGTCTACAGGCTCATTGACATCGTTCCCCATCCGAAGTAGGGCTTTCCCTCAGGTCGGAACCACCAGCATCCAGACCGGTTGATCATCGGCCACCCAGTTATTCCGAGAATCCCGCCTCGACGCCCGATGTCCCCGAATGGTCCGGATGCTCACCAAAATCGGGCACCCGGGTATTTCTCAACCCCACGCCTACTCCCTTGCAACGCCATGGGGCCCACAGGTGGCAGGCCACACTGGCAGCATTTCCCGTTGACACGCCCGACCGGTGAGCGATAGGCTCCCGCCCGAGCCTCCCGTCTCCACCCACGTTTCGCAGGAGCGCTCGCCCACCACACTACCTACCGCGTAGAACGGGCCTTGCGGCCTTTGCGCCTTGTCTTTGGTCAATGCATGTAGCTCCAACCCTCAATCGAACTGGGTGCATCTGGAAGATCGGGATGAACGACCGGAACGCACCGGATCCCTATCAGGGGCTGGGTAGTTCAGATTCCTGGTGGTCCGTGGGCAAGCACTTGAAGCATGGAGCCGGGTCCGCTGATGGATGATGTCGTGCGTCCAGTGCTGTGCGTAGCCGCGCCCCGCGTGGGCGGCGCGGTGGGTGGTAGTTGGTGACCGGTGGCGCTGGCCTTTGAATTTTTAACGCAATGTCCTCCTATACAGAGGGCTTGGTAGCCATGAAAGAATGGCTTGGCTGCCAAAGGAGGGACCGCATGCAACGGACTGCGATTGCAGTGGTGTTGGGCGCTGCTGTGCTATGGCTGCCGGCGTGTGCAACCTTACAGAAGTCGGAAGTCGCCGTGGTAGAGACCAAGCCTCAGGTCAGCAAGACCATTGCGGAGGCGCCGAAGGCGCCCGAGCGGCTGCTGAAGCGGAATGTCGCCATCGCGAGGTTCACGAACGAGACCAAGTACGGTCAAAGTTTCTTCTTGGACCAGAATCGCGACTGGGTCGGCAAGCAGGCGATGGACATTCTTTCGGCAAGGCTTACGGCGACCGACAAGTTCATCCTCCTGGAGAGGGCCGACCTTGACAGGATCAACAACGAACTGAAAATGGGCTCGCTGCAGAACATGAATATCCCCGCGGATTACCTGATCGTCGGATCGGTTTCGGAGTTCGGCAGGAAGACGGTGAGCGACGTGGGAATCTTCAGCCGGGTGAAGAAGCAGGTCGCCTATGCCAAGGTGAACGTCCGTCTGATCGATGTCCACACGGGGCAGATCCTCTACTCCGCGGAAGGGGATGGCGAGGCGTTCTCTGAAGCGGGGACGGTGTTCGGTGTCGGGTCCCGGGCCGATTATGACGCGACCCTCAACGACAAGGTCATCTCTGCCGCCATCTCCAAGCTTGTCAACAACATCATAGAGAATCTCCTGGACAAGCCGTGGAGGGCCTACCTGCTGTCGTATCAAGCCAACACCTACATGATGTCCGGTGGGAAGTCGCAGGGTATCCGGACGGGAGACGTGTTTGCCGTGTACAAGAAGGGGGAGAAAGTGAAGAACCCCCAGACGGGTATGCTGATCGAACTCCCCGGGAAGATGGTCGGAACGGTGAGGGTGGTAGAGACAGTGGGAACAGACCCGAACAGCGAGCTTTCGGTGTGCGTCGCCGAGAGTGGGAGCGTCCCGACGGACAACTTCGGGGAGTACTACATCCAGGCGTTAAACGAAAAGAGGTGACGCCAATGAAGAAGGTCTTGCTGATAGTTGCAGCGGCCTTTGCCCTCGTTGCTTGCGGCTACCAGGAAGGAGTCGTCTTGAAGGCCGAGAGGAGTTACTTGAAGTTCACCGGCAACTGGCCCAACGCGACCGTCCAGATCGACGCGATGCAGCCTTTCGACCTCAGGCCGCCGGGGCCATTCAACGATCCCAAGCCCTCGCCAGACAATACGCTCTACCAGGTATCTCCCGGCAGACACAGGATAACGGTGACCCGAGGCGGCAGCGTGGTTGTCGACAGGGTGTTGATTCTGGAGAATCAGGTCACGATGGAGGTCCAGATCCCATGAGGCGACTTGCCCTTTCCGTCGTCGCGGCATGTGTGCTGCTATCAGCGTGCGCGAAGGCACCCCTGACCTACAACTGGGGCGAATATTCATCGTCTCTATACAAGCTGAAGAAGGATCCCTCCGACGAGAATCTCCAGAACCACAAGCAAGCTCTCGTCCAGATCATCCAAGGATCCGCCCAGCAGTCCCTGAGGGTTCCGCCGGGGGTGTATGCCGAATACGGATACATTCTGGTCAAAGAGGGCAAGATCGAGCAGGGGATAAAGTACCTCGACCTCGAGGCCCAGACATACCCTGAGGCGAAGGTCTTTGTCGAACGAGTCAAGGCGCAGGCGATCCAGCCGCCGAATGAGAAGGAGCAGAAACAATGAGAAGATGGCTGGTCTTTGCAATGGCGGTCTCACTCTGGCTGGCCGTTTCGGCATGCGCGCCCACTGCGACGAAAAAAGAGGCCTTCCCAGGAATGTATCAGGAGAGGCCCCTCTCCATCCTCGTGCTGCCGCCGATCAACGAGACCACCGCCGCCGATGCCAAGGAGTATTACAGCACCACGTTGGCCGAGCCGCTGAGCTACATGGGCTACTACGTCTTCCCGATCGAAGTGGTGATGGACATGATGCAGCACGAAGGCGCCTACGACACGGAAACCCTCATGAACGTCCCGCCCCAAAAATTTAAGGAGTACTTCGGGGCCGATGCCGTGCTCTTTGTACGGATAACAAAGTGGGATACGGCCTACTACGTGATCGGCGGGCATGTGACGGTGGGTGTGGATTTCCATCTCAAGTCGACAACGACTGGTGTGGACCTCTGGAAGTACGACGGGATATTGCAGGTTTCCACGGGCGGTGGCGGTGGCGGTGGTGGTGGTGGACTGGCGGGTCTCATTGTACAGATTGTCGTGACTGCCGTAAACACGGCGACGGCCGACTACGTTCCCATAGCCAAACGTGCGAATGCGATAGTCATATCGACCATCCCCACTGGTAAGTACCACCCAATGCACGGCCAGGATCAAGATACGCGCGTGATCAAGAGAAAGTAAAATGAGCACCGGACACCGGTTCCGGGCTAGGTGCCTGATGTCCCGGTTGGACTGTTGAGATTCTCGGGGGCTCCAGCGGGACATGCGGGTGAGGCGTGAAGCAGCGTCCGCTGGTAGACGATCTCGTGGGCCCCGTGCTTCAGCTCGGAACAGCTCGCGTCCTCCGCCGATGCTCGCAATCTGCGCTGGATGCACGGCGCGCAGTAAGCAGACTGGCCCTGGGGCCCGCTACCTACCTCGTCGTGAACAGAGGTGAAGAATTGGAATCACGTCCCCAAAAAATCAAGAGGTTAGGGGCCAAATGGTGTCCGGTACCTTTTTTCAGGAGTCCAACCGGGGCGTATAAGGCGAACGCCGAAGTCGCCGCCGGGCTGCCCAGGCAGTCGGAGCGGCCCACAGTACCGCTGGCAGGTGGAGGACAACAGAACCTCCACCGAGGGAAGGGGCCGTACTTTCACCGCGCCGCTGACGGTGCGCGCCCAGGGGGATTGCCGCGAGGCTGAGACCCCCGTCGTGGTCGGGCGCGCACCCGTGGCGGCTATACCGCCGTGCCGAGCAGGGTGTCCTCTGCGCATGCCGGCGGCCGAAGGTGATCGGAGAGCCGTGTGCGGGAAAACCGCACGCACGGTTCGATGAGGGGGCGCTGGTGTTCGGCGCATGCGTGGGCTCGTGAGGCACCGCCAACCGAAAGGGGCGGGAACAGATAGGCTCACGCTACCCTCCGGCACCAGTGCTCTACTCTACCCGATTAGGGGCCAACTACATGGATTCCTTAGGCGGGTCTCGCAATTCCTCGGACAAGGAGTCTTGGCAGGCTCCGTGTTGAAGCCATATCCGCTGACGGCGGATCTCCTGCGGCCCGTGCTCCGAGTCGCCATGCTCCGGGCCCCGCGCGTTTATGCCCGGCCCAAAAGTGAAATCATGCTCTCGCAGAATCAAGGGCTTAGCAGCCAAATGGTGTCCGGTACCTTTTTACTGTCGGCATCCGTTGCGGGCCTGCGGGGGTTTGACGGAATGGGCACGGACATCTCCCCGATCAGCCGTCAGGCAACGGGGACCCGCGTGAGCGAGTCGAGGTACCACCACCAATGCGAGGGGCGGACCCCGACCTGCTTTCGAAGGTCCTCAAGGCTTGCCACCTCTGACACCTGGCGGAAGAGGGTCGGGGCGTTGTGGAGAAAAGCGGCGTCGGCGGCTTCCAGGGCTCCACGCTCTGCCGATGAGAGTTCGGGCTCGACCTCGGCAAGCCGACTTCGTAACCGCAGGAGCTCCAGGATCTCAAAGCCACTGACATAAGGATGCTCGACTGATGTGACGTACCCTTCGACCAGCGCAGTGTGTAGGCTCATGCCAGAACCTCCTCAACGGTGCCGAGCTCGGTGAAGCCGGGGTGACCCAGGTACGCGTCAATGTCGTGGGGAGGGAATGCCGTCTCCATGATACCCGTCAGGCCGAAAATCACGAGCCATTCCCGATTTCCTGCGCTGTCTCGCACGGCGATGTAGAGCGACTGCCCGACGCGGTAGACAAAGACGCTGGCCTTCGGATTCTTGACCAGCCCGGAGATCAGGGCGGTGTAATCGGTCAAGCTTGCGCTCTGCGGCAGATGGCCCATGGCCTGTCGCTTCTTCAGGTGGATGACGTCCTTGCCTGGCTTCCACTGGACCTGATCCCTGACCTTCCGGATAGCCTCGGCCGCGGCCCGGCGCACGTCATCCATACCGCGGATTGTACGGCACGCGCGAACTTGTCGCAACACGGATCAGCGAATGCGACGAAACCGTCCTAGCAGGGAGGCATCTGGGGCATAATAGGGGACGTTCCAGTCTTGGTCGCCTTGCGCCATTTTGGAGTTCCGATGCCTCGCCAGGCTCGCTTGGATGCCCCGAACAGCCTCCACCACGTCATGGTGCGGGGAATCGAGCGTGAAACGGGGGACGAAACAGGGGACGTCTTTGACTAACGTGACTAGACTATCCAGCAAGTCAGCCGGGATGTCCCTCAGCCGGGGCGTTGCTCGAGAAGTCCGATTTCCCGCTTCTGCGGCGTGACACACCCGTCTGATACGCCGGAACCTCAGTGCTTGCCCGCCTGCTAACCCCAATCCGAAATTCTCAACCGCCAATCCCGCTCCGGAGCGGGACAAGAACGCCAGGGGAAATGGCTTATCTGGGGGGAAACGAACGAAACTTCTGAAGGCTCCATGAACCTGTTTTCGCGTTCTTCGATGGAGAGATCGGAACATCGTATTCTTGGCGGCTATGGCGTCATGGCGGTTCAAGGGTTTTCTCGGATCAGGGCTGATCCCAAGACGGGACGCCATTCAATAGGTGAGCATCGCTCCCGCTGGGCGGTGCGCCCTGGGGCGGGCCTCTCGGCTCGGGCGGGGTGACGGCCGCCATGGATCACGGAGCGGCCGGCGCTGGTGGAGTGGCTGCACGAGCGCATGAAAGATGTCGGGTTCAGCCCAGGCAGATCGAGGAGCTACTGGGTGGAATTACCCGAATCTCCTGCCCACCCGGCGAGGGCCGAGGAGGGTGGGATCGAACCCGAAACGCACCCGTCCGGAGACGGCCACGATTTCTGCGCTATACCCTCAGGCGGGATTCCAAGAAGGCCATGAAGGCTCTGAACCCGTCTCGGACACTCGGCGGGAAAGAGGAGGGGACGACCTGATTGTCTGAGCCCTCGTGAAAGTGATACGGGAAGGTCGCGACCCTTCGCCACTCAGGATCGGGGAAGTTGTCGTAGCGGAAATAGGTGCCGTCGAGATGCCGGCGTTCCCAGTGAAAGCCAAATCGCTCTGCGAGCTTCACGGAGACCCACACATCCACGAAGCTTCCGTCGCGCAAAAAGATCCGGCGCTTGGGTTCCATGACCTGCACGCCGGTCACAACGGCCGAGAACTCAACCTCGGCAATCCTGGTGAGTTCATCCAGGAGGGTCACGGAAGGCTCTTCAACGCTTCCAGGACCTTCTCTCGTTCCGCCTCCAAGCGGTCGAAGGTGAAGAAATCCTCGAAACCCTCGCGCTCGCGGATTCGCCCCGCCTGGATCGCGGCATCGAATTCCTGAACGGTTTGGACTCCGTGCTTCTTTACGAGGAGGAAGAGCTGGGCCTCGATCTCGCGGCGGCGCGCTTCCAGGTACGCCTGCAGGGACGCCCTTTCGAGGGTCTCGGGCGATATATCCAGCTTCCGGGCGATTTCCTGAGTCAACATGGCCATCTCCCTCTGTGAAGTTCTGGCAAGGCGAAGAATAGACCGTTTCCGGCGGCCGTGTCAATTGCAAGGGCGCATCTTCACGACCGCTGGCCCTGATGGACGGTGACAATTAGCCCGGGCGTTGCTCGAGAAGTCCGATTTCCTGCTCCTGCGGCGAGGCACACCCGTCTGATACGCCGGAACCTCAGTGCTTGCCCGCCTGCTAATCCCAAGACGGGACGCCATTCAATAGGTGAGCATCGCTCCCGCTGGGCGGTGCGCCCTGGGGTGGGCCTCTCGGCTCGGGCGGGGTGACTGCCCCTATGCGATCACGGAGCGGCCGGCGCTGGTGGAGTGGCTGCGCGGGTGCATGAAAGATGTCGGGTTCAGCCCAGGCAGATCGAGGACCTGCTCGGGCGCTACCCGGAGTTGAAGGAAGGGGTCACGACGTAGGGGATGTTCGCCCTCCCCTCCGGGCAACGCGGGGCCAACAGCGGATCCGGCGGAAGCTGCGGGGCGAGGAAGAGTAAAGTGTCAGGACGGGCGGTTGGCGAGGGGGGTTAGGGAGTCGGTTCCGGCGGGAGAGGCATCCCCAGCTCGCGAATGGTCTTTCGAACGATCGCCCTGACTCGGTCAGCGAGGTCGAGGGAGCGAATGGCCTCTGCGTGAGTCACCTCCTCATCGTGCCAGCCGAAGATCCTCGTCCGCATAGGTGAGCCACTGCTGCACCTTGTGACGGACGTCGGCTTCAGGCGCGCTCATACAGGACTCGACCCTCCAGCCAGGCGGGGCGGGCGACGGTCCCGGGGATGTGGCGGTCGCGCTCGAACTCCTCTCGGGTCAGTATCACGATGTCGCGGGCGAACCGGCATCCGCGCAACGTGCGGTCCATGGCCACCTGCAATGCCCGCCGGCTGCCCTGGACCGGACAGACGACCAAGAGGTCCACATCGCTGCGGACATCTGCTGTTCCCCGGGCGTTCGAGCCGAACAGAATCACCCGGTCCGGTCGAAATCGGGCAACCAGGGCATCCACGGCTTGGCGGAGGTCAGCCTCGATGATCATGCGCGCCCTCGCTCTGAACAATTGCACCTTATCGCAGCACCCGCGAGGCTGTCAAGACTGCTTCTACACTCGTGGCTGCTGAGGCGGGCCAAGTCTTCGAGCATCCGACCTTCGCTTATTCCTGGGATCATGTGTTGCGGCTTCGCTTTCGCGGTTCCCTCCCCGATGATCCCTCCCGGTTGTGTCTCCTCATGCTGGAGTTCCGGGAGCGCCCCGATGTCCGCTCGGCTGCTGTCCGGCGGATTGCCCGGTTCTCCGAGTCACCGGTGGGCGGCAAGTTTTTCGCTCAGCCACAGCACCCAATCGCCTGACGGGTAAGGGGCCAGATTTGGTGTGGCGGGAAGTGGTACCGCACCAGGAATGGGGTGCGGGATTGTCAGACCTGCCTGAAGCATCGAAACCCTTCGATAAACCTCAATAAATTCTCTTGACACGGAGTTTTGGCCATGTATATTGTCGCCGCCAAGTGGGATGAAGTGGGATGAGATGGATTATCATCCCATCCAATCCCATTCAGTGGGTTAGGTGGGACGCGCCATGTTCCGAGGCCAGTACGAACACGCCATAGACGACAAGGGGCGCCTGAGCATCCCGGCGAAGCTCCGCGAGGCGCTCAAGAAAGAGAAGACGCTGGTGCTGACCAGCTTCGACTCCTACATCACCGCCTTCCCGTTGAAGGCGTGGCGGGTCATCGAGGACCGCATCCGGTCCAATCCGACGTTCAAGCGGGACATGCGCGACTTCCTCCGCGTGGTCTACTCGTCGGCGGAGGACGTGGAGATTGACCCGCAAGGGCGGATCCTGATCTCGCAGGCCCTGCGCCAGCGCGCGGGGATCATGCGGGAAGTGATGATCCTGGGCGTCATGGACCAGATCGAGATCTGGGACAAGGCTCGCTGGACGGAGAAGGCGGGGGCGGCCCCCTCGCCCGAGGAACTCTCGGCCAAGCTGGGCGAGTTGGGTGTCTAGAGAACGACATGCCGACCCAATGCAACCGCAAATGAACGCAAATGGACGCAAATGGGCATGTCGAAAAACGAAAAGCAATACCGGCAACGGCCGGCTGAGGCCTGGACGATTGCCGGGTATCCGCTGTCCGGTCCCGCAGGCGCAGATCCCTGGAGGGGGCGGGCAGTAAGGAAGGGAGGACACATGGCACAGCCACGACAAGAGCAATCGGCGAGCAAACGTCGCCGGCCCGCACGACGGTGGACCCTGGGGGCGACGGCCCCCAGCTGGTTCCGCCGGGTCTGGGGGGACCGCCTCCGGGAGGTTCCAAAGCCGGACGATCTCGGTGGCAGGCGAAAGAAGGTCTCGGATCTGGACTCGGCTCACATCCAACGCATCGCGTATCTCTAGGAGGAAACCCATGCAGGTCCGCTGGTCGGAACCCCACAAGGTGGCCGTCATCGATCCGCAGGGCGACCTGGGCATCCGCACCATGGTGGAGATCAAGAATAGCATCGGCGGGCTTCTGCGCGACGGCTGCCGAACGCTGATCGTGGATTGCCGCGGGGTCCAGCGCGTGGAGGCCATGGGCCTGGGCGTTCTGGTGGAGCGCCTGTGCCGCGCCCGCGACCTGGGTGGCACGCTGGCGCTGGCCGGCGTGGGCCCGGAACTGGCGGGACGGATGCAGGAGCTGCGAGTGGATTCCCTGTTCCAGGCATTCGATTCGGTCCAGGCTGCCCTGGATGTCCTGGTCGGGATCCACTCCGAGGCGGTGGCAGCCCTGGCTGCCTAGTGATCGGACACGCCCCGGTCCTGCGGGCGGAGGTCTTTGCACTGCTCCAGCCCAGGCCGGGGGGTCGGTACCTGGACGCCACGGTCGGCCTCGGCGGGCATGCGGAGGCCATCCTCCAGGCGAGCGAACCGACCGGGACGCTCCTCGGGATTGATCGGGATGGCGAGGCCCTGATCCTGGCGGCGGAGCGACTGGCGCCGTTCGGGCCGCGGGTGAGGCTGCGCCAGGGACGGTACGAGGCAATGGCCGAGTTGGTGAGCGCCGAAGAAGGATTCGACGGGATCCTGTTCGACCTGGGGGCCTCGTCGCTGCACTTGGATTCGGCGGCCCGCGGCTTTTCCTTCGGCCGCGAGGGGCCGCTGGACATGCGGATGGACCAAAGCGGGGGGGACACGGCGGCGGACCTGGTGAACCGATTGCCAGAGCGGGAGCTGGCGGACCTGATCTTCCGCTGGGGCGAAGAGCGATGGTCTCGGAAGATCGCACGCGCCATCGTGGAGGCGCGTCGGCAGGCGCCGATCCGGACGACCACCGCCCTGGCAGATATCGTGGCCCGCGCCATTCCGCGGGGTGCCTGGCCGCGACACATCCATCCCGCGACCCGCACGTTCCAGGCGCTCCGCATCGCCGTGAACGAGGAGCTGACGGGGCTCGGCCCCGCGCTCGAGGAGGCCGTGGATCTCCTCCGGCCCGGCGGCCGCATCGCGGCCATCAGTTTTCACTCCTTGGAGGATCGCATCGTGAAGCAGACCTGGCGGCAGTTGGCGGCGTCGGAGCGGGGGCGCATTCTGACGAAGCGGCCCGTCACGCCCGGCGAGGCCGAGATCGCCGCCAACCCGCGGGCGCGCAGCGCGAAGCTGCGGGCCATGGAACGGGCGCCCGAGGCCCGGGTCCGCTCCGCCAGAGGCGGAGACTCCTTCGGAGAGGCGGCCTGACGTGTCGCAGACAATCGGCAGCGCGAGCCCCGGCGTCCGGGTCGCCCCGCGGCCCGTGGCGCGGCGCCCCGCGGCCCGGTGGGAATCGCTGGCGTTCCTCTCGCCCGCGGTCCTGGGCCTCCTGATCCTGGCGGCGGCGCTCCTCTACGTGTGGCAGCACACCAGCGTGGTCCGGCTGGGCTACGAGATCGAGCGGCTGCGGGAGCGCCAGGCGGCCCTGGTCCAGGAGAACAAGGGCCTGCGGCTCGAGCTGGGGCAGCTCCGCTCCCTCCGGCGCGTGGAGGACATCGCGCGCAATCGCCTGGGGATGGTGGCACCGAAGCCGGGACAGGTCGTGCTGATCCCGGAGTCGGTGGTCCAGTAGGCCCATGCGCAACCCGCAATGATTGGCCCGCACGGCGCGGAGGAAGCCTGACAGACATGCGGCGTCGCATCCTCGGCATCTTCCTCCTGCTCTTCCTGAGCCTCGGCGGCGTTGCGGCGAAGCTCTTCTTCCTCCAGATCCAGCAGGGCGACCGCCTGACGGAGGGCGCCACCAAGCAGTACCAGCGGCGCCTGCCGATCCTCTCCCGCCGGGGCACGATCTACGACCGGACCGGCCGCGAGCTGGCCGTGAGCCTGCAGGTCGCCTCGGTCTTCGCCCAGCCGGCCGCCATCGAGGATCCGGCGGACGCGGCCGAGCGACTGGCCCCCATCCTGGACCAGCCGGCCAAGGAGATCCAGGCCCGGCTCACCAGCGACAAGCCCTTCGTGTGGCTCCAGCGCCACCTGGATCCGCCTCAGGCGGAGGCCATCAGCGACCTGAATCTCCGAGGCATCGGCCTGTTCCCGGAGAGCCGCCGGTACTACCCGCGGCAGGAGCTGGCGGCCCACGTCCTGGGGCTGGTGGGCCTGGACGACCGCGGCCTCGAGGGGCTGGAGTACCAGTACGACGACCTTTTGGGGGGCCAGCCGCAGTTCGTCGTGGCCCAGCAGGACGCCCTGGGGCGGATCATCTTCCGCCAGGAAGAGTCGAGACCGCAGGCCCCCATCTTCGACCTCACCCTGACCATCGACGAGGTCATCCAGTACATCGCCGAGCGGGAACTCGCGCGCGCGGTGGAGCGCTCCCGGGCGAAGGCCGGAACCGCGATCGTGATGGATCCCTCGACCGGCGAGATCCTGGCCCTGGCCAACCAGCCGACCTATGATCCCAACACCTACCGCAAGGCCAACAGTGCCGCCCGCCGCAACCGGGCCGTCACCGATGCCTTCGAGCCAGGCTCGTCCTTCAAGGTGATCCTCTTGGCCGGCGCGCTGGAGGAGGGGGTGGTCCGCCCGGGCGACCAGTTCCACGGAGAGAACGGCGCCATCGAGGTGAGCGGCGTCACCATCCGGGATCACGAGAAGTACGGGTGGCTGACGGTCCGGCAGATCCTGACTCAGTCCAGCAACGTGGGTGCCATCAAGATCGGGCAGAAGCTGGGCAAGAGCCTCTACTACCACTACATCAGCGGCTTCGGCTTCGGCAGCCTGACGGGGATGGACCTGCCCGGGGAGACGCCCGGCCTCATGCGGCGCCCCCGGGGGTGGTCGGCCCTGTCCCTGTCGGTCCTGTCCCTGGGGCAGGAGATCTCGGTGACACCCGTGCAGATCGCCACGGCCTTTTCAGCCGTGGCCAACGGCGGGAATCTGGTCCGCCCCCACGTCGTGCGCGGTCTGCGGGCGGTGGACGGCTCGCTCCAGCGCCAGGTGGAGCCGGTGATGATCCGCCGCGTGATCTCCTCGGAGACGGCGCGGACGCTCCTGGACATGATGCGGGGCGTGGTGGAGGAGGGCACGGGCAAGGAAGCGGCCCTGGAGGAGTACAGCGTGGCGGGAAAGACCGGGACGGCGCAGAAGCTGGACCCCGCCACCGGCCGGTATTCCCACCAGAAGGTGGTGGCCTCCTTCGTCGGCGCGGTCCCGGCCGAGAGGCCCCGGCTGGTGATCCTGGTGTTGATCGACGAGCCCGAGACGCTCCGCTGGGGCGGCTCCATCGCCGCGCCCACGTTCCGGGAGATCGCCCGGGACGCCCTGAAGTATCTTCAAGTGCCGCCCTCGCCGGCGCGCGACGTGCGGCTGGTCCGCGTGAGCTAGCCATGCGCCTGGACCAGCTCCTCTCGGGCTGGGCCGGGGCAGAGGTGACCGGGCCCACCGCTGTTGAGATCACCGGCGTGGGCCATGATTCGCGGACGGTCGTCCCGGGGTCCCTGTTCGTGTGCATCCGGGGATTCCGGCAGGACGGTCACGCCTACATCGCGGACGCCGCGGCCCGGGGCGCCGCGGCCGTCATGATCGAGCAGGACCCCGCAGCGCTCCGCACCCCGGCGGGGATGACGGTGATCCGGGTGGCGAACACCCGCCTGGGCCTGGCCGCCGCGGCCTGCCGGCTCTTTGACAACCCCAGCGCCTCCCTCCGCCTGATTGGCGTCACCGGCACCAACGGGAAGACCACGACCGCCTACCTCACGGAGGCGATCCTGGCGGCCGCGGGGCACACCGTCGGCCTGCTCGGCACCATCGAGTACCGGTGCGGGACGGTGACCTTCCCCGGAGAGCGGACCACCCCCGAGTCCAGCGACCTGCAATCCCTGCTGGCCCGGATGCGCGATCTTCACGCCTGGGGCGCGGTCATGGAGGTCTCGTCCCACTCGCTGGCGCTCTCCCGGGTGGACGGGTGCGAGTTCGACGTGGGGATCTTCACCAACCTGACCCTGGACCACCTGGACTTCCACGGGACCATGGAGGCGTATGCCGAGACCAAGGCCCGGCTGTTCCGGATGCTGGGGGTGGGCCGGCGGAAGCCGGGCGAGGCCGCGGCCGTGCTGAATGCCGACGATCCCTGGACGCCCTCCATGATGCAGGCCACGCAGGCGCGCGTGCTCCGCTTCGGGATCAGCGCCGAGGCGGACCTCCGGGTCCGCGACATGTCGCTGAGCCTCGCCGGGATCCGGGCGACCGTCACGTCGCCGTGGGGGGCCATGGATTTCACCTCGCCCCTCGTCGGACAACACAACGTGGCCAACATCCTGGGGGCCGCTGCAGCGGCCCTTCACCTGGGCGTGGACCCCGAGCTGGTGCGGGCGGGGATCGCCAACCTTCGCGCCGTGCCGGGCCGCTTCGAGAAAGTTGAAGCGGGACAACCCTTCGGCGTCGTCGTGGACTATGCCCACACGCCGGACGCGCTGGAGCGGGTCCTCCAGACCGCTCGAGAATCTGCGCAAGGCCAGGTCATTGCGGTCTTCGGCTGCGGCGGCGACCGGGATCGGGGCAAGCGCCCCCTGATGGGTGAGGCGGCGGCCCGCGTGGCGGATTTCGTGGTCGTCAGCTCGGACAATCCGCGAAGCGAGGACCCGTTGGCCATCCTCGCGGAGATCGAGGCCGGAATCAAAAAGGCGTACAGCGGGTCCGACCGGCATATTACAATTCTGGATCGTCGCGAGGCCATCGGGGTTGCCCTGGCCCGGGCCAAAGGCGGCGACCTCGTCGTCATTGCGGGCAAGGGGCACGAGACCTACCAGGTTCTCCGAGACCGCACGATCCCCTTCGATGATCGGGTGGTGGCGAAAGAGGCGTTGGCGACCCTGGGGTACGCCGGGCAGGGGCCCGGGGTGGTTTCCGGGGGCCGCTGATGGAGTGTCTCCGTGTTGGCGCGCATCAACGGGTTGGACACCTATTACACCGTGGAGGGCCGGGGCGAACCGGTCGTCCTGCTGCATGGGTGGGGAGCCTCCAGCCAGAGCCTGGCCCCGCTGTGCGCGGCCCTGGCGGATGCCTTCCGTGTCCTGGCCGTGGACCTTCCGGGCTTCGGGTGGAGCCAGGCTCCCCCGGCGGCCTGGGGAACCGCGGAGTATGCCGGGCACGTCGAGCTACTCCTGCAGGAGGCCGGGGTCGGCCGGGCGGCCCTCGTCGGCCATTCCTTCGGGGGACGGATCGCGATCTCGCTGGCGGCCAGGCAGCCGGCTTTGGTTTCGCGACTGGTCCTGGTGGCCAGTGCCGGGATCCGGCCGCAACGGCGAGCCGGCTATTACGTCCGCGTGGCCATCGCCAAGCTGGCGAGGCGGTTCTTCTCCCTGCCCGGCTGGGGCGCCGCCGGCAAGCGGATCATCGCGACGGTGTCCGGGCGGCTCGGTTCCAGGGATTACCGCGCGGCGGGGCCGCTGCGTCCCACCCTGGTGAAGGTGGTGAACGAGGATCTCACCGCCCTGTTGTCGGTGATCCAGGCGCCCACGCTCATCTTGTGGGGGGACCAGGATCGAGAGGTGCCGAAGAGCGCGATGGAGATCATGGCCGACAGGATTCCGCGATCCCGCCTGGTGGTGTTCGGAGAGGCCGGTCACTTTCCCTTCCTCGACGCGCCGGAGAAGTTCTGCGGAATGGTGAAAGCGTTCCTGCAGGTGGGAGGGACAGCGTGACCGCCTCGCCGATTCGTTGGGTGAAGGCCGCCGGTGACTGGGCGGCCCGGCTCGTGCTGCCGTACGCCGTGGTCGTCGCGGCACGCCACCTGGATTGTGTCTACATCCTGCAACTGGAACGGTACAAGCCCGACCGGTACGCCCGCTGGCTCGGCCTGCACCGGCGGGCGCTGCTGCCGGGCCTGGAGATCGCCCTGCAGATCCTGACGGTGGCCCTGGCGGCCGTCCTGGGTGAGGCCGGGATCCACTGGCTGGCCGCCTACGCCGTGTGGCTGGGCAGCGGGCACGTGATCCTGGCGCGCCGCCGCTCACTGCAGGTGAGCCAGCGCCTGCAGTACACGCCGAGGACGATCCGCGTTCTGCTGGCGGCCTTCGGCATCAGCGCGTTGCTGGCGGGCGGCGTCCTGGCGCTCGCCATGCTCCTCCCGCCCCTGGGTGGCCTGCTTTCCCGCTGGATCCTGGGGGGCATCGGCGGACTCGCCTTGGCGGGGATCCTGACGCCCGTCACCGTCTGGATCGCGGCGGCCGCGGTGAGCCCGGTGGAGCGCTCCATCGGACGAACGTTCCTGGTCGAGGCGGAGCGCCGCATGCGCGCCTACCCGGGCCGGGTGATCGGCATCACCGGCAGCTACGGGAAGACCACGACCAAGTTCATCACGGCCAGCCTCTTGGCGTCGCGGTACCGCGTCCTCAAGACGCCCGACGGCGTGAACACCACCATGGGGATCACGAGAGTCATCCGGGAGGACCTCCGCGACGATCACGAGCTGTTCGTGGTGGAGGTGGCCGCCTACGGGCCCGGGGAGATCCGCGAGGTCTGCGACATCCTGCGGCCGCGGCTGGGCATCCTCACGGCCGTGGGGGTGCAGCACCTGGAGCGGTTCGGGACCGAGGCAGCCATCGCCGAGGCGAAGTACGAGTTGCTGGCCGCGTTGCCGGCGGGTGGCACGGCCGTGGTGAACGCCGACGATCCGGTGTGTCTGACGCTGGCGGAGCGCTCCCGAGCAGACGGCAAACGGGTGGTGCTGTACGGAATGGGGGAGACCCCGCGGGATCTGGCGGTGCGGGCCACCGAGGTGAAGAGCAGCGCCCGCGGCACCAGCTTTCGCGTGGTGACGGGCGACGGCGAGGCGGCGGCCTTCCAGACGCGGCTCCTGGGCCGATGGAACCTCTCCAACATCCTGGCCGCTGTCGCGGCCGCCCGGGAGTTCGGCGTGCCGCTCCCGGCGATGCGCGAGGCCGTGGCAGCACTCGCGCCCGCGCCCAAGCGGCTGGAGGTCCGGGAGGAGGGCGGCATCGTCAAGATCTTGGACGTGGCCAACGCCAACCCCCGTGGGGCGCAGATGGCCCTGGAGGTGCTCGCCCAGTTCCAGGGCGGATCGCGGATCCTCATCACGCCGGGCATGGTCGAGCTGGGCCCCATCGAGGCGGAAGAGAATCGCCGTTTCGGCCAGGCGGCCGCGGCGGTGTGCGATCAGGTGGTCCTGGTCGGGCCGGAGCAGACCCGCCCTATCCGGGACGGCCTCATCGAGCGCGGCTTCCCCGCAGATCGAATTCTGACCGCCCGGAACGCCGACGAGGTGGCGGATCGCCTGGCCGCAATCGTGCGACCGGGAGACATCCTGCTCTACGAGAACCGATTGCCCGACACGTACCTCGAGATCGGGACGTGAGACTGTCATGAAGCGCGTCGGCCTCATCTTCGGCAGCCGCTCGGTGGAGCACGAGATCTCCGTGACCACCGCCAGCAAGGTGTACGAGGTCCTCCGCCAACTGCCGGGCGAGTACGAGACGGTGCTCCTCTACCTGAACAAGAGCGGGGCGTGGCTCTGCGGGAAGGCCGTCCAGCGCCTGCTGGAGGTGGAGGCGGAGGGCCGGACCTGCGAGGACCTCCCGCGCCGGAAGACCTTGCAGCAGGCCTTCAAGCAGGAGCTCGAGCGCCTGGAACGCGGGACGGGATCGGGGGACGTGGAGCAGCTCTTCCTGCCCCCGGATGCCTCCCTCCGCGGCCTCTGCGGCAATCCCGCCCGGGCGGGATGGTTCCGCCGGCATCTGCAGGCGAGCCTGGACATCGCGTTCCCCGTGGTGCACGGCACCCACGGCGAGGACGGGACACTGCAGGGGCTCTTCGAGCTGGCGAACCTCCCCTACGTGGGCCCGGGCATGGCGGCGTCGGCCGCGGGCATGGACAAGATCCTGTCCAAGCTGCTCTTCCGCGGGGCCGGGCTGCCGAGCGTGGAGGCGACGTGGTTCACGCGGCGGCAGTGGCTCACGGACGAGGCGGCCGTCTGCGCGAAGGTGGAGTCCGACCTCGCCTATCCGGTGGTGGTCAAGCCGGCCGTGGCGGGCAGTAGCGTGGGGATCGGGAGGGCGGCGAGCCGGCCGGAGCTCTCGCGCGCCGTGCGCCAGGCCATGCAGTTCAGCACGCGGCTCCTGGTGGAGCGGGCGGTGGAGGACCGGCTGGAGGTCCAGTGCGCCGTCCTGGGGAATCACGACCTGGTGGTCTCCGAATGCGAGGAGCTGCTCGGGGCGGGTGGCATCGTCAGCTTCGAGGACAAGTATCTCCGGCGGGCGGAACGGCCGGAGGAGGCGGACCTGGCACCGAGCCATATCCCCGCCCGCATCCCAGAGGACCTGGCGCGGCAGGTGAAGGAGCTGGCGATCGGCGCCTTCCGGACGCTGGACGCCCGGGGGATCTCACGGGTGGATTTCCTGGTGGACCGGCCCAGCATGCGGCCGTACGTCAACGAGGTCAACACACTGCCCGGATCGCTGTGCCTGCGCCTGTGGGAGCTGAGCGGCGTCACGCCGGTCGAGCTCATCCGCCGGCTGCTCACGCTGGCCGTGGAGGCGCATGCGGAGAAGGCCGCCACGCGATTCGAATCCGAGGAGGGCCGGGCCATGGTGGACAAGAAGCACCTGATGAGCCCGCGGAAGTAGTTCGACGTTCAATGTGCAATGTTCAACGTTGAACCTCGAACCTCGAACGTTGAACCTTGAACATCGCACCGCGGACGGGAAGGACGCGTGCTGTACCACCTGCTGGTACCGCTGGCCAAGACGTTCGGGCCGTTCAACGTCTTCCGGTATGTCACGTTCCGGACGGCCGGGGCCTTCCTCACGGCCCTCCTGGTGTCCATGATCCTGGGGCCGCCCATCATCCGGAAGCTCTCGGCCATGCGCGCCCGGCAGGTGGTCCGAGACGATGGTCCCCAGAGCCACCTGAAGAAGGCCGGCACGCCCACCATGGGCGGCGTCCTGATCCTCTTGGCGGTCGCCTCGGCCACGCTGCTCTGGGCGCAACTCACCAACCGGTTCATCTGGCTGGCCCTGCTCAGCATGCTGGCCATGGGGGCGGTCGGGTTCGTGGACGACTACCTGAAGCTCAAGCGGGCCACCAGCGCGGGCCTCCGCCCGCGCCAGAAATTCTTCTGGCAGATCCTGATCGGCCTCTTGGTGGGAGGCTACCTGTACCTGTTTCCCACCGACCAGTTCACGACGAAGCTGGCCATCCCGTTCCTGAAGCGCTGGCTGCCCGAGCTGGGCCTCTGGTACATCCCCTTCGCCATGGTGGTCCTGGTGGGCTGCTCCAACGCGGTGAACCTGACGGATGGCCTGGACGGCCTGGCGATCGTCCCCACGCTGATGGCGGCGGCGACCTTCACCCTGTTCGCCTACGTGGCGGGCCACGCGGCCATCGCCCGCTACCTGCAGGTGATATTCGTGAAGGGGGCCAGCGAGCTTCCCATCTTCGCCGCCGCGTTGGTGGGGGCCAGCCTGGGCTTCCTCTGGTTCAACGCGCACCCGGCCCAGGTCTTCATGGGGGACACGGGATCGCTGGCGCTGGGCGGGGCGCTGGCCACCATCGCCCTGGTGACCAAGAACGAGCTGATCCTGGTGGTGGCCGGCGGCTGCTTCGTGGTGGAGGCCCTGTCGGTGATCATCCAGGTGTTCTGGTTCAAGCGGACCGGCCGGCGGATCTTCCGCATGGCGCCCATCCACCATCACTATGAGCTGAACGGTCTTCCGGAACCCAAGATCATCGTCCGATTCTGGATCGTGTCCTTCGTGTTGCAGGTCATCGCCCTGACGACGCTCAAACTGAGGTGAGAGTCGAGAGCCGCGAGCCGCGAGTCGAGAGCCGCGAGCCGAGAGCCGAGAGGCGGAAGGCGGGAGGGGCTCGGACCAGGAGCCGCGAGCCGAGTGCCGAGCACTGAGCGCCGAGAGCCGAGGGGCGAGCTACGAGCCGAGAGCCGCGAGCCGAGAGCCAAGAGACGAAAGGCGGAAGGCGGGACGGGCGGGTGAATGAGCTGGATCTCCGAGGAAAGCGGGTGACGGTCGTGGGCCTGGCGCGGAGCGGCTTCGCCGCCTGCAAGGTCCTGGCGGAGCGCGGGGCCGCGGTCCTGGCCACCGATCGGAACCCGGCCGAGCAGGTACGCGTGGACCTGGCGGAACTCGCGCGGCGCGGCGTCCGCCTGGAGGTCGGAGGGCACACGCCGGAGAGCTTCCTGGAGACGGATCTCCTGGTGATCAGCCCGGGCGTGGACCTCGGGTTCCCCCTCCTGGAGCAAGCCATCTCCCGGGGGATCCCGGTGTGGAGCGAGGTGGAGCTGGCCTATCGCCTCACGTCGGCCCGCTTCCTGGCGGTCACGGGGACGAACGGGAAGAGCACGACGACGAGCCTGCTGGGCGCCATGGTCGAGGCCGCGGGGTTTCCGTGTGTGGTGGCGGGCAACATCGGCACGGCGCTGTGCGAGGTGGTGCCGACTCTCACCCCTGCCCACTGGGTGGTGGCCGAGTTGTCCAGTTTTCAGCTCGAGACGATCGTCACGTTCCGCCCCCACGTGGCCGTGCTGCTGAACCTGGCGCCGGACCACCTGGACCGCTATGCCGCCGTGGCGGACTACTACGCGGCCAAGGCCCGCATCTTCATGCACCAGACATCCGAGGATTTTGCCGTCCTCAATGCGGATGATCCACTCGTCCTGGAATATGCGCAGGGTATCCGGTCCCGGGTACTGATGTTCAGCCGGTCCCGGACGATGGGGGACGGGGCGTTCCTGCGGGGGGACCGTCTGGCGGTGCGCCGGCAGGGACGGACCGAGCCGGTCTGCGAGACGTCCGCGATCCGGATCCAGGGCGTCCACAACCTCGAGAACGTGTTGGCGGCCGCCGCCGCGGCCGCCGCCATCGAAGTCCCGGCCAGGGCCATGGCGGCCGCCCTGGCGAGCTTTCCGGGCCTGCCGCACCGGCTGGAACTGGTGACGGAGATCGACGGCGTCCGGTACGTCAACGACTCCAAGGGGACCAACGTAGGGGCGGTCGTCAAATCCCTGGAGGGATACACGGGCAGGGTGATCCTCATCGCCGGCGGCAAGGACAAGGGCGGGGACTTCACGCCGCTCAGGCCGCTGGTGGAGACCCGGGTGAAGGCGCTGATCCTGATCGGCCAGGCCCGGGGGAAGATCCGGGCGCAACTCCACGGGGCCTGCCCGATGGAGGAGGCACCGTCGCTCGAGGCGGCGGTCGCGCGCGCCACGGCCCTCGCAGCGCCGGGGGACACGGTGCTCCTCTCGCCGGCCTGCGCCAGCTTCGACATGTTCCGGGATTTCGAGGACCGGGGCGAGGCGTTCCGACGCGCGGTGCGGGAGGTGCAGTCTCGGAGGGATGCCGTTGGACGTCGCTAAGCAGTGGGCCGGTCCGGCAGCGAGCCCGGCCGGTGGGCGGGAGGCCGGCGGATCCGCCGGTCCCACCCGAAGCTGGAGGGCGTTTCTGCGGAGCCATACACCCAGGACCGACCGGGCCCCGTCCGACCGGTTCCTGCTGGTGGTGACCCTCATCCTGGTCGGAGTGGGAATCGTGATGATCTACAGCGCCAGCGCGATCCGCGCCCAGGAGCGCTTCGGCGATCCCACCTTCTTCCTGAAGAAGCAGCTTGTCTATGCCTTCATCGGCCTGCTGGCCATGGCGTGGGCCGTGGGGCGGGACCTCAAGACGTTCCAGCGGCTGACCCCGATCCTGTTCCTGGGGAGCCTCCTGCTGCTGCTCCTGGTGCTGGTGCCCCACGTCGGAATCCGGATCAACGGCGCCCGCCGGTGGATCCGGTTCTTTGGTCTCTCCTTCCAGCCGGCCGAACTCGGGAAGATGGCGGTGATCCTGTTCCTGGCCAGCTACTTTGCGAGGCGGCAGGACCGCCTGGGCAGCTTCCTGGATGGATTCCTCCCACCGCTCCTCATGACCGGTCTCGTGGCGGGACTGATCATCATCCAGCCGAACTTCGGATCGGCCGGCATCCTGCTCTTCGTGGCGGGTCTGCTGTTCTTCGTCGGCGGGGTGCGGATCTCCCACCTGGTCGCCACGGCCTCCGCGGCCCTTCCCGTCCTTTTGCTCCTGGCCCTCCAATCGTCCCACGGGCGGACGCGGCTGCTGGCGCTGGTGGATCCTGCCCGGGTCTCCGCCAAGGCGACGTACCAACTGGTCCAGTCCTTCTACGCCCTGGGACCCGGGGGGCTTTGGGGGCGCGGCCTGGGCGACAGCATGCAGAAGCTCTTCTTCCTGCCAGAGCCGCACACCGACTTCATCTTCGCCATCGTGGGCGAGGAGATGGGCTTCGTGGGAGCCATGCTGGTCCTCGTGCTCTATGCGCTGTTCCTCTGGCGCGGGACGCGGGCGGCGCTGCGGGCGGGCGATCCCTACGCCAGCTATCTGGCCATGGGGATCACCGGGCTGGTGGTCGGCCAGGCCGCGCTCAACATAGCGGTGGTGAGCGGCCTGCTGCCCACCACGGGAGTGCCGCTGCCGTTCCTGAGCTTCGGCGGATCGTCGCTCACCCTCACGCTCTTCGGGGTGGGGGTGCTGTTAAACGTCTCGCGACGCTCTGCGTGACCCGGGACCGGTGGCGATGGAAAATGGAAAATGAAAAACCGACAACTGACAACGCAAAACCGAAAACGAAACTTGACCGGTTGTCCGTTGTCGGTTGTCAGTTTTGCATTGGCAGTGGAGAGGAGGACGTGTGCGGGTCGTGATCACGGGCGGGGGCACGGGCGGCCACCTCTTCCCCGCGCTGGCGGTGCACGGGGCGCTGCTCCGACGGCGTCCGGAGGCGCAGGTCCTCTTCGTGGGGGCGTCGGAGGGGGTAGAGGCCACCATCCTTCCGCGGCTGGGCCACGCTTTCTGCGGCCTTTCTGTCCACCAGGTCAAAGGGAGGAGATGGCGTGGTCAAGTGGCAGCTCTGCTGGCGCTCCCGTCGGTGGTTCGTCAGGCGTCCAGACTTCTGCGCGAGTGTGGTGCGCAGGTGGTCCTGGGGGTGGGCGGGTATGCCTCGTTTCCGACGGGTTTGGCGGCGCGGCTGAGGCGCATCCCGACGGTGATTCACGAGCAGAACGCGTATCCGGGGCTGGCGAACCGATGGCTCGGCAGGATCGCATCGGCGGTGGCGGTCTCCTTCGAGGCGGCCGCCGGCTTCTTCCCGACCGGGCGCGTCACCGTGACGGGCAATCCGGTGCGGCCCGAGATCCGGCCGGGAGATGCCGGGGAGGCGCGCCGGCGACTCGCGCTTTCCGCCGGGCGGTTCACGGTCCTGATCTTCGGAGGAAGCCAGGGGGCCCATCGCATCAACGTGGCCACGATCGAGGCGCTGCCACGGCTGGCCGAGAGCCGGAGTCACGTCCAGTTCCTGCACGCTACCGGGGAGCGTGATGTGTCCGCAGTGGAGCAGGCGTACGAACAGCACGGATTCCAGGCGCGGGTGGAGGCGTTCTTCCAGGACATGGCCACGGCCTATGCGGCGGCGGACTTCGTCATCGCCCGGGCGGGCGCCAGCACCATCTTCGAGCTGGCGGCCGTGGGGAAGCCCGCCCTCCTGGTGCCGTACCCCTACGCGGCCAACGATCACCAGCGGCTGAACGCCGAGGCCATGCTGAAGGCCGGGGGGGCCTGGATCGTCCCGGACCCATACTGCGACGGCCAGCGCATTGCCGCCACCGTGCAGGCGGCCCTGGAGAAGCCGGAGCTACTCCGGCGCATGGGAGAGCAGGCCCAAGGTCTGGCGCGGCCCGATGCGGCGGACCGGATCGTCAGCCTGCTGGAGCAGGTCGCGAAGACAACCTAAAGAACGTTCGATAGTTCGGTTGTTCGGTGGTTCTGGGAACGCCCGGGACCCACGGCACCGCGGTGCAGAGGCACCGCCGTGGCGTGGGTGCCCCGAACCCCCGAACGCTTTCAATCCGGGGTGGTCATGTTCAAGCGGATCCGGCGGATTCACTTCGTGGGCATCGGCGGCGTGGGGATGAGCGGCATCGCCGAGGTCCTGCACAACCTGGGCTATGCGGTCAGTGGCTCGGACAGCCGGGAGTCGGAGAACACGCGGCGCCTCACGTCGCTGGGGATTCCGGTGGCCATCGGCCACCGGGCCGAGAACATCGGCGAGGCCGATGTGGTGGTCCGCTCCTCGGCGGTGGCGCCGGACAACGCGGAGCTGGCGGCGGCGCGCCAGCGGTTGATTCCCGTGATCCAGCGGGCCGAGATGCTGGCCGAGCTGATGCGGATGAAGTACGGCGTGGCCGTGGCCGGCACCCACGGGAAAACCACTACCACCTCCATGGTGGCGTCCGTCCTGGCCCGCGGGGGACTGGATCCCACCATCGTCATCGGTGGGCGCCTGAATGCCCTGGGCACCAATGCCAAGCTCGGCCGCGGCGACTTCCTGGTGGCGGAGGCGGACGAAAGCGACGGCTCGTTCCTCAAGCTGTCGCCCACCATCGCGGTGGTGACGACGATCGATGCGGAGCACCTGGACTACTACCGGGACCTGGCGCACATCCAGGACACCTTCGTTGAATTCATCAACAAGGTGCCGTTCTACGGCCTGGCGGTCCTGTGCTTGGACCAGGAGAACATCCAGAGCCTGCTGCCCCGGGTGGAGAAGCGGTTCGTCACCTACGGCCTGCGCAGCCAGGCGGACTTCCTGGCCCAGGACATCTCGTTCAAGGGAATGACCTCGGACTTCCTGGTATCCTGGAAGCAGCGGGCCCTCGGCCGCCTCCAGTTGCGGGTGCCGGGGCTCCACAACGTGTACAACGCGCTGGCGGCCACGGCCGTGGGCCTCGATCTCCAGATCGACTTCGCCGCGATCCAGGACGCTCTGAGCGAGTTCACGGGTGTCGCCCGGCGATTCCAGATCCTGGGGGAGCCGAACGGCATCCTGGTGGTAGACGACTACGGCCACCACCCGGCGGAGATCCAGGCCACGCTGAATGCCGCCAAGACCGGATTCGGGCGGAACCTCATCGCCGTCTTCCAGCCGCACCGCTACACCAGGACGCAGGCCCTGCTCCACGAATTCGCCACCGCCTTCTACCAGGCGGACCGGCTGTTCGTGACGGAGATCTACCCGGCCGGCGAGCGGCCGATCCCGGGCGTTCACGGGGGGCAGATCGCCGATGGGGTCAAGGAACACGGCCACAAGAGCGTCACCTACGTCCCCCTGAAGGAGGACCTGGTGGACGCGGTCTTGGCGGTGGCCCGCCCGGGGGACATCGTGCTGACCATGGGCGCTGGCGACATCTGGAGGATCGGGGAAGAGATCGTCCGGAAGCTGGAAGCTGGAAATTGGAAATTGGAAACTGGTAGTCGGAAATTGGAAACTGGAAATCGGAAAATGGACACGGGCAAGGGGAAAACGGGATCGCAGAGCTAGGCACGGCCATTGCCCAGTTTCCAACTTCCATTTTCCAGTTTCCATAGGTGGAGCAGGATGATCGCCACGAAGGACCTTGCGGAAGAGCTGCGCGCCACGCTCCGGGGGAAGGTGCTGTCGCACGAGCCGATGGTGCGGCACACCTCGTTCAAGATCGGGGGGCCAGCCGATCTCCTGGTCATCCCCGAGGACGTGAAGGATCTGAAGGCGGCGCTGGCCTTCGCCCGATCCAAGGGGCTGCCGTCGTGGGTGATGGGCAGTGGGAGCAACACCCTGGTCCGCGACGGAGGCATCCGGGGGATGGTGATCCTCCCCAACGCGTTTCAGGAACTCACGCGGGTGGGCAACGAAGTGACGGCCGGGGCCGGCGCCCGGGTCAGCCGGCTGCTCGCCTTCTGCAGCAAGCAGGGCCTGACCGGCCTGGAGATCCTGAGCGGTGTGCCCGGTACGGTCGGCGGTGCCGTCTGGGGGAACGCCGGGGCATGGGGCGGATCAACGTCCGACCACTTGGCTCGCGTACAGGTGGTCACAGATGAGGGAGAGGAACTGACGCTTGAGCGGGAGGCGATTCCCTTCCGCTACCGGTTCTCCGGTCTGCCCAAAGGATCGGTGATTGTTCAGGCGACCTTCGCCCTGGCCCCGGGGGACCCGACCGCCATCCGGCAGCAGATCTCCCGGTGGCTGGTCCAGCGGAATATCACCCAGCCCGTAGAGTTCCGGTCGGCGGGCTCCATCTTCAAGAACCCGCCCCGCGACTACGCGGGGCGGCTGGTGGAGGCGGCGGGGGTGAAGGGCACCCGGATCGGTGGCGCCAAGATCTCCGAGAAGCACGGGAACTTCTTCGTGAATCTGGGGGACGCTCGGGCGGCCGACGTCCTGGCGCTGGTGGCGCTGGCGCTGGAGCGGGTCCGGGCCACGACAGGGGTTGACCTGGAACTGGAAATCCGGGTCGTGGGGGAAGACTAGAAACTGGAAGATGGACACTGGAAACTGGCAGCTGCCAACTGATTTTCTCCAGTTTCCAGCTTCCAATTTCCAGTTTCCGGAGGTCGCATGATCCGAGACTACCACACGCCCCGGTGGCGGGGCGGGCAGGGCGCCCGGGCGCGCGAGCGCTTTCCACGCCTGGCGCGCCTGCTCAAGGTCCTGGGGGTCCTGCTCGTCCTCGCGGGGACCGGTGCGGGCCTCTGGGAGGGCTACCGGGCGCTGCTCCGCCTGCCCTACTTCCGGGTCGCGGAGATCCAGGTCGAGGGCAACCTCCAGGTGGCAACCCAGGACATCATTGCCAGCCTGAGCCTGGCCCCGGACACCAGCGTCCTGGAGGTGGATCTCCCCGCCTTGACGGGGCGCGTGCTGGAGAACCCCTGGATCAGGGAGGCATCGGTGCTTCGCCGCCTCCCCCTCTCGCTCACCATCCGGGTCGTGGAGCGGATGCCGGAGGCGGTCTTCATCGCGGACCGGCGCTACCTGCTGAGCGCCGATGGGGTCATCCTGGCAGAACTGGGAGAGGGCGAGTTGCCGACGCTCCCGACGCTGCGTGCCGCCACGGCACGCCGCGTCGCCATCGGCGAGCGGATCCTGACCTCCGAGATGGTCCAGGGCCTGTCGGTGTGGCGCCAGTTCCAACTGGCCAATGCCCTGCAAGCGGAGAAGGCTCATGAGATCGCCATGGCCGGGGATGGGACCTACGTGGTGAACCTGGGGCAGCGGATGCCGGCGATCCGGTTGCGGGCCCAGGACATGGAGGGGCAGCTGGGCCGGCTGGGCGCCGCGCTGTCCGCCAGCGGCCAGGCCCTGGAGCGGTTCGGGGATGTGGATCTGCGCTTCCGCGACCGGGTGATCTTCAAGCTGGCAGGGGGAACGACGGCCCGGCCGTAACCCGGCACGACCGGGGAACCAAGGAGAACACGCTTTCAAAAATATCGAATGTCGAACAGCAAATGACGAAGTTCGAACCAGAGTCATTGTCGGGATCAATCCCGCCCGGCGTTCGTCATTCGATATTCTGTGTTCGATATTCGACATTTTCCGCATAGCGTCAACTGGACGGGTCGAGCGGCGGGAACGCAGAGGGAGGTGATGGGGATGGGCAAGGACAACGGCGTGATAGTTGGCCTGGACATCGGCACGACGAAGGTCTGTGCCATCGTGGCCGAGAAGAACGGTGACGGCGTCGTAGACGTCATCGGCTTGGGCCACAGCCCGTCCCGGGGGCTGCGCAAGGGGGTGGTGGTCAACATCGAGGCCACGGTGGATTCCATCCGACGGGCCGTGGAGGATGCGGAATTGATGGCCGGCGTGGAGATCCGGTCGGCCTTCGTCGGGATCGCCGGCGGCCACATCAAGGGGATCAACAGCCGCGGCGTCATCGCCATCTCGGGAAAGAACCGGGAGGTCACCCGCCAGGACATCGAACGGGTCATCGACGCGGCCAAGGCGGTGGCCCTGCCGGTGGATCGCGAGGTGATCCACGTCCTGCCGCAGGAGTTCATGATTGACGACCAGGGCGGCATCCGGGAGCCGCTGGGGATGAGCGGCATCCGCCTGGAGGCGGAGGTCCACATCGTGACCGGGGCCGTGGCCTCGGCCCAGAACATCATCAAGTGCGCCAACAAGGCCGGGCTGGAGGTGCGGGACATCGTCCTCCAGCAACTCGCCAGCTCCGAAGCCACCCTCACGCCGGAGGAGAAGGAGCTGGGCTGCATCCTGGTGGACATCGGCGGGGGCACCACCGACGTGGCGGTGTTCGTGGAGGGCAGCGTCTACCACACCGCGGTGCTGGCGGTGGGGGGCGACCTGCTCACCAACGACATCGCCATCGGGCTGCGCACGCCCCACCCCGAGGCCGAATCCCTCAAGCGGAAATACGGCTGCGCCATGGCCAGCATGACCCGGCCGGACGCGAAGATCGAGGTGCCCAGCGTCGGCGGGCGCCGGCCGCGGATCCTGTCCCGGCAGACCCTGTGCGAGATCATCCAGCCCCGCCTGGAGGAGTTGTTCTCCCTGGTGGACCGGGAGGTGCGGCGGGCCGGCTACGTGGGGCGGGTGAACAGCGGGGTGGTGGTCACGGGCGGCTCCTCCATCATGGAGGGCGTGCCCGAGCTGGCGGAGCAGGTCTTCGACATGCCGGTGCGCCGCGGCATCCCGCGGGGCGTCGGGGGCCTCACGGACGTGATCAGCAGCCCCATGTACGCCACCGGGGTCGGCCTGGGCCTCTATGGGGCCGCCCACCGGGGCCGCCGCAAGTTCCGGCAGGTCACGGACCGGAACATCTTCGACAAGGTGGTCGCTCGGATGAAGGAGTGGTTCGGAGAAATCTTTTAACGGGGTCGGGGTTCGGGGGTTGGGGACGACCCGGTCCTCGAGAGGCAGGTGGGGTCGAATCGTCAGAAGGGAGGAGAGGGCATGACCATCAGGCTGGAGCTCGATTCGGAGACGATGGCCAACATCAAGGTGATCGGCGTCGGCGGCGGCGGGTCCAACGCCGTCAACCGCATGGTCACGTCCAGCATGACCGGGGTAGAGTTCATCGTGGTGAACACGGACGTCCAGGCGCTGCGCCATTCGCCGGTCGAGTGCAAGCTCCAGATCGGGGAGAAGCTGACCAAGGGCCTGGGGGTCGGGGCCGACCCGGAGAAGGGCCGCAAGGCGGCCATCGAGGACACCGATAAGATCCTGCAGCAGCTCCAGGGGGCCGACATGGTCTTCCTCACGGCCGGCCTGGGCGGCGGCACCGGGGGCGGCGCGGCGCCCATCATTGCCAACCTGGCGAAGGAGATGGAGATCCTGACCGTGGGCGTGGTGACGAAGCCCTTCGTCTTCGAGGGGAAGCGGCGGGCCGAGCAGGCGGAGCGGGGCCTGGAGGAGCTCAAGGCCACCGTGGACAGCCTGATCATCATCCCCAACCAGCGGCTGATCAGTCACGCCAGCAAGAACACCGGGGTGAAGGAGGCCTTCGCCATGGCGGACAACGTCCTCCGCCAGGCGGTCCAGGGCATCGCCGACATCATCGTGAAGCCCGGCTACATCAACGTGGACTTCGCCGACGTCCGGACGGTGATGTCGGAGCGGGGGATGGCCATGATGGGAATCGGCGAGGCCACGGGGGACAATGCCGCCGTGGACGCGGTGCAGAAGGCCATCAACAGCCCGCTACTGGAGAACGTCTCCATCAAGGGGGCGCGGGGGGTTCTGCTGAACTTCACCCATGCCTCGACCATGCCCATCTACCAGTTGAACGAGGCTTCCAAGATCGTCCACGACATGGTGGATCGGGACGCCAACATCATCTTCGGCGACGTCCTGGACGACGAGATGGGAGAGGCGGTCCGGGTGACGGTCATCGCCACCGGCTTCGACGGGGCAAACACCGAGGCGGTGGAGGAGGAGGCCCCGCGGGTCAGGGAGCTCCGGCCCTATGGGGTGAAGACGGCCGCATCAGTGGCTGGCGCCGGCCCGGATCGGGGCGCCTTCCTCCGCAAGGGCAAGAAGACCGGGGGGCCCCAACTGGCGCTGGATGAGGTGACCGAGGAGGTCTTGGACATCCCGACATTTCTTCGGCGCCAGGCCGACTGACGCGGCTGGCGTGGTCTTCGGCTGCAGGCCGACTGACGCGGCTGGCGTGGTCTTCGGCTGCAGGCCGACTGACGCGGCTGGCGTGGCTTGCGACGGCAGGCGGACTAGCCCTAATCCGAAATTCTCAACCGCCAAGGCGCCATGAACGCCATGTGAAATGGCCTATCTGGGGGAAACGAACGAAGCTGCTGACGGCCCCAGAAATCGGTTGTCCCGTTCTTCGGT